>Ga0070662_100003100_pt1 | contig 10323 bp, 11 predicted proteins | sample KBSC53metaG_FD_65648 | JGI IMG/M metagenome (GOLD analysis project Ga0070662, IMG submission 65648) | Corn rhizosphere microbial communities from Kellogg Biological Station, Michigan, USA - KBS C5-3 metaG | ecosystem: Host-associated > Plants > Roots > Rhizosphere > Soil ...
TTCTGGCTGAAGGAGCAGCTTTCCTCGCTGAAGAGCGCGCTCGACTCCAGCCGGTCGAGCAGGCTCAGCAGTACCTCGCTGTAGCGCGGTGTCAGGGCGCCGAGCAGCTCGGTGCTGGCGCGGGCTTCGTTCGACAGCGTGGTGACGGAGCCGCCGCCGTCGGTGCGCAGGGCCGCGATGCGCGCGGCAATGGCGTCGAGTTGCAGTGCTGCGCTCATGACTTGGTGTTCTTTCCGGGCGGAGGCAGCGACAGCCCGCGCTCGCGCATCAGGTCGCGCAGGATGTCCGGGTAGTCCGTGATGATCCCGTCCGCGCCCCAGTCCATCAGCCGCTGCATGTCGGCGCGCTGGTTAACGGTCCAGGGCAGCACCTTCAGGCCGAGCTTCTGAGCTTCCTTGATGACGGTGGGCGTCAGGTCGGCGAAGGCCGGCGACCAGATCACCGGGCCCGGTGCGTTGGCCGATGCGGCCCTGACCATCTGCGGCACCGAGACGAAGCCCGCCGCGTCGATCCCGGCCGTCCAGCGGTTGTCCTTCAGCGTGCGGGGCGTCGTCAGGTAGGCGCGGGGCAATTGCGGCGCGAGCTTGCCGACCAGCGCCAGCGTGCGCCAGTCGAAGCTCTGGATCGTCACGCGGCCTGCCATCTTCGCCTTGTCGATCTCGGCGAGCAGCGCGCGCACCATCGGCTCGGGCGCGGCGGTTTCCTCCGGCCTGGTCGGATCGATCTTGGTCTCGATGTTGAAGCGCACCGTTGCCGCGTCGGCGCCGCGCGCCTGCACCTGCGCGAACAGCGCGGCCAGCGTCGGGATGCGCTCGCCGTCGCGCGGCTGCTGCAGCGCGAACTGCTTGCCGTAGTTGCTCGCCGGATTGAGGCGGCCCACGTCGTAAGTCTGCAGCTGCGCCAGCGTGAGCGAGCGGATCGACGCGCCGCTGTTCGGTGCCAGCCAGGCGCCGCTGGCGTCGCGCGTGTGGTCGGGGTTGAGCGAGGTGTCGTGCGAGATCACGACCACGCCATCGACCGTGAGCCCGATGTCGAGTTCGAGCGTGGTCACGCCCAGGTCGATGGCGTTGGAGAACGCGGCCAGCGTGTTCTCGGGTGCCAGCCCGCGTCCGCCGCGGTGGGCTTCGAGGTCGAAGTGCTGCTTGGCCGTGGGTGCGATGGCGGCGCAGCCGGCGACGAGCAGGGCGGAGGCGAGGAGGACGTATTTCATTTGAGCTGCACTTTGATGCCGTCGTCTTGCACAGTGATGTCGCCGATCTCGTAGGTCTTGCGCCCGACCGTCAGTTCGTTGGCCGTGAAGCTGCGCAGCACCTGGCCCTGCAGCAGCTCCTGCGCGACCAGGGCGCCGATTTTTTGCAGCCGCTCGGCATCGCGGCCTTCGATACCCTGCAGTTCGATGCGCTCGGCCTTGGGCTGGTCGAGCCGCAGCGCGCGCGCGGCTGCGTCGTACTTCAGTGCGCTGCTGACCGACACCAGGCCCTGCACCGGCGACGCCGCCAGCAGCGGGCTCGCGATGGTCAGCGTGGCCGTGATGGCTGCGCGGTTGGCCTGCGCGTCGAGGCCCAGCTGAGGATCGCGCAGCCCGACCATGAAGATCTCGGCATAGCGCTCGGCCACCGGAAAACGCTTGGCGATCTGCATCTGCAGCTCGTCGCGGGTGGCGGTGTATTCGCTCGTGAAAAAATTGAAGCCGGCCAGCGCCGCGAAGGGCGCATGCAGGGCCGCGGCGCCCAGCAGCGCGCGCAGCACCCGGCGGCGGGAGGTGGGAAACGGGGTGCGGAGGTTCATGGGGGCTCCGAGCTTGCCACAGGCGGGAACGTTCCCGCCAGTGCGATGGATCAGCGCACCCAGGCCAGAATCAATCGTGCAGCGAAGAAAGAAACTGCTTCAGCTCCGCCGTCTGCGGATTCCCGAACAGCTCCGCCGGCGGCCCCATCTCGTGCACACGTCCCTGGTGCATGAAGATCACGCGGTCGCTGACCTTGCGCGCGAAGCTCATTTCGTGCGTCACCATCAGCAGCGTCATTCCCTCGTCGGCCAGCGACTCCACCACGCGCAGCACCTCGCCCACCAGTTCGGGGTCGAGCGCCGAGGTGATCTCGTCGCACAGCAGCACGGCCGGTTCCATTGCCAGTGCGCGCGCGATGGCCACGCGCTGCTGCTGGCCGCCTGAGAGCTGGTCGGGCATGGCGTCGAACTTCTCGGCCAGCCCCACGCGGTCGAGCAGCTTGCGCGCCTGGGAGGCCGCCTCCATGCTGCCGCGCTTCTTCACCAGCGTGGGCGCGAGCATCACGTTCTTGCCGACCGTGAGGTGCGGAAACAGGTTGAAGCTCTGGAAGATCATGCCCACGCGCTGGCGCAGCTCGCGCATGGCCATGGTGCTTTCGTGCAGCAGCGGCTTGCCGTCGACGGTGAGCGAGCCTTCCTGGAACACCTCGAGCCCGTTGATGCAGCGCAGCAGCGTGCTCTTGCCCGAGCCGCTCTTGCCGATGATGGCGATCACCTCGCCGCGCTTCACGTCGAGGTCGATGCCCTTCAGCACTTCGTTGGTGCCGTAGGACTTGCGCAGCGCGGTGATGCGCACGATGGGGGCGCCCACCGAGGTGGCGGGTTGCTGTTGTTGCGGTTCAAGCACGGCGGCCATGGGTCTTCCTCTCGAGGTTCTTGGCGTACAGGCTCACGGGGAAGCACAGCACGAAATAAAGCAGGGCCACGCAGCTGAACACCACGAAGGGCTTGAAGGTGGCGTTCGAAATCATGCTGCCGGCCTTGGTGAGCTCGACGAAGCCGATCACCGAGGCGAGCGCCGTGCCCTTGATCACCTGCACCAGGAAGCCCACCGTCGGCGCGACCGCGATCTTCACGGCCTGCGGCAGGATCACATGGCGCATCTGTTCGGCGAAGCTCAGGGCCAGGCTGCCCGAGGCCTCCCACTGGCCCTTCGGGATCGAGGCCACGCAGCCGCGCCAGATCTCGGTGAGAAAGGCGCTGGTGTACAGCGTGAGCGCCACGCTGGCCGCGGTCCACGCCGACACGTCGACGCCGAACAGCGCGATGCCGAAGTAGGCGAGGAACAGCTGCATCAGCAGCGGCGTGCCCTGGAACAGCTGCACATAGAGGCCGACGGCGCGGTTCATGGCGCTGCCGCCGCGCAGGCGCAGGAACAGCAGCAAGGCGCCGACCAGTCCGCCGCCGATGAAGGCGATGAGCGACAGCACGACAGTCCAGCGCAGCGCCATCAGCAGGTTGCGCAGGATGTCCCAGAGGGAAAAATCGACCATGGTGTGTGTGGCTTTCCCGCGTTCAGCGGCCGAAGAAGAATTTCGGCCCGGCCCAGTTGAGCAGCCGCCGCAGCGCGACCGCCAGGGCCAGGTAGATCAGCGTGGCGACGATGAAGGCCTCGAAGGCGCGGAAGTTGCGGCTCTGGATGAGGTTGGCCGCATAGCTCAGCTCCTCGGTGGAGATCTGCCCGCATACGGCCGAGCCCAGCATCACGATGATGATCTGGCTCACCATGGCGGGCCACACCTTCTTGAGTGCCGGCGGCAGCACCACGCGGGTGAACACCTGCGCCTTGCTGAGTGCCAGGCTCACGGCCGCTTCGATCTGCCCCTTGGGCGTGGCCTCGATGCCGGCGCGGATGATCTCGGTGGAGTAGGCCCCGAGGTTCATCACCATCGCGATGATCGACGCTGTCTCCGGCGTGAGCTTGACGCCCGCCGCGGGCAGCCCGAAGAAGATGAAGAACAGCTGCACGATGAAGGGCGTGTTGCGGATCAGCTCCACGTAGGTGCCCACGATGGCGCGCAGCCACGCGGGGCCGTTGGCACGCGCCCACGCGCAGAAGGTGCCCACGATCATGCCCAGCACGGTGCCCACGGCGGTGAGGCCGATGGTCCACGCCACGCCGCGAAGCAGCAGCGGCCACTCGGAGAGCACCGCGCCGAAATCAAACTCGATGTTCATAAGTCAGTCTGTTCGTGAAACGCCGCGGAACCGGCTTTGCCGGGCCGCAGGCGTTGCCCCCGGCGAGGGGGTGTGCGCAGCGACACGAAGTGCGCGAAGCATGGGGGAGCGCTTGTTCAGACCGGCAGGTCGCCGGCGGCCTTGCCGAGCCACTTCTTCGACATGGCGTCCAGCGTGCCGTCCTTCTTGGCGGCGGCAATGATCTCGTTGACCTTGGTCTTCAATGCGGTTTCGCCCTTGGCGACGCCGACGAAGCAGGGGCTGTCTTTCAGCAGCAGCTTGAACTCGGCGCTCACCTTCGGATTCTTGGCGAGCATGTCGCCGGCGACCGCCGCGCTGGTCGCGATGGTTTGCGTCTGGCCGGCCACGAAGGCCGCGATCGTCGCGTTGTTGTCTTCGAAGCGGCGGTAGTCGACGTTCGGGGGAGCCACCTTGTTCAGTTCCTGGTCTTCCATTGCGCCGCGCGTCACGGCGACGGTCTTGCCGGCCATGTCGGCGAAGCTCGTGAGCTTCATGCTCTTGGCCGCATACACGGCCTGGAAGAAGGGCGCGTAGGCCGAGGTGAAGTCGATCACCTTCTCGCGCTCGGCGTTCTTGCCGAGCGTGGAGATCACGAGGTCGGCCTTGCGGGTCTGCAGGTACGGAATGCGGTTGGCGCTGGTCACGGGCACCAGCTCGACCTTGACGCCCAGCTTGGCGGCGATCAGCTCGGCCATCTCGATGTCCAGGCCCTGGGGCTTCATGTTCCTGTCGACCGAGCCGTAGGGCGGGTAGTCGGTCGGCACGGCGATCTTGATGGTCTTGGCCTTGAGCACGTTGTCGAGTGCGTTCTGGGCCTGGGCGGCGCCCGTGGCGGCCATCATGGCGAGCGAAGCCAGTGCGAGCGCGAAGCGGCGTTTGGACGGAGAAGAGAAGGTCATAGCAAGGCTCCTAGGTAAGTCGAAGAATCGGAAGCGGGGGATGCGGCCGCCTTGCGGCGCTTGCCCTTGGGCGCCGCTGCGGCGGCGGTGTTCGTGTTCTGCAGCGGCGCCAGCGCATCGCGCAGCTGCGCGAGCGGATCGGCGGGCGCCTGCACGCGCAACGCCGACTGCACCGTGCCGATGTGCGCGGCCATCAGCGCCTCGGCGGCGGCGTGGTCGCCGCGCTCCAGCGCCGCGACGATCTGCACGTGGTCTTCGCACGACTGCACCGCGTCGTGCGTGGACTGGTAGAGCATGGCGATCAGCGTGGTGCGCGCGGTGTAGTCGCGCAGCGTGTCGGCCAGCAGCGTGTTGCCCAGGCATTCGGCCAGGCACACATGGAAGTCGCCCAGCAGAAAGCTGCGGTTGCCGACGTCGCTCTCTTTCAGTGCGGCTTTTTCACGCTGAAGGTGCGCCTTCAGCTCGCGCAGGGCGGCCTTGTCGATCTTGCCGGCGCTGCCCGCGCTGCGGATCAGCCCCAGTTCGATGACGCGCCGGGCCTCGAAGGCCTCGCGCGCCTCGTCCTGCGAGGGCTCGATGACGAACCAGCCGCGCCGTGCGCTCACCGTGACGATGCCGCGCGCCGCCAGCCGCGTGAGCGCCTCTCGCACGATGGTGCGGCTGCAGTCGAACAGCATCGCCAGCTGCTGCTCGCCCAGGCGCGAACCCGGCGCGAGCTTCTGCGCCATCACCGCTTCGATGATGCGTGCACTGATTTGGGATGCGGAGGTGGCCATGGCCTGCATACCAGCAGCTTCTGTGCCAACTGGTATGCAAGATATGTGCACCGAAATGGGACATGGCCCCACCCTGGGGCCTCCGGGCGGGCGCGTTGCTCAGTGCCTGGTGCGGCCCAGTGCGCTGGCCGGAAGTGCCACAAGCATGAGCAATGCCGACAGCACCAGCGCCCCGCTCAGCACATACAGGCTGGCGGTGAACCCGCCCGTCAGCGTCTTGAGCGCGCCGACCATCATCGGCGCCACCAGCCCCGCGCTGCCGCCGATGGTGCTGATGAGCGCGATGCCCGCGGCCGCGGCGCTCTTCGACATGAAATTGCCGGGCACCGACCAGAGCACGGTGAACGCGGCGGAAATGCCCATGGCCGCCAGTGCGAGGCACAGCACGGCGGCGAAGGCGTTGTGCATGAACAGCGTGGTCAGCGCCAGCCCGGCCGCGCCCACCACCGCGCTCAGCGCGAAATGCCAGCGGCGCTCCTTGTGCCGGTCCGAATGCCGCCCGACGACGATGTTGGCCGCGATGCCCGCCACCGCCGGAACGACCGAATAGAAGCCGATCTGCAGCACGCTGAGCCCCATCGACTTCAGGATCGTGGGCTGCCAGAACGACAGCGCATAGATGCCGAGGATGATCAGGAACGACATGAAGCCGATCAGCCACACCCGGGCGTCGAGCATCGCCGCGCCGAAGGTGTGGCGCCCGGTGGCGCCATTGGCGGCCTGGTCTTCGGCCAGCAGGCGCGCCACGCGCTGCTTCTGCGCCGGCGACAGCCAGGCCGCCTGCGACGGGCTGTTCGACAGCCAGCGGAAAGCCGCCACGCCGAGCAGCACGCTCGGAATCCCTTCGAGCAGGAACAGCCACTGCCAGCCGCGCAGCGACAGCACGCCGTCGAGATACGTCATCGTGAGCCCTGCGATGGGCCCCGCCACGATGGGCGCGGCGCCGAAGGCCATGAAGAACAGCGCGGTGGCCTGCGCGCGGCGGTGCGAGGGGAACCACAGCGTCAGGTAGAACAGCACCCCCGGCGCGAAGCCGGCCTCGAACACGCCGATGAGAAAGCGCAGCACATAGAAGTACGTGGGCGTGGTCGCGAACATCATCGCCGCCGACGCCAGCCCCCACAGGCCCATGATGCGCAGCAGGGTCGCGCGCGCACCGATCTTCGCGAGCATCAGGTTGCTCGGAATCTCGAACACCGCATAGCCGATGAAGAAGATGCCCGCGCCCAGGCCGAACACCGCGTCGCTGAAGCCGAGCTGGTCCTTCATCTGCAGCTGCGCGTAGCCCACGTTGGTGCGGTCGAGGTAGTTCAGCACGTAGCAGGCGCACAGCAGCGGCATCAGGCGCCAGGTGATCCTGCGGAAGAGCGCGGCGTCGTCGCGCGCGGCGGTATCTGCTGCCGGGGTGCGCGCATCCGCTGCGTCGAGGGTGGCGGTGTTCATCGTGTGTCTCCTTCTGTTGTTCCTGCCCGAGATGCTTCAGGCGACCGTGGGCGTGCCGAAGCTCGTCTCGCCCCACAGGTGGCTGGCCGGCGCACCCGGAAACAGCCAGTGCGGCGAGCATTCGGCCGACGGCACCACGTTGCTGAACCCGTGCGAGGACGAGGTGCCGGCGAGGGTCTTCTCCAGCACCATCGACAGGTACTGGTCGTTGCTGCCCTCCTGCGTGTTGCCGTTGAGGATCACCTCCGCGCCAGTGGCCTGCGCGTAGCGGCGGATGCCGTTGTGCCGCGACTGCAAAGGCGCCCAGCTGTCGGCTGCCACGCCGTTCTCGCTGCTCACGCGCAGGCCGTCGCCGGTGCGGTAGACCAGCGAATGGTTGCCCTCGGTGTGGCCCGGCGTGTGCACCAGAGCGAGCCCGCGGCCCAGCTGGATGCTGCCGTCGAAGGCGACGATGCGTTCGGCCGGCACGCCGTCGAGGCCGCGCGGGCAGTACCACTCGGCCTGTATCGGCAGCAGGCCCTGCACATTCGCGAGCTCCTGGCGGTGCACCAGCAGCCTTGCGTTCGGCAGCAGGCCCGGCGTGCCGGCGTTGCCGAGCCAGCGGCGCACGTCCTGCGTGTGCAGGTGGTCGTAGGTGATGTAGTCGACTTGCTCCGGCGCGATGCCGCAGCTCGCCAGCGCCTGCGGCACGGTCTGGTAGACCGGCGCGATCGCCTTGTGCAGGAACTTCGGCGTCTGCTCGCTCAGGCGCTTGAAGTAGGGCGTTTCGTTGCCGGCCTCGAAGTCGGCCGGCGTGAACAGCAGCGTGCGCAGGCGGCCCTCGAAGTCGTCGTACTGGATCAGCACGGTGCGCGCCAGCAGGTGGACCATGTGCGGCTTGAGCAGTTGCTGCGAGTACACGCCGGTAAAGGCGAACCACGCGGGGTACGGAATGCGCAGCAGGTTGAAGCTGCGCGCAAAGCGCACCGGCGGCGCGTCGAGCAGCCGCTCGCGCAGGCCTTCGGCCCCATGGCGGATGGCGCGCAGGCGATCCTGCGGCATGGCGGCGTTGCGTGTGCCGTCGAATTCCGGCAGCTGTGCGAAGCCGGTGGGCTCGGGGTCTCGGATCATGGTCGTCTCCTGGAAATGAATGCTTGCTTTTCGATTCGTCGTGCGTTGTTCGGGGGAGCGGTTGAACTGCCGGCATGAGCAGAGCGCTCATCGTGCGCAGGGCACCGGGTGCTCCCCGCAGCGAAATAAAGGAGGAGGCCGCAGGCCGGGGGACATTCGCGCAGGGGAGTACCCGGTGGCCTGTGCTCACGCCCCGAATGCCCCTTCAGTACATCGACCGCCCGCCCGAGATGTCGAACACCGCGCCAGTGCTGAACGAACATTCATCCGATGCAAGCCACGCAGCCATCGCAGCCACTTCATCGACCTCGACAAAGCGCCCCATCGGCACGCGCGACAGCAGCGCAGTCCGCAGCTGTTCGCGGTGCTCCACAGGCACGGCCGCGAACACCTCGGTGTCGGCCGCAGACGGCGTGATGCAGTTCACCAGCACGCCCGAAGAAGCCAGCTCCTTGCCCAGCGACTTGGTCAGCGCGATGAGCCCCGCCTTCGACGCCGAGTACGCGGCATTGAATCCGTTGCCCTCCTTGCCGGCGACCGAGGCGATGTTGACGATGCGCCCGCGCCGCTGCGCGAGCATCACCGGCGCCACCGCGCGGCAGCACAGCCACGCGCCCGTCAGGTTGATGTCGAGCACGTTGCGCCACTGTGCGGGCGTGTGCTCCCAGGCCGGCACGGTCGGGCCGAGCACGCCCGCGTTGTTGACGAGGATGTCGATGCCGCCGAAGCGCTCCTGCGACTGCGAGGCCGCGCGAGCAATCTGGTCTTCGTCGCGCACATCGACGACCGCCGAGGTCGCGGTGCCGAGCGGTGCGAGCGTTTGCAGCGCATTCGCCAGCACGGCCGCATCGAGGTCCCACAGCGCGACGCTGGCGCCGGCCGCGAGGTAGCGCTGCGCAATCGCCCGGCCGATGCCGCGCGCGCCACCCGTCACGACGGCGTGGCGGCCCGCGAGCGCATCGTTGCGCGGCGCAGTCATGCGGCTGCCGCTTCTTGCGGGCGTGCGGCTGCGGGCTGGCCCAACAGTGCGCCCATCAGCGCGGCCACATGCTCCGCGGGCACGCCCGCCAGCAGTTGCCGCAGCATCGTCAGCGTGTCGAAGTACACGCGCTCGCACACCAGCCGGTCGCCTTCGAAGATGAAGAAGGCATTCATGCGGCAGCGAAAGCTGTTGCCCGTCGGGGGCAGGCCCTTGAGCGGACCGCGATGCGTGCCCAGCAGCCAGAACTCGACGACCACCGAATCGTCGGCGTGCCGCAGCTGGATGATCTCGTGGCGCTGGTCGGGAAAGGCACGGCGCGTGTCGGTGTAGTACTGGCGCACGTCGGCAATGCCGTCGTGCACCTCGCCGCTCGGGATCAGCTCGTAGTGCGGGTGCGGGAAGGTGCCGAGCACGGCGTCGAAGTCCTGCCGGGTTTCGTCGGCGAAGTGATCGAGCACGAGGCGCTCGCGGCGGGCTTGAAGTTCGGTGCGTTGTGTGTTCATCGGGGGTGTGCTCCATGTGACAGGGACGACAGGTGACATCGGGTTGCTGCGAATGCGCCGGCCCGGGCTCGCTGCGTACTATCGGCACGCCCTTGAAACAAGACTGTCCGGTGTTGGCAATCGCCGCTACGGACAAACCCGCGATGCCACGCACGCCCCTCTCTTCCAGCAGCAAGCCGCATGCGCCGTCGACACCGGCGCACAACGGCGACATGCGGCTGGCCGACGACGTGCAGCAGCGGCTGCTCGCGGTGGCGCACCGGCGCACGCTGGCGCGCGGCGAGTCGCTGTTCCACAAGGGTTCGCGGCCCGATGCACTGTTCGGCGTGGTCAGCGGTTCACTGCGCGTGAGCGTGGTCGCAACGGGCGGGCGCGAGGCGGTGATCGCCATGCTCGAACCTGGGCACTGGTTCGGCGAGGTGTCGCTGCTGGTCGGGCGAGAGCGCGTCTACGACACCTGCGCGGTCGACACGACCGAGATGGCGGTGGTCGCGGCGGCCGACTTCCACCGGCTGGTGGCCGCGCATCCCGACGTGCACATGGCCTTCACCCGGCTGGTGTGCCTGCGGCTGCGCCAGGCGCTGGCGTGGATCGACGACGTGATCCTGATGCCGCTGCCGGTG
>Ga0070662_100003105_pt1 | contig 10320 bp, 10 predicted proteins | sample KBSC53metaG_FD_65648 | JGI IMG/M metagenome (GOLD analysis project Ga0070662, IMG submission 65648) | Corn rhizosphere microbial communities from Kellogg Biological Station, Michigan, USA - KBS C5-3 metaG | ecosystem: Host-associated > Plants > Roots > Rhizosphere > Soil ...
GTCTGGCGGCGTCGCGATCCAGCTCGACGTCTTGGCATCGAACTCGCCCAGTCGCTGCAGCGCGCGGTACTGCGCCTCGGTCAGCAGCTCGATGCCCATCTCCCCGGCGATCTCGACGGCGCTGCCGGCAGGCCTGTTCTCCTTGCGTGCGCTCAGTGCTTCGGCGTCATAGCAGAGGCTGCGCCGGCCGGTGGGGCTTTCAGCGGAACAGTCGCAGAAGACGACTTCGCCGGTGGCTTCGTCCTGGCCGATCACATCCGGCTCGCCGCCCGAGGCCTCCATCGCGCGCAGCGATGCCAGGGCAGCCGGATGAGCCTTCAGCCTCGCGAGCACCTTCGCCCATTCGAGCCCGGGGTGGCGATGCATGTGCTTCTCGAACCTGCTTTGCAGCAACGCGAGCAGGTGATCTCGATCCTGTGCGTTCATGGATCTTCCGTACGGCTTCAGTCCATGTGCTCGGTGCCCGCGGGTATTTGAACCCAGCCATGCATGCGCTCTTCGTACACTGAGAAGCTCGGCCCCGTGCGGCGCTGGCATGCGAGGCAGTGGCAGACCGAGACCCGCAGCGGCTCTGCATTGACTCGGGCTTGCAGCTGGCCCCAGCTGCAGGAAGCGGTTCTGAGCGACATGGCAGGCTGGCTCCGGTGATGGGTTCTGACGTGACAGGCACGCCATTCGATGTTGGCACAAGTCGTCGCACTTACTTCTTGGCCATGAACCAGGCGACCAAGGCGTTGGCATGCCCGTGGCCCAGCTGGTGTTCAGTTTTCAGGTGGCTGACGAGCTCCATGTGTTTCAGAGGCCCCGCCTTCTCGAGGATCTGCATCCAATGGTCGATGGGCTTCCCATAGGTCTTCTCGATGGACGGGAAGTAGGAGGCCGGTCCTTTGACTTTCGCTTGCTCTGCCATGGTTGATTCCCTTCAGGGGTGGTACCTCTTCCTCGACGAACCAACGCCCCGGATTTCGACACGGCGCTCAACATCGCTCCTGCCGCCCCCGCCGACGCCCGATCGCCTGCCGCACCCAGGCCTGCCCGCTGACCACCGTGATGCCCGCCAGCACCAGCACGGCGCCGACCACGAAGCTGGGCTCCAGCGGCTCGTGCAGCAGCCCCACGCCGAAAGCCACGCCGAACATCGGGGTCATGAACGAGAACACGCCGAGGCGCGAGGCGATGTACTGGCGCAGCAGCCAGAACCAGACCAGGTAGCTCGCGAACGAGACGACCACGGTCTGGAAGGCCAGGCTCTTCAGCACCGTGGGCGTGAGCTGGAAATCCGCCTGCCCCATCAGCGGGGCGGCGATCATCAGCAGCACAAAGGCACCCACCAGCTGGTACAGCAGCGTCTCGGTGGCCGGCGCCTGCGACAGCCTCGAGCAGCGCACCGCCACGGTCGTCAGGCCCCAGGCCGCGCCGGCGAGCACGCCCAGTGCATCGCCCAGCAGCGTGGCCGGGGCCGCCACGCCGGCGCCCGATCGGCCGAAGAAGGCCACCGCGATCCCCGCGAAGGCCAGCGCGATACCGCCCCACTGCAGCGCATGCAGCCGCTCCGAGGGCAGCCGCAGGTGCAGCCCCAGCGCCGCGAACACCGGCGCGGTGTAGAGGAAGACGACCATGTGCGCGGCGCTGGTGTGGCGCAGCCCTTCGCCGATCAATGCGAACTCCAGCCCGAACAGGCTGCCCACCAGCAGCGCCGGCCGCCAACGCCCGCCCGCCAGATGCAAGCGCTCGCCGCGCCACACCATCAGCAGGCCCACCAGCAGGGCCGAGAGCCCGGAGCGGATGCCGATCTGCAGCGTGGGCGCCATGTCGGGCGCGGCCGCCTTCAGCGCGATCTGCTGCAGGCCCCATACCATGCACAGCACGACCATGATGCCCACCGCCCGTCCATCGATTGCCTTGTGCACGCTCATTCGTTCCCGTGTTGCCGTGCCGGCATTGTGGAGGGGCAGCCCCTTGCGATGAACTACCTGACCTTCGACCTCAGCGAAGACACCGACGGCACGACCACCATCGAGGCGCTGGCCTCCACCTCGGCCGAGCACCACGCCGCGGTGCTGGCCGAGGCGCAGCAGGTGCTGGACTGGGCCTGGCGCCGCTTTCCGCACACGCACGGCCCGCTCGACGACGGCATGGAGTGGGACCACGACCTGCAGGTGAGCGTCGAGGCCGGTGGCTGGCATGCGGTGGCGCTCACGCTCACCGCGTCGGCGCGCTTCGCCGAGGCCTTCGTCGCAGCGTTCGGCCTCGGCAGCGACTGAGCCGCCCTCTCACGCCAGCGCCACGGCAGGCGCACGCGCCATGCGACGGATGCCGGTGAGGCGCGCGACCGCCTGGATGCTCTGCTGGCCGCTCTCGAGCTGCGTGGGCTGGAACTTCATGTTCGTCGGCGGCACCACGCCGCTGGCGCAGTCGTACCGGCGCAGGAGCGCGGCCGCGCTCGCGGCCGGCCCGTCAGACGTAACGGTTGACCAGGTTCTCCAGGTATTCCTGGCGGCCCGACACCGGCTTCACGTCGACATTGGCCGCCAGCACGCGGTCGGCCAGCGCGTCGAGCGACACGCGGCCGGCCAGGATCTCCTGGCCGAAGGCCGAGCGCCAGCCGGCATAGCGCGCATCGACCGCGCGCTCGAGCTGGCCGTCCTCGATCATCTGCGCGGCGGCGAGCAGCGCGCGTGCGCAGACATCCATCGCGCCGACATGGCCATGGAAGAGGTCTTCCGCATCGATGGACTGCCGCCGCACCTTGGCGTCGAAGTTGAGCCCGCCGCTGCCGAAGCCGCCGCCCTGCAGCACGTGGTACAGCGCGATCGCAGTCTCGGGCACGTTGTGCGGGAACTGGTCGGTGTCCCAGCCGAGCTGCGGGTCGCCGCGGTTCATGTCGAGGCTGCCGAAGATGCCCAGCGCCTGCGCCAGCGCGATCTCGTGCTCGAAGCTGTGGCCCGAGAGCGTGGCATGGTTGGCCTCGATGTTGACCTTGACCTCGCGCTCCAGGCCGTAGCGCGTGAGAAAGCCGTAGACCGTGGCGACGTCGAAGTCGTACTGGTGCTTCGACGGCTCGCGCGGCTTGGGCTCGATCAAGATCGTGCCCTTGAAGCCGATCTTGTGCTTGTAGTCCACCGCCATCGTCAGGAAGCGGCCGAGCTGGTCGAGCTCCTGGCCGAGCCGGGTGTTCAGCAGCGTCTCGTAGCCTTCGCGGCCGCCCCACAGCACGTAGTTCTCGCCGCCGAGCATCAGCGTCGCATCCATCGCGGCCTTGACCTGCAGCGCCGCCATCGCGAACAGCTCGGGGTCGGGGTTGGTGGCCGCGCCCGACATGAAGCGCCGGTGGCTGAACAGGTTGGCCGTGCCCCACAGCAGCTTCATGCCGGTGCGCTGCTGGTGGCCGGCGAGCAGCTCCGCCATGTGCTGGAAGTTGTGCAGGCTCTCGCGCGGGGTGGCGCCTTCGGGCGCCACGTCGCGGTCGTGGAAGCAGTAGTACGGCGCGCCGAGCTTCGCGAAGAAGTCGAACGCGGCCTCGGCCTTGCGCGCGGCCAGCTCCATCGGACTGCCGCCGTCGAACCAGGGCCGCTCGAAGGTGCCGCCGCCGAACGGGTCCAGCCCCGTCCACACGAAGTTGTGCCAGTAGCACACCGCGAAGCGCAGGTGGTCCTCCATGCGCTTGCCGAGCACCACGCGGTCCTTGTCGTACCAGCGGAAGGCCAGCGGCTCGTCGGTGGCCGGCCCGCGGTAGCGGATCGGCTCGATGGGGGCGAAATAACTGCTCATGCGATCTCCTGGGCGAATGCGTGGAAGTGCGGCCGCAGCGCCGGGTACAGCGCGCGATACCGCGGATGACGGGCCATCAGCCGCGCGCGCTCGGCGGCCTCGGGGCGATAGGTGGCGGCCACCGGCGGCGCGATGCACACATCGGCCTCGTCGGCGCCGGTGGCCAGCCAGGCGAGCCGCGCGGCGCCGAGCGCGCCGCCGGCCTCACTGCCGGCGTGGGTGACGATCTCGGCATCGAGCGCGGAGGCGAGCATCTGCGCCCACACGGCGCTGCGCGCGCCGCCGCCCACCAGCGAGAGCCGGCTCACCTGCGTGCCGGCTTCGCGCAGCGCCGACAAGCCGTCGAGCAGGCTGAAGCTCACGCCTTCGATCACCGCATGGGCGATCGCGCCGGCGCCGTGCTCGTGCGTCAGGCCGAACAGCACGCCGGTGGCCAGAGGGTCGTTGTGCGGCGTGCGCTCACCCGACAGGTAAGGCAGGAACAGCGGCGCCCGCCGCTTGGCGGCGGCATCGAGCTGCGCCATCTCGGCCAACAGCGCGGCCTCGTTCGGCCGGCCGGTCAGCCGCGTGGCCCAGCTGAGGCTGGCCGCGGCAGCGAGCATCACGCTCATCTGGTGCCAGCGGCCGGGCAGCGCATGGCAGAAGGCATGCACGGCGGAAGCCGGGTTGGGCCGGAAGCGCTCGTTGCAGACGAACAGCACGCCCGAGGTGCCGAGCGACAGGAAGCCTTCGCCCGGCCGCACGGCGCCGATGCCCACCGCGCTGGCGGCGTTGTCGCCGCCGCCGCCGGCCACCACGACGCCCGGTTTCAGGCGCCAGCGGCGCGCCCACTCGGCGCGCAGTTGGCCGCTGGGCTGGCTGCCTTCGACCAGCGCCGGCATGTGGCGGCGGCCGAGGCCGGTGGCCTCGAGCAACGGCTCCGACCAGTCGCGCCGCGCGACATCGAGCCACAGCGTGCCGGCGGCGTCCGACATCTCGGAGACCTTGTCGCCGGTGAGCTGCAGGCGCAGCCAGTCCTTGGGCAGCAGCACGCAGGCCGTGCGCTCGAAGACCGCGGGCTCGTGCGCCTGCACCCACAGCAGCTTGGGCGCGGTGAAGCCGGCCATCGCGAGGTTGCCGGCGCGCTGCGCGAGGTCGGGCACGCGCTGCGTGAGCAGCGCGCACTCGGCGCCGCTGCGGCCGTCGTTCCACAGGATCGCCGGGCGCAGCACCTGGTCGGCCGCGTCGAGCAGCACGGCGCCGTGCATCTGGCCCGACAGGCCGATCGCCTCGACCTGCGCCATCGCCTTGGGGTACGCGGCCGCGAGCCGGTCGAGCACGGCGCAGGTGGCGGCCCACCAGTCGTGCGGATGCTGCTCCGACCACAGCGGCTGCGGGCGCTGCAAGGCGAGCGCCTCGCTGCCGGTGGCCACGACCGCATGGGCGCGGTCCAGCAGCAGCACCTTCACTTCGGAGGTGCCGAGATCGATGCCGATGAACATCTGGAGGGGTCTTTCTTGGGGGAACTGGGGCCTCAGCGCCTGCCGGTGGCCAGGGCCGGCGCCGCATGCGGGCGGTGCTCGGGCGCGCGGCCGAGGATGATCATCTCGAGCACGTCGTCAGGTGTCACGTCGGCCACGCGCTCGGTGCCGATCACGCGGCCGTTCTTCATCACGGTGACGCGGTCGCACACCTCGAACACATCGGGCATGTCGTGGCTGATCAGGAAGATGCCGATGCCTTCGGCCTTCAGGCGCTGGATGGTCTCGATCACCATGCGCGTCTCGGCGGGGCCGAGCGCGGCGCAGGGCTCGTCCATGATCAGGATGCGGGCGTTGAAGTACAGCGCGCGGGCGATCGCCACCGTCTGCCGCTGGCCGCCCGACATCGCGCGCACCGGCTTGTGCAGCTGGGTGAAGTTGGGGTTCAGCCGGCCGATCACCTTGCGCGCCTCGTGCTCCATGCGCGGGATGTCCAGCGTGTTGAAGCGCGTCATCAGCTCGCGGCCGAGAAACAGGTTGGCCGCGGCATCCAGGTTGTCGGCCAGCGCCAGTGTCTGGTGGATGGTCTCGATGCCGGCGGCGCGCGCATCGCGCGGGCTCTCGAAGCGCACCGGCTGGCCGTGCACGCGGATCTCGCCGCTGTCGGGCGGGTACACGCCCGACAGCATCTTGATCAGCGTCGACTTGCCCGCGCCGTTGTGGCCCAGCAGCCCGACGACTTCGCCCGCGTGCAGCGTGCAATCGACGCCGTCGACCGCCATCACGCCGCCGAAGTGCTTGGAGACGCCGCGCACATCGACCAGCGGGGTGTTCGCATTCGGCTGGGCGCTCATCGGGCCGCCTTCCGGTTGTAGACCACGTCGAACCATACCGCAGCGATCAGCACCAGCCCGATCAGGATCTGGCGCTTGGCGCTGGTCACATCGAGCAGCACCATGCCGTTGTCCAGGCTCTGGATCAGCAGCGCGCCGACGATGCAGCCCGGGATGGAACCGACACCGCCCGACAGCGAGGTGCCGCCGATCACCGCGGCGGCGATCACGTAGAGCTCGGCCATCTGGCCGATCGAGTTGGCGCCGGAGTTCAGGCGCGCCGTGGTGATCATGCCGGCGAGCGCCGCCAGCGCGCCCATCAGCATGAAGAGGTACAGCTGCACCCGCAGCGTCGGGATGCCCGACAGCAGCGCCGCCTCCGGGTTGCCGCCGAACGCGAACACATAGCGCCCGAAGCGCGTGCGCTGCGAGACGAAGGTCAGCGCCGCCACCACGCCGATGAGGATCAGCACCGGCACCGCGATGCCCTTGGCCACGCGCTGCTGAGCGGCATCGAGGCCGGTGTAGCTGTTCATCACCGCGACGAAGCCGACGATCGCGGCGCACTGCAGCACCACGCGCAGCCCATCGGCCCACAGCGGCAGCTGCGCCGCCTCGTAGCGGGCCCGCGTGCGGCGGGCCTGCCAGCGCTGCCACACCACCGCGGCGCAGGCCGCGGCGGCCAGCAGCCAGCTCGCGGTGGCGCCGATGGAGCCCGACATGCCGCCGCCCAGCAGCTGGTAGCTGGGATGCAGCGGCGCGATCGTCTGCCCGTCGGCGACGAGGAAGGCCGCGCCGCGGTACATCAGGTAGCCCGCCAGCGTGACGACGAAGGCCGGCACCTGGCGGTAGGCCACCCACCAGCCCTGGAAGGCGCCCACCGCCACGCCGGCGGCGATGCCGATCGCCAGGCTCAGCGGCCAGCCCCAGCCGGCCTCGGGCGGGAACACCTGCACCTGCGTGTAAGCGATCAGCATCCCGGTGAAGGCCAGCAGCGAGCCGACCGAGAGGTCGATCTGCCGCGCGACGATCAGGTAGACCATGCCGCACGCCATCACGCCGGTGACGCAGGTCTGGATCGACAGGTTGTACAGGTTGCGCGGCGTCAGGAACACGCCGCCGGTGAGGGCGCTCAGGCCCGCCCACACCGCCAGCAGCACCAGCACCATCGACGTGAAGCGCGGGTCGAAACCCGTCTTCTGGAACAGTGCGTTCACTTGCAGGCCTTGGGCGCCTTGGCCGCGTCGACGCCGGCGCACACCTGGGCCTTGCTGGCCCAGCCGGCGTCGATCACGTAGCCGAGGTTGTCGGCGGTGATGGCCACCGGCTTCAGGAAGACCGACGAGATCGCGATCTTCTTCGTGCCGCCGTTCCAGGTGGCCGCGCCCTTGACCGCACCCGGCTTGGTGCCCTTGGCCATCGCCACCGCGAACTGGCCCGCGGCCTCGCCGAGCGTGCGCGTGTCCTTGAACACGGTGACGGTCTGCTCGCCGCGCGCCACGCGGTTCAGCGCGGCGATGTCGGCATCCTGGCCCGAGACCGGCACGCCGGTGAGGGCCTGCGCCTTCATCGCCGCCACCGCGCCGCCCGCGGTGCCGTCGTTGGAGGCGACCACGGCGTCGACCTTGTTGGCATTCTTCGTGAGGATCTGCTCCATGTTCTTCTGCGCCACCTCGGGCGACCAGCCCTCGGTGTACTGCTCGCCGACCACCTTGATCTTGCCGGCCTTGATGGCGCCGCCCAGCACGTCGAGCTGGCCCTTGTGCAGGAAGTCGGCGTTGGGGTCGGTGGGCGAGCCCTTGATGAACACGTAGTTGCCGGCCGGCCTGGCCCTGAACACCTCGCGCGCCTGGATGCGGCCGACCTCGACGTTGTCGAAGGTGAGGTACAGCACGCCCGGGTCCTGGATCAGGCGGTCGTAGGCCAGCACCGGCACGCCCTCCTCCTTGGCCTTCTGCACCGCGGGCAGCACCGCATCGGCGTCGTAGGCCAGCACGATCAGCGCGTTGGCGCCGCGCGAGATCAGGCCTTCGATGTCGGCCAGCTGCTTCTCGTTGGAGCCCTGCGCATCGGCGCTGATGTATTTGGCGCCCAGCTTCTGCAGCGCGGCCTTGATCGCGGTTTCGTCGCGCTTCCAGCGCTCTTCCTGGAAGTTGGACCACGACACGCCGACCACGAGGTCCTTGGCGTGGGCGATGCCTTGCGTGGCGAGCAGGCCGGTCAGCATCAGCGCGCCGGCGATACGGGTCAGGGTCATGGTTTGTCTCCGTTGATCGAGGTCGACTATTTAGTTTGATCGACGAACGAACAATAAAGACAAAGCGCGGCAACGTCAATCCGGGCACAAACCCTGAAAGGCAGGAAGCTCAGCCCAGCAGGGCCTGGTGCAGCACCGCGCCGGCCGCGCCGACTGCGCAGGCATTGAGGCCGAAACGGCATTGCCGCACGGTGGTGGTGTGGAAGTGGTAGCGGCCGCGCATCCCCTCGAAGCTGGCGCGCGCCGCCTCGAAGAAAGGCTCGCCGAGCTGGCCCATCGGGCCGCCGAGCACGATGACCGCGGGGTCGATCGTGTTGCACAGGTTGTGCATCAGCATGCCCAGGTAGCGGCCGGCGCGCTGCACCGCCTGCAGCACCGCGGCATCGCCGCCCTGAAGCCGACGCAGCAGCTCGCCCATCGGCAGGATCGGGCTGGCGGCGCCGGTGAGGTCGAGGCTGACCGCGCGCTGCGAGACGAAGCTCTCGGCGCAGCCGTGTGCTCCGCAGCGGCACAGGGGCCCGTCGAGCTGCAGGATGGTGTGGCCCACCTCGCCGGCCGCGCCGTCATGGCCCAAGTGCAGCCGGTCGCCCAGCACGATGCCGCCGCCCAGGCCGATGCCGATGCTCAGGTACACCAGCGAATCGAAGGCGTGGTCGGTGCCGAACACGTATTCCGAGAGCGCGGCCGCATTGGCTTCGTTGAGCACGGTGGCCGGAACCTCCTGCACGCCCGCCTTGGCCAGCGCCTGGGCCAGCGGCGCATGGATCTCGCGGTCGTGCCAGGCCAGGTTGGGCACCACGCCGATACGCTCGCCGCGCGCGTCCACCGTGCCCGGAATGCCCACACCTAGGCCCAGCGCGCGCCGGCCCTGCTTGCGCAGCGCCTTGTGCTGCTCGGCGACCATGCGCGCCAGCGCCTGCAGCGTGCGCGGCAGGTCGGCATGCTCGAAGGCCTGCATGCGCGAATCGAGCAGATCACCGCGCAGGTTGCAGGCCACCACGTTGAGGTAGTCGACACCGATCTCGGCGCCCATCAGCGCCAGGCGGTCGGCATCCAGCTGCAGCGGCGTCGGGCGCCGCCCGATCGAGCCCGAGACGGTGATCTCGCGCTCGCAGAGCCAGCCTTCGTCGATCAGCTCCTGCACCAGCAGGCTCACGGTCGACTTGGTCAGCCCGCTGCGCTTGGCGAGATCGGCGCGCGACAGGCCGGCCTCGCTCTTCACGAGCCGCAGCAGCGCCAGGCTGTTGATGCGCTTGAGCAGGCTCTGGTCGCCGGTGATGGTCATGGGGCGGTGGGGAGCATGGGGAGCGGATTTGTTCGCATCTTAAACTTTCTCGATGCGCCGGCCCCCAAAAAGAAGGCGGTGCCACTGCCCGGCACCGCCAATTCGCTCTCCTGGATGAGACTTCCGTGTGCGGCTGGCCGCCCTAGACCGTTGCCGCCAGCCCATGGTAGGGAGGCCGGTGCCGCGCATCCAATGAATTTTCGGCCGCGACCGATACCGAAGTTGATCTCGCAGCGGCGCGGTGGTCAGCCGATGGCCCGGTCGAGATGGGTGTAGCCGCCGTCGACGAACACCCACTGCCCGGTCGTGTGGCTGGCCCGCTCCGACAGCAGGAAGGCGATGGTGTCGGCGATCTCCTGCGGCGTGGTCATGCGCTGGCCGAGCGGGATGCGGCGCGTGATCTCGGCCCGCTGGGCCTGCGGATCGTCGAAGCCGTCGAGCCAGGCCTCGTACAGCGGCGTGGCCACCTCCGCCGGGATCACCGCGTTGACGCGGACGCCGTCGTTGCGCAGCGCCACGGCCCATTCGCGCGTCAGCGCCAATTGCGCGCCCTTGGCCGCGCAGTAGCCGCTGGTGCCGCCCTGGCCGGTGAGCGCCGTCTTCGACGACACGTTGACGATCGCGCCCCGGCTCGCGCGCAGATGCGGCAGGCACAGGTGGGCCATCAGGTAGCAGTGGATCAGGTTGCGGTCGAGCGACGCGACGAACGCGGCG
>Ga0070662_100003124_pt1 | contig 10290 bp, 9 predicted proteins | sample KBSC53metaG_FD_65648 | JGI IMG/M metagenome (GOLD analysis project Ga0070662, IMG submission 65648) | Corn rhizosphere microbial communities from Kellogg Biological Station, Michigan, USA - KBS C5-3 metaG | ecosystem: Host-associated > Plants > Roots > Rhizosphere > Soil ...
GAATCATGAGTCCGTGCACGACGTCCTTGCTGGTCGCCCAGAAGTGCACGGTTGAGCCCGCCGGCACGCGAATCTCGTTGGGTGCGAACGACCAGATCTGCGCGGTCAGCCGGACCTCGTACTGCCCGGGCGCGATCTGCCTGACGCCGGGATCCTTGAAGAGCGGATGCTCGGCGACCTTCGTCGAGTCGACCCGGCCCTGGTCGCCGGCGACATTGATGCCTGCGCCGAACGCCGTCACCGCGAGGGCGGCGAGCATGCCGACGGGCAGCGCGATGCTGGGGAGGATCCAGGCCAGCTCCCAGAGGTACAGGGTGGTCGAGCGACGTGGCGCCATGGCTCAGCTCCGCCAGATTCTCAGGTACGTGTTGAGCCAGAACGCCGTGAGGATCACCAGGTAGATCAGGATGAGCAGGAGCGCTCCGCGTGGCCGGGATTCTTCGTCGCCGCTGTCGTCGTCCACCGTGGCCTCCTTGTGAGAGCGCTCAACGACGTCGTTACCGCACGTCCTCGACGAGACCACTGGCGGCGATCGCCCACGCCAGCAACGGTGACCGTACCCCGGACGAAACCGTCGGGCCAAGCCCACGCCGTCGCCGCGAGGGTACTAAGCGGGCACAGATGTGGTCAAGGACGGTTCACCGAGCCTCTTGACGTGGCCTCCGGTGCGCGCGACCCTCGACTCCGCTGGCCTGTGAATGTCGGGGTCCTTGACACCGGCTCCAGGCTGGGTGTATCCCCCTCCCAACGACGCTCGAGGGACAGTCTCCTTGCTTCGCCCCGGAGAAGTGGCGTGGCCGCTCGCACTGGTGCAATTGCCTCGCCCGTTCATGCCCGAGTCCGGTCGCACGCGCGGCCGGCAGGGGAGGGTGCCATGGAAGAGGACCGGACGACGTTCGAGACGCTCGAAGAGGCCTTCATCGATGGACGACTGAGCCGGCGAGACCTGTTGCGGCGCAGCGCCCTCATCGGCGCCAGCGCTTCGGCCATGAGCCTGCTCGGCTCGCTGGGCCTGGCGACGAAGGCGCGGGCCCAGGCGCCCAAGAAGGGCGGCACGCTCGTCATCGCCAAGGAGAGCGAGCTCGACATCCTCGATCCGCACAGCGCGGGCGGCTGGGTGACCTGGCGGGTCAGCAAGCAGATGCACGAGGGCCTCATCGACGAGGACCTCACCCAGGCCAACGTGCCGTACCCGAAGCTGATCCCCAAGCTCGCCACGTCGTGGGACATCTCCAAGGACTCGCTGACCTACACCTTCAAGCTCCGCAAGGGCGTGAAGTTCCACGACGGCACCAACTTCGACGCGGCGGCGGTGAAGTACAACATCGACCGCTGCGCGGCCAAGGACGTGCCTCAGTTCTACCCGCGCGCCAACGCCTACACCCAGTGGATCTGGCAGTTCCTCAAGGAGGTGAAGACCCCCGACGAGGGCACCGTGCAGATCGTCCTGCGTGAGCCCTACGGCGACTTCCTCCGCCAGCTCGTCCAGGGCGGCGGCGGCGCCGCGGTCTTCATCAGCCCCGCCGCGCTCAAGAAGTACGGCAACGAGGGCATCGCCGAGCACCCGACCGGCACCGGACCCTTCCGCTTCGTGGAGCGGGTGCGCGGGGAGAAGGTGGTGATCGAGCGCAATCCCAACTACTGGGGGACGCAGCCCTATCTCGATCGCATCATCGACCGGCCGATGCCGGAGCCCGCCGCGCGGATGACCGCGCTGCAGGCCGGCGAGGTCGACATGGTCTACGTGCCGCATCCGGACGGCATCGCGGAGCTCAAGGCCAAGGGCTTCAAGCTCGAGCAGGGGCCGGCCCCGCACGTGTGGTATTTCGCCTTCAACCTCAAGGACAAGAACTACCAGGACGTGCGCGTGCGGCGCGCCATCAACATGGCCATCGATCGTGAGGGCATGGCCAAGCAGCTTCTGAAGGGGACCGCGGTCGCCGCGCGCGGGCTGCAGGCGCCGTGTTGCCCGTCCTACGATCCGAACTTCAAGGACTATCCCTACGATGTGGCCCAGGCCAAGAAGCTCATGGCGGAGGCCGGGTTCGCGAACGGCTTCGACACCGTGTGGCAGACCTCGGTGGACGGAAGCGGGCAGCTGATCCCGGTGCCGATGGCGGAGTGGATCCAGCGCGATCTCGCCAAGATCGGCGTCCGGATGAAGCTCCGCACCTACGAGTGGATCACCTACATCGGCTACTGGATCAAGGGCATGGACGACGCCTCCAACAAGGTCGGCAGCCAGCAGATGAGCTGGGGCATGACGAGCGACTACTGGCTCGATATCGTCACCAACTCCTCGCACATCGCGCCGGCCGGCGGGGCAGGCCAGAACGGCGGCTACTACACCGGCGCCGACTCGATGCTGAACGCGGCCCGCGCGGAGATGGACGAGCAGAAACGCGCTGCGCTCTATCGGAAGGTCAACCAGAAGATCAAGGACGACGCGCCCGCGGTGCCGATCATCAACGACCTCGCGCCCCTCATGCTGAGCCCGAAGGTGAAAGGCTTCGTCCACGCCCCCGAGGAGTGGTACGACATGACCACGGTCTGGCTCGCCTGAGCGCCCTCGTCGGCCCGGGAGGCATAGGCCTCCCGGGCTGACCGCTCCCATGCTCAAGTTCCTGGTCTATCGCGTCGCGACGATCGTGCCCGTCCTGTTCGGGGTGTCGGTCGTGGTGTTCCTGATGATGAAGCTGATCCCGGGCGATCCCGCCGAGGCGATCCTGGGCCCCGCCGCCACCACCGAGAAGATCGAGATGGTCCGGAGGTCGCTCGGGCTGGACCAGCCGTTCTACGTGCAGTACGTCCGCTGGCTGTGGAAGGTCCTCCAGGGCGACTTCGGCACCTCGATCGCGGTCAACGTGCCGGTGGCCCAGCTGGTGTGGCCCAAGTTCTGGAACACGGTGCTGCTCACCGCGGGCAGCCTGGTGATCTGCATCGTGATCGGGCTCGGAGTGGGCATCGTGTCCGGCACCCGGCAGTACTCGTGGTTCGACCGCATCAGCATGTCGCTGACCCTGGTCGTGGCCAATACCCCCGCGTTCTGGCTCGGCCTCATCCTCATGGTGGTGCTGGCCCTCTATCTCGGCTGGTTTCCCGCCACCGGGATGTACTCGATGCGGGCCTCGCAGAAGACCTTCGGCGATCTGATCCACCACATGGTGCTGCCCGCGATCACCACCGCCTCGGTGTCGGCCGCGATCATCGCGCGCCTGGTCCGCTCGTCTTTTCTGGACGTCATCCGCAAGCACTACATCACCGCCCTGCGGGCCAAGGGACTGTCCGAGCGCGACATCATCCTCCGCCACGGGATGAAGAACGCGCTGCCGCCGATCATCAACATCGTGGGCCTCCAGGTCGGCTACCTGATGGGCGGCGCGCTCTTCACCGAGGTGGTCTTCTCGTGGCCGGGCATCGGGCTGCAGATCTACAGCTCGATCGTGGCCCGGGACCTGCCGGTGGTGCAGGCCGCGGTCCTGGTGACCACCTTCGTGTTCGTGCTGGTCAATCTCGGGACCGACGTCGTCGTCGCGGCCCTCGATCCCCGAATCCGCCGGGCCTGAGGAGGCGCGCGATGAGCGTCGTGAATCTGCCCCTGAAGGAGGAACCCGTCGGTGGCCGGACCCTGCCCCTCGATGCGGCCGAGGCCCGGATGTTCCGCCGGCCGTCGGAGTGGCGGATCTTCTGGGAGGCCTTCAGCCGGGACCGCCTGGCGGTGGGCGCGGCGGGGCTGATCGCGGTCGTGTGCCTGATCTCCGCGCTGGCTCCGGTGCTGAGCCCCTACGACCCCACGGTGGGCGACAACGCCCTGCGGCTGGCCCCCGTCGGCACGCCCGGGCACCCGCTGGGCCTGGACGGGCAGGGGCGCGACATCCTGAGCCGGCTGATCTGGGGCGGCCAGGTCTCGATCATCATCGCGCTGCTGCCGGTGACGGTGGCGAGCCTGATCAGCGTGCTCCTGGGACTGGTGGCCGGCTTCTTCGGGGGCAAGGTCGACATGCTGATCATGCGCACCCTGGACGTGTTCTTCGCCTTCCCGGCGGTGCTGCTGGCGGTGGCCATCGCGGGGGTGCTGGGCCCCGGCATGCTCAACGTGATGCTCTCGCTCACCATCGTGCTGATCCCGTACATCTCGCGGGTCGCCTACATGGCCACCGTCACCGTGAAGAGCGAGCTGTTCGTGGACCAGGCGCGGGTGTCGGGGGCGCGGCCGAGCCAGATCCTGTTCCACCACATCCTGCCCAACACGCTCTCGCCGGTGATCGTCTACGGCAGCACCCTGGTGGGCATCCTGATCGTGCTCGGGGCGGGGCTCTCCTTCCTCGGGCTCGGCATCACCCCGCCCCGGCCGGACTGGGGCATCATGTGCTCGGACGGGCGCAACTTCCTCTCGATCGCGCCCCACGTCTCCGCGGTGCCCGGGATCATGCTGATCCTGGTCGCCATGTCCTTCAACATCGTCGGGGACGGCCTGCGGGACGCGCTCGACCCGAAGCTCCGCAAGTGAGCGCCGTGATGAGCGACGCGCTCCTCGAGGTCGACGACCTCCACACCCACTTCCACCTCAAGAACAAGACGGTGCGGGCGGTGAACGGGGTGTCGTTCTCGATCAAGCGGGGCGAGATCGTCGGGATCGCGGGCGAGTCGGGGGCCGGCAAGAGCGTGGCCTGCCTCTCCATCCTGCGGCTCGTCCCGAGCCCCGGGCGCATCGAGCGCGGCCGGATCCTCTTCTCCGGCGAGGACCTGCTCACCAAGAGCGATCGGCAGATGCGGGATTTACGGGGCCAGACCGTCTCGATGGTGTTCGAGGATCCGCTGAACTCCCTGGACCCGGCCTACACGGTGGGCAGCTTGATCGGGGAGGCCCTGACCCTCCACAAGGGCCTGTCCAGGCGCGAGGCCCGGACCAAGGCGAGGGAGCTGCTGCGGCTGGTCGGCATCCCGGACCCGGAGCGCCGGCTCGACAACTACGCCCACGAGCTGTCGGGCGGGATGCAGCAGCGGGTGATGATCGCGATCGCGCTCTCCTGCGACCCGACGCTGCTGATCGCGGACAATCCGACCACCGCGCTCGACGTGACCATCCAGATCCAGATCCTCGACCTGGTGAAGCAGCTCCGCGACCGCCTCGGCATGGGCGTGCTGTGGATCACCCACGACCTCGGCGTGGTGGCCAAGCTCTGCGACCGGGTGGTGATCATGTACGCGGGCGAGGTCATGGAGCAGGGCCGGGTGTACGACGTGCTGAAGCACCCGCGACATCCCTACACGCGCCGGCTCATCGACGCGCTGCCCAAGCTCGGGCGCCCCGACCAGCGGCTGATGCCGATCGAGGGGCGCCCGCCCGATCCCGCGAACCTGCCCGCCGGATGTCCCTTCGCGCCGCGCTGCCACCGGGCGCGTCCGGAGTGCGAGGCGGGCGACGTGCCGCTCGTCGAGACCGGCGGCGACGGGCGGGCGGTTCGCTGCCTGTTCCCGGAGGAGTGACATGACGATCGCCGCGCCGTCCGGGGCGCCCGAGCTGCAGCCCAAGCTGCTGGAGGTCAAGAACCTGGTCAAGCACTTCCCGGTCCGCCGCGGGCTCTGGGCGAGCGGACCGCCTGCCGCGGTGCGCGCGGTGGACGGCATCAGCTTCGACATCCGGCGGGGCGAGACGGTCGGGCTGGTGGGCGAATCGGGCTGCGGCAAGACCACCACCGGGCGGATGATCATGAAGCTGATCGCCCCGACCGCGGGCGAGATCCGGTTCGAGGGCAAGTCGATCGGCGGCATTCCGTTCGAGGAGGAGCGGGCCTACCGTCGCCACGTGCAGATGGTCTTCCAGGATCCGTACTCGTCGTTGAACCCGCGGATGACGGTGGGCTCGATCATCGGCTACCCGATGCGGATCCAGAACGCGTACCCGGGGGCCGCCCGCGACGCCCGCATCCGCGAGCTGCTGGAGCTGGTCGGCCTCTCGCGCTACCAGGCGAGCTGGTACCCGCACGAGTTCAGCGGGGGCGAGCGTCAGCGGGTGGGCATCGCGGCGGCCCTGGCGCTGAACCCCAAGTTCATCTTCTGCGACGAGCCGGTCTCCTCCCTCGACGTCTCGGCCCAGGCGCAGATCCTGAACCTCCTGAAGGACGTCCGCCGCGAGTTCAACCTCACCATCCTGATCGTGACCCACAACCTGAGCGTGGTGGAGTACCTCAGCGATCGGGTGGTCGTGATGTACCTCGGAAAGATCGTCGAGGTGGCCAGCACCGCCGACCTCTACCGCGAGACCCTGCACCCCTACAGCAAGGCCCTGGTCTCCGCGATCCCCACCCCGGATCCCGACGTGGAGCGCGAGCGGGAGCAGATCATCCTGAGAGGGGAGATCCCGAGCCCGCTCAATCCGCCCACCGGGTGCCGCTTCCACACCCGGTGCCAGGCCTACATCGGGGACGTCTGCCGAGACGTCGAGCCGGAGCTGCGCGAGGTGCGCCCCGGCCACTTCACCGCCTGTCACCTCTACTCCGGGCTCACCGCGTCGGCGGCCGCGCCCGGGGCGTCCCACGCCGCCGGCCAGCTCGTCTAGCGTCAAGGAGGACACCATGCCGGTCTCTCTGCCCACTCCCGACCAGCTCAAGCGGATCGCCGAGAAGATGAACCTCTCGCTGACCGACGCCGACGTCGCGTCGTTCCTCGGCCTGATGAAGCCGAGCATCGACGGCTACAACGTCGTCGATCAGCTCCCGGACAACCTGCCGCCGGTGAAGTACCCCCGCACTCCCGGCTACCGGCCCGGCCCCGCGGAGAACAAGCACAACGCCTGGTACTACAAGTCGACGATCGAGGGCGCGCCGCAGGGCAAGCTCAAGGGCAAGCGGGTGGTGGTGAAGGACAACGTGATGGTGGCCGGGGTGCCGATGATGAACGGGGCCTCGACGCTGCAGGGCTACACCCCGGAGATCGACGCCACCGTGGTGACCCGCATCCTGGACGCGGGCGGCACCATCCTCGGCAAGGCCCACTGCGAGTACTACTGCCTCTCGGGCGGCAGCCACACCAACGCCACCGGCCCGGTGCACAACCCGTACAAGATGGGGTACTCCGCGGGCGGCTCCTCGTCGGGCAGCGGGGTGCTGGTGGCGCTGGGCGAGGCCGACATGGCGATCGGCGGCGACCAGGGCGGCTCGATCCGGATGCCCGCCTCCTTCTGCGGCATCTACGGGATGAAGCCGACCCACGGACTCGTGCCGTACACCGGCATCATGCCGATCGAGATCTACGTCGACCACACCGGGCCGATGACGGCCACGGTGACCGACAATGCGCTGATGCTCGAGGTGATCGCGGGGCCCGACGGCTACGACCCGCGGCAGTTCGCGCCGAAGGTCCATCCCTACACCCAGCTCCTGGGCGGCGGGGCGAGCGGGCTGCGCATCGGGGTGGTGAAGGAGGGGTTCGGGCATCCGCAGTCCGAGGCGGTCGTCGACGCCAAGGTGCGGCAGGCGGCCGATCTGTTCAAGCGCCTCGGAGCTACCGTCACCGATATCTCGATCCCGGAGCACCTGCTCGCGGGCGCCCTCTGGCTGCCGATCGGCGTCGAGGGCCTCACCCAGACCATGATGTGGGGCGACGGCTACGGGGTCAGCCGGCAGGACCTCTACGTGACCAGCCTGATGGACCGCCAGCGCGGCTGGCGCCAGCGGGCGAACGAGATGTCCGAGACCACCAAGCTCTTCACCATGCTGGGCACCTACATCAACGAGCAGCACGGCTCGCGCTACTACGGCAAGGCGATGAACATCACGCGGCGGCTCACCGCGGCCTACGACGCGGCGCTGGCCGACTGCGACCTCCTGCTGATGCCGACCACCCCGATGAAGGCGCAGCCGATGCCGGGCCCGGGGGCGTCGCGGGAGGAATACGTCGGCGGCGCGCTCAACATGATCACCAACACCGCGCCCTTCGACATCAGCCACCATCCGGCGATGGCGATTCCGTGCGGCATGGCCGACGGCCTGCCGGTCAGCGTGATGCTGGCGGGCAAGCACTGGGACGAGCCCACCATCTACCGCGCCGCCTACGCGTTCGAGCAGGCGGGCGACTGGAAGGCGATGTAGCCGAGGGACGGCTCAGGGGGTGGTGGACCGGCCCGCGCGCTCGAGGCCGAGCGTCTCGATGTCGGCCACCACCACCTCCGGATAGAGGTAGGCGGTGCTGTAGATCTCGCGGACGACGCCGCGGGGGTCGATCAGGAAGACCTTCAGGAGATGAGTCAGCGGACCGGCGGCGGCCCCTCCGGCCGCCGCCGGGATCTGCACGTCCTGCCCGAAGCCCTCCAGCAGCGGAAGCAGCGCACGCTCCGAGCGCGTGGTGAGGAAGCGCCAGTCGATGCCCCGCGCGGCCTGCTCGCCCGCATACTGGCGCATCACCGCGGGGGTGTCGTGGCGCGGGTCGAACGAGAGCGTGACCAGCCGCACTCGCGATCGGAGCCCGGGGATGCGCTCCATCGCGGTCGCGACCGCGTCGAAGACCCGGTAGGCCAGCGGGCAGCCCCACGCGTCGCTGCACCGGGTGTAGACGAAGCTCAGCAGCGTGATCTTGCCGGTGGTGACCTCGGCGAGGCGCCGGTCGCGGCCGTCCAGGTCCACCACCGTGCCGGCCGGGGCGCGCATGATCGCCTGCAGGGTGTACGTGCCCGGCGCCGGCGGAACGAAGTCGGCCCGGGCGGGCGGCGCCTGGTCGCGCGCCTCGTCGCCGTGGCCGAAGGCCGGCGCGGCGAGCGCGAGGCCGGCGAGCGCCCAGGCCCCGATCGCGAGCCGGTGCCGCATTGCCGCGAGTTACCGCGTGCCGGCCAGCGGCGCCTGGTACGCGGCCTTGGCGGCGCGCGTGCCAAACTTCATGTGATGGGCCCGGCCGAGCTTTTCCCGGTAGAAGTCGACCTCGAACGCGGGGCTGAGCTCCTTGCCGTCCCACTTGAAGGCGCGCACGAACTGCTCGTCGTCGGCGCCGGCCTTGTCCCAGCTGGCCAGCAGCGAGGACGAGACGTAGACGCGGGTGCCGTCCCAGCTCTGCGAGATCATGTTCACCTGCTTGCCGGTCACCTTCTCGTAGGTCTGGCGGGGCTGCTCGGGGTTGGTGAGGTCGAAGTAGCGTGTCTTGCCGTCCATGAAGGTGTTCACCCAGAGGCCGGTGCCGTCGTTGCGGATGCTGATGTCCACCGGCAGGGGGATCTTGGCCGGGTCGCCGATGGTGGCCACCTCCTTGGCCTCCCACTCGCTGCTGGCGCCGGGCCGCACCAGCCAGAGCTTGGAGGTCAGCGCGGCCGCGGTGATGGCCCAGGTGTCGCCGTCCTTCAGTGACCACCGGATCTCGAGCGGCGCGCCGGGCACCGCCAGCACCTTGCGCGGCTTCATGGCCTTGAGGTCCCACACCACCATGGTGCCGCCGAAGCGCTTCATGGCCTCCGCGTCCTGCACCAGCTTGCCGAGCGACGTCATGTAGTTGTTCCAGCCCGTGAAGCTCGAGGTCAGCAGCGCGTTCTTCTGCGGGTTGATCGCGATGTCGTAGCCGTAGCCGTCGCCCCCGTCCGCGGTCGGCATCGCGTAGGTGGTGATCAGCTCGCCCTTGTTGCTGTACAGCGCCATGCCGGTGACGCCGCCCTTGTCCTTGGCGTTGGACAGGCCCTGCACCAGCATCCGGCCGGGCAGCGCGTAGAAGGTGTGGGGGCCGACGTAGCCGGTGCGCTTCGGCATGTCGGTGATGCGCCTCGCGATGCGGGGCTTGGCCGGATCGGTACCCACGTCGAAGACCACGATCTTGCTGTCGTCGAGGCCGCCCGCCCACAGGAAGCGGCGGTCGTCGGTGAAGCCCATGTGGTGCGCCTCGCCGCGCCCGCCCACCGAGACCTTGTGGATGACCTTGCCGTACCGGGGCGAGCTCGGATTGGCGTCGATCGTGACGAGCTTGTCCGAGCCGTCGCCGACGCCCGCCTTCCCGAGCGTCCACACGTAGAGATAGTCCTCCTGTCCCTTGATCAGGTTGGCCATGTAGGGGGAGTTGCACGTTTCGTCCGCGCGGGCGGGGCCCACCGCGGTCGGCGCGACGAGGAGCGCGAGGGCCAGGAGCGCGCGGAGGACGAGCGGCCGGGGGAAGGTCGCCATGTCGATGCTCCTTCTACGAGGGAACGACGGTGGAGGAGCCTCAGCCCCGCGCCAGCTCGGAGACCGCGCGGAGCGGGGAGCCGTCCCGGCGAAGGATCGGCCGCCGGGTGGGCCAGGTCTGGTCGCCGAAGGTGGGCTGCCAGCAGGAGTGCTT
>Ga0070662_100003127_pt1 | contig 10285 bp, 9 predicted proteins | sample KBSC53metaG_FD_65648 | JGI IMG/M metagenome (GOLD analysis project Ga0070662, IMG submission 65648) | Corn rhizosphere microbial communities from Kellogg Biological Station, Michigan, USA - KBS C5-3 metaG | ecosystem: Host-associated > Plants > Roots > Rhizosphere > Soil ...
ACCGCGGTATTGCCGCCGCCGATCACCGCGACCTTCTTGCCGCGATAGAAGAACCCGTCGCAGGTCGCGCAGGCGGAAACGCCCTTGCCTGAAAGCCGCTCCTCGCCCGGCACGCCGAGCCACTTCGCCTGCGCCCCGGTGGCGATCACCAGCACGTCACCGACGTACTCGTCGCCGCTGTCGCCTTTCGCGCGGAACGGCGTGCCGCCGGCGATGTCGACCTCCGTGATCGTGTCCCACATCATCCGCGTGCCGACATGGACCGCCTGGGCCTCCATCTCCTGCATCAGCCACGGGCCCTGGATCACGTCGCGAAAGCCGGGATAGTTCTCGACGTCGGTGGTGATCGTCAGCTGCCCGCCCGGCTGCAGCCCCTGCACCACGATCGGCTCCATCCCCGCCCGCGCGCCGTAAATCGCGGCGGAAAGCCCGGCCGGGCCGGAGCCGATGATGAGCATGCGGGTGGTGTGGGTGGTCATCTTGCCTCTGAGGGAATCGCTTTCGGATTAGGTAAGAGGCCGCCTTGGCGAGGGCAAGCGATGCCCAGAAATCCTCCCCCAGCTTGCTCGCAGAGGCGGCTTGCGATGAAACGCGACTGGGGTAAATCTCCCCCGAGGATCGCATCTTGGGGGACGTCCAACTTATGGCTAGCACCGCTCCAGCCGCCCAGCCGGCGGCTGGTTCGCCGAACCGCAAGCGCGCCGAGCGCAGGTTCTTTTCCGGCTACATGACGGCGATCGCCGCCGCGATCCTCTTCGGGTTCGCGCCGAGCTTCTTCCTGCGGGGGCTGGTCCCGCCGTTCTTTCCGCTCAAGCCGCTGCATCCGCTCCTCGTGGTCCATGGAACCGTGACAGCGAGTTGGGTGCTGTTGTTCCCAATTCAGGCGCGGCTGATCGCCACCGGGCAGTGGCAGTTGCACATCCGGCTCGGCAAGCTGGGCTTCGTGCTGGGCGCAGCGATGGCGACGACCGCCTACCTCCTCGGAATCCACCAGTACCACGAACCCCCGCCGCCGGGGCTCACGCCGGCGCTCAACGTGCTCCTGACGCTAACCGACTTCTTCACGATGGTCGTTCTCCTGACATGGGGCTGGCGCCGGCGAATGGACGCGCAGGCGCACAAGCGGATCATGACGCTGATCGGCTGCCTGCTGGCTGGAGCGGCGATCTTTCGCGTCCCGACCTTCGACCGTGGCACCATTCCCGGCTTGATCGCAATTCACGGCTTGCTGTTCGCCACCGTCCTGCCGTTATGGGCATGGGACTTGCGCACGCGAGGGAAGCCGCATCGTGTCACCGTTATCGGCAGCGCCATCCTGTTCACCGACATGTTCGGCCGGCTTGCCGTGGCCCTGACTCCGGTCTGGCCGGCCTTTGTTAACTTGCTGCCAGGATACGGATGGCCTTAGGCTAGCTGCATCCCCGAATCGCGGCGCTGAGCCCGGCCGGGCCGGAGCCGATGATGAGCATGCGGGTGGTGTGGGTGGTCATTTTGCCTCGGAGGGATTCGTGTTAGAGTTAGCTAAGGCGCGGGTCGGTATTGATCAAGCGAAGCACCGAGAATCCTCCCCCGGCTTGGCACCGAGGCTCGCGCTATCTCGCGCATTCTGCGCTGGACATTATTTCACGAGATTTCGGAGCAAGGTAGGAACCAAGGCCTTCCGCCGAGATGTCCAATCTGGGTCGGAGTCCGGGCCCAACCGTTTCAACTAGGCCGGCGTTGGACGCACGCTTACGAAGTTCCTCGACTGATGCAGCAACGCGCACCTCGAGAAACACGGGCGGCGCAGTCCCGACCATTCTCGAAGCAGGCACGCGCCCGAACCCCTCATAATCAAAACCCGAAATGTACCGGACCGGCAGGCCAAGAAACTTGAGTGGCACGACAGGAGCGAAAAGATAAGCTCCGCTTTCGTTATTCACGTAACGAATGAGCTTGTGCTGCAGCATGGCGTTGATCGCGCGAGCGACTTGCGGCGTTGCTTTGCAGCTAATCTGCTCAACCAAGGCTTTCTCGGTTTGGACGATCATGCTGCGAGAGGGCGCGGCCGATGCTGGCGTGAATCCCGCGAAAAGTAAGGCTGCAATGGCGACTTTGGGACGGAAGCTCATTAGGCCCTCCTCACATCCTGAACACCCCAAACCGCACTTGCTCCGGTATCGGCGCTTCCAAACACACCCCCAGCGCCAGCCCGAGCACATCGCGCGTCTGGACCGGGTCGATCACGCCGTCGTCCCACAGGCGGGCGGTGGCGTAGTAGGGGTTGCCTTCGCGCTCGTAGGTCTCGCGGATCGGGGCCTTGAAGGCTTCGGCCTCGCGCTCGTCCCATTTGTCGGCGTCGCGGTGGACGGTCGCCAGCACGCTGGCCGCCTGCTCGCCGCCCATCACGGAGATGCGGGCGTTGGGCCAGGTGAACAGGAAGCGCGGGGAATAGGCGCGGCCGCACATGCCGTAGTTGCCGGCGCCGAAGCTGCCTCCGATGACCACGGTTATCTTCGGCACTTGCGCGGTGGCGACCGCAGTGACGAGCTTGGCGCCGTGCTTGGCGATGCCCTCGGCCTCGTACTTGCCGCCGACCATGAAGCCGGAGATATTCTGCAGGAACAGCAGCGGGATGCCGCGCTGGCAGGCGAGCTCGATGAAATGCGCGCCCTTGAGCGCGGACTCGGAAAACAGCACGCCGTTATTGGCGAGGATCGCCACCGGCATGCCCCAGATGTGCGCGAAGCCGCACACCAGGGTGCTGCCGTAGAGCGCCTTGAACTCGTGGAACTCGCTGCCGTCGACGAGGCGGGCGATGACTTCGTGCACGTCGGACGGCGCGCGGACGTCCTCGGGGACGATCGCATACAATTCCTCGGCGTCGAACTTCGGCGGGCGCGGTTCCTTGAGGTCGAGCGTGGCGCCTTCGTTCGCGCCGAGATGGCTGACGATGTCGCGCAGCACCGTCAGCGCGTGCTCGTCGTTCTCCGCCAGATGATCGACCACGCCCGACTTGCGCGCATGCAAATCGCCGCCGCCCAGGTCCTCCGCGCTGATCTCCTCGCCCGTCGCGGCTTTTACCAGCGGCGGGCCGGCGAGGAAGATCGTGCCCTGCTCGCGGACGATCACGCTCTCGTCGCTCATCGCCGGGACATAGGCACCGCCGGCGGTGCAACTGCCCATCACGCAGGCGATCTGCGGGATGCGCAACGCGGACATCTGCGCCTGGTTGTAGAAGATGCGCCCGAAGTGCTCGCGATCGGGGAACACCTCGGCCTGGTGCGGCAGGTTGGCCCCGCCGCTGTCGACCAGATAGAGGCACGGCAGGCGGTTCTCCCGCGCGATCTCCTGCGCGCGCAGGTGCTTCTTGACCGTCAGCGGATAGTAAGTGCCGCCCTTCACCGTCGCGTCGTTGGCGACGATCATGCACTGCCGGCCCGAGACGCGACCGATCCCGGCGATCATCCCCGCGCCGGGAATGTCGTCATCATAGACTCCGTTGGCCGCGAGCTGGCTGATCTCGAGGAACGGCGAACCGGGATCGAGCAGCCGCTCGACACGCTCGCGCGGCAGCAGCTTGCCGCGCGCCGTGTGCCGCTCGCGGCTTTTCTCCGGCCCGCCAAGCGCTGCGGCCGCCACCTTGGCGCGCAGCTCCTCGGCCAGCGCGCGGTTGTGCCCCGCGCGCGCCTTGGACTCGGCGCTCTCGAGATCGAGCTTCGATGCAAGGACCGGCGCGCTCATGCTCACCGGGTAGCAAACCGGCCCGCCTTTGCAATCGGCAGGCATTGGGAACTCCCCGATAGGACTCCCCCAGCAGGGCCGGATTTGCTAGGGACTTGCCACAAAGCACGGAGGTTCGCATGACCTACTGGATGCTCAAGGGCCGCGAGATGGCCAACTGCAACTGCGAGTACGGCTGCAACTGCCAGTTCGGCGGCCTGCCCGACAAGGGCGGGTGCCAGGCGGTGTTCGCGATGGACATCGACGAGGGTCACTACGGCGATACCGACCTTTCCGGCCTCAAGATCGCCGGGGCGTTCCGTTGGCCGGGGCCGATCCACGAAGGCCACGGCGAAGCGGCCGCGTTCGTCGACGAGCGTGCGACCGAGGAACAGCGCAAAGCCTTGCTGACGATCATGACCGGCGGCGACACCGATCCGTTCGCCACCGTGTTCGCGGTGTTCGCGGCGATGATCGAGACGTTCCACGAACCGCAGTTCGTCCCGATCGAGTTCGACGTCGACGTCGAGGGGCGCACCGGAAGGCTGCGGATCGACGGCCAGGTCGAGATGGACGGCACGCCGATCAAGAGCGTGGTCAGCGGTGAGCCGATCCGGGCGAGGATACAGCTCGAGGGCGGGTTCGAATATGAGCAAGCCGAGGTAGGCTCGGGCCTGAGCCGATCGATCGCGCCGGTCCCGTTCGCCCACGCCAACAGCTACGCCCAATTCGCCCACCTGCGCCTCGACAGCCACGGGATCGTGCACGCCTGATGGCGGCGGCGGTCGAGGCCGCGCTACGTCGACAGCGAGCGGTTACCGTTGCAGCCCTGGCGATCCTGACGCTGCTCGCCTGGATCTGGCTGCTGCTCGGCGCGGGCATGGGCATGGCGCCGCAAGCCTCGCTGCATCTGTTTCCAGACGCCCCTTCGGGGGCGATGGCGGACATGCCCGGCATGGCCGTGGCGCCCGCGGGCTGGACCGCGGCGCAGCTCGTGATCGCGGTCTCGATGTGGTGGGTGATGATGGTCGCGATGATGCTGCCCGCGGCCGCGCCGGTCGTCCTGCTTTATGCCAGAGTGGCGGGCACAGGCGAGGGCGCGCGGGCGGCGACGGGCAGCTTCGTCATCGGATATCTCGCCGTCTGGGCCTTGTTCTCGCTTGCCGCCGCCAGTTTGCAGGACGCACTCCAGCGGGCCGGAGCGCTTGCGCCGATGACCATGGACGCGAGCGCGCGCTGGCTTTTCGCGGCGATCCTTATTCTCGCCGGGCTTTACCAGCTCAGTCCGCTGAAGGAGGCATGCCTCGGGCGATGCCGCAATCCGGCGGCCTTTCTCTCGCGCCATTATCGCCCGGGCCGGGCGGGTGCCTTGCGCATGGGCGCGATCCACGGCGCGTTCTGCCTCGGATGCTGCTGGCTGCTGATGGCGCTGCTGTTCGTCGGCGGGGTAATGAACCTCGCGTGGATCGCCCTGCTGAGCTTGCTGGTCGCCGCCGAAAAATTGCTGCCGGGCGGCCGCTGGATAGCCAGGGCCGCCGGGCTGGCGTTTATCGCATGGGGCGCGTGGGTCGCGCTTGCCTGAGCCTCACTTCATCGTCAGGTGCTGGGCGAAGAACGGCAACACCACCTGCTCGAACCGCTGGGCGATCTTGTCGACATGGGTGCCTTCGTAGGTCGCGCATTGGTTGGCCACGCCTTGGGTGTCGAGCATCTCATGAATGGCCGTGTCGTCCTTGATCAGGAAGTCTTTGGTGCCGACGTCCGACCCGATCGCCTTGAAGCTCCTGAGTTCCCAGACGTGGCTCGGGATCATCGCCAGCGGCGAGTTGTTGGCCCATTCGGCCATGACCAGCGGATCGACCTTGCCGTCCTTGAACGGCGGGTTGGCGTAGTACGGCGGGTTCTTCGGGTTGGGCGACCATCGAGGCGAGCGCGGCGCGGGTGCCGAAGTCGCCCTTCACACCTTGCTCGATTGGAATGGCGGAGAGCTTTTGGGCGGATTCTTCCGTCTCGACCCGCGGCAAGCCGCAGCAGGCGCTCTGGGCGTAGAGGGCGTTGAACACCTCGGGATAGCGCATGCCGATCACCCAGGTGCCGTAGCCGCCCATCGAATGCCCGGCGAGGCCGCGGCCGGAGCGCTTGGCGATCGTGCGGTAGTGGCTGTCGATGTAGGCGACGAGATCGTGCGCCACGAAGCGCTGGAAGTCACCCGTAGTGACCGAGCTCGAATACATGCTGCCGCCAAACTTGGTCAGCGTGTCGGGCACCACCACGATGAACTCGCGCCCGGCTGCGGCGTTGTGAGCGACCGCCTCGGGCACGTGCATGAAGTTGTAGAAATTCCTGCCGTCGATGGCGAACCCATGGAGGTAATAGACCACAGGATAGCGGCGCTTGGGATTCTTGGCATAGCTCGCCGGAAGCACGACCATGGCGTTGCGGTCGGCGCTGTCGCCTTCGAGATTGCCGACCAGCGCGGGGCTGTGGACCATGACCGAATCGACCTTGATCCCGTCCGGCACCGGTGGCGGCGGCGCGGTGATGTTGCCGGAGGGAAGCGCCGGGGGTGCAGCCCCGTTCTGCGCCTCGGCGGGCGCGGCGACGAGCAGGGCCAGCAAGGCCATGGCGACAGCGGCTCTTTTCAGCATTATCTTTCCGATCTTTTTCCCATGAGCGCCCTGACGATGCTCGCCGGGCGCCTTTGTCCCACGGCTCGGACGCCGCGGCGCGAGTAAAGCCGGTTCTCGAGCCGAGACCACAGCGGGATCGTCATCATGCCCCACTGGCTCAGCAGTGGCTGCCAGAACGTCAGGCCGATACAGACCAGCGCCGCGAGAATGAGGTCGACGCCGTCGTAAGGGCGATCCTTGTCGCCCCCGACCGCACGAACCACGGCCGCCAGCCAATAAGCGGCCAGCGCCAGCACCAGCATCGAGCAGTTGTAGACCAGCTCCGGAACGAAATGGCCGAGGTTCTGGCCGAGGAAGGCAGTGGCGAACGGCATGAAGGCGATCGCCAGTAGATAGAGCATGTTCGGCCACATCAGCCGCGCGTCGAAATGGTTCAGCGAACGGAAGCGCTCGTGATGGCCCATCCAGAACCGGCCGATCACGAGGAAGCTGAGCGCGAAGGCGAAAAAGCTCGGTGTAAGGTCGGCGAATGCGGCCCAGGAATCCGCGACCGAGACCACGCGCGGCAGACTGGGAACGTGAATGTCCAGAACCAGCAGGGTGATGGCGATGGCGAACACCGCGTCGGAGAAGAACACCAGGCGGTCGAGCGATAGATCGCCGCTGGTATTGTCGTTGCTGCTCATGCCGCACCCCCGCCTGCGATCAGACTCCGATCAGCTCGCGGCCGATCAGCATGCGCCTAATTTCATTGGTCCCGGCGCCGATGTCGAGCAATTTTGCATCGCGCAAATAGCGCTCGACCGGCCAGTCGGTGGTATAACCCGCGCCGCCTAAGGCCTGCACCGCCTCGCCGGCGACGCGAAAGGCGTTTTCGCTCGCCAGCAGGATCGCGCCGGCCGCGTCAAAGCGGGTGGTCTTGCCGGCGCTGCAGGCTTTGGCCACCGCATAAGTGTAGGCCCGCGCCGACTGCAGCGCGACGTACATGTCGGCGACCTTGGCCTGCATCAGCTGAAAGGCGCCGATCGGCTTGCCGAACTGGGTCCGTTCCCGGACGTAGGGGATTACCGTGTCGAGGCACGCCTGCATGATCCCGAGCTGGACCCCGGCGAGCACCGTGCGTTCGTAGTCGAGCCCGCTCATCAGCACCTTCACGCCGCGGCCGACCTCGCCGAGCACGTTGTCTTCCGGAACGTGGCAATCCTCGAACACCAGCTCGCTCGTCGGGCTGCCGCGCATGCCGAGCTTGCCGATCTTCTGCGCCGGCTTGAAACCCTCAAAGCCCTTTTCGATCACGAAGGCGGTGATGCCCTTGCTGCCGGCTTCGGGATCGGTCTTGGCATAGACCACCAGCACTTCGGCCTCGTGCCCGTTGGTGATCCAGAACTTGGTGCCGTTGAACACGAAACCACCCTGCACGGCGTCGGCCTTGAGCTTCATCGAGACGACGTCGGAGCCCGCGCCCGGCTCGCTCATCGCCAGCGCGCCGACGTGCTCGCCGCTGATGAGCTTCGGCAGGTACTTCGCCTTCTGCTCGACCGTGCCCCAGCGCGCGATCTGGTTGACGCACAAGTTGGAGTGGGCCCCGTAGCTGAGGCCGACCGAAGCGCTCGCGCGGCTGACTTCCTCGATGGCGATCGCATGCTCGAGGTAGCCGAGCCCGAGCCCGCCGTCGGCTTCGGCAACGGTGATGCCGTGCAGGCCCAGCTCGCCCATCTCGGTCCACAGCTCGCGCGGGAAGCGGTCCTCGCGGTCGATCTCCTTAGCCAGCGGCGCGATCCGCTCGTCGGCGAAGCGGGCCACGCTTTCACGGATCATCGTCGCTTCGTCGGACAGGCCGAAATCGAACTCGGGAGTGGCGCGCATCGAAAGTCCTCTCGTTGTCGCCGCCTTAGCAAGAGCCACCGGCCGCGCAAACAAGTTGCAGTTGCAAGCATCCGTTCGGCAAAAACGGCACATAGGTTGTTTCACCCGGCGCCGTTTCGGGGTAATTGACGCGCGACGGGTCATCGTGAGCAGTGCCGAGCTTCCTACGCGGGCCGATGCGCCGCGCCCATCGCCTGCCCTGCGCGGGCAGGGGGAGCATTTGCAGATTCTCGCAAGCTATGCGCCCGATGCGCTGGAGGGCGACGCCGACCTCGCGGCGATAACCCGGTTCGCCGCGAACCTGTGCCAGACGCCGGTAGCCGCCGTCACGCTGGCCGGAGAGGAACGCGAGCGCTTCCTCGTGCACCACGGCTCCACTCTGCGCGAGATTCCGCGAGAGATCGCCTTCTGCCCGCACGTCATCGCCGCAGGCCACTTGGTCGAGATACGCGATGCCAGCGCCGACCCGCGCTTTGCCGACAACCCCAACGTCATGGGCCCGCCGTACATCCGCTTCTATGCCGGCCAGCCGTTGATCTCAACCGAAGGAGTGGCGATCGGCACCGTATCGGTTATCGATTCGACTGCGCACCCCGACGGGCTCACCGATCTTCAACGCGAAGGTCTGGCCGTACTCGCCGAGGCGGTGATGCTGCGCCTGCGCGCGCATCGCAAGCAGCTCGCGGTCGAACGCGAAGTCGAGGCCCGCGAAGAATATCTGCGCATTCTGGCGGACTCCATCCCGGCGATCGCCTGGTCGGCGACGCCTGAAGGACATTTCGATTACTTCAATCAGCGGATGGTCGATTTCACCGGCAAACCGGATGACCAGCAGGGCACGGCCTTCCATCCCGAGGACTGGAAGAAGGCCAGCGCCTTGTGGCAGCACAGTCTCAAGACCGGCGAAACCTACGAAGTCGAGCATCGGCTATGCCGCCATGACGGCGAATACCGCTGGATGATCAGCCGCGCGCTGCCGGTGCGCGACACCAGCGGGAAGATCGTTCGCTGGTTCGGCACCGCGGTCGACATCCACGACATCTACGAGGCATCGGAAAGCCGCGAGCTGCTCGCCAGGGAGCTGAGCCACCGGATCAAGAACATCTTCGCGGTGGTTGCCGGCCTGGTCGCGCTGTCGGCGCGCCAGCATCCCGAATCCAAGGAATTCGCCGACGAGTTGACCGGCACCATCCGCGCCCTGGGCCGGGCGCATGAATTCGTCCGCCCGATCGATGGCGCCACCCACGGCAGCCTGCGCGATCTGCTCGAGGAGCTGTTCGCGCCCTACGGCAGCGGCGACGGCGCGCGGGTCAAGATCAGCGGCGACGACGTCTCGATCAATGCGCGCGCCGCCACTCCGCTGGCACTTGTGTTCCACGAGCTGGCGACCAATTCGGCCAAGTACGGCGCTTTGGCGAGCGGTGGCGGCAGCGTCACACTGAAGATGGCCGACAAAGGCAAGACCGTGAAGCTCGTTTGGCACGAGTCCGGCGGCAAGGCCGCGAAGAAGGCGCCCAAGGAGGGTTTCGGCACTCGCCTGGTCGAGATGAGCGTCGCCGGACAGCTCGGCGGCACCTGGGAGCGGCGCTTTGAGGACGACGGGCTGACAGTCGAGCTGACGCTGCCCAAGGCGGTCATCGCCAGCTAGGCTTCCTGGCGCGCGAGCGGCGCCGTCTCGCGCATCAACGCGAACACCGGCAGCGCCACGACCGCGACAACCGCGATCATGATCCCCGGCATCGCGGGCGAGCCGGTCGCCTCCACCAGGCGCTGCGCCACGTAAGGCGTGAGCCCGCCGAAGACCGCCGTTGCGACGGTGTAGCCGAGCCCGAGCCCGCTGGCCCGGCTCTCGTGACTGAACTGCTCGCCCGTGGCGATCGCCCCGACGGCGCTCACCCCGCCGGCGACCAGCGCCAGCGTCACCGCGCCGAGCAGAGATTGCGCGGTGGACGCTCCGGCCATCAGCGAGAACATTGAAACCGGCAGCACCGCGCTCAACACGGCGAGGACGAGCAAGGCCGGCTTGCGCCCGAAGCGGTCGGACAGCAGCCCGACGACGGGGGTGACCAGGATCACCGCCACCGCGG
>Ga0070662_100003136_pt1 | contig 10269 bp, 8 predicted proteins | sample KBSC53metaG_FD_65648 | JGI IMG/M metagenome (GOLD analysis project Ga0070662, IMG submission 65648) | Corn rhizosphere microbial communities from Kellogg Biological Station, Michigan, USA - KBS C5-3 metaG | ecosystem: Host-associated > Plants > Roots > Rhizosphere > Soil ...
CCCGACCGCGTCATGGACCGCATGATCCTGCGCGCGCTCGGGGACTGACGCGCGAGCCGCTACTCCAGCCGGTTCGCGAGCGCGTCGCGCTCGCGCTCCTGGACCTGCTCGAGCGTGAGCTCGGGGTTGCGCTGGTGGGCCAGTGAGACCTCGGCCGACGTCGGCAGCGCCGCGGGGTCCGGCCAGCTGCCCGGATCCCACAGCCTGGAGCGCACAAACGCCTTCGGGCAGTGCGTGTAGACCTCCTCGGCCCTGACCACGATCGCGGTCCTCGGCGGCTTGCCCACCGGCGTCAGGCGCTCGAGCACGTCGGGGGCGGCGGTCACCGCCGCTTGTCCGTTCACGCGCAGCGTGGTGTCGCGCCCGGGGATGACGAAGATCAGCGCCACACGCCCGCTCGACACGATGTTCTCGAGCGTGTCGAGGCGCCGGTTGCCGGTCGCGTCGGGGATCCCGAGGTGATGGTCGTCGAGGACCGTGACGAAGCCGGGCGGGCCGCCGCGCGGGCTCACGTCGGCGCGCCCGCCGTCGGCGTGCGTGGCCACGAAGATCATCGGCGCGGCGGCGATCAGCCGGCGGCAGAGATCGTCGATGTGGCCGATGTCCTTGCGGATCGCCTGAGGCATCGGCGCGTCGTAGAAGTCGCGCAGCTGCTCCGGGTGCGTGAAGGCAGCGGCGAACGGGTCGGTGTCTGGCATCCGCCGACTATCCCACGTCGGCTCGACGTGGCAGCACGAAGCGGTGCAGCAGGTAGAACAGCCCGATCAGCCCCAGGGCCGCGAGGATGGCCGCCCAGACGGGGACCGGCTCGGGCGCCTTCGTCGCACCCTGCTTGGCCGCCTGGGCGAGCGTCGTGGCGGTCGTGCCCTCGGACTCGGGCACGGGCTGCCCGGTGGTGGTCGCCGGCCCGACGCCCTCGGCGGCCGCCTCACCGGGAGCGGTGCCCTGGCCGGCCGCGACGCCGCCGCCGGCCTTGGAGCCACCCGAGCCGCTCGTACCGCCGCCCGAGGCGGCGGCCCCTCCCCCGTTGTCGTCCTTGCTGCTTGCCGCGGCGCGCCGGTGCTGCCTGCGGGCCACCGTGGCGATCGGGAGCGCCTTGCCCTGGAGCGCCATCAGCGCCTGGGCGGTGACCCAGACGGGAGTCTGGGTCGACGACGAGGAGTAGGCGATGCTTCCGTCCCGGCGCTGCAGCCGCACGAGGTAGCCGCGTGCGCGCGAGGCGGCGGCACCGCCCGCGCTGGCCGCGATCAGGCCCTGGACCGCGTATGCGGTCGACTGCGCGTTCGAGGGGCGGCCCTTGAACATGCCGAAGCCGCCGTCGCCGTTCTGGTTGGCGACGAGCCAGGCTGCCGCGCGGTGCGCCGTGGGACCGCGGCCACGCCCCACCGTGGCGAGCGCCTGCAGGACGGCGCCGGTCATGTCGGAGTCGCTCGCGGCGGAGCGGGTCAGCCCGAACCCACCGTCGGAGTTCTGAGCGCTCACGAGCCACCTGACTGTCGAGCTGCCGGCGGACACACCGGCCCCCCGCAGGGCCAGCACCCCGAAGGCGGTATAGCTGACGAAGCCGGAGATCGAGCCGTCATGACGACGCCGGCCCTGGATCTGGGCGATCAGGTTCCGCCCGCCGAAGCTCCGCGGGCTGAGGCCCGCAACCTTCGCGAGCAGGGCGGTTCGCTCGATCGCGCCGATGTCGCCGAGCGAGCCTGGGTGGCGGACCACGTAGCCCGCGAGCGCACGGCCGCCGGGGCGTTTGACGTCCCGCGGGTTCCAGCCGGCCGAGCCGAGGCCGAGCCCCGCCCAACCCGTGTAGAGGGGGCTCGAGCCGCTGCCCGCGGTCGCGCCGAAGCCGCCGTCCTTGTTCTGCGCCTTGACGAGGTAGGCCGTGGCCTTCTGGGCGGGGGTGGCGGCACCCGCGGCGGCCGGGACGAGGAGCAGCAGCGCGACGGCGACGACGCCGAGGGCGACCGGGGCAGGCGTGCGCTCCCAGCGCACCTCGAGCCGGCGGCGGTAGCGCGCGAGCGCTCGCAGGAAGGCGGGCCCTATCAAGAGGCAGAAGACGACGTTGCCCGCCGCGTGCGCGAGGTTGTAGGGAAGTGAGGTGCCTGCCACAGCCACATATGTATCTAGGTCCTGTCTTGCCGCGAGTGTCCATTGATACACGTCCATCCAGGCGCCAAACGCCAGCCCGGCCAGACCGCAGATCACGGCGAGCGTCCACCGGCTGGGCTCGCGGCCGCGCAGGAAGCGGGCCAGAAGGGCCCCGGAGACGCCCACGGCGCCCCATCCCGCCATCTGCCAGACGGTCCACGGGCCCTGCGAGAGGAAGATGTTGGAGACGATCGCGGTGACGGCGCCGACCGCGAAGCCCGGGATCGCTCCGAGCGCGAAGCCGGCGAACAGGACGATGTCGGTCGTCGGCTTGACGTTGGGGAAGGCCGCGAACGCGAGCCTCCCCACGACGGCGAGCGCCGCGAGCGCGGCGACGACGGCGACGACGCGCGCGGGCGGCCGCTCGCGCTCGTACCAGCCGAAGCCGCAGGCGAGGGCGATCGCCAGGAGGACGAGGGAGGCAGCCTGCCAGGTCATGGCGCCCCGCCGACCCGAGCATTGACGGGCGCGTCCCTGCCCAGCAGGCGGGCTCCCTCGTCCGGGAGCAGTGCCTTTCCGCCCGTGATCCGCGCGACCTCCGTCGAGAAATGGCGGCCGCCGCCGAGTACCTCGTCGGGTTCGCCGTCGGCGATCACGACTCCCTGGCCGAGGAGGACGATCCGGTTCGCGAGGCTGGCGGCGAACTCGGTGTCGTGGGTCGCCACCATCACGGCAGCGCCCTGCTCGGCGAGCTGCCCGATGCGCTCCGCCAGCGCGTCCTTGTGGAGACGGTCCATGCCTCTCGTCGGCTCGTCGAGCAGAACGACCGCATTGAGGGCGGCGCCCGCGAGCACCACCTCCAATGCGAGCCGCTGGCGCTCGCCGCCGGACAGGTCTCTCGGGTTGGCGTCCTCCCGTCCGGCGAGCCCGGCCGCGGCCACGCCCGCGACACCGGCGTCCTCGACGGCGTGCCCGTGCACGAGATAGTCGCCGGGGTTCTGGAGGAGCAGCGCGACCTCCCCCGCTCGCTCCACGCTCCCGCGGGTCGGGTCGTCGAGTCCCTTGGCGAGGCGGAGCAGCGTGCTCTTGCCGGCGCCGTTCCGTCCCATGAGCGCAACGCGCTCGCCGGGGTGGAGCTCGAGCGAGATGCCACGGAGGATCGTGGGGCCGTCCTCGACCTCCTGCCAGAGGTCCTTGACTCGGAGCGCAGGTTGGGGCCCGCGACCGTTACGACGCAGTAACGAACGGAGGGATCGTGGCCGCGCGCCGGGATCATGTATGCGTTGACCGCGCATATCGCGGTTAACGCATACACCGTCCGGACCCGCCTCCCATTCACGGCGTAGTTCGCTCGCTCGCAGCCCCGCGTGAGCCTCCTTCACCGACGCCGGCAACGGGCTCAGCCCGGCGAGCGAGAACAGACGCGCGGCCGGCGTCGCGAGCGCGGGGCAACACGAGGAGGCCCACGCGAGGAACTCACCCGGCGTCGCGTCGCACGCCACCGCCCCGTCCACCATCGCGATCACGCGGTCGGCCGCGGGCAGGCAGCGCTCCAACCGGTGCTCGGCGACGACCACGGCCGTTCCCCAGTCCTCGTTCAGGCGCCGGAGCTGCCAGACGAGCTCGTCGCCGGCGACGGGGTCGAGCTGCGAGGTCGGCTCGTCCAGGACGAGCAGCGGCGGGTCGTGAACCATCGCCGCGGCGATCGCCACCCGCTGGAGCTCGCCGCCCGAGAGCGTGTCGGTGCGGCGCTCGAGTAGGTGCGCCACGCCGAGGCCGAGCGCCGTCTCCTCCACGGCTCTCGCCACAGAGCCCGCGGGCTGTCCGCGGTGTTCCAGCGGCAGCTCCAGCTCGGCGCGCACACCGCCCATCACCACCTGCGTCTCGGGGTCCTGGAAGACCGTGCCGCAGACCGCCGCAAGCTCGCCCGGCCCGTGCTCCCGCACGTCGAGGCCGCCGACGACCAGCTCCCCGGTCGCCTCGCCGCCGTGGAAGTGCGGCACCAGCCCCGAGAAGGCTCGCAGCAGCGTCGACTTGCCCGATCCGGAGACCCCCGCGACCACCGTGAACGTCCCGGGCTCGATCGTCAGCGAAACGTCCCTGAGCGACGCACGACCCGCGTCCGGATACCGGTAGCCGAACCGCTCGGCCACCACGAGCGGCTCAGCCATGAGCCACCCCCATGCGAGCCGACCGGCCGGCGAACGGCGACAGCGCGACCATCAACACCAGCGCCGAGAGCGCCACCTCAGTGCTCCCCGTCTCGACCTGCAGCGACGGATAGGGCTCGACCGACCCCACCCCGCCGACAGCCCCGGCAACCGCGAGCACCGTCACGACCCCCGCGGCGAAGGCCACACGCCAGTCGTGCCGCGACCAGGTTCGCGACCTCCGCGCCGTCCGGCCGCCGAGCGAGTAGCCGCGCACCTCGAGCGCGGCCGCAACGTCCACCGCCCGGTCGAGCGCGCTCGCCAGCGCGGCCCGGCCCACCGCGAGCCGCCCGGGCGGGTGGGGACGGCAGCGCGCCGCGTCGCTCATGCGGGTGGCGTCGCGCGCGAGCACCGGCACCAGCCGCGTGGCGAGCGTTGCCGTCAGCGCCGAGCGGTAGGAGACGCGCCGGAACATCCGAAGCAGCTCGTCCGGGTCGACCGCGGCGGACAGGAGCCCGAACGCCGTGACGATCACGACCACGCGGAGCCCGTTGAACACGCCAGCCGCCGTCGCCTCGAGGGTGATGTCGATCTGACGGCCGAGCACCTCGCCGCCACGAAAGAGGAGCGTGTCGCCCTCCGGGTACACGAGTGGGTTGATCACCGCGATCAGCAGCGCGAACGGCAACGCGAACCGAAGCGAGCGGACGATCTCGCGGCCCACGCCCGCGAGCACTCCGGCGAGCACGATCGCGGCGAGCGCCGACGACAGGATCAGCGGATGCAGATACAGCGCCCCCGTGAGAGCGAGCGACCCGCAGAACGCCGCGCCGGCACTCGCGCGCGCGGCGTGGAGAGTGCTCGGGCGGCTGCGATACACGGGGATCAGGCTCATCGGCCCTCCAGCGGCAGCTTCTCCACCCCGTCGGGCGTCGCGGCCACGGCGAACGCGTCGCGGAGATCATCCTCGTTGAGGGCGCGCACGCCGGCGTCGAGGCCCTGCTCGTCGAGCGCGGTCACCATCCACACCAGCTCGTCCGCGCGCGGCCGCAGCGCCAGCACCAGCCCTACTCCGTCCCCGCGCCGAACGCGGCGGACCGTCCCGCCGTGCTCGTCGAGCAGCTCGAGCGTCTGGCCATCCTTTGTGAAACGCGCGAACACGCCGCTCGACTCGGGCCCCTCCTCGAGCGTCGACGCATCCCCCACGCCGCGCGCCCGCGGCCAGCGCGCCACCACCAGGCGCGTGACCTCCTCGACACCCGGCGCACCGAGCGAGGAGCCGGACGTCGGGACGCCCTCGCGCTGGAGCCGGTCGCGCGCCTGGCTGCAGGCCGGCGACTGCACGTCCTCGCACTCGACCCTGACCGGGCGCCGCTTGCCGCCCGCGCCGCTCGTGAACGGCTCCGGGTAGGCGCCCACGATCGCGGGCACGCGCATCGCCCCGCTCCAGTCGCGGCGGTCCCACTGGATGCGGTCGCCCGGCGACACGTTCCATTCCGCCGCACCCTTGTCCGCCTCGATGCCGTTCACGAAGAAGAACCAGTCGACCTGGCCGCCGGCCCCCTCGCCCGCGAGCCCGTCGATGGACTGAACGAAGCGACCGCCGAAGCGGGTCGTCACGTCGAACTTCGAGCGCAGCATGCGCATCACGGTGTCGCCCTCGTGGACCTTGTCGAGGCGCATCGAGCCGAGCTGCTCGTGGCCGAAGTCGCGCGTGACTCGCAGCGTGGCGCCGCCGCCCTCACGGGCGCTCCCCTCCCCGAAGCCACAGCCCGCCGCCGCCGGCGCGAGGGCCGCGACGAGCAGGGATGCGGCGAGGGCGCGGACACGCCTCACGGCACCTCGACCAGCTCCGTGAACGAGCGCACGAGACCATCCTTGCGTGCGACGAGCCGGTGAGTACCCGACGCCAGCGCGAGCTGCACGCGGCCGTCAGCTGCGGTGAGGCCGGTAACCGCGCCGGCACTCACCCGCGCACCCTCGACGGCAACGCCGTCCCCGGCGTCGTCGTAGCCGCGAACGGTCGCGACGATCCCGCCGGCGGTCGGCTCCGCCCGCACCTCGAGCGTGCGCTGGCAGTCGGTGGCGCGCACGCAGTAGAACCAGGTCACCCGCTGGCCGGCGCGGAGCCGGCCGTTCCCGAACGGCCCGCTCGGGTCGCCCGCTCCGGCGGTGGCCGCTCGGCGGCCGACCTTGTACACCCAGCCGCGCTGGCCGCGGTTGCGGTCGGCGCCGATCCCGGTCACGAGCAGGAGACCCGCGTCGGCGGGGCGCGACGAGCAGGCCCCGAAGTCGCGGAGCCGCAAGCGCCCGACGTGGCTGCGAGCGAGCACGGCGAGGGCGGTGCCCTTCCCGGTGGCGCAGCGCCGCCCGGACACGTTGAGCGTCGTCGCCGCGGCGGAGACGCGCTTCGTGAGCGCGTGCCCGTCGCGGAAGACGACCATCTGCCGGACCCTGGGTGCCGCCGCGGCGCGTGCTGCCTGCCGCGGCGCATCGGCCGCCGCCTCGCCGAACGGCGGCGCGGCCAGCGCAAGCGCCGCCACGCCGCCGAGGATGAGGCCGCGCGCCCTCATGGCGAGGGCGCCACCGCGTCGAGCTCGACCGGGCCGCCGCCGAGCGAGCGCAGACGGAGCACGTGGCTGCCGTCGCGGAGCCGCGGGCTCACCCACAGCACGCTCCGGTGAGGGGTGTGGCCGCGAGTGCGCAGCGTGCGGCTGCGGCCATCGATCGTCACCCGGAGCCGCCCGCCACGCCGGAGCTTGCGGCCGATGAGGGCCACCTGCGTGCCGCGGAAACGGAGCCGTCCCGTCGCCCCGGCGCGCTTCGCGCGTACGACGGTGCGGCCCCACGCCTGCGCGACACGGGTCCGCTTCCAGCCGCGTGACAGGCGCAACAGCCCTCGGTCGCGGTCGTCGACGGGAATCAGAACCGGGTCGGTGACGATCGTGGCCGAGTTCAGCGCCCGGTCCCTCGCCGTGATGCGGAAGCGGTAGGCGTTGCCCGAGTCGCCCCGGAAGTGCAGGCCGTTCGTCGGCGCCTGGTCGAGCAGCGTCCGCCACTCGGGCTCGGCCTGGCTCGCGCCCGCGCCGTCCCCGGCCGTGCTCACCTCGACCGTGTAGTTCGACACGCCGCTGCCCGAGCCGTCCTGCCCCGCCCACGACACGAGCATGGTGCGTGAGCGGCCGTTCCGGCTGGCGAGCCGCCGGCCCGGCAGGTCAGGGTCGTCCGGTCCGAAGCCCGACTCGAGGGCGGGTGCCGTGGTGTCGGTGGACGTGCACGGCGCAGCGCCCGGCGGGTCCACGCACAGGACGATCGAGTTGGACCGGATCGTGTCGGGCTTCTCGGCCTTCAGGCGATAGATGCCTTCGTTCGGGAAGGTGAGCGTGGCGCGGCCGTCGGCCCCGGTGGTGGCACCGCCGACCGTCGCACCGCCCTGCGGGGCGCCGCTCGAGCCGTCGGTCACCTGCACCTGAAGCGGCTGGCCGGTCACGGCCGTGTCCGGGCCGGTCAGCTTCAGCGGGACGCTGACGGAGAACGGGATACCCGCCCAGAGCACGTCCTCTCCTGCGTGAACGCGCTTCTGGCAGCCACCCTTGTCGGAGAACTGCTGGTCGATCCAGAGCGACCAGTACTGGCTGTTCGGGTCGATCTGCTCGTCGGCAACGCGCTCGATGAAGTAGTCGTCGATGCCGAAGTTGCCGTACGGGCCGTCGATGGTGAAGCCACCGAGCTTGGCCGCGTCGTCAAGAGCCGCCGTGGCGGTGGGTCCAGGCTCGGGCTCAACCCCGCCGTTGGTCCCGTCGCACGTGTGCGTGCCGGCGGTGCTGGTCGTCACGTCGTGTCCGTCTGTCGTCACCGGCCCGTCGAACACGGTCCTGGTCGGGCCCTCCACGCGCAGGTTCACAGTCACGGGGAGTGCCTGCGCCGCGGGCGCGGCGGCAAGGCAGAGCAGTAGCAACGCCACTGGGAGCGCTGTCCGGCGGAGGCGATCGGTCATCGAGCCACCCCTTCCTCGAGGGTCGTATGGGCTTTGACCGGAGTGAGGTCTCCTGACTTCGAGCTCCGCGCCGCGCCTTCCCGGTGAGCAGCGGCTCCCCAGTGGCTACATGCGACGCCTCAGCGCCCGTTCACAGTGGCGGGACCGCGCGGGATTCACACCCGACTTCCCTCGACCACCGGCCGTAGAACGCGAGCAGCATACCCGACCCTGGCAGTCGCTCCTGCTGCCGCTAGAATCGCCTGCCGCATCCTGCCGCCATCGTCTAGGGGACTAGGACGCCGCCCTCTCACGGCGGAAACCGGGGTTCGAATCCCCGTGGCGGTACTTCCGGAAGCCCGCTCCCCCCCTTTCCGCCAAGCTGCGGGACCCTTGGGCGTCCGCAGCGGCGGTCAAGCCAATCGGCCGGCGGCCCAGGGGTCTTGACGGCCTTCTGCCCGTGTGCATACGATCGATCGCGGGCGTCGCGTGAGGAAGTAGCGGCAATGAAGACGAGGTCCAGCATGCGAGTCACCGCCATGGCAGCCGCTTCCATCGCAGCGATCTGTCTCGCCCTGCCGGCGACGAGCATGGCGGCCGGTTCGAAGCGGTCGGACAAGATCGAAGCGATGGCGCGCCACCTCCGCTCCGACCTCAACGGAATCCTCGTGCGCGCTCGCGCCCAGCTGATCCAGCTCTCCCGCCTGCCCTCGGTCCAGGCCGGCAACGCCGCGGCGTGTGCCTCCGACATGGCTGCGCGCGCTGGCGATCCCCGCTACACCGCGCTAGGTGCGGCAGACCTCTCGGGCAACGTCTACTGCCTCTCGATCCCCTATGCGCCCCCGGTCAGCATCGCCGACCGCGCCTACTTCCTGCGGGCGCTCGGGACTGGTGACCTCGGCGTGGGCGACTTCCAGATAGGGCGGGCAACCGGGCAGGGGTCGGTGGGTGTCGGGTTCCCGGTGGTCGCCGGAGGTCGCACCCACGGCATCGTCTACTCGCCCCTCTCGCTCGCCTGGCTCGATGCTCGCGTCGAGGCACAACGCAGACGGCCTGCGCGTGACCTTCTGGTCATCGACGACCACGGAACCGTTCTGGCCCACGCCGGCCCCGCCGCAGTGACTCAGGGAGCGAACCTCGGCGGTACGGCGCTCGTCAAGAAGGCACTCAAGCTCGACCGGAGCGAGGGGAAGACGCGGTTTGGCGGCAAGCGCGTCTTCGCGGCCATAGACGTCGTCCCGCTCTCCGACGGGGCGATCCACGTGACCGTCAGCGCCCGACCAGGCAGGTGAGACGAGGTTTCTAGGGCTGCCGGCTCAGTAGCGTGGCGGCCACGCGCTCCGGTGCCTCGAGCGGCGGCCAATGCGCAACGTCCTCCAGCGCCGTGAACGGCGCGTCCGGCAGTCGCTCGCGGATGCGCTCGGCCATGTGCGCGCCGGAGACCGGGTCGAGCATTCCCCAGACGAAGGTCAGCGGCACGTCGGTCGTTTCGAGTACCTGCGTCCAGCGCTCGGCGTTCTCGCGGCGGTCCTCGATGTAGCGGATCAGGAGGTGCGTGTTCCGCTGTCCGTTGTGCAGGTGGAAGCTCTGCCAGATCCCGGCGGCGTCGGCAGCCGAGTCGTACCCCTCCGGGAATGTCGGCGCGAGGCCGGCCATGAACAACTCGCCGTTCATCGCGGCGCTTATCTGCGGCCCGTGCTCCGGATCGAGTAGGGCCACCTGCGCGGGCTGCGGCCGGTGCAGGTCCGGGTAGACGCCGCCGTTCATGAAGTGGAGCGCGCGCACGTCGACCGCGAGCGTGCCAGCCGCGCGCCGCGTCAGGAGCTCCTGTGCGACGCTGACCGAGTAGTCGTGTCCCACGACCACCGTCGACTCGATCCCCTCGCGCTCCCACAACGCCTCGACCAAGTCCGCCTGCTCGAGCAGCGAGTAGCGGTGCTCGCGCGGCTTGCTGGAGGCGCCGAAGCCGAGCAGGTCGGGCATCGTGAGCGCGTAGCGCTCGGCCAGGGCAGGGGCGATCTTCGCCCAGTCGTGCGATGAGCTGGGGAACCCATG
>Ga0070662_100003149_pt1 | contig 10249 bp, 8 predicted proteins | sample KBSC53metaG_FD_65648 | JGI IMG/M metagenome (GOLD analysis project Ga0070662, IMG submission 65648) | Corn rhizosphere microbial communities from Kellogg Biological Station, Michigan, USA - KBS C5-3 metaG | ecosystem: Host-associated > Plants > Roots > Rhizosphere > Soil ...
GCGTGCTGTTTCAGGATTACGCGAGTTACGAATTATCGGTCCGTGAAAACGTAGTGATGGGCAGGCCTGGCGACGAGGTGAGGGACGAGCGGGTGATGGAGGCTCTGCGCGACGCTCGCAGCGAATGGCTGTTGAAGAAGATGCCGAAGGGTCTGGATTCGAAAGTCGGGAGACTGTTCGAAGGCGGACATGATTTGTCGGGCGGCGAGTGGCAGCGACTGGCGCTGGCTCGCATCATGTACCGCGACGCCGACATCTGGATTCTGGACGAGCCCACATCGTCATTGGACCCGGAGGCCGAAGCGGCGATCTTCGCCGAGCTGAAGGAGAATCTCAAGGGGCGTATCGGCATCGTGATCTCGCATCGGTTCTCGACGGTGAGGATCGCGGACAGGATCGCGGTAATCGGCGACGGGCGGATTACGGAATTGGGCACGCATGAGGAGTTGTTGCGTGCGGGAGGTCGCTATGCGGAGCTGTTCGAACTGCAGGCAGCGGGGTATCGGTGAAGAAGTCCACATCGGTCAGGGTGGCGCGCACGGCCCCACACGTCAGCGGTGCGGGCTAGTCGCGTTGCCTTCGTAGGTGCCGGTTCCAGCTCCGGGAAGTTCATTAGCGCGAGGGCCGGTGTAGCGGGCGACGTGCAGACCCGTCTTGTTGTCCACCCAATAGATCAGGCCATCCTTAAACACCGGATAGGTTCGGGCAATGCCGTGCGGAACGGTGATCGCGTAGCCGACTTCGCGCGGGGTCTGTGGAATGGAAATATCGATCACGCGCAGTCCGTGGCCGTACCAGGTGTTAAACACCAGGTTCTTGAAGACCGTCGGATTGTGATTTTGCTGGGCCACCTGTTGGCGCCGCTCGCCACTGGGCTCGGTGATGGCCTGGCCGAGGCACTCGTCGAGCTGATTATCGGGAATGGAAAAGGCTCCCACCATGATCGGCGTGATCTCCGATTCGACAGAAATCATGCGCGCGTAGTTTAGCGGGCATCCGCCATTCTCATCGGTCACCCAGACGTAGGCCGGACGGCCCTTGGTGTTTCCCTTCACCTGCGCGGGACGATTCGGCACGAACACGGCGCTGTGCGTCCCTGTGGGTGTGGCGTTGATGGGCGGATAGACGTCGAAGCGCGAGCGCGTCAGCAGGACCAAGTAACGCTCGGCCTTGGCTTGCGGGGATGCGACGGATGCGAGATACGCCTTGAGTCCGGGATCGTTATTCACCACCATGTGGACGCAGTCGTTGGCCAGGGCGGGAAGCTTTGCGGGATCGATCGCGCCACTACCCGGGGCACTGCCCACAACAATCGTCGAGCGCTGGTTGCAACCGGCCGTGCCCGCAGCCAGCTCGGAATTGCGATCGTGCGCGACGGCTTCCGAATCGAGCACGTAGAATCCGGCGGTGGTGCCGGCGACGTACACGCGCTCGCCGTCGTCGGTTACGGAAGACGAATGAAAGCGATTCTGCTCATTGTTCTGGAAGTTTCCGGCGCGGCCCGAGAGATTCTTGGAATCGCTGAAATCGAGAAAGCGGCCGTCAGAGAAAAGGCCGGTGGCGTCGGGCTTTTCGTTCACCGGCGGACCGCCGACTTCCTGCAGTGTGAAGGTCGCAAGCGGTTTGGCTTTCGGCAACATTTCCCCGGTGTCCTCATCGGTGACGGCCAGGACGGTGAGATCGGGAGTCTTCAAACCGGGGCGATCGGGATCGGGCAGGCCGGAAGTCCAATTCGTCATGTAGATCAGGACGCGGTTGTAATTGGACGGATCGTGCCACATGAAAAACTCATGCGACTGCCCGCCGAAATCGGTGATCTCACTTTTGCCAATCGGCAGGCAGGTGTTCGGATCGATGCGATAGGTTTCCATGCGCCCGATGGTGTTGGTTCCGGCGTTGCGAACCATAATGTAGCGATCCTCGCCCTTGGAGGTTTTATAGACCAACGAACGCAACTCGCGGTCATCGAATCCCTGATTGCCTTCGAACATCGCGGGAATCTCGCCGACCTGAACGGGCGGCTGCTTCTCGGGATTCGGCTGGATCTTGAAAATATTAATGGCGTGCTTGCGGCCCGCGCCGTTCGCGTGGCCAGTGAAGATGCAACTACCGGCGATCCCTAAGCCGCGCCCGTCGCCCGCAGCGTCCAGGTCGCCGCCTTTCCAGGCTCCGGTAGCCGGATCCTTGACGGATGGAACCGTGAGCACCCAATGGAGATGCTCCATGTTGCGGAACAGGTGGAGATCCTTCTCGAGCTTCGCGACGCCAGCGCGCGCGTCTTCCTCGGACGAGGCTGGGTCCAGCTTGCCATCCCGATTCACGCGCACCGATGGCATTTGGCCGATGGGCGTATCGAAGGTGGACGGCTGGCAGCCGGCGGGGTCCTTCGAGTAGTCGATGCACTGCGCTACGGCAGGAATGCTCGCGGCGCCAAGAATCAGGAGCGCCCAGGGGGAGTAATTCGCCATTGCATGATTTTACTCCTACAGGGCGTTGAGGAATGCGATCAGGTCGGTCTTCTCCTGATCCGTAAAGAACACATTGAAGCGGCCGGTGTAGAAGTCGAGCACGTCTTCGAGCGTCGCCGCGGAGCCGTTGTGAAAATACGGAGCACGCGCGGCCAGTCCGCGAAGAATTGGGCCCTTCAGTTTGCCGATATCGGCCCACTTGCCGGTGATGAGCGCGCGGCCGGGATCGGTAGTTTGCACCGTCTCGTTGGTTGTTTTGTTCACCAAGGTGAACACCGGAAGGTATTTGACATCAAGCGGACTCGAGAGGTCGGCTACGCCGATGTTTAACGGTGCGGAGACAGAATGGTTGCCGACGTTGGGCGAATCATGGCAGGTGCCACAGGTGCCTGAGAATGACGCTGGAAGTCCGGTGACATCGTTAATTCCCGCGACACCAGAGATCGTGATCGCTTTCGAAGCGAATAATGCTTGACCCCGGGCGATGCTGGCTTTGTGAGGCTGTTTTGAGTCCTTCCACGCATCAAACAAGTTGAAGATCTGCGAATTAAAGTCCGCTCCAGTTGGATTGAATCCAAAGTTCTTCGGGAAGGAATCATTGATGCCGACAAAGAACGGATTGTCGGCGTAAGCCTCCGCGCCCCCAGTTGCGCCATCGGCATCCAGACGGCCGACCCCTTGCACGAACGCCTGGGTGGTTCGCAAGGATGTCTCGAAGTCCACGATGTCCTGGATTTGCGCCGGCGTCGGCACGGCACCCTGCGCGTGTCCAGTGGTCGCGTCCATGGCCTGATGGGCCAAGTTTGAGAGCAGCGAGCCCGGATAGTTGCCGTAAGTGATGGGAGTCGTTCCGGTTTGCAAAGAGGATTCGCGCCCATCCCACATCACGGTGCTGAGAGCATTCAGATTCGTCGCGGGCAGGGGCCGGCGGTAGACCGAAACGGTGTCGGTCTCGCTGCATCCGTACGGATTGTTGGCGCTTTGCACGGTGAATTCGGCATTGGAGGGAACGGCCAAAGCGACGCGGATCAGTCCCCGGCTCAGCAACAAGCTGTAGGCTTTGCGACGTCCGTCGACTGTGGATGTGTCGATATTGTGGTCGCAGTTTGAGCCGTCGTTGGTGCGAAAGATAGGATCCAATCCGCGCGTCTGGGTAAAGCGCTGCTGGATCTCATCTGCCGAAACCGACCATCCCTGGGCCGGCAAATGGCACGTGGAGCAAGATCGCCCGTTGGTCCCGATCGATTGGAAGAACGCGCCTTTCAGGCTGATGGGCGCATCGTGCATGTTGTAGGTTTCCAGAATCCCTTTTCCGTTGGGAAGAGGGAACAGATTGGGCAAGGTCTGAGCATTGACTGCCACGGCGAAAGTGAACGCGAATATACTGGCTGGACTGGGTTTCATAGGACCTCCGAGAACCGTAGTCAGGCACTTCTTTTGGTTCCGACAGAGTAGTGTACTCTCACCCGGCGTTCGTTTCAAATAGAGAATTTGGCGTACGACTCTGACTAAGTACTTTCCGTACTAAGCGTTTCTCCCCGGTCGCTGTGGGATACTAAAATGCGTGGCGGGCTGGCGGAACTGGCAGACGCAGACGGCTCAAAATCGTCCGACCGCAAGGTCATGGGGGTTCAAGTCCCTCGCCCGCTACCAGTACTAAGAGTGTTGGATTGGCTGCTTCAGCAGCAGCCGGGTTTTACCAGGCTCACGATTTCCTCGGCCCGGTACCAATCATCGTCGGCGGTCCCCTCGGGACGTCCGGACATTTCCCATCGCAACGCTGCCAGATCCTTCACGTTGTGCACGTGATCGTGCGGGGTATCCTGCGCTGCAGCCGGCGCTGGGAGAAATTGCTCAGCCAGGATATCGCGGGTAGTGTTGTAAAGGGCATGCGCCGTTTCGAGATCGAGCAGAGCTTTGTCGATGGCTTGCTGTTCTACGCCGGGGCTAGCCGCTAGAAGCTGGACCTGGCGAACCTTTTGGGCAAAGTCTTCGAATGCCTCGCGGTACGCTTGCCAAACGTCTAGACCGACGGTCGGGTTTTTCACAGCTTCCATATTCATTAGACGAACCAGAGTGGCAAAAGGTTCATCTACCGTCAGTTTTCCTGCGCGCCCGGTTGCCCGGCATCTGGACCCGGCTCAGGCGCGGCAGCCGCGAAGGCCTCTTTGCCGGCCGTAGTGATATTGTTACGCTCGTCCAGATATCCTAGGACGGTCAATTCCTTCAGCGTGGAGGCGCCGCCGGGGCATTCCTCGAATCTGTCCACGTAGTCCGGTTGTTTCAATAGCCAGACACTACGCCGCAGGCGGAGTTTCCACCCGCGCGATAGGAATCCGAGGACCGCATACTGGTTTTTCGTCAAGCCCGTCTCCACTAATGCCTATCCATTAATGCCTATCCACCTGGTTGTGGTTGCGATCGCATTCCAGGCAGTAGCGAACATCTTTGGTACGGGATCCGAGGGGAGTCCGCGGATCTTTTTTGTCGCATTCCAGGCATTTGCCATGTCGCCGGCTGCGGCCGGCAGGGTAGTATTCACACCGCGGTGTCGCGATCTTGCAAACTTCACAGTATTCCGATGCCATTGAAATCATAGGGCCTACTTGCGTACCCCTTTTCCGTGAAGGGCGATTCGAGGCAGACGCGGACTCTGTCAGGAAGGGTGAAGCTAACTACGCACTCCGACTATAGCAGCTTCGAGGCTCATCGATCTGACGGCGGGGCAGGCACGAACTTGTAGCCGATTCCGCGAACGGTGAGCAGATGCTTGGGGTGCGTGGGATCGTCTTCAATGTAGCGCCGCAGACGGACGATGAAATTATCGATGGCGCGGGTGTCGGTGTCCTCGTGGAGTCCCCAAACTTCTTCCAACATTTTCTTGCGCGATACAGCCTTGCCCTGATGCAGCACCAGATAGCGAAGGACGTTCGCCTCCATCAGCGTCAGAGGATAGATCTGGCCTCGGACGCGCAATTCCGGGTGATCGAAATCGACTTCCTTGTCCCCGAAGGTGAACACGTCGGGCTGGGGTGACGAGGGCTGAGCCTGGATGGGGTCCGTTACTGTTGCGAGGACGGAGGCGTTCAGCCACTCGCGGCGACGCAGCAAGCCGCGGATGCGCGCCAGCAAAATCGCCAGGTCGAAGGGTTTGGGAAGATAGTCGTCGGCGCCCGCTGCGAATCCACGCAGGACATCGGCGGGATGGCCGCGTGCGGTCAACATCAGGGTAGGAACGAACTGTCCGGCGTCCCGCATTTCAGACATGACGGTGAATCCGTCCTTGCCTGGCAACATGACATCCAGCACTACGATATCGAAGCCGGCGGGAGCGGCCTTTAGAACGTCGAGCGCGGCCTCGCCGGTATCGGCAACCTGGACCTGATGGCCTTCGGCTTCCAGGTTGAAGCGCAGGCCGTTGGCCAAATGCAGCTCGTCTTCCACTACCAGGACGCGGCTCATCTCGATATAGGGAGCTGCAGTACGAAGGTGCTCCCGCGTCCGGGTCCTTCACTTTCCGCCCAGGCTCGTCCGCCGTGCCGCTTGGCGACGGAGCGGACGATATACAGACCGAGTCCGGTTCCAGGAACGCGCGGAGCGGCGGGTCCACGAGCGCGGTAAAAACGTTTGAAGATCTGCTTCAATTCGGTTTTCGCGATTCCGGCACCCTCGTCGTGCACGCGCACGAATACGTCCCGTCCGTGGATGGAGCCGGTTTCCACTTTCACCTTTACATTGTTGCCGGAGTAGCGGACGGCGTTATCGACCAGATTGGAAACGGCGGCGCGAACTTCATCGGGGTCAGCCAGAATCGTGATGGGGGTCCCGGGGCGATAACTCAGGGACTCAGGCGACAGGTTGTAGAGAGTGCGGGCGCGGGAGACGCATTCCTCAACTACTGCTCCGACCTCCAGGCTGGAAAGATTCGGTTTACGGCTGGTATGGCCGATGCGCCCGGTGCGGAGAATCTGTTCGATGGTCTCCATCAGGCGGTTGCTGTCCTCCAGCATGATGCCGTAAAACTCTTTTCTCTTGTCTTCTTCGACGGCGCGCGTCTGGAGCGTTTCCAGGTATAGCCGGATGGATGCGACGGGAGTTTTCAGCTCATGCGTGACGGCGTTGATGAAGGCATCCTGTTGTTCATTGCGGCGGATTTCGCGCACCAGAAAGAAGGTATTCAGCACCACTCCGCTGATCAGCACGGCCAGCAGCAGAATACCCAGGAAGAGCAAGATCCCGCTGCGCCAACTGAGGAAGAACCAGCCTACATAGAGGAGGACGATGACGGAAATCATTCCGACACCGAGGGCGATGAAAAAGCCGATGGATCTGCGCCGGCTGGCGACTACCATCCCTCCAGCTTACGCGAGAGAAAGGGTGCTAGGCGGCTTCGCGGGCGGAAGAGGTGCTGTTGACGCTGGCGACGCGGATGGCTTTCGCGATGCCGAGGAACTTCAGGACCTTGATCTGAATCCAGGAAATATCGAATTCGTACCAGGCCAAGCCGTGGCGGGCAGAGGTAGGATGCGCGTGGTGATTGTTATGCCAGCCTTCGCCGAACGTGAGGAGGGCAACCCACCAGCTATTACGCGAATCATCCCGGGTATCGAAACGGCGCGAACCCCACAGATGCGTCGCCGAATTCACCAGCCAGGTAGCGTGGAGACCGAACACAATCCGAACGCAGCTTCCCCACAAGAAGACCGACCAACCACCAAAAGCCAGCAGCGCAATGCCGAGCACCGTGAGCGGCACCCAATGCCAGTTGTTGAGCCACACATAAAAGGGATGCTTCATCAGATCCGGCGCGTACTTTCCCATCACACGGGTATTGCTGTGATTGGACTCGCCGAACAGGATCCAGCCGACGTGGGACCACCAGGCTCCATCGCGCGGCGAATGCGGATCGCCCGGCTGGTCAGATTTCTGATGGTGGATGCGATGCGTGGCGACCCAGAAGATGGGTCCGCCTTCCAGAGTCATGGACCCACAAATCGCAAAGAAGTATTCCAAAAATCGGGGGACCTGGTATGACCGGTGGGTGTGCAGGCGATGATAGCCCATGCTGATGCCCAGTCCGATGGTCATCCAGTAGAGGAAAATGGTGACGGCCAGGGCGCGCCAACTGAACATAAACAGGGCGGCCACGGCTCCGATGTGCAACAAGACCAGGACGACGCTGGTGATCCAGTTCATTCCCTGGCGCTTCGAGATAGGTATAAGTTCGGCTGTCACAGATCCTCTTGGATTTCGCGGTCAGGACCACCTTATCAGGGAATCCCAGAATCATTTGTAAGACTTGTGTAATTTCGGAGATGGCTCTGTTTTCAATAAGCTAGCGTGATAGACTTGGCCCTCTGGATGAGCCCAAGAACCTGTCTCACCTGGCTGTTGCTGGCGTTTCTGCTGGCCGCCCTACCGGCTCACCCCCAAACACCTCAGGATGCTTTTGAGGGAATTCACCGAGTAGTAGCTATCGGCGATGTTCAGGGCGACTACCCCCGCTTCCTCGAAATCCTGCGCACTGCGGAGCTGATCGACGGGAAGCCGACATGGAAAAGGCGGGACTGCTCACCTGGTCCTGACAGGCGACTTTGTGGATGGCGGGGACATATCCGCCAAAGTCGTCGACCTGATAATGGTCGGACAGATATCCTTGACGTTAGCAATGCACTTCATCCTGTTCTACGAGGTTGGCGACGATTACGTTGAAAGACGCGGACCTTTCCGCGCGGAGCATCTTGGCCTGATCCAGCAAGCGCACGGTCGCGGCGAACTGGTGATGGCGGGGGCTCTTGCGGATCCCGCGGATGGCGCGGTGCTGGTGTTTCGCGGTCCCTCGTCGGAAGCCGCCGAAGCGTTCGCCAAGGCCGATCCGTACGTCAGGAATGGTCTGGTGAAGAAGTGGCGCGTGCGTCACTGGAACACTGTGCTGGGCGACGGGGCCAAGTTGCCCACACTCTAATGAGATCTCCACAGGCTTTATTCACGCCATTCGCCTTCAAAGGAATCACACTTCCGAATCGCATCGTGATGGCGCCGATGACGCGCTCGATGTCGCCGGGCGGAGTTCCGGGTTCGGATGTTGCAGCGTATTATCGCCGTCGAGCCGAAGGCGGAGTCGGGTTAATTGTCACCGAAGGAACCTACCCGCCGGATCCGACGGCTGGTTTCGATCCAAACGTTCCGCGTTTGTACGGTGAAGCTGCGTTGAACGGATGGCGGCATGTGGTGGAGCAGGTCCACGCCGCGGGAGGACACATTTTCTCGCAGATCTGGCACCTGGGGATGCAGGTCTCCAGTGGACCAGCGCCGGTGGAAGACCAGCATCCGGTGGGTCCTTCGGGTCAGTACGCGATGAGCCAGGCCGAGATCGATACGACGGTTCAGGCTTATGGGCAGGCTGCTCAATCGGCTCGCGAGGTAGGCTTTGACGGCGTCGAGCTGCACGCGGCACATGGATATTTGGTGGACCAGTTCTTCTGGGAGAAAACGAACCAGCGAACGGACGGTTACGGGGGCAGCCTGGAGAATCGAACGCGGTTTGCGGTCGAGGTGCTCCGCGAAATCCGCCGGCGGGTGGGTGCAGATTATCCCGTCGCGTTGCGCTTCTCGCAGTGGAAGATCGGCGATTACGACGCGAAGATCGTCACAACTCCGGCCGAGCTGGAACAGTTCCTGAAGCCGCTGGTGGATGCGGGCGTGGATTTGTTTCATTGCTCGACACGCCGATTTTGGGAGCCGGAATTCGAGGGCAGCAATCTGAATCTGGCGGGATGGACCAAGAAACTGACCGGCAAACCGACCGTTACGGTTGGATCGATCACACTGGGCGCGGACGTGATGGCATCGTTCGGGTCGCCCGACGCGGTTCATGTGACCGGGATTGAGGAGCTGCTCGACCGGCTGGAGCGCGGCGAGTTCGACCTGGTGGCGGTGGGGCGTGCGTTAATCGCGAATCCGCAATGGGCATCGCAGATTAAGTCTGGAGCGGTTGCGGATTTACGTCCGTTCGACCGGAGCGTGCTGGGCACGCTAGTTTGATAGCTAGTGGGTGGCGACTTCGGTTTTCGCATCCACGGGCGTGCCAGGCATGCCGACATGCCGCCACACGAGCATCGCTGCTGCCACAATCAGCGGCGGCACTGCGGCTGCGTAGAACAAATCGCGAGCGGACCAGCCGAGTCCCAGAAGCACGCTGGCCAGCGTCGGCCCGATGATCGCGCCGAGACGGCCTACGCCTAGTCCCGCGCCGATTCCAGTGGAGCGTAGCTCGGTGGGATAAAACGTGGCCGATAGTGCGTTGATCGCAGCCTGCCCGCCGGTAACGCAGACGCCTGCGATGAACACCACTGTGGTCAGCACCGCCAGCGGAATCCACGATTGCCCGATGGCAGCGATGTTGATGCTGCCCAGCACGCCGAGGGTGGTGAGAACGGGAACGAATCCCCACTTGTTCACGAACCAACCTAGCGTGAATGCTCCTACGGCGCCGCCTACCTGAACCATGGATGCGACCATCGCCGCAGTGGTCTGCGGGTAGCCGGCGTCGGTGACCACGGTAGTCAGCCAGCCCTGCAGGAAATAGAGGTTCAGCAGGTTCATGAAGTTGACGGTCCACAGCAGAAGCGTTCCCGCGGCGCGGCCGTCGTAGAGCAGACGGATGAAGGTGATCCCGCCCTTCTTGCGATCCGAATCGGGCAGAATATACTCCGCGCCGGTCAGATCGATGGATGGGAGGATGCGCTTTAGCCAGCGACCAACCTGCTCCAATCGCTTGC
>Ga0070662_100003180_pt1 | contig 10206 bp, 10 predicted proteins | sample KBSC53metaG_FD_65648 | JGI IMG/M metagenome (GOLD analysis project Ga0070662, IMG submission 65648) | Corn rhizosphere microbial communities from Kellogg Biological Station, Michigan, USA - KBS C5-3 metaG | ecosystem: Host-associated > Plants > Roots > Rhizosphere > Soil ...
TCGACGATGGCCAGCTCGGTCTCGTAGCCGGGGCTTTGCTGCGCCAGCGATTCGTCGCGATGGGCATGCCAGTAGCGGCCGCCGGCGTCGTGGATGTCGGAGTGCTGCAGCGAATAGAACGGCCGGAATTCCACCACGCTGTCGCCCTGCGGCGTCTGCTGCACGCGAAACACCTTGTCGATCGAGTAGATCTCGTAGCCGAAGGCGCGGCGCGCATCCACCACCAGCGGATAGGCGCTCGCCTGATGGGTGACGCGGATCGGATCGGCGCGCTGCTTGAAGAGGTTGATCACCGGCGCGCACGACAGCACGAACTGCTTGGGCGTCACGCCTTCGAGCAGGCGGGTCTGGTCGGAATCGCTGCGCACCTGCGAGAACAGCACGTGCAGCGTCAGGCTGCGGCGCGGGCTGCCGCGCAGCGCCTCCTGCGGCCACGGCAGGTCGATGAAGTTGAACTTCTCGGGGAACGCGAAGTACTCGGTCAGCAGCCGGTAGGCCGGGTGCGAGCGCGCATCGATCTCGAGCAGCGCCTCGTCATCGTCGAAGCCGGCCAGCCGGGGCAGCGCGTTCTTGCCCGAGCCGCGGGGGCGCAACGGGCCGATCCAGGGGCCGACCTCGTCGACCTGCAGCATCACGCCCACCGCACGCGCGGCCAGTGCCTCGCGCAGCGCGCTGACCTGCGCCGCTTCGCCATCGAGATAGAGCCGCAGGTGCTCGATGCCCAGCGCATCGAAATTCATCTGCGACGAGAGCAGCTCGAAACGCAGCGAGAGCATCGAGGTGGCGTGATCCGGCAGCCGTGAACCGGCCGGGGCGGACACCGCAGAGCGATAGCTGGCGGCAGCCAGCTTCAGCGGCAGCAGCGTCACGTCGGCGCAGGTGCGGAAGCGGCAGGTCACGCCCTGGATCGGCTTGCTCTGCAGGGCGGTACCGCGCGGCACCACGGCCGGCGCGCTCATCTGCGCCTGCGCGCCCTCGGCATCGAACTGCACGATCGAGGCTGCCGGCATCGGCCGCAGGTAGTGCGGATACAGGACCTCGAGAAAGGTCTCGGTGAAGAGCGGAAAGTCGTCGTCGAGCCGCTTGTGGATGCGCGAGGTCAGCAGCGCGAACGACTCGATCATCCGCTCGACGTGTGGGTCTTCCGCGATCTCGTTCGAGACCTGCAGACGCCCGGCGATCTTGGGGTAGCGCTCGGCGAATCCCTTGGCACGCTGGCGCAGGAAGGCCAGCTCGCGCTCGTAATGGTTCAGCAGGTCGTCCACACGCGGCTCCTGCTCAGTTGAGTGCTGCGTTGCGCCGCGCCTTGCTCACCGAGTAGAGCTGGGTCGAGGGCTGCAGCATCGCATTGAAGTTCACCGGCTCGCGGGCCGGGTTGGCCACCAGCAGCGCCTGGATCGTGAACAGCAGGCGATTGATGCTGCTGTCGTTGCCGAGGCCGACGCGCACGTTCTTCAGGCGCGGCTCGTGGGCGCTGATCGCGCTCTCGATAGCGCGGCAGATCGCATCGCGCTCGTCGGTGTTGGCCAGGCTCATGCTCGAAAAATCGAGCATGCCGAAGCTGAGGATCGAACGTTGGGCCTGGGGATGATCCGACAGCGTCTCACGGCGCAGGCCGCAGCGCGCGTTCAGCAGCGCCTCGAGGTCTCGCACCACGGAGTCCTTCAGCTGCTCGAGCGAGACCTGCGGCGTGGCGTACTCGGCCGGGGCCTGAGGCGCGTCGTCGAGCAGGCGATCGAGGAGGGATGGCGCAAAGCGGACCATGGGGGTTCCAACGACGAGAGAAAAAAAAGAGCGGCAGCAAGTACCGCTCTTTCGACTGCACCCAGTGCGAAATCAGTTGAAGCTGACTTCGTTCTTGGCCAGGTTCCACATGCCGGACACGTTGGTGTTCTTCTGCGAAGCGCCGTCCAGCGGCGAGTCGTTGTAGGTCCACTGCACGGCGGAGTAGCGCAGGCCGAAGGTCTCGGTCGGGATCTCGTCGGCGCTGGTGGCACCGTGGCCGCCGATGTTGACCTCGACCTTGCTCACCAGCACGTTCTTCAGCTGGATCTTCAGGTAGTTGACGCGCTTGTTGCCGGTCTGCGTGGTGTCCGAACCGCCCAGGGCGCGGTAGAAATAGATCTCCACGTCCTTGTACACGGTACCGGCCGAAGCGGCCTGCCACAGCTTGGTGCTGGCGGCGTCGATGTCCTTCGTGAAGATCATTTCGCCGTGCTCGGTGCGCTCAGCGGTGTGGCCGCCGGCGGTCGACGCGGTGGCCGACTTCGGCTGCTGGATCACGTGCGCCCACGACTGGACTTCGATGGCCTTGTCGGCCGAGTGCTTGGCATCGCGGGTTTCGCCCTTGATGTCGCCATTCTTGAAAACGACGTAGATATCTTTCATCTTTCCTCCACTCAGGTGGTCATGCCCCTCTCAGGGCTAAAAGGGTCGAAAACGGGACCCGCTCCGTACTGCATCAACCGCGGTTGCCTTGGGGCAGCTCGGCCACCAGGCGCAGCGAGACCGAGAGTTCGTCGAGCTGGAAGTGCGGCCGCACGAACGACACCGCGCGGTACACGCCAGGGCGCCCCGGCACCTCGGAGACCTGCACGCTGGCCTCGCGCAGCGGGTACTGCGCCTTCACGGCCTGCGTGGCGTTGTCGTCGGAGGTGACGTACTGGCTGATCCAGCGATTCAGGAAGTCTTCGACATTCGAGGCCGAAGCGAAGCTGCCGATCTTGTCGCGCATCATCGCCTTCATGTAGTGGGCGATGCGGCAGACCGCGAACATGTATTGCAGCTGGGCCGACAGCGCCGCGTTGGCATTGGCCGCGTCGCTGTCGTATTTCTTGGCCTTTTGCGCCGACTGGGCGCCGAAGAACGCCGCGTAGTCGGTGTTCTTGCAATGCACCAGCGGGATGAAGCCGAGGTCGCTCAGCTCCTTCTCGCGGCGGTCGGTGATCGAGATCTCGGTCGGGCACTTCAGTGCCACTTCGCCGTCGTCGGTCTTGAAGGTGTGGGTCGGCAGGTCTTCGACCAGGCCACCGCCTTCGACCCCGCGGATCGCCGCGCACCAGCCGTAGCTCTCGAACGCCGCCACCAGGCGCGCGCCGAAGGCGTAGGCGGTGTTGACCCACAGGTACTTGGAGTGGTCGGAGCCGTCGACGTCCTCGACGTAGTTGAAGCCCTCGGTGACCGTGCCGTCCTTCGGGTTGTAGGGCAGGCGGCCGAGGAAGCGCGGCAGCGTGAGGCCGACGTAGCGGGAGTCTTCCGATTCGCGGAACGACTTCCACTTGGCGTACTCGACGGTGTCGAACACCTTCGACAGGTCGCGCGGCTTGCCGAGGTCGGTGAAGCTCTCGAGGCCGAACAGCTCGGGCGACGAGGCCGAGATGAACGGCGCATGCGCCGCGGCGGCCACGTGCGACATCTGCTCGACGAAGTACATGTCTTCCGGCTGGCGGGTGATCTGGTAGTCGCCGATCAGCGCGCCGAACGGGGCGCCGCCGAAGGTGCCGAACTCTTCTTCGTAGACCTTCTTGAACAGCGCGCTCTGGTCGAAGTCGATCGCGGTCTTGAAGTCGCGCACGAGGTCCTTCTTCGACGCGTTCATCACCTTGATCTTCATCGACTCGCCGGTCGACGTGTGCTTGCACAGGTAGTGCAGGCCCGTCCAGGTGCTCTCGAGCTGCTGGAACTCGGGCGCGTGCATCACGGCCGACAGCTGGGCCGAGATCAGGCGGTCGAGGTCGGCCACTCGCGCGTCGAGCGTCGCCGAGAGGTTGCTCGACATCACCACGGTGCCTTGCAGCACTTCCTTGACCAACTCGGAGATCAGGTCCTTTGCGCGGGCGTGTTCCGCGGTGGAAGAGGCGACCTTGCTCTGCGCGACGATGTCGTCGAGCAGGCCGGAGGCCTCGGCCGCTGCGGCGGCGCGCGATTCCTGGAGCACAGGTGCGTTCATGGATTACTTCTCCGTCGCGTTGGCTTCCTTGCCGAGCTCGGCAAGCTTCTCGGTGCTGGTCAGCACGTCATTCAGGATGTCTTCGAGCTTCTCGTTGCCGGCCAGCTTGTTGCGCAGGTCGGCCAGCTTGGTGCGCGCCTCGAGCAGCTTGCGCAGCGGCTCGACCTTCTGCACCACCGCCTCGGGGCGGAAGTCCTCGATCTTCTCGAAGGTCATGTCGACCGCGAACTCGCCGCCCTCGGGGCTCAGCTCGTTGGGCACGCGGTAGGCCGCGCGCGGGGCCATGCCCTTCATCACCTCGTCGAAGTTGTCGAGGTCGACATTGACGAATTTGCGGTCGCGCAGCTTGGGCAGCGGCTCCTTGGAGTTGCCGGAGAAGTCGGCGAGCACGCCCATCACGAAGGGCAGCTCCTTCTGCTCGATGGCATCGCCCTTCTCGACGTCGTAGGTCAGCTGCACGCGCGGCGGGCGGACCTTCTCGAGCCGCTTCTGGATGCTGTCTTTCTTGGCCATGGGGAATCTCTTCGCTGATGAGTGGGTGGGGCTCAGCGCAGCGCGCCGAACGGATCGCGCGAGGGCGCTTGGGCCGTGGCCTTGGGCGCGGCGGGCGCGTCGGCGGGCTTCGGAGTGGGGGTCTTGGCGGCTACCGGCGCGGCATCGGAGGCCTTGGACGCAGGTACCTTCGCGACGGCGCGCGGTGTGCGCGACGCGCCTGAAGCGGCCGTGGCGTTCGCGGGCTGGGGCACCAGCACCGGCGCACCGAGCAGCTCACGCAGCGTCTTGGCCAGCGACTCGGCTTCGTTGCGGGTCGAGCCCTGCAGGTTGTCGGTGTGCATGCGGGCCAGTGCCTCCGACGAGACGCGCAGCCCGCTCACGGCGAGCAAACCATTGGCGACGGCATCGGTCGAGTCGCGGTGCAGCACTTCTTGGGCGGCGCTGATCGCATTGCCGTAGTCGGCCGCGTCGAAGTGCATCTGCGCGATGCGCAGCCACGGTTCCTTGGCCGAAGGGTTCTGTTTGGCGGCGGCGCGCCACGCTTCCAGCGCTTGCATTTGGTTGCCCGCCTTCTGGGCTTGACGCCCGTCTTCAAGCAACTGTTCGTAAGGAGGTGGGGGAGCTTCCGCTGCCAACTTGCCGTTGGTGGCGCAACCGGAAGTCAGCGCCGCAGCAATCACGAGGGCCGAGGACCACACAGGAATCGAAGCCCTGCCGGCCCCGGCCAAAGAGGCTCTTGCCGAGCCATTCATCAAGCAACGCAGCACGCGCTGTTCTCCCTCAGTTCATTCACCTTCTACTTCTGACGACAGCGCAACGCTCCCGCTGAAGGCCTGCGCAATATATCTTTGGGATCAGTTCTTGGGGTCCCCCGAACATCACAGTCCCCCTCGAAATGGGGATGAATTAATGTGACGTTCTGTAATCAAAGTAAATACATCACGCTGGTGTATCCGAACCCCTCTTGTGCGGGATGCGGGAGCGGTGGGCGGGTGATTAAACTCGCCGCCTTTACAAGAGGGAGGGCGCGCGCATCGTCGCGCGTCGCGGGCGCCGGTGAGTCGCATGAAGGTGTGTCGAGCAGGTCATCACAACATGGTGAGATGGACGCTTCGTGCGGGCCTGTTGCTGTGCGCATTGGCGCTCGGCGGCTGCGCTGCCACCAAGGTCGCCGATGATGCGCTCGGCGATTGGACCAAGAAGGCGCTCGAGGCCACCGGCCTGAAGAAGCCCGATCCGCCCGCATTGCCCGAGGTACCCCAGGCAGAAGCCTTGCGCCTGCCGCGCAAGGTCAGCCTGCGCGTCCATGCGCAGAAGGAGCTCAACCACGATGCGGCCAACCAACCGCTGTCGCTGGTGCTGCGGATCTACAAACTCAAGAGCACGGCCGCATTTCTCCAGGCGCCCTATGAGGCCTTCACGGCCAGCGGCCGGGAAAAGGAAGCGCTGGGCGACGACGTGATCGAGATGCGCGAGGTGCTGCTGGTGCCCGGCCAGCGTTATGAGGTCAACGAGAAGGTCGCCCGCGATGCGGTCGCGATCGGCGTCGTGGGCTTGTTCAATGCGCCCGCCGCGCAGCGCTGGAAATTCGCTTTCGATGCAGGCGCGGCCGAGAAGACCGGCTTGGTGCTCGGCGCGCATGGCTGCGCGCTCACCGTGTCCACCGGGCAGCCGTTGGGCGCGGCGGTGGACCCGACCGTGCTGGGTGGCGTGCGCTGCATGCCCTGAGCACCCACAGATGCGAACGAGGAGTACCGCTTGATTCATTCACCGAAAGTGCTGTGGGGCGAAGGCCTGTTCCTGCGGCCCCAGCACTTCCAGCGGCAGGACGCCTATCACGAGGGCCGCCTCGTCGAGATGTCTCGCACGCTGCATCCCTACGCCTGGGGAGTGCGCTCGGTCAAGGTGGCGGCAGATGCGCTGCAGGCCGGCGTGCTGCGCCTGACCGAGCTGCAGGTGGTGTTCCCCGACGGCGAGCTCTACAACGCGCCGCACGAAGACGAGCTGCCTCCCCCGGTGACGCTGAGCGCAGTGCAGTCCAACACCAACAGCGTGCTGTTCCATCTGGCGATGGCGCCGCTGCGCAGCATCGGCAGCAACTTCGCCGCCACCGGCGAGGAGGCCTCCACCGGCGTGCGCTTTGTCCAGCACAACGAGCCGGCGAGCGACTGGTTCACCGGCGCGGCCGAGGCCGAGGTGACCACGCTGCGCAAGAGCGTTCGGCTGCTCTCCGAGGGCGAACCGCGCGACCACCTGGTGAACATGCCGCTGCTGCGCATCAAGCGCACCGCCACCGGCGACTGGGAGGTGGACCCTCGTTTCGTGCCGCCCTGCGTGTCGATCGCGGCCTCGCCGATCCTGCACGGCGCGCTGCGCCGCCTGCTCGACGTGCTGCAGGCCAAGGTCGATGCGCTCTACGGCTTTCACCGCGAGCCCTCGAAGAACATCATCGAGTTCCGCTCCGGTGACGTCGCTTCGTTCTGGCTGCTGCATACCGCGAGCGCGGCCTTCGCCGGGCTGTCGCACTACCTGCAGAACCCGAAGCTGCATCCCGAGCGGCTGTTCGAGCGACTGCTCGAACTGGCCGGCGCGCTGATGACCTTCTCGCGCAGCTTCACGCTGGCCGACCTGCCGGCCTACCAGCACGACAACCCCGGCCCCTCGTTCGCCAAGCTCGACCATATCGTGCGCGAGCTGCTTGAGACGGTGATCTCGACGCGCTACTTCGCGATCGCGCTCGACGAGGTCCGCCCGTCGTTCCACCAGGGGCGGCTCGATTCCGAGAAGATCACGCCCAGCTCGCACCTCTACCTCGGCGTGGCCGCGACGATGCAGCCCAGCGAACTGGTCGAGGCGGTGCCGCTGCGCTTCAAGGTCGGCGCCCCTGACGACGTCGAGAAGCTGGTGCTCTCGGCGATGCCCGGCGTGCGGCTCACGCATGCGCCGCAGGTGCCCGCCGCGGTGCCGGTGCGGCCCGGGCATTTCTACTTCCTGCTCGAACCGCGCGGCTCCCTGTACGAGCGGATGCTCCAGGCGCAGTCGGTGTCGATCTATGTTCCCAACAGTGTTGCCGGCCTCCAGCTCGAGCTGGTGGCGGTGGCGTCCTGATCGTTGACCATGGCTCCTCAACCCGTGCCTTCGCTCTTTGGCGCCAGCGGTTCAGCGGCTGCTGCCGCGGCCTCGCCGCGCAGCGGCGTGCTGATCGCCGATGCGCGCTCGATGCTCGACCTGATGTACGACGGCTTCTACATGCTGTTCCTGCTGAAGAACCGGCATGCGCCCGCATCGGGGGAAGAATTCCGCCAGCGGCTGCGCGACTTCCTCACGCAGTTCGAGCGCGGCACGCGCAAGCTCGAGTGCAGCGCGGAAGATGTCTACAACGCCAAGTACGCGTTCTGCGCGCTGGTCGACGAGACCATCCTGATGTCGCAGTTCAAGGTCCGCGACGACTGGCAGCTGCGGCCGCTGCAGCTCGAGTACTTTGGCGATCAGCTCGCGGGTGAGAACTTCTTCGAGCGGCTGGAGCAGCTGCGCCAGCAAGGCGCGGTCAAGCTGCAGGTGCTCGAGGTGTTCCACATGTGCCTGCTGCTGGGCTTCCAGGGCAAGTACCTGCTCGAAGGCACCGAGAAGCTCAACTACCTGACGGTCCGGCTGGGCGACGAGATCGCGCACCTGCGTGGTTCGCGCCCCGGCTTCGCGCCGCACGGTCTGTTGCCCGATCGCGTGGCGCACACGCTGCGAAGCGATGTGCCGCTGTGGGTGGTGAGCGCGGTGTTCGCGCTGTGCGGCCTGCTGGCCTTCATCGGCTTGCGTGCGTCGTTGGGCAGCGCTGCCAACAAGCAGCTCGCGGGCTACTCGCAGGTCGTGAAGCTGGCGCCACGCGTCGCCAACGTGACGATCACGTTGCCGTGAGTCGCGCGGTGCCGATGCTGCCGATCAGGGCTTGCCGGTCTCGGCAGCTTGCTGTTGTTGCGCCTTCTTCGCGGCGTTCTTGCCGCGCACATGCGCAACCATCGCTTCGAGCAGGTCGACGTCGGCATCCTTCGACGCAGCAGCCTTGCGCGTCGGCGTTTCCGCTGCAGGCGCGGGCGCGGTGTCGCGATGCTTGTGGGCAGCCGGCTTGTGCTGCAGCTGTGCTGCGGCAACGTGCGTCTTCGGCGCAGGCTTCGGTGCGACCGGCGCTGCCGCGGGGAGCGGCTGCAACGCCGCCTGCTGCACCGGCGGTGTCGCAGCCGGTGCAGCGGCCGGCGTTTCCGCAGGAGCGTTCTCGATGAGCGCGGCCATCGGCGATGCATTCGGCGCGGGCGCGCTGGCGGCAGCCGTCACGGCAGGCGCCGAAGCTGCTGCGCTGGCGGGCAGGCTCGGTGCCACCGGCGCCGATGCCACCGTGTCGGCCGCGGGCGTCTGCGACCAGGCGATGTACCCGACGCCGGCTGCGATCAACGTGGCAGCGCCGGCGCCCAGCCACAGCGAGCGGCGCCTCACCGGCGGCTTGCCGTTGGGGCTCGTCTGCAATGCCGAGAGGATCTTCAGGTCGCTATCGGCCGCGGGTTTCGGCGATGCGCCGAACAGCGAGGGCGGGGCCGACGCACCTGGGGCTCGTGAATCTCGGGGTGCGTCCACTTCTTCCTCCTCTTGCTTTGGCGCCGGCCGCGTGGGGCCGGATTGTAGGCGCGAGGGTTTGCGCGGCGATAGCCTGGGAGGCACCCCGTGAATCTGGGGGTGATGCTCGCAGCCTATCTGCTGCTCGTGACGGCGGCCGTGGCCTTGCTCGTGCTGCCCGCGGTGCGGCGCGGCGTGTTCGCATGGACGCGCCGCCATGTGGTCGACTGCTGGCAGGCCACGCGCCAGGCGAGCGGCGTTTTCGGCCGCCTGCTGGGCGCCATCGAATCACGCGTGCGTGGGGTCGGCGCGTCGATGTCGGGCTGGGGCACGATGCAGTGGAGCATCGCCGGCGCGTTGCTGGTCGCGCTGGTTGCGCCTTCGCTGCTGGCCCTGTGGTTCGGCACCGGCCGCCTGCTCGAAGGCTATGACGACACCACGCGCCGCCGCGTCGACCCGCAGATCGCCGCGCTGCTGCAAGGCGAGCAACTGGTGCCGCCCGCGCCGCTGCCGCCCGAGGTCTTCAGCACGCGTGAGGTCGAGGCCGAGCGCCCGATGCTGGCGACCTCGAGCCGCGAATGGGGTGCGCTCGATGCCGACTTCCGCCAGCGCCTGCTGCTCGTGTTCAAGATCATGCGCGAGAAGCACGGCTACGAGATGGCGCTGCTCGAGGGCTATCGCAGCCCCGAGCGGCAGGAGCTGCTGCGCAGCCGCGGCCCGAGCGTGACGCAGGCAGCGGCCTATCAGAGCTATCACCAGTTCGGCCTCGCGGGCGACAGCGCGTTCTACCGCGACGGCAAGCTGGTGATCAGCGAGAAGGATCCGTGGGCGATGCGCGGCTACCAGCTGTATGGCGAAGTGGCCGAATCGGTGGGCCTCACCTGGGGCGGCCGCTGGACCTCGATCATCGACCTCGGGCACGTGGAGCTGCGGCGTGCGGGCGGCTTGCCCAAGAGCGCCGCCAACGCGAGCTGAACAACACACGGGAGCAAAAAGATGGGCAGACCTTTCATCGTGCTGGGCGACAAGACGGACCATGGCGGCGAGGTGGTCGAGGCATCGGCCGCCACCGACACCGGCGGCAAGCGCATCGCGCGGGTGGGCGACAAGGTCACCTGCCCGAAGCGCAACCATGGCCCCACGACCATCGTCACCGGCGA
>Ga0070662_100003187_pt1 | contig 10196 bp, 10 predicted proteins | sample KBSC53metaG_FD_65648 | JGI IMG/M metagenome (GOLD analysis project Ga0070662, IMG submission 65648) | Corn rhizosphere microbial communities from Kellogg Biological Station, Michigan, USA - KBS C5-3 metaG | ecosystem: Host-associated > Plants > Roots > Rhizosphere > Soil ...
CGGATGTCGCCCACTTGCCGGACGATGGTAGAGACCAGCTTCTCTAACGTGCCGCCTTCGCTCTCGATCTGATCGCCGTAACGGCGCTGCAGCCGTTCGGCGGCAAGCTGGATCGGCGTGAGTGGATTCTTGATCTCGTGCGCGATGCGCCGCGCAACATCCGACCAGGCGGCATGGCGCTGATCCGCCAGCTGCTGCGTAATGTCGTCGAAGGTCAGCACATGCCCGTTTCCGGCATTCACTACGGTCACCGCCAGCGTACGGACATCGCCTTCGCTGGCGAGCTGCACCACGGCCTGGCGGTCGCTCGTGTCCAGTACACGATCCAGCTCCGGCGCAAGCTCGCTCAATTGCTGCCCGATCGGGCTGATGTCGCCGGTGCGCAGCAGCGCCTGCGCCGACAGGTTGATCAGCGTCACCTCGCGATCGCGATTGACCGAGATGACCCCCGCCGAGACACCCGACAGCACCGCTTCGGTCAGCGCACGTCGGCTTTCGAGCGCGCCGGTTTGCTCCTGCAGACGCCGCGTCATCCGGTTGAACGCCGCCGCCAGCCGGCCGACCTCGTCATATTTGTTGGGTGCGGGCACGCGCGCGGCCAGATCGCCACCGGCGACCCGGCGCGCCGCGCCAACCAGCTCACCGATCGGGCGGACAATCCGGTCTGCCACCGTGAACGCAATCCAGATGGCGATGCCTACGGTGACGAGCGACACGATGAGAAGCGCCGCGTTGAACAGAAGTTGTAGCGTTCGAGCCCGAGCCATGAACGCATGGAAATCGTCCAGCGCTACCTTTGAGCGCGCCGCCTGAGCGATCGCCACCGGATCCGCGCGCCGGGAGATCCAAAGGTACACCCGGGTGGTGGTGTCCATCGGCACCACCGTCTCCATACGATCGGGGAGCACCCGCACGTCTTCCGGGCGAGACGAATTATACCTGGCCAGTTTCGTGGGATCGACGAGCTTATCCAGCGACCGCTTATCGAGGCCGGCACCCCAGATCAGGTGCTCGCTACCGTCCGGAGCGATATGGATTACCGCAGCTTGATCTAACTGCCGATATGCCACCTGCGCGGCGATGTAGGCCGGCCAGCGAGGGTCGTCGGCGGGAGCACTGGCGAGAGCGCGCAGCAGATCACCCCGCATCACTCGCGCATTGTTCCACAGATCGTTGCGATGCTCACTGATATAGACGCGCACCACGCGATCGGCGTTATTGAGCACGACTGTTGCCCGATCGGAGAACCAGAAGTTCACGCCAAACTGGAACAGCAGAGAAGCGAAGATAACCACCAATAGTGTCGGCACGGCGGTCAAGGCCGAGAACAAAGCGACGAGCCGCACGTGGAGCCCGCCCCGCGCCCCCAGCGGCGACTGCTCCGCCCGGCTGCGCGCCACCCGCTGTGCAATCAGCACCAATAGCACCATAGCCGGGACCAGATTCCCGATCAGCAGCAGCGCGACTACGAACGGGTTCAGCGGCCGGTCCGGCGCACTGTGATCGAGTATCGAATAGGTGATCGCCGCCATGATCAGTATGACTGCGACCGCCAGCGGCTCGCCGAACATAATGATATGACGGGAGCGGAACAGCAGGCCGATGCGACGCCGCCAACGCGACGTCCGCCGGAGTGTGCCTTCTGAGGACGGCATCATCGTGTCCGGGCTACCACATCAATGTGGCGCATGGAACACATGTTGCGCGTGGATGCGGCGAGCCGTTCGCTTAGTCGCTTCGTCGCACCGCCGGCCCGACGCCGAGATCGGTCAGCTTCTTCCGCAAGGTATTGCGATTGATTCCAAGCAGTCGCGCCGCCTTGAGCTGGTTCCCGCGCACCGCCGCAAGCGTGAGTCGCAGCAGCGGCCGCTCGATATCCGCCAGCACGCGATCATAGAGGCCATCCGGGGGCAGCGCACTGCCATAGCTAGCGAAATGCCGCGCAAGGTGCTGCTCGATTGCCTCACCCAGTCCGGCATCCCCGGGCACCGCCACGCCCGCCTGCTGTCCACCGACACGAAGCTGCTGCTCGATCAGCGCGGGCGTGATCACCGCGTCACGCGTCAAGGCCGCCAAACGGCGCATCAGGTTTTCAAGCTCGCGGACGTTGCCGGGCCAGCTGTGGCGCTCCAGCCGCGCTACGGCGGCTGCATCCAACTGCTTGCGCGGCAGGCCGTCGGCAGCGGCGCGGTCGAGGAAATGCCGCGCCAGTTCGCCCACGTCCGGTCCGCGCTCACGCAAGGGCGGCAGTCGCACTGGTACCACGTTCAGCCGATAATAAAGGTCTTCGCGAAATTGACCCTCACCAATCAGCTTGGGCAGCTCCTGGTGTGTCGCGGCGATGATGCGCACATCGGCGCGGATCGCGCGTGCGCCGCCGACCGGCGAAAATTCGCCCGATTGCAGCACCCGCAGCAGCCGCGTCTGCGCCTCCATCGGCATGTCGCCGATTTCGTCGAGAAACAGTGTCCCGCCCTGCGCCTGCTCGAAACGCCCGGCCGTGCGCTGCGCCGCGCCCGTAAACGCACCGCGCTCGTGCCCGAACAATTCGCTTTCGATCAGCTCGCGCGGGATCGCCGCCATGTTGAGCGCAACAAAGGGCGCCTGCTTGCGCGGTCCGAAGTCATGGATCGCGCGCGCGACCAGCTCCTTGCCGGTTCCGGATTCGCCAAGGATCAACACCGTCAGGTCGTTCGAAACCACCCGCGCGATGGTGCGATAGACCTCCTGCATCGGCGGCGAACGACCGATCAGCGGCAGGTCCTCTCCCGCTGACGCTCCGTCCTCATCCTCGATCGCGGGACCGCGCGCCAGCGCGTCGTCCACCGCCTGGGCAAGCTCGCCCAGGTCGAACGGCTTGGGCAGATAGTCGAATGCACCTTGCTCGGTCGCGCGCATCGCAGTGGTGAAGGTATTCTGTGCCGACAGGACGATGATCGGCATGTGCGGATGATCGGCCAGCAGCTCGGGCACCAGATCGAGCCCGTTGCCGTCGGGCAGTACCACGTCGGTCAATAATACTTGGGGCCGGAAACTGCGGATTGTACGCCTGAGATCGGCGGCGCTCGCGGCGGTCTCGACCGTATGGCCGGCGCGGCGCAGCGCCTCGCGGACCACCGTCCGGATCGCCGCATCGTCATCGCAGACCAGTACGCGCCCGCCCATTCTCATTTCCTCGGCGCGCGCGGCAGCAGAAGGCGGAAGACGGTACGTTCCGGCTGCCCCTCACGCGTATATTCGACCATGCCGCCCTGGTCGGCGACCAGCTTCTCGACCAGCGCCAGTCCGAGCCCGCGCCCGTCGCGCTTCGAACTCACGAACGGATCGAACAAATGTTCGGCGATTTCCGGAGGAGCGCCGGGGCCATCGTCGATCACGCAGACCTCGATCGGCAGCTGGCGCCGCCCGTCGCCGCCCTCGATCACCATGCTCATGCCGTGGCGATAAGCCGTAGTCACCGTCACCGACCCGCCTGTCTCCCCCAGCGCCTCGGCGGCATTTTTGAGGAGGTTAATGATCACCTGCACCAGCGAGTCGCGATGGCCGAGAACCGGCGGGAGCGAAGGGTCGTAAGCCTCTTTGAAAACGATGTTCTTACCGAACCCACGCATCGCCACGCTTCGGGCATGCTCAAGAATGGCGTGGATATTCTGCGGCTCCAAGTCCAGCGGCCGCGTGTCGGTAAAGCCTTCCATCCGATCGATCAAAGCGGCGACGCGGTCCACCTCGTCGCGAATCAATTTGGTCAGCGCGCGGCTGTCTTCGTCCGCATTGGCTTCCAGCAATTGCGCCGCCCCGCGGATACCCGAGAGCGGGTTCTTGATCTCGTGCGCAAGCAGCGCCGCCGCGCCCGCAGCCGCCAGATTGCCACCGGCGCGGCGCGCGATCGGCGCGGCAGTGGGGTGCGCGTGGAACGCCACCACGCGCCAGCCCGGCCAATCGGGCAAAGGTGCCGCCATCATGTCCGCCCGCACATGGCGCGGCCCCGGCAACAGCACCTCCAGTCCATAAGCCACGAACGGCGTTTCGGTCGGCATCGTCCGCAGATGATGCCCGGTCGCATCGTCGATGCTCATGCCGATGATCGCGCTGCGCGACAGGTTGAGCAAAGTCTCTGCCGCGGCATTGGCGTCGAGGATCACCCCGCCCTCATCCACCACCAGCAAAGGTGTGGGCAGCGCCGCCAGCAGCGCTTCCGCCGGAGCAGGGCGCGCGTCGCCGCGCGCGCGCAGCCGGGCTAGGCGGCCGCTCGCGTAGTCCATGGCGCGTAAAATTCGGCGAGCATCCGGAGTACCGTCGTAGCGTCGGGCTCCTGGTTGACGCGGTTACGGAACTCGGCCGAGCCGGGCAGGCCCTTGGTGTACCAACCGATATGCTTGCGCGCCATGTTCACGCCGACCTCCATGCCGTATAGGTCGAGCATCTCCCGATAATGGCTGGTGATCGCGCGATATTGTTCGTCGAGCGACGGGTCAGGCCGCCGCTCGCCATGCTGCAGCCAACGCATCACCTGCGCCAGCAGCCACGGTTTGCCATAGGATCCACGGCCGATCATCACGCCATCCGCGCCCGATTGCTCCAGCGCGGCGTCCGCATCCTCGATCGTGCAGATGTCGCCGTTGACGATCACCGGGATCGATACCGCATCCTTGACCTTGCGCACGAAAGCCCAGTCGGCGGAGCCCTTGTACATTTGGCACCGCGTGCGGCCGTGCACGGTGATCATCTTGACCCCGATATCTTCGGCGATGCGCGCCAGCTCGGGGGCGTTCAGGCTTTGGTGATCCCACCCCATCCGCATCTTGAGCGTGACCGGGACCTTCACCGCTTTGACGGTCGCTTCGATCAACTCTGCGGCCAGCTTGGGCTTGGCCATCAGCGCCGAACCCGCGTCGCCATTGACGACCTTACGCACCGGGCAGCCCATGTTGATGTCGACGATCGCGGCGCCCCGGTCCTCGGCCAGCTTGGCCGCCTCACCCATCTGCTCAGGCTCGCAGCCGACCAGCTGCATCGAGACGGGATCCTCGCTCGGGTCCCACAAAGCCTTCTGGATCGACTGGCGCGTCTCGCGGATCGCGGCTTGGCTGGCGATCATCTCCGTAACGTTGAGCCCCGAACCATAGGAGCGAACAAGACGACGGAACGGCAAATCGCTGACGCCCGTCATGGGCGCCAGGATCACCGGCGTTTCGATTGTCACATTACCGATTTGGATGGGCTTGAGCCGGGTCACGCGAATACTTTGCCTAAAAATCAGGCACAGCCCCTACAGGTTTAGCCTTCGTCCCGCAACCAGCGCGCCGCCGCCATATCGTCAGACGCGCGCGCTTCGACCCATTGGCTGCGGCCATCGGCGAAAGTCTCACGTTTCCAGAACGGCGCCTGCGTCTTGAGCCGGTCGATCAGGCTGGCACAGGCGTCGAGCGCCGCGCCACGATGCCGCGCGGCCGTAGCGACGAAAACGATTGGAGCGCCCGGGCGCAGCGCTCCATAGCGATGGATCACCGTGATGCCGAGCAGATGCCAGCGCTCTGCCGCTTCCCGGGCCAGGCCCTGCATCATCGTCAAGGTCATTTCTGGATGATGTTCGAGCAGCAATTCGACGAGCTCGTCATCGCCGCGCACGATCCCGGTGAAGCTCGCCACTCCGCCCCCGCCCAGCCGGTCGAGGCGCGCGAGCTCGGCGCCTGCATCGAACGGTTCGGGCTGAAGGCGAACTTCAATCATCCGCCCGTCACCGGGGGGAAGATCGCCACTTCCTTGGCCCCTGCGATCGGAGCTTCGGGCGGCACGAACTGCTGATCCACCGCCGCCCTAAGGCGTGCGGGATCGCCAAGCGCGGAGGCATGCCCCGGGCTGCGCCGCGCGAGCCAAGCCATCAACCCCCGCACGTCCACGACCTCGGGAGGAGGATCGATGGTCTCCCGCTCCGTCCCGATCCGTTCGCGTACCCAGGCGAAATAAAGAACGTCCACGTCAGTCCATATGCTTGAGGCCGACGCGCAGGTAATCCCAGCCCGTCACCACGGTTAGCCCCGCCGCGCTCCACAGGCAGAAAAGCCCGGTCCACGCGATCCATTCCTGCGAGGGCAGCGCGCCGCCCAGGATCAGTCCGCCGAGCGACACGAGCTGAAAGGTCGTCTTCCATTTGGCAAGCTGACTCACTGGAACCGACACACGCAGCTCGGCCAGGAATTCTCTAAGACCCGATACGGCGATCTCGCGCACCAGGATGATCAACGCTGCGATCACCGCTGGTCCGTCAATCGCACGCGTGAAAAGAAGCATCACGATCACGGTCGCGACCATGATCTTGTCGGCGATCGGATCGAGGAAGATCCCGAGCTTGGAGACTGCCCCCTGCGCGCGGGCAAGGTAGCCGTCGAAATAATCGGTAAGACCGACAAGCACGTAGAGGCCAAACGAAAGCCAATAATCCCAGGGGCTAGGATGCCACAGCAAAAGCACCATCACCGGCATCGCCACGATGCGCGATAGCGTGAGGAGGTTGGGCAAGGTCAGCATGCAACCATGACCCTAACGTCATTCCGCGCCTGATGGAAAGGCCGGCATGCGCTCGTGCAGCAGTACGGGATGGCCGCGATTGAGCGCCTCGCGATAGGGCTTGAAGCCGATCTTGGCCGCAACCCTAAGCGATGCTTCGTTGGCGGGATCGATCATACAGACGAACCGCGACCACCCGAAGAAGCGCTCATACCATTCCATCACCGCCGCCACCCCCTCGGTCGCGTAGCCGAGGCCCGAGGCCGATTCTGCGATGAGCCATCCGGCTTCGGGGGAATTGTCGAAATCATCGCCCAACCCCCGTTCGAACCGCGCCACGCCGAGATCGCCGACATACCGGCCCGTCTCCAGCTCTTCGACCGCGAGCAGACCGTACCCCAAGATGTCCCAGTGGCCGATGTAGCGCAGCAGGCGCGACCAATTTTCCTGCCGATCATAGGCACCGCCGACGAATCGCATGAAATTGGGATCGCCGGTGATCGAAATTCGAGCCTCCAGATCATCGGGCCGATGTCGCCGCAGCCTCAGCCGCGCGGTTTCGATAACGGTCTCACCCGGTGGAGAAAGTCGGCGATTCGGCATTGCCAAAGGCGGCTGTTGGAGTTCGCGCATCGGATCGTCTATGAGCCTGGTCCGTGAGGAAAACCAGCGACGCTTCGAGCGCCCTTCTATGATCCCGTCATTCCGGCTTCTCGGCAAGCGCCGCTTCCTGCCGCTGTTCGCGACTCAATTCCTGGGCGCATTTAACGACAATCTATTCAAGCAGGCGATGGTCCTGTTCGCGACCTATTCGATCTATTCGGACGCGAAAAAAGAGGCCGCGTTCAGCGCCATCGCGACCGGCCTGTTCATCCTTCCCTTCTTCCTGCTTTCCGCACTTTCGGGCCAGCTCGCCGACAGCCATGACAAAGCGCGAATCGTTCGCCTGATCAAATCGGCCGAGATCGCGATCATGATCGTCGGTGCCGGCGGCCTGCTGTTCGCTTCGGTGCCGCTGATGCTGGGCGCGGTGCTGGCGATGGGGGTCCATTCGACCTTCTTCGGACCGATCAAATACGCAATTCTGCCGCAGCACCTGAAGCGCGAGGAGGTTCTTGGCGGAACGGGACTTGTCGAAGCGGGAACCTATATCGCAATCCTGGCGGGCACGATTTTCGCGGGACTGGTCAATGCGCAGGTCGCTGCATTGATGGTGCTGGGTGTTGCCGGAATAGGCTGGCTCACCGCGCGGGGCGTCCCCCCTGCTCCGCCGCCTGGCGAACGGCCGCCGGTCGACATTCACATCGTCCGTGCATCGATCAAGCTCGTATCGGCGACACTGCACGTGCCGCGTCTGTTTCTCGCCATTCTCTCGATCAGCTTCTTCTGGATGATCGGTGCGGTGCTGGTGATCGAGTTCCCCCCGCTCGTGAAGAACGTCTTCACCGCCGACAAGCAGGTCGCGAGCCTGTTCCTTGCGATCTTCTCGGTTGGCGTCGCGATCGGTTCGGTACTGGTCAACCGCCTGCTCAACGGCAAGGTCTCGGCGCGCTATGCGCCGGGCTCGGTGCTGGCGATGGCGGTCTTCGTGCTGGTGATGGTTGTTGCCGCCCAAAGGTGGGTGCCCGCGCCTGAAGGGACACTCTATTCATTCCATGCGTTCGCGCACCATCCCGGTGCGCCGCTTGTCGCCTTGGCGCTGCTCGGCGTTTCGGTGACGGGCGGCATGTTCGTCGTACCGCTTTATGCGTTCCTCACCACGACGGTGGAGAGCGACCACACAGCGCGAACTGTCGCGGCCAACAATATCGTCAATTCGGGTGCAATGGTCGTGGGCGCGGTAGCTGCGATCGCACTGGCCAATATCGGCGTATCGGTGATCGAGGCGCTGGCCAGCGTTGCTGCGATGTGCATCGGCGCGGCGATCCTGTCATGGCGCCTGCACCGCGCGTGCGATGGCGTGAATTGCACCGAAACCTTCTAAGCGGGCCTTCCGACCGTCGGCGAAGACGTCTTAGCCGATCAGCAGCAGCACGATCAGGAAGCCCAACATCCAGGCGCGTGCGAACAGACGCACCTCGCCGGAGCTGAGCGCAAAAGCTGAAGCGGGCGGCGCGCCAATCATGAGCTTCCTTCTAAAGCCCGACCATCATCGGAGGAAGCGCAGCCCGGCTTCCTCCGATAATATCGGCGGGATTCGGCTTACTGACCCTTCTTGCGCCCGAACAAGGCGGCCAGGCCTGCCGCAAGGGCGCCGAGAATTCCTGCACCCGCCGCGACATGCTTGGCCGAAACGACAGGTTTGGACGTGGTGGAAGCCGCGGATGCAGCCCCAGCGCTGGTAGCTTTGGCGCTGGGTGCTTTCGGCGCGGCAGGCGCTTTAGAGGCTGTGGGCGCCTTGGGGGCAGCCTTTGTCTTGGTCGCTGTTTGCGGCTTGGCGGCGGCCGTAGGCTTCGCCGCAGGCTTGGCTGCGCTCTTTGACGAGGTTTTTCCTGCGGGCTTCGCTGCCGCGGGGGCTCTGCTGTCCGCCGGCTTCGCCACGGTCTTGGGAGCCGCCTTGGCCGCAACCTTCGGAGCTGCGGTCTTCGCGGCGGCGCGCTTTGCAGGAGCCTTGGCCGGCGGCTTCGCGGTTTCAACAGCGACCGGCTCGTCAGCCACGCTTTCAACCGCCGCAGCCTTGGGCGTAGCAGCCTTCTTGGCGGGCGCCTTGGGCTTGGAAGTGCCCTTAGGCTTGGCTGCGGCGGCGTTGCCGCTCTCGTTTTCGGGTTCGGCCATACACCTTCTCCGTCCAGGGACTTGTAGGGCAGAACCTACACAGGATTACACGGTTCCGAAACGATTTGACGGCAGAAATGTGCGACGGCCCCAATCTTGCGCTTGATCGGCTCGTAGCGGCCGGTATTGGTAGCGCTAACAGATACCCGCTCTGATCCAGACCGGGTATGTACAAGACAATCAGGATCCGTAGGAGGGGTTCATGGGACTATCCAAACTTGGACGCGCCGCGCTCGCTTTGTCGCTCTTGCCGCTGCCGCTGATGGCAGCCGGTCCCAAGGTGCCGACCGTATCGCCCGAGGGTCGACATTATCTGTCGCAGCCGCTGGTGACGGAGATCTATACCGCCGACCCTTCGGCGCATGTCTTCAACAACAAGATCTACGTCTATCCGTCGCATGACGTACCGACCGAGATTCCCGACGACGATCTCGGCAACCAATATGCGATGCACGATTACCGCGTGCTGGAGATGGATCGCATAGGCGGTCCGGTGAAGATCGGGCCGGTTGCGCTGGACGTGAAGGACGTTCCCTGGGCCTCGCAGCAAATGTGGGCGCCCGACGCGGCTTACCGCAACGGAACCTATTATCTGTTCTTCCCTGCGCGGGATAAGAATCTGGATTCGCGCGGCCTCGGCCAGTTCAAAATCGGCGTCGCCACGTCGAAGAGCCCAATGGGTCCCTTCAAGGCCGAGCCGGAGCCCATCAAGGGCGCTTATTCAATGGATCCGGCCGTGTTCATCGACGACGATGGGCAGGCCTATATGTATTTTGGCGGCATCTGGGGCGGCCAGCTGCAGCGCTGGGCGACGGGCAAGTTCGATCCCAACGGCACCGATACCGATCTCAAGCAGGACGACAAGCCTGCCCTGTCGGGCAAGGTCGCGCGCCTGACACCCGACCTGAAGCAAC
>Ga0070662_100003196_pt1 | contig 10186 bp, 7 predicted proteins | sample KBSC53metaG_FD_65648 | JGI IMG/M metagenome (GOLD analysis project Ga0070662, IMG submission 65648) | Corn rhizosphere microbial communities from Kellogg Biological Station, Michigan, USA - KBS C5-3 metaG | ecosystem: Host-associated > Plants > Roots > Rhizosphere > Soil ...
GAGCAGTCGAACCTTCGGAATTTCGTCGAGGAAATTACGAGCTTCGGTGAAGAGGGCCCGGCGCCCGCCAAGCGGGCCTCGCCGGCCCCTGACCTGCCTCCAATCGGTATCGTGGCCGAGATCGCCGGCTCCGGCTCGCGCATCCAGATGGATGGCGGCGCTCTCGGTGCCCTCTCGAATCATTCGGACCCGTCCGTGGCCATGTCCGGCCAGGTCGGAAGCCAGGTGAAGATGCTGGTCGGCAACAGCTGGCTGATCGCCAACGTCCGTACGATGAAAAGCGGCGAGCAGGGCGAAGTCATCGCCGCGATCGACTTCCTCGGCGAGGGTCAGCGCGATTCGAACGGCGCGATGACCAACTTCCGCCGCGGTGTGACCCGCTATCCGATCCCGGGCGACAAGGTGCTCCCGGTCTCGACGCAGGACCTTCGCGCCGTCTTCGCCGCCGACGACAGTCCGCACATCGAGATCGGCACCGTGTATCCGACCGACGACATCCGCGGCGCGCTCTATGTCGACCAGATGCTGTCGAAGCATTTCGCGGTCCTGGGATCGACCGGTACAGGTAAGTCGACCTCGGTTTCTCTAATCCTTCACCGCATCTCGGAGCTTTCGCCCGAGGGCCACATCGTGATGATCGACCCCCACGGCGAGTATTCCGCCGCGTTCAAGGATTGCGGCGAGCTGTTCAACGTCGATAACCTTCAATTGCCCTTCTGGCTGATGAACTTCGAAGAGCATTGCGAGGTCTTGCTGACCACGCACGGTTCGGAGCGTCAGCGCGACGCCGACATTCTCGCCAAGTGCCTGCTCGCTGCGCGCACCAAGGGCAAGAACCTCGACCAGTTCGGCAAGCTTACCGTCGACTCGCCGATTCCGTATTTGCTGACCGATCTCAGCGCGATCCTCGTCAACGAGATGGGCAAGCTCGATCGTGCCGGCGACACGCTGCCATATCAGCGGCTCAAGACGAAGCTCGAGGAGCTTCGCAACGATCCGCGCTACACTTTCATGTTCTCCGGAATGCTCGTGTCGGACTCGATGGGCAGCTTCGTCTCGAAGCTTTTCCGACTGCCTGCCCACGGCAAGCCGATTTCGATCGTCGACGTGTCCGGCGTTCCGTCCGAAATCACCTCGGTGGTGGTCTCGGTGCTTGCCCGCATGGTCTTCGACTATGCGATCTGGTCGCGCACGGAACCGCAACGCCCGATGCTGCTGGTCTGCGAAGAGGCGCACCGCTACGTCCCGAAGAGCGAGACCGGCGAAGGTCAGGCCGTCCGCAAGATCCTCGAGCGTATCGCCAAGGAAGGCCGTAAGTACGGCGTTTCGCTCGGTCTGATCACGCAGCGTCCGTCCGACCTTGCCGAGGGTGTGCTCTCTCAGTGCGGTACGATCATCTCGATGCGTCTGAACAACGATCGCGACCAGGCCTGCGTCCGAGCAGCCATGCCGGAAGGCGCTCGCGGGTTCCTCGACGCCATTCCCGCCCTCCGCAACCGCGAATGCATCGCTTGCGGCGAAGGTGTGGCAATTCCGATTCGCGTTCGCTTCGATGACCTGGAGCCGGAGAAGCGTCCGGCCTCGGCCGACCCGAGCTTCGCCGCTCTTTGGCGCGAAACCGGCGGCGAGGAAGGCATCGTCCAACGGACGATCAAGCGCTGGCGCGGTCACGGCCGTTAGGACGCCCCGTCGATTTTCGCGACGAGGCGCATGCGGAATTAACCGTTTGTAAGAACCGCTAGCGCACAACCTCCGTGGGGAATTTAGGCGGAGTTTGGAATGGGCGCGCCCGTTAAGGGATTGCAGGCTGCAGAAGAGGCCACAGCGGAAGCCCTGTTGGGGTCGCTGAAATCGCTGGCGGCGGCAGAACGCCGCAAGCATGCGACAGTGCTCAACTACTGGTTGTCGATTCGCAAGGATCGCGACCTTCCGCCGATCCGCGATCTCGATCCGCTGGAGATTTCCGACGCCGGGCCGTTCAGCGTCCTGCTGGAGCTGATCGGCGGAGGTGAGGATGCCGAAATCCGGCATATCGGCCAGTCCGTCAAAGGCGGAGTGGACGTCACCCGCATGGCGGAAGCTCCGGAGGAGTCACTGCTCGGCGCGATCGCGAAGAAGCTGCCGATCGTGGCCATCTCGCGCAACGTGCTGGCATTCGAGGATGAGTTCGCCGGTAGCAACGGGCCTGTCAGCTGCTCTGTGACGCTCCTGCCCTTCAGTTCGAACCGCACGTGGGTCGATTACGTCTACGGCTATGTCAGCCTCGAAAGCGCCTCTAAAAAGGCGAAAGAGGCGCCGAAGGCCGATCCGGAGCCCGAACAGCAGTCACAGGTCGAGGCCGTGGCGGCGCCTGAGCCAGAGCTCGAGCCTGAGCCCGAGACTGTCGAGGAGATCGCCGAGGCTCCCGTCGTCGAGGAGCCGGAGGCCGAGCCCGAAGTCGCGCAGGCTGAACCCGTCGAGCCCGATCCCGTTGCGGAGATCGCCGAGCCGGAACCCATTACGGATGTCGCCGAGGCCGACCCGGAGCCCGCGCCCACTCCCGAAAAACGGCCCGGTTTTTCCAAGATTTTTGACGCGCTCGCCGGCGTTGGCGGCTTCTACGGAACCAATCACAAGATGGACTCCGGTATGCCCGCGGCCCCGGAAGAAGAGGTCGAGCATGAGCCCGTCGCTGAAATCGCTCCCGAACCCGAACCCGAGCCAGTACCGGAGCCGGCAGCCGAAGCGCTCCCGGAACCTGAGATCGCCGAGGTGCCCGAGCCTGAACCGGAACCGGAGATCGCACAGGCACCTGAGCCAGAACCGGAGCCCGAGCAGGAGATGGTGGCGAAGATAGAGCCCCAGCCGGAGCCCGTGGCCGAGGACAAGCCGAAACAATCCAAGAGTGCAGTGGAGGGACCCTTGCAGAACAAGCTGACGGAAGTCCGCGCGAAGGCCGATGAGGCCCGCGCCGCGAAGCTGCGCGCCAATGCCGCGCTCTACGACGGCCTAAGCGCCGCCTACGACTTTGCGCTCGATGCCGAGGAGCATGCGGAAGAGTATTTGAAGTTGGTCGAGGCGCAGGGCCTCAAGATCCAGCTTCGCTCGCCCATGGCGCCGGTCGTGAAGCTAGCCTTCAACGGAATGTGCGACGATGCGACGATCGGTCAGCTCGAAGCGGTCCTCGCCTGGGCGCTCAAGAACGATCTGCCGCGTGGCTCGCTCGCGGAGCGCATTGAATCCGAAGGTGGGATTGGCTCGATCCTCGGCGGACAGGCCAAGGCCGCCTAAGACCTAGGCAAACAAACAATCAGCAGGAAAAGGGGTCCGGCTTACGAGCCGGACTGACCGCTCTGCGCTTCGCCCAGACGAAGTGCTTCCACGACAGCTTCAACGGCGCATTTGCGGGAAAGATCTGCAAGCGTCTTGCTTTCGTCCCCCCGTTGGGCGGCCGCGAGGCGGAACGTCCGCTGCGCGATGTCGCGCAACTCCTTGATCGAAGATTCGGTCAGATTCTTGTGCTCGTGCAGGAGACGCTCGAGCACCGGCTCGGCGAGCGGCGATCCGAATTCCAGACCGGCGAATTCATGGCAATGCCAGACCACGCGGCAATATTGGGTCTCAAGGCCGCCTATGCTGAGCAGGAGCCAGGTGTCGGGTGAAAGCGTGCACGTTGCTTCTATCCGGCAACCGTGAGTCGAAATATCGATGAGGCGAACGCCGACGCGGCTCCGGCCGGGTTCGCGAATCGTCGCATTGAGACGCAGTGCCGCGCGCTCGGCGCGTCTGCGGTCCGACTGCACTTCGACCTTCTTTGCGGGATCAGCCATTTCTGCGCACTACTCCACTGACCTTCATGCTCTCACGGTAGTGAACAAATCGTTTGCCTTCAGGAGGCTGCGCCGGTCGCGGGTGTCGGCAAAACCTTTACCGGAATGGCCTGGATCTCCTTGAGGCGGGCCTTGAACGCCGCCAGCTGCGGTCCTTCGAACACGGGCCGGCTGACCAGCCGCGCCGTGAGCGGATTGACCGGACGGCCGCCGATACGGACCTCGAAATGGACGTGAGGGCCCGTCGCGAGGCCCGAAGACCCCACATAACCGATGACCTGGCCCTGGCGGACGGGCATTCCGGGCTGAGCGATGATCGAGCTCATGTGCGAATAGCTCGTCATCATGCCCCCGCTGTGCATGATCCGGACCTGGCGGCCATATCCGCCGGTATAGCCCGCGCCGACGACCTGGCCGTCGGCCGCGGCGACGATCGGGCTGCCCCATGGGGCGCCGAAGTCTATTCCGGCATGCAGCCGCGCATAACGAAGGATCGGATGCACGCGATATCCAAAGCCCGACGTGATGCGGCCGTTCACGGGTGCCATCAGTCCTGACGACGCCTGTGGTGAGGTCGTTCCGTCGAACCAGTCGGTTCTGCCCGCAGTCGACCATTTGAGGAGCTGCACGTCGCTGTACTGGAAACGGTCCAGGCCCGCGTAGATGAGCCTGTCGGGCTGTCCGCCGCTGCCTTGAACGACCGCGAAATCGAATCGGTCGTACGGAGCGACTTCGCCGACGTCGATGCGGGTCGAAATGGCTTTCAGATAATCGGTGGCGATCTGCGGCGTCGCGCCTGCTGCCCGAAGCGAGAAATAGAGGCCCCCGGCGATGTCACCACGGATGCGCTTTACATTGCCGCTCATGCCGACCTGCACGCCGGCCGGCTTGGGCATTCCGGTCGAGGAAATGTCCACTGGCGGCTGCGGGATGGCGAGGTCGCTTAGCTGCGCGTTCCTGATCGTCCCCGGCGGAGTTTCAGGCACGGGGACGGTCGGGTGCCAATTTGGGATGAGGAAGATCGACGCGCTGCAAAGCGCCGCCAAGGTCGCTGCACCGCGAAACCACTTGAGGCCGATCTCTTCCGAGTGAAGGTCGACCACCAGGTTGAAGGAGGGCTTGTCGCCGCGGCGCCCGAAGGCGCCCTTGATTCCAAGCTGCGCAGGAAAAGCGAGGACTTCGGCGCTTTCGCGCTCCTTCTCCCAATCCTCACGCGCATGAAGCATCTGGAAATCCCCGGCCTTTCCGCCGGTGTGCCGGATCACGGTTAATGAGCGTTTAAAATTCGCTCGTCCGTCGAAGGAGCCTTGCGGTTCGCCCGCGCGCTGCCACATTCGAATCATGGCGCCGCGTTCAGACGCTCCGGTCCGGGCAATCCTGGGGCCCACCAACACCGGCAAGACGCATTTGGCGATCGAGCGAATGTGCGGCCATTCTTCCGGCGTTATCGGTTTCCCGCTCCGCCTCCTCGCGCGAGAGGTCTACGAACGGGTCGTGGCGATCAAGGGCGAGAAACAGGTCGCCTTGCTCACCGGCGAAGAGCGAATCGTCCCGCCCCATGCTCGGTATGTCCTCTGCACCGCGGAATCGATGCCGGTTAGAACCGGTCGCGACGACCGTCCGACCGAAGGGCAGTTTCCCGAGCAATTCGCGTTCGCCGCAATCGACGAGGCGCAGCTAGGGACCGATCCGGAGCGGGGGCATGTCTTCACCGACCGGATGCTCCGCGCCCGCGGCCGCGAGGAAACGCTGATCCTCGGTTCGGACACTTTACGGCCCATCGTCCGCGAGCTTCTGCCTGAAGCCGAGATCGTCAGTCGTCCGCGATTCTCGACCCTGCGCTATGCGGGGAACGTCAAGCTGTCGCGCCTTCCGCCGAGATCCGCCGTCGTCGCCTTCTCCGCCGAGCAGGTCTACGCTCTTGCGGAGATGCTGCGCCGGTTCAAAGGCGGCGCCGCCGTCGTCATGGGTGCCCTCTCCCCCGCGACCCGCAACGCCCAGGTCGCCATGTTCCAGCGCGGCGAGGTCGATTATCTCGTCGCCACCGACGCCATCGGCATGGGCCTCAACATGGACGTCGCCCATGTCGCCTTCGCGGGGCTCGAAAAGTTCGACGGTCGTCGGGATCGTCGGCTGACGATCGCGGAGATGGCGCAGATTGCCGGGCGCGCGGGCCGACACCAGCGCGACGGTACGTTCGGGACGCTCGGCCTCGGTAGCGACGAAGGCGCGGCCTTCTCCGACGAAGAGATCAGCGCGATCGAGGAACACCGCTTCCGTCCGCTGGATTCGGTCTACTGGCGCAACCCCGACCTCGATTTCACTGACGTCAAGGCGTTGATCGCGAGCCTGGAGCTCAAGAGCGACGATCCCGTTCTTCGAGCAGCGCCCGAAGCCATCGACCTGGCCGTGCTCAAGCAAATCGCAGCAGACCCGGCCGTTGCTGCGAAGAAGGGCAAGATCGCGCGAAGGCTCTGGGCCGCCTGCGGCCTCCCCGACTTCCGCAAGGTGGGGCCGATGCACCATGCACGCATGGTCCGGCGGCTATTCACCTACATCGGCGAAGGCGGGCATATCCCGCACGAATGGTTCGCGGCCGAGGTCGCGCGCCTCGACAACGTCAATGGCGATATCGAGGCCCTCGCGGACCGGCTCGCGGGCGTGCGCAGCTGGGCCTACATTTCGCACCGTGCGGACTGGCTAGCCGAACCAACGAAATGGGCGGAGCGGACGCGCGAAGTCGAAGCGCGGCTTTCGGACGCTTTGCACGAGCGGCTGACCCAGCGCTTCGTCGACCGTCGAACCGCGGTTCTGGTTCGTGACATTGGCGCGAGAGGCAGTAGCGCCCTGCCGGTCACTGTGGCAGCCGATGGAGAAGTGAGCGTCGGCCCGGAGCCCATCGGCCATCTTTCCGGCTTCGACTTCCGCGTCGATCCTTCCGCCAGGCTGGCGGACAAGAGGCTTCTTCTCGCTGCTGCGGAGCGCCGTCTTGGCGAGGAACTGGACCGCCGCGCCAAGTCCCTTATCGAGGCGCCGGACCAGACGTTCGAACTCTTGATCGAGGAGGGTGGCAGCGTTGCGGTCGGATGGCAGGGCAACGTCCTCGCCCGGTTGGCGGCCGGCCGTTCGCTGCTCGAACCGGCACTGCGCACATCGCGCGCGCTCGACCAGCTCTCGGCGCATCGCCGGGCGGAGCTTCGCGGCCGTCTAGAGACGTGGCTCGAAGCCCAGATCGATCGCCACCTCAAGTCATTGAGGAACCTCGCAGCGGCCGCTGCCGACCGATCGACATCTCCCGGCGTCCGGGCGGTTGCCGCAATGCTTGTTGATGCCGGAGGCGTACTGCCGCGACGCATTCTGGTCAGTGCGATCGGTGCGCTGGAGCAGGCCGATCGCCAGCAACTGCACAGGCTCGGCGTCAGGCTCGGCGCCCTCGACGTTTTCCTGCCCGGGCTGCTGAAGCCCAACGCCCAGCATTGGCGGGCGACACTGGTTGCCGTGCGGACGAACGCGCCGATGCCGGCATTGCCACCGCCGGGCGCATCCATCCTGGGCTCGGACGTCGATGCCCGTGGTGCTGCGCTGGCCTATCGCCGCCTAGGGCGGCAGTGGTTGCGGATCGACCTGGCGGACAGGCTCGCGAGCCATGCGCACAAGGTTCGCTCGGCAGGCGGGGACGAGCCGGTCGACATGGATCTCGCGACCTCCGTCGGTCTCGATTCGGCCGGCATCGACCGTCTCATGGAGGAAGTCGGATTCACTAAGGCGGGTGAAGCCTGGCGCTGGCGCGGCCGCCGGCCTCCTCGGCCTGACCGGCGTTCGGAAACATCCCACGCTTTCGCGGAGCTCGCGAAGCTGAAGCGGTGAGGATCGACCGCTATCTCTTCTTCATTCGGCTGGTGAAGAGCCGAACCTTGGCGCAGTCGGTCATCGAAGAGGGCCATGTTCGAATCGACGGCAAGCGCGTCGAAAAGCCTAGCGAGCAGGTGCTGATCGGAAGCGTGATCGCGCTTCCGCTGCACGACAAGGTGCGGATCCTCCGCGTGCTTGCCTTGCCCGGGCGCCGCGGGCCTGCGGCAGAAGCACGGGCCTGCTACCAGGAACTGGGAATTGACGAGGGCGGCGCTGCCTCTTAGCGAACCCCTCAGAGGGAGCTCGAATACATGACCTACGTCGTCACTGAGGCCTGCATCCGGTGCAAGTACATGGACTGCGTCGAGGTCTGTCCGGTCGATTGCTTCTACGAAGGCGACAATATGCTCGTCATCAACCCCAACGAGTGCATCGACTGCGGCGTGTGCGAGCCGGAGTGCCCGGCTGAAGCCATCCTCCCCGACACGGAGAGCGGGCTCGAAAAATGGCTCGAGGTCAACGCGACCTACTCAACCGAGTGGCCGAACATCACCCGCAAGAAGGACAGCCCCGCTGACGCCGACGAGCACAAGGGCGAAGAGGGCAAGTTCGACAAATATTTCTCCGCGGACCCCGGCGCGGGGGACTGAGAGTAACCTTTTTGCGATTGCACCCGCATTTTAAGGATTGAGGTAATTCACTGATAGAAAAGGGGGACTCACGGCGGAAGAAGGAAAGTGAATGAGCGTATCGGCACTGACTACTGCGATGGCGGTCGCAGCCGCGGCGGTGCCCAACGAGGCGCCGGCGCCAGTCGTTGAATTCGCAACTGAGCCCGTTTCTATCGATCATGACGCGCAAGTCGGGTCGGCCGAGCGTTCCGAGGCAACCCTCCCGCCTGTTGCCCAGTCTACGCTACCGCTACAGTTGAAAGAGCCCGGCCAGTCGATGGAACAGGCAGAGTTGGCGGAAGCAGCTCAGTCAACGGATCCTGCTTTAACTGCGGAACCCCAACCCCAACCTGAACCTCAGGCCCCTGTTGGCGAACCGACGGACATCGTCGTCCTCGGGCGCAAGCCAGTCCCTGAAGACCCGATGGTGCAGCTTAACGCCAAATCTTTCGAGGTCGCTCAGTCGGTCGACGAGTCCATCGTCGCTCCGATTGCGTTCGCATACGGCGACATTGTGCCCCGCCCGGTCCGAAAGGGCCTGCAGAACTTCCTGCACAACCTTGGCGAACCCGTCGTCTTCCTGAACTTCCTGTTGCAACTGAAATTCGACAAGGCGGCAGAGACGTTGGGACGCTTCGCAATCAACACGGCGCTTGGCGCGGGAGGCCTGGTCGATGTGGCCAAGCGAAAGCCCTTCTATCTGCCCCGTCGCGAGAACGGCTTTGCGAATACGCTCGGCTATTATGGCGTGAAGCCGGGCCCTTATTTCTATTTGCCGCTGGTCGGTCCGACGACCCTTCGCGACTTTATCGGGGGCCGGTTGGATTTAATCCTTTTGCCGGCATTCCTGCCGAAAGTGTTCGGGAAGCCTGAAGTCGTCGTCCCCGTCTGGGTGCTCAAGGAACTCGGCCGCCGCATCGATTTCGAAGACGAGCTTCAAGATATACGGGCGACGCGGGACCCATATGTGGCTGCGCGCAACTATTATTTGCAGAAGCGGCAAGCCGAGATTGACGCGCTCCACGGTCGCAAAGTTCCCACCGTGAAGCCGCCCGCCGCCGCTCCGACTTCGCAGAATCCCGCGCCCGCGCCGATTTCCCTGAACCGGATTCCAATCGATACGGGCATCCTGTTCGGCGAGTTGTCGACCTTCGGGACGGTTCGCTACATGCAGCTGATGGGTGACTTCACGGTTAGCCCGATCGTCCGCCTTCGCGACTCTTACACCTTCTGACGTTCGATCAGTTCGGCGATGATCCGGTCCGCCGCTTCCTCGGCCGATATGGCCAAAGTGTCGATGACGATCTCCGCGTCATCGGGGACCTCATACGGACTGTCGATTCCGGTGAAGTTCAGGATCTCGCCGGCACGGGCTTTCGCGTAGAGGCCCTTTGGATCGCGCCTTTCCGCATCGGACAGCGGCGTATCGACGAATATCTCGATGAACTCGCCTTCGGGCAGCATCTTGCGCACGATCTCTCGCTCGGCGCGAAACGGCGAGATGAAGGCCGTCAGAACGATGAGCCCCGCGTCGGCCATCAGGCGAGCGACCTCGCCCACGCGCCGGATGTTCTCGATCCGGTCGGCCTCCGTGAAGCCGAGATCGCGGTTGAGGCCGTGGCGCACGTTGTCGCCGTCGAGCAGGAAGGTGTGGCGTCCGCGCGCCGCGAGCTTCTTCTCGACGATATTGGCGATCGTCGACTTGCCCGATCCGCTGAGGCCGGTGAACCACAGCACCGCCGGCTTCTGTCCCTTGAGCGTCGCGTGGGTCTCGCGGCTGACCTCCAGGGGCTGGCGGTGGATGTTGAGAGCTCGCCGAAGAGCGAAGTGAAGCATTCCGGCCGCGACCGTGGC
>Ga0070662_100003215_pt1 | contig 10159 bp, 10 predicted proteins | sample KBSC53metaG_FD_65648 | JGI IMG/M metagenome (GOLD analysis project Ga0070662, IMG submission 65648) | Corn rhizosphere microbial communities from Kellogg Biological Station, Michigan, USA - KBS C5-3 metaG | ecosystem: Host-associated > Plants > Roots > Rhizosphere > Soil ...
AGCGGCCCCTCGAAGCTGCCGCCGCTGACCAGCACCGCGCTGCGCATGCCGCCGTTGGGGTGCGGTGCCATCGTGTACACTTCGGGGAAGGTCAGACGGACTTCCATCACGAACTCGAGCCGCGGGTTGTCGACCTGCGAGAACGGCGCGGCGAACGGGGTGGTGTCGTTGAACTGGGTCATCAGCGTAGCTCGATCAATCCGCCGTCGACGAACAAGTTCGCGCCCGTAATGAACGCGGCGTCGTCGCTGGCGAGGAACAGGACGGCCTTGGCGACGTCTTCGCTGCGGCCCATGCGGTGCATCGGGATATTGCGGATCATCATCTCTTTCAGCTGCGCGACTTGCTCGTCGCCCATGCCCGGGTTGCGGTGGAGAAGAGGCGTGTCGATCGGCCCGGGGCTGACGACGTTCACGCGGATGCCCTCGCCGACCAGTTCCTTGGCGAATACCTTCATCGCCATGTAGAGGCCCGCCTTGGCCGCGGCGTAAGCGCCGTTGCCTTCGAGCGCCCCATGCGCGCCGATCGAGCCGGTGACGACGACCGAACCGCCGCGACCCATAATCCGCAAGGCTTTCTGCAGCGCGAAGACGCAGCCCTTGAGGTTGATCGAATGCACGTGGTCCCACGCTTCCTCGGTGATGCCCCCGAGCGGCGCGAAACCGCCGACCCCGGCATTGATGTAGAGCACGTCGATGCGTCCATCGGCGGCTTCGACCTTGGCGACAACGCCCTCGGTGGAAGCCGGGTCGGCGATATCCGACCGATAGCCCATGCTGCCGGGGATCGCCGACTGCGCTTGGTCGATCGTCTGCCGGTTGCGGCCGGTGAAGTGGACCTTGCCGCCCTCCGCAGCAAAACCCCTAGCGGCCTCCAGGCCGATCCCGCTGTTGCCGCCGAGAACGAGAACGACCTTGTCTTTGAAACGCATGGTCTCTCCCTAGAACGGCCCCAGCGGGTTCGGCCCGCCCGGCACCACATCCTGCATTACGTCCCAGTGCTCAGCAATGAGGCCGTCCTCAAGGCGGAAGATGTCGATCACCGCCCAGCCCTGATCGCCCGGCCAGCGGCGCACGTGATAGTGCACCGTCACGTGATCGCCATCGACCAAGGCACGCTTCACATCGTGCACAGCGTCCGGAGTCTTGGCCTTGATCGTGTCGAGGAAGCGCTTGAGCCCCTCCCGCCCCGGCTCGGCCAGCTGGCTATGCTGGATGTAGCCGGGCGCGATGAACCGGTCGACGGCGGCGGAATCCATCGGGTTCAGCACGTGTTCGAACATCTGGAGCACCAGCTCGAGCTTCGCCTCTTCTTCGGGTGTTCGGCTCACGCCCCCGCCTTCTTGCGCCGGGTCGGCTTTTTGGCAGGCTCGGCGCGCTGCGGGAGCTCGGCCGCCGGCAGGCTTTGGCCCCGAATGAGGTCCGCCGCTTTTTCGCCGACCATGATCGACGGAAGCATGGTGTTGCCGCCAGGCACGGTCGGCATCACCGAGGCATCGGCCACGCGCAGCCCTTCGACCCCGATGACCTTCAGCTCGCTGTCGACCACCGACATCGCGCCGAGGCCCATCGCGCAAGTGCCGACCGGGTGCTGGCCGACGTAGCAGAAGTCCTTGAGGTACGCGTCGAGCTCGGCGTCGCTCTGTACCTGCTCGCCCGGCGTCTTCTCTTCGCCGACCAGCTCGCCCCACGGATCGGTGCGGTAGATCTTGCGGGTCAGGCGGATCGCATCGCGCAGCTGCTTCCTGTCGTTCTCGGTGTCGAGGATGTTGAGCGTCACCGCCGCCACCTCGCGCGGGTCGGCGCTCTTGAGCTCGACCCAGCCGCGGCTTTCCGGATGGAGTTGGACCACGCCGGCCCACCACACGTCCTGCTGGCGCTTCTTGAGGCCTGGAAACCAGGTCTGCGCGTCGAAGCGGATCGGGTTGACCATGATCTGCATGTCCGGCCGTTCCAGCTCGGGCCGGGTCTTGATGACGACGTTGCAGGTATTGATCTGGTATGTCGCCGTGCCGGTGCCGAGCAGCGCCCAGCGTACGGTGTTGAACAGCAGCTTGTCCCAGCGCAGCTCGCTGAGGAAAGTGACCGGCTGGGTCGCGTTCCATTCGAGGCTCGCAGTCGGATGCTCCTGCAGGTTGCGCCCAACGCCGGGGCTGTCGTGGAGCACCGCGATGCCGTGTTGCTTGAGATGCGCGGCCGGGCCGATGCCGGAAAGCATCAGTAGATGTGGAGAATTGTAGGCCCCGCCCGAAAGAATTACCTCACGGCGGGCACGCACCAGTTGCGGCCCATTCGGCCCCTCGACTTCGACACCGATGCAGCGCTTGCCTTCGAACACCACCCGGCGGACGAGCACGCCCGAGCGCACGTCGAGGTTGCCGCGCCCCAGCGCCGGTTCGATGTAGGCGGTCGCGGCGCTGACCCGGCGGCCGCGCCTGTCGGCGGTCATCTCGCCGCGGGCAAAGCCGTCGGCCTGCCCAGCGCCGAGATCCTCGCTGAGCGGAAAGCCAAGCTTGCGCCCAGTTTCCATCATCCGTTCGTGATGCAGCACTGGCAGGTCGATCGGCTTGACCCGCACCGGACCGCCGGCGCCGTGGTACGTCCCTTCGCCGCGCCACGAATCCTCCAGCCGGCGGAAGTACGGCAGCACGTCCGCAAAGGACCAGCCGCGCGCGCCCATTTGCGCCCACTGGTCGTAATCGCCCGGGTGGCCGCGCATCGCGAACATCCCATTGATCGAGCCCGATCCGCCCATCACGCGCCCGCGCGGCAGCGGCATCCGCCGGCCGCTGAGGTTGGGTTCGGGCTCGGTCATGTAAGTCCAGTTGAACTGTGGCTTGGTCATCGCCCGCAGAAACCCCAGCGGCATGCGGATATACGGATGGCTGTCGCTGCCGCCGGCTTCGAGCAGCAGCACGCTGGTATGCGGGTCTTCGCTCAGCCGCGCGGCGACCGGGCACCCGGCACTACCCGCGCCGACGACGATGTAATCGAAAGTATCGCCGCTCTCGGCCAAGTCCGCTCTCCCTCCGCCCGGATGGGCTTGCGGCCTTGCTAACGCTCGTTACTATTGCGCGCAAGGAGGGGCCGCATGACCCGTGGAGATTACGATCGCTACGTCGCTGCGTTCAACGCCCGCGATTACGACGCGGTGTTCGATTTCTATGCCGAAAATCCGCGCATGGCCTTCTTCGGAATCGAGATCACCAGTCGAGAACAGCTGAAGGCCTTCTACGGCTTCATGCATAGCTACGTGACCGAAACCGTGACGGTCGAACGCTTCGCCGGCAGCGACGAGCTGGCTGCGGTCGAAGCGATCGTCCGCATCGAAGCGACGGGCGACCTGACGCGCGACGTGCTCGACGCCCGCGGCATGGGTCAGTTCTTCCCGATCGCCAAAGGCGAGGTGCAGGAGATGCGCCAGTACATCCACTATCACCTGAATAACGGGAAGATCGAAAGTGTCGGCTGCGCGCTGGTCTAAAAGCTCACCCTTCATCCTTGCGTAGTTTTCGCATATTTGAAATAGCGCGAGAATGATGGAGCCCAGCCAAGCCCAATCGAACCCGGCCCAATCGAGCCAGGTCAAGTCGGCCACGCGGACGCTCGACATCATCGAGTACGTCGTCGCGCACCCGCGCCCCCTGGTGGCGCAGGAGATCGCCACCGCGCTCGGCATCCCGGTTTCGAGCCTGTCGTACCTGCTCGCTACCCTAGTCGACCGCAATTACCTGGTGCGCGAGGGGCGCCGCTATTCCCCCGGTCCGGGCCTGCAGAAGCTGCAGATGCATGCCGAGGCCTATACCCTGGCCGACCGCGCCGCGCCGCTGGTGCGCACGCTTAGGGTCCAGCTCAATGAAACGACCAGCTTCTTCGTCCGCGAGGGCTGGGAGGTCGAAGCGCTGGTGACCGAATCGAGCGAGCAGGCGCTGCGCTATGCCGTGCCGACCGGCAACCGCTTGCCGGTTCACGCCCTCGCCTCCGGAAAGGCGTTGCTGGCGAAGCTCTCCGACGCCGAGCTCGACCGCTACTTCGCCGAGACCGACCGGATACGCTTCACACCGCAGACCGTGACCGCCGAAAAGGCGCTGCGCAAGGAGATCGCCCAAATCCGCCAGACCGGCTTCTCGTTCACCGACGAGGAATTCAGTCTCGGCATCATCGGTATCGGCCGGGCGGTGACGATGGGCGGTGAGCCCGTGGGGGCACTGTCGGTGGCGATCCCCAAGGTTCGCTGCGACGAAGCCACTCGCGCCCGTATCATGGACCTGCTCGAACGGACCGCGGCGCTGCTCGAAACGGCCTGACGGTTATGGCCGCGCGCGGGCGTCGACCAGCTTTTCACCGAGGTCGGCGCCCTGCTGGCCGGTGATCTGGTACACCGCCTCGAACGATTTGCCGGCGGCGGCGAGCGCGGAAAGGCGGTCGGGGAGCTTGCCCGAGACGGCTAGCGGCGCCACGCCACGCAGGCCGGTGTCACGCTCGCCAGCGAGCACGGCTACCAAAGCCCCACCGGGCTGGCGGAAGCGGGCGATGTAACCGTAGTCCTGGTAAAAGCGCCGCGTCGCCAGCGAGAGTGCCTCACCGCTGGTGTAGCGGCGGCCGGATTCCATATCCACGAGCTCGTCGAAGGTTTCGCCAATGGCGAAGTGAGAGTCGTCAAAGTTGACATCCTGCAACAGGCCCATGCCGCTGAACAATCCGACGTAGATGATGTTGTGCGTCCGGAAGGCGTCGCTACTCAATTGCGAGGCGGCGATCACGGTCACCGTTTTGCGCGCCGCGGCGAAGACCGGCGCGAGCGCCCGCAACGCGTTGGCGCTGGAAACAGGAAGGTAGTTCAGTCCCATGTCCTCGCTGTTGCTGTAACGCGCGGGATTGGCCTCCTGCGCACGGGCCAGGTCGGTCGGCGAGTTGATCTCGAAGTCGCGGATCAGCCGGCCCTGCTCGGGGTGCGTCGGGTCAATCTCGCCGAAGATGTAGTAGTCGCCGACCACGATCAGGATCGGGCGGTCGGACTCCACGAACGGCTGCCAGATCGCGTTGACCTCCGGATCGCTCGTTCGTCCCGATAGCCCCCGTCCGACGAGGAATGCCGCGACGAGCGCTAGCGCGGCTCCTAACGCGAAGAGCCAGCGGCGCGGGCGGCGGGGCGCGCGCGGGACGACATGCGCTTCGCCGCGCTCGAACCGCAAAGCATAGGCTCCAGCCGGAATGACCAGCCGTCCTTCGGCCTCATCGCGGCCGGCGTAGAATTGTTCGAGCCGCTTGCGGAGCCGATGGATGTAAACCCGCGCGGTGGCGTCGTCGGTCTCGGCCTGCATTTGGCCGAACACCGTCTCGGCTATGTCGGCCTGCGTGGCGGGCTCGCCGTCGGGCCCGCGTTCTGCGAGAAAGTCGAACAGGTCGCGCAGGCGCCCGGAATACCCTATGATTCCGCTCTCGCGGACACGGGCGACATCGTATGCAAAGCTCAACTGCGTTTCGTCCATTGCCCTCCCGATCGCCCTGTAACGCGCTGTTACGGGCAATTACCGTAATTAACTTGGCTTGGCGAGCGCTGGGGTGAAACACGGTGTGAGAACCAAGTTGAGGGGCCGGAGTTGAGCTTGAACAGCGTGATTTTGCAGCCCGCAACAACAGGTAACAGAGCGGCCAGCGCCTTGCCGGCGGAGCGATGGGGGACTTACCGGATGACGAAATGGGCCTGGATTGCGCTGCCGGCGTTGCTGCTGGTCGGCTGTTCGAAGAAGCACGAACAGCCAGCCGCGGAGCCGGAGAAGGCAACTCTGCACGAGGTGATGAAGAACGAGGTCGACACGCGCGCCGACGACGTCTGGGCCGTCGGCAATGCGCACATCGACGAAGACGCGGGGATGGACGGCAAGTCGATGACCGATGCCGATTGGACCAGGCTCGCCGGCGCGGCGACCACTCTACAGCAGGCAGCGCTCGACATCGCCAATCTGCCGAACCCGATCGTGGTGGTGAAGCCGGGCGCGAAGATCGCGTTCGAGGACACCGACTGGGGCGACAGCGCGGCGTCGGTGCAGCGCAATGTCGACAAGGACCCGCAAGGCGTGCGCGACCTGGCCAATTCGCTGGCAGAGCATTCGGGTGAGATCGTCACCGCCGCCCGCAAGCACGATGCCGGGGCCGCCGGAAAGCTGATCAACGAGCTCGATGGCATCTGCGAGAGCTGCCACGTCAAATACTGGTATCCATCGCAGCGCAAGCTGATCGACACCATCCGCAAGAACACCGGCGAAGACCCGAGCACCTGATCTGGAGACGACGCATGAACAAGCTGGCCTGGGCCGTGGTGCCGGCGCTTCTACTGGCCGGGTGCTCGAAAAAGCCGCAGCAGCCGCAGCAGAAGACGCTGCACGAGATCATGAAAGACGAAGTCGACGTCCGCGCCGACGACGTCTGGGATATCGGCAACAAGCACATCGATCCCAACGCAGGCATCGATGCCGCCAGCATGAGCGACGAGGACTGGAAGAAACTCGCCAGTGCCGCAGTCAACTTGCAACAGGGCGCTCTCGCCATCGCCAATCTCAAGGACCCAATCGTGGTGGCGAAGCCGGGCGTGACGATTGCCGATGAGGGCGTACCGGGTGGCGACAGTGCAGAGTCCGTGCAGCAAAACGTCGACAAGGACCCGCAGGGACTGCGCGATCACGCGAACTCGCTGGCGCAGGACATGGCCGACCTCGCCACGGCGGCCAACAAGCATGACGCCGCCACGGCGGGCCCAATCATCAATCAGCTCGATGGAGTGTGCGAGAGTTGCCATCTCGAATTCTGGTACCCCTCTCAAAAGAAGCTGGTGGACGAAATTCGCAAGGAGGGCGGCGATCCGACGCTGAAGTGAACTCGCTGCACCCAGCCGCTGCTTTGGCGCATATCTTTGCAACCGCGCCGCCGGCACCCAATGCCGAGGCGGGCTCGACCGCCGCGACTGCGGAAGCAACTCCGACAGCGCCGATCAAGCTTCCCGCGCGTCTGGGCAGGGCTGGCAGGTCAGCGTCTACGGCCGAGGCGACAAGCGCATCGGCTCAGCCGGCGCGGCACGGGAAGGCGGGCCCGGCGTAGCCGAAATCGAGGTCCGCGCCCTTCTCCGCCCCGGCGAAACCGCGTGTGGGAATCAAGAAAACGTTCTGAGCTTGGCGGCTCAGATAGGAAAATGCCCAGGCTCCGTCTCGACGGTGATCCAGCGCAACTCGGTGAAGGCATCGACGCCCGCCTTGCCGCCGAAGCGGCCGTAGCCAGAGGCCTTCACGCCGCCGAACGGCATCTGCGCCTCGTCGTGAACGGTCGGGCCGTTGACGTGGCAGATGCCCGACTGCATTCGCCTGGCGATCTTCAGCCCTCTGGCGACGTCCCGCGTGAAGACCGAGGCCGAGAGGCCGTATTCGGTGTCGTTGGCCAGCTCGATCGCGTGCTCTTCATCACGCGCGCGGACCATCGCCACGACCGGACCGAAGCTCTCGTCGCGAAACAGCCGCATTTCGGGCGTGACGCGGTCGATCACATGCGCAGGCATCAGCACGTTGTGGGTCGTCTCACCGCCGGCAAGCTGCTCCGCGCCATTGGCAAGTGCGTCGTCGATCAGGCTCTGGACGCACTCCACGGTCCGGCGGTCAACCACCGCTCCGAGCGGCGTGTTGCCCGCTCGCGGATCGCCCACAGGCATGGACGAAACCTTCTCCTTGAACTTTGCCGCGAAGGCGTCGGCCACGGCATCGACGACGATGATCCGCTCGGTCGACATGCAGATCTGGCCCTGGTTCATGAACGCGCCGAACGCCGCGGCTTTGACCGCCTCGTCGAGGTCAGCGTCTTCCAGCACCACCAGCGGGGCCTTGCCGCCGAGCTCGAGCAACACCGGCTTGAGGTGCTCGGCCGCGCGTTTGGCAATGATCTTGCCCACGTGGGTCGATCCCGTGAAGTTAATCCGCCTGACCTCCGGCGCATCGATCAGCGCGCCGACGACTTCGGCGGCGTCCGCCGGCGCATTGGTCACCACGTTGACCACGCCTTCGGGGAAACCGGCTTCGGCAAAGGCTTCGATGATCAGCGAATGCGTGCGCGGGCAGTTCTCGCTGGCCTTGAGAATTACCGTGTTGCCGCAGGCGAGCGGGACAGCGATCGCGCGCACGCCGAGGATGATCGGCGCGTTCCACGGCGCGATGCCCAGAATCACTCCGACCGGCTCCCTGAGCGCCATCGCCAACGTGCCGGGTTTGTCCGACGGGATGACCTCGCCGGTGATCTGCGTGGTGAGTGCCGCCGCTTCGCGCACCATGCTGGCGGCCAGTCCGAGATTGAACATCGCCCAGCCGGCGGTGGCGCCGATTTCGCCCATCATCGCCTGAACGAACTCGTCCTTCTTACCCTCGAGTGCCGCAGCAGCCTTCATCAGGACCGCTCGCCGGGCGTTGGGCCCTTGCGAGGACCACTCGGGGAACGCCGCCGCGGCGCGAGCGGCGATTGCCGGCATCTGCGAGGCCTGCATCGCCTCGGCCTCGGAAGCACCTTCGCCTGTCATGGGATTGATGCGGCTGAACTTCATCGTTTTGCCTCTCTGAGATGCTGCGCGGTTCCGCTCCTAGCCGTCCTGTTGACCCGAAGAAAGGCTTGGAGATTGCGGCGCTAGAATGGTACCGGCGTCCAGGTCGTGAGTCCGCACAAGCTCGGCACGAAAAGAACCACCACAAACAGGAACCCGGCGCCCCCCGCGTAAAGCGCCTCGAAGTGCCGGCGAAAGCCTTGCCGTTCCATGGTCGCTACTCCCAGCCGCCGCCGAGGGCGCGGAAAAGGTCGACTTGTGCCGCAGACACGGCGCCGTCCTGATCGGCCAGTTGCGCCCGGGCCTCGGCCAGCGTGCGTTCGGCGTCGAGCAGGTCTAGCGAGTTGATCCGTCCCTCGCGCTGCTGCGCGCGGGTGATGCCGGCAGACTTCTCGGCTTCCTTCTCGGCCGCCTGCAACGCACCGCGCCGTTCGAGCGACTTGGCGTAGTTGGACAGGGCAGTCTCACTTTCCTGCAGCGCCAGCAACACCGTCCCGTCGAAGTGCGCGAGCGAAGCCTGGGTGTCGGCCTTGGCCGCAGCGATTCTCGCCCGAGCCGGCTCCTGGTTCGGAAAAGCCCAGCTCAGCAGTGAACCCAATAGCCAGCGCAGCGGCCCGCCGGTGAACACGTCGCCGATGTCGGGCCCGGTCGAACCCAGCGAGGCGCCGAAAGTGATGTGCGGGTAGAGATCGGCGGTGGCGACGCCGATCTGCGCGGTGTCCGCCGCCAGCCGTCTTTCCGCCGCGCGAACATCCGGGCGTCGCGCGAGAAGCTGTCTGCCGTCACCGACGGGCAGAGGTTTGGTGATTTCGAGCGGCACGCTGCGGGCGCCGGCGATCGACGGCAGCTCGGCAGGTGTGCGGCCGGTCAGCGTCGCGAGCCTGAACAGAGCCGCCTGGCGCTCGGCTTCGATCTGCGGAATCTCTGCCGCGCGCTGCTGGCGCAAACCGGCGATGCGGGCGACATCGAGGCCGGTTGCGAGGCCCGCGTCGTGGCGTTTCCGAGTCAGGTCGAGCGAGCGGTCGAGAAGGTCGACGATCTCGCGGGCGACGCGAAGGCGCGCCGCATCCGACGCGGCGTCGGTATAAGCGCGTGCGGTGTCGGCGACCACTATCATCCGGACAGCATCGGCGTCGGCGTCGGCCGCCTCCACGCCCGCGCGGCCGGCTTCGATACCGCGGCTCACACGGCCGAACAGATCGGCTTCGTAAGAGACCTGGATCCCGGTATCCAGGCTCCAGTTCTCGCGGTCCGCGTTGGGGAGCACCTGGCTATCGGGCGATCGCCCGTAACTGGCGCTGGCGCCGACCGAGGTCTGCGGCAGACGGTCGGCGCGGGCACCACGCAGCGCCGCGCGGGCCCGCTCGATCCGCACCACGGACGCCCGGACGTCGGTGTTCGCCGCCAGTGCGTCTTGCACCAGGCCGTCGAGTACCGGGTCGTCGTAGAGCCGCCACCAACCAGCCGGCACCGGAGCGGGCGTGAAGGCGGCATCGTTCGCGGAGAGGAACGGGCCGGACGCCGCCGCGGGGGGGATGGGCGCGACGTAATCCGGCCCCGCCGCGCACCCCGAAAGGGCGAGCGC
>Ga0070662_100003230_pt1 | contig 10132 bp, 7 predicted proteins | sample KBSC53metaG_FD_65648 | JGI IMG/M metagenome (GOLD analysis project Ga0070662, IMG submission 65648) | Corn rhizosphere microbial communities from Kellogg Biological Station, Michigan, USA - KBS C5-3 metaG | ecosystem: Host-associated > Plants > Roots > Rhizosphere > Soil ...
AGGGCGGCAGCAGGCCGGCGATGGCCTCGGTCATCTCTTCCTTGTGGCGGCTCGCGATCTCGGCCACCTCCGGCAGCGCGCCACCGAGTTCACCGACGCTGTTGATGAAGGCGCAGCCGCGGTAGTTCTCGTGGCCCAGCCACTCCCCCAGTGCCGGCACCAGCGCATCGATGCCTTTGCGCTCGCTGCCGTGGCGCTGCAGCGCCTCGACGAACCACGCCATCCAGCGCTCGTGACGGTGCGCGAGGAACGAGAGGATCAGCTCGTTCTTGCTCGGGAAGTGGCGATAGAAGGTGACCTTGGTGACACCCGACTCGGCGATCACCCGATCGATGCCGGTGGCGCGGATGCCATCGCGGTAGAACAGGTCATGCGCGGTCTGCAGGATGCGGTCTCGGGCGGGCAACATGATTTGATTGTAGACAGATCTGTCTACATGTCCTAGAGTCGCTGTGTAGACAGAGTTGTCTACATGCTCCAGGAGAGAGAATCGATGGAAAGCCGACCGCCCCTGCCGCCCTTCACCCGAGACACCGCGATCCAGAAGGTTCGCGCCGCCGAGGACGCATGGAACACCCGCGACCCGGCCCGCATCGTGCTGGCCTACAGCACCGACACGCGCTGGCGCAATCGCGCGGAGTTTCCGGTCGGCCGCGAGGCGGTGCAGGCATTTCTCGAGCGCAAATGGGTGCGCGAGCTCGACTACCGCTTGATCAAGGAGCTGTGGGCATTTGCCGCCCATCGCATCGCGGTGCGCTTCGCCTATGAGTGGCACGACGATGCGGGCCAGTGGTACCGCAGCTACGGCAACGAGAACTGGGAGTTCAACGATGCGGGGCTGATGACGCACCGCCACGCGAGCATCAACGACCTGCCGATCCGCGAGGCCGACCGCAAGTATTTCTGGCCGCTGGGTCGTCGCCCCAACGATCACCCGGGCCTGAGCGAGCTCGGCCTCTGAGCCAGCGCGCCCAGCATCCGCAGGCCCTTGTCGATGCGCGGGCTCCAGCCGTAGCCGCCGCTCAGGCGCAGGCAGTGGGTGTAGCGCCCGCTGGCGGAAAACACCACGCCGGGTGCGAAGCAGATGCCGTGCTCCAGCGCCTCGGCGAAGAGCTGTGTGGTGTCTACCGGTTTGGGCAGCTCGATCCACAGCACGAAGCCGCCGGCGGGCTGCGAGATCCGCGTATCTGCGGGGAACGACTGGTTCACCGCGCGCACCATGCGATGCAGCGTCTCGCGGAACACGCCGCGGATGCGACGCAGGTGGTGGTCGTAGCCGCCTGACGAGAGAAACTCGGCCAGCGCCAGCTGCGGCAGCACCGGGCTGCACAGGGTGGACGCCACGCGGGCATCGATCACGCGCGGCATGAAGCGCGCGCCGGTGGCGACCCAGCCGATGCGGTAGCCGGGCGCGATCGTCTTCGAGAACGAGCTGCAGTACAGCGTGTTCTCGTGTGTGTCGAGCGCAATGAACGGGCGCGGCCGCTCGGCGCCGAAGCCGATGTCGCCGTAGATGTCGTCTTCGATCAGTGGCACGCGGTGCTTCGCCAGCAGCGCCAGCACCTCGAGCTTGCGCGCCTCGGGGATCGTGCAGCCGAGCGGGTTGTTGAAGCTCGACGACAGCACGCAGGCCGAGATCGCGCGCGAGCGGCAGGCGCTGCGCAGTGCTTCGACATCGACGCCGTGCTGCGCGTCGGTCGGCAGCTCCAGCGCCTTCAGCCCGAGCGACTGCAGCACCAGCAGCAGCCCGAAGTAGGTGGGTGACTCGATCGCGACCGTGTCGCCCGGTTGTGTCACGGCCCTCAACGCGAGCGACAGCGCCTCCGTGCAGCCGCACGCGATCAGTACGTCGTCTGGCGACAACGCCTGGCCCCAGCGCAGCGCCCGGCGTGCGATCTCGCGGCGCAACGAGGCATCGCCCCGCGGCGGCGTGTAGATGTTGTGCTGCACGCCCTTGATGCGCGCCGCCCGCGCCAGGCTGCGATCGAGGCGGCCCGAGGCCAGCAGTTGCGGGCTGGGGATCGCGCAACCCAGCGGCACCAGCTTCGGGTCCGATGCGTGCTCCAGCAGCTTGAGCATCACCGCCGGCAGCGCGATCTCGCGCGGGCGGGCCGGTGGCCTCGAAGGCCGGGGGGCTGCGATGGCGACGGCCGCCTTCGCCACGTAGAAGCCCGATTGAGGCCTCGCTTCGAGCACGCCGCGGTCTTCCAGCAGGCGGTAGGCCTGCAGCGCGGTGGTGACGCTGGTGCGGCGCTGCCGGCTGATCTCGCGCAGCGAGGGCACGCGGGAGCCGGGCGGCAAGGTGCCACGGTCGATCAGCCCGGCGATGAAGCCGGCCAGCTCTTCATAGCGGAACGAGGGCGACGAGGAGGGCACGGGCGGGCTCCTGCAAACTGTGCTGATCGCATTCTCGGCGAACTGTGACTGTTATTGCCGGGTTGTGGTCGGCAGGATGAGATCCATCGCCACGGAACCACAGGAGCACGCGATGGACCGCTTTCCCCGCAACGACATCATCAGCCTCGTCGACCAGGCGCCGCGCTACGACCTCGCCGAGAGCGTCGGCCCCGACCTGCAGCTCGCGCAACTGCTGGCCGACGACGGGATGCGCGAGCTGCGCCTGGGCTATGGCTCCGCAGCGGGGGAGGGCGCGTTGCGGCAGGCGATCGCCGAGGCGCACGGCGCCGCCCCCGATAACGTCGTCGTCACCGCCGGCGGCATGCACGCGCTGTTCCTCGCCGCGTTCCTGCTTTGCGATCGCGGCAGCGAAGCGGTGGTGGCTTCGCCGCTGTTTCCACTGGCCGCCAACACGCTGCGCGCGGTGGGCGCCGAGCTGCGCACGCTGCCGCTGCGTTTCGATGCGGGCTATCAGCCCGACCTCGACAGCCTGCGCAAGCTGCTGTCTCCTGCAACGCGGCTGGTGAGCCTGGCGACGCCGCAAAACCCCTCGGGCGTCGCCATTTCTCGGGCCACGCTGTGCGAGATCGTGCGGCTGGTGGCGGAACGTTCGCCGCACGCCTACCTGCTGGTCGATGAAACCTACCGCGAGGCCGCGTACGGTGATGCGGCCGTGGCCGCCTCTGCGGTCGATCTCGATGCCCGGGTGATCACCACGGGCTCGCTGTCCAAGTGCCATGGTGTACCCGGTCTGCGCATCGGCTGGGCCATAACACGCGATACCGCGCTGCGCGAGCAACTGCTCACAGCCAAGTTCAGCACGGTGCTGTCTTGCGGAAAACTCGACGAATGGCTGGCATTGCGCGTGCTGCAGCGGCGCGAGCACATCCTCGGCGAGCGGCGCGAGCACCTGGCACGCAACCTCGCCATCACCGAGGCATGGGTTCGGCGGGAGTCCGGGCGTGTCGAGTGGGTGCGGCCTGATGCGGGCGCACTGTGCTGCGTGCGCTTGCGGCGCGAGGTCTTCGATGGTGCCGCTGTCGAGCGCTTTCATCGCGCGCTGCCGGATCAAGAGGTGCGCGTCGGTAACGGTCGATGGTTCGGCGAGGAGTCGCGGGTCTTCCGCCTCGGTTTCGGCCTGCTCCCAGCGCCGGAACTCACCAACGCGCTTGAGCGGTTGTCGACAGCGTTGAAGGCTGCCTCCGCGGATTGATTCGTTTTGCTTCGTATTTGTTCTTTTTAGGGTTATCTCTATTTTCGTTTTTGTTTCATCGACAAACACTTCCGTCCGCATCCCAGGCGGAGAAGTTCATGTCGTTGGTAAGACTCCTGTCGGTGGCTGTGGCCACCGCAGCGGCGGCGCTCGCGCCGGCGCAAGCTGATGAGGGCGCGGCCAAGCGCTGGCTGGAGGGCGAATTCCAGCCCTCGACGCTCAACCCGCAGCAGCAGCTGGCCGAGTTGCGCTGGTTCATCAAGGCCGCGGCGCAGCTGCGCGAGCGCGGCGTGCGTGAGATCGGCGTCGTCTCGGAGACGCTGACCACGCACGAGTACGAATCCAAGACCCTGGCCAGGGCCTTCGAGGAGATCACCGGCATCAGGGTCAAGCACGACCTGATCCAGGAGGGTGACCTGGTCGAGAAGCTGCAGACCTCGATGCAGTCGGGCCGCTCGGTCTACGACGGCTGGGTCAGCGATTCCGACCTGATCGGCACGCACTACCGCTATGGTGCGATCCTGCCGCTGACCGACTACATGAACGGCGCCGGCAAGGACTTCACCGACCCCTGGCTCGACATCAACGACTTCATCGGCCTGAAGTTCACCACCGCCCCCGACGGCAAGCTCTACCAGCTGCCCGACCAGCAGTTCGCCAACCTCTACTGGTTCCGCGCCGACCTGTTCGCCCGGCAGGACCTGAAGGACCGCTTCAAGGCGAAATACGGCTATGAGCTCGGCGTGCCGCTGAACTGGAGCGCCTACGAGGACATCGCCGAGTTCTTCAGCAACGATGTGAAGACCATCGACGGCAAGCCGATCCACGGCCACATGGACTACGGCAAGAAGGATCCCTCGCTGGGATGGCGTTTCACCGATGCCTGGCTGTCGATGGCCGGCTCGGCCGACAAGGGCCTGCCCAACGGTTGGCCCGTCGACGAGTGGGGCATCCGCGTGGCAGACGACCATTGCACGCCGGTGGGCGCCTCGGTGGAGCGTGGCGGTGCGGCCAATTCGCCGGCTGCCGTGTTCGCGCTGAAGAAGTACATCGACTGGCTCAAGCGCTTCGCGCCGCGCGAGGCGATCGGCATGACCTTCGGCGAGGCTGGCCCGGTGCCGGCCCAGGGGCAGATCGCGCAGCAGATCTTCTGGTACACCGCCTTCACCGCCGACATGACCCGCAAGGGGCTGCCGGTGGTCAACGAAGACGGCACGCCCAAGTGGCGCATGGCCCCGTCACCGCACGGGCCGTACTGGAAGCCGGGCATGCAGAACGGCTACCAGGACGTCGGTGCGTGGACCTTCTTCAAGTCGACGCCGCCCGATCGCATGGCCGCGGCCTGGCTCTACGCGCAATTCGTCACCAGCAAGACGGTGTCGCTGAAGAAGTCGATCAAGGGTCTGACCTTCATCCGCGACGGCGACATCCGCCACGAGTACTTCACCAGGCATGCGGCGCAGTACGGCGGGCTGGTCGAGTTCTACCGGAGCCCGGCCCGGGTCGCCTGGACGCCCACCGGCAACAACGTGCCCGACTATCCGAAGCTCGCGCAGCTGTGGTGGAAGAACGTGGCGAGCGCGGTGGCCGGCGAGAAGACGCCGCAGGCCGCGATGGACCAGCTCGCCGACGAGATGGACCAGGTGCTGGCCCGGCTGCAACGCGCCGGCATGGTCAACTGCCCGCCGAAGCTGGCCGAGAAGCTCACCTACGGCGAGCGCCTGACCAGCTACCGCTCGCCGTGGAAGCCGCTGGTCAACGAGAAGCCCAAGGGCGAGACCATCGACTACGAGCGCCTGCTGCAGGCCTGGCGCGAAGGGCGCGTCGGGTTGAACTGATGAAGCTCGTCGTCGGCAACTGGAAGGCCAACGGCTCCCGCGCTGTGCTGCACGCGTTGAGTGCGGCGATGGCGGCCGAGCCGCCGGCATGCGAGGCGGTGGTGTGCCCCCCGTTGCCGCTGCTGGGCATCGCACCGGCGCTCACCGCGACCACGCCGTTGCGATGGGGTGCGCAGGACTGCTCCGAGCACGACGGTGGCGCCTACACCGGCGAGGTGCCGGCCCACATGCTGCGCGAGCTCGGGGCGCGCCACGTGATCATCGGCCACTCGGAGCGGCGCCGCCTGCATCGGGAGACCGACGTGCAGGCGCTCAACAAGACCCGGCGCGTGCTGGCCGCCGGCATGACGCCCATCCTCTGCGTCGGCGAGACGGGCGAGGAGCGTGATGCCAACCTGACGAAGACCGTGTTGCGTGGCCAGCTGATCCAGTTGCTGCGTGCCCTCGGCGACGAGGTGCGCTCCATCGTATTGGCCTATGAGCCGCGCTGGGCGGTGGGCACCGGGCAGGCTGCCGCGCCGGGCCTGATCGACGAGGCGATGGATGTGCTGCGCGAGGTGCTGCTGTTCCACGGCTCGCGCCGCTGCGGTGCGGTGCGGCTGCTCTACGGCGGCAGCGTGACGGCGGCCAACGCGGAGGCCATCCTGTCGCGCCCGTCGGTGGGCGGCGTGCTGGTGGGTCGGGCCTCGCTGAAGCCCGACCAGTTCATGGAAATCTGCCGCAGCGCCGCGCGTCGGGCATGAAAAAGCCCGGCGCGCGACCGGGCCTTGGGGGTGGTGCGTGCCCGGCTCAGGGGGCTGATGCGGCCGAGGCCGGCACCGGAGCCGAGGCGCTCTGGGCTGCCGGCGCGGTGGCCTCGGGCGAGGCATGCGCGGAGCTTCCTGCCATCGGCAGCAGCGGCACGATCAGCAGCGCGACGATGTTGATGATCTTGATCAGCGGGTTCACTGCGGGGCCGGCCGTGTCCTTGTAGGGGTCGCCCACCGTGTCGCCGGTGACCGCGGCCTTGTGGGCATCGCTGCCCTTGCCGCCATGGTGGCCGTCTTCGATGTACTTCTTGGCGTTGTCCCAGGCGCCGCCGCCGGTGCACATCGAGATCGCGACGAAGAGGCCGGTGACGATGGTGCCCATCAGCAGCCCGCCGAGTGCGGCCGGCCCGAGCAGCAGGCCCACGAGGATGGGCACGACCACCGGCAGCAGCGAGGGGATGATCATCTCCTTGATCGCCGCGGTGGTCAGCATGTCGACCGCCTTGCCGTATTCGGGCTTGGCCGTGCCTTCCATGATGCCCTTGATGTCGCGGAACTGGCGCCGCACTTCCTCCACCACGCTGCCGGCTGCACGGCCTACGGCTTCCATCGCCATCGCGCCGAACAGGTAGGGAATCAGGCCGCCGATGAACAGCCCGATGATCACCATGTGGTCCGAGAGATCGAAGCTCACGTGCATGCCCCGGCCTTCGAGGGCATGGGTGTAGTCGGCAAACAGCACCAGCGCGGCCAGGCCGGCCGAGCCGATCGCGTAGCCCTTGGTCACCGCCTTGGTGGTGTTGCCCACCGCGTCGAGCGGGTCGGTGATGTCGCGCACCGAGTCGGGCAGGCCGGCCATCTCGGCAATGCCGCCGGCGTTGTCGGTGATCGGGCCATAGGCGTCGAGCGCGACCACGATGCCGGCCATGCTGAGCATCGAGGTGGCCGCCACGGCGATGCCGTAGAGCCCGCCCAGCATGTACGACACATAGATCGCCATGCAGACGAACAGCACCGGCCAGGCGGTCGACTTCATCGAGACGCCGAGGCCCGCGATGATGTTGGTGCCATGGCCGGTGGTGGAGGCCTGCGCCACGTGCTGCACCGGCTTGTAGTCAGTGCCGGTGTAGTACTCGGTGATCCACACCATCAGCGCGGTCAGCACGAGGCCCACAGCACAGGCACCGAACAGCGACATCGCACTGATCGTGCGGCCGCCCGTCACCGTGACGGCCTGCGGGAAAAGGGCGGTGGTGACGAAGTAGAACGCGATCAGCGAGATCACGCCGGCGACGATCAGGCCCTTGTAGAGGGCCGGCATCACGTTCTTCATGCCGGGCGAGGCCTTCACGAAGCTGCAGCCGATGATCGACGCGATGATCGACACGCCGCCGAGCACCAGCGGGTAGATCACTGCATTGATCGCCGCGCCGCTGACCATCAGCGCGCCCAGCGTCATCGTCGCGATCAGCGTCACCGCGTAGGTCTCGAACAGGTCGGCTGCCATGCCGGCGCAGTCGCCGACGTTGTCGCCCACGTTGTCGGCGATCACCGCCGGGTTGCGCGGGTCATCCTCCGGGATGCCGGCTTCCACCTTGCCTACCAGGTCGGCGCCCACGTCGGCGCCCTTGGTGAAGATGCCGCCGCCCAGCCGCGCGAAGATCGAGATCAGCGAGGAGCCGAAGGCCAGCCCGAGCAGGGGCTTCAGCGTACCGGTGTCGACCTTGGTGCCACCGCTGACGAACCAGAAGAACAGGCTCACGCCCAGCAGCCCCAGGCCCACCACCAGCATGCCGGTGATGGCGCCGCCCTTGAAGGCGACGCTCAGCGCGGGCCCGATGCCTTGCGTGGCGGCCTGCGCGGTGCGCACGTTGGCCCGCACCGAGACGTTCATGCCGATGAATCCACAGGCACCCGAGAGCACGGCGCCGATCACGAAGCCCGCTGCAGTGAGCTTGTCGAGGAACAGGGCGATCAGGATCGCCAACACCACACCAACGATTGCAATGGTCTTGTATTGCCGCGCCAGATAAGCGGCGGCGCCTTGCTGCACCGCCCCGGCGATCTCCTGCATGCGGGCATTGCCCGCGTCCTGACCCAGGATCCAGCTTCTTTGTATGAAACCGTACAACACTGCGGCCAAGCCGCATGCCAGCGCCAAATAAAGCGCCAAAGTCGTGGACATGGAAGGCATCTCCTTCTGGTTTAGAGGCCCTGTGGATGGTTGCGCCTCTTCTTCACTCGCGCGGATAGGCGAGGGAGGGGTCGCGAGTTCATGCTAAGGGAAGCCCCTGGCACTGACAACCGGTGGGGTACATGGTGTTTTCCTGTGGGCTGTCATCCGGGTGTCACGCATGACCTTCGTCAGGGGCTTGCAAGAGCGCCCCGTAAAATCGGGGTTTTCCCTCTCGATCCGCCACAACATCGCTACGCACACCATGAGCCTGCACAACGTGACCCCCGGCGCCAAGGCCCCCGAAGAGTTCAACGTGATCATCGAGATCCCGATGAACGCCGACCCGATCAAGTACGAGGTCGATGAAGAAACGGGCGCGCTGTTCGTCGACCGTTTCATGGGCACGGCCATGCACTACCCGTGCAACTACGGCTACATCCCCCAGACCCTGGCCGACGACGGCGACCCGGTCGATGTGCTGGTGATCACGCCGTACCCGCTGATCCCTGGCGTGGTGGTGACCTGCCGCCCGATCGGCATCCTGAAGATGGAAGACGAGGCGGGCGGCGACAGCAAGCTGCTGGCGGTGCCCATCGACAAGATCCTGCCGATCTACACCCACTGGCAGAAGCCCGAAGACATGAACGAACTGCGTCTGAAGCAGATCCAGCACTTCTTCGAGCACTACAAGGACCTGGAGAAGGGCAAGTGGGTCAAGGTGCTGGGCTGGGAAGGCCCGGAAGGTGCCCGCGCCGAGGTGCGCACCGGCATGGCCGCCTGGGCCAAGAAGCACGGCTGACGTTCGTCACCCTGTGATCCGGTCGACGGGGAGCCTGCGGGCTCCCCGTTTGCTTGTGGGGCCAGCGGTCGAACGGAACTGTCTTGCACCGGGCCGCCTCTACACTGCCCGTTTTCCACTTGATGGCCTCTCCATGCTGCCTCGCCTCCTGACCGCCGGTGCCCTCGCGCTCGCCTTCCTCGTGCCCGCCCAGGCGGCGCCCGCAGCGGCGCCGCTCAAGCCGGTGCAGTCGGTCGAGGGCATCACGGAATACCGGCTGCCCAACGGCCTGCAGGTGCTGCTGGTCCCCGATGATTCCAAGCCGACCACCACGGTCAACGTGACCTACCACGTCGGATCCCGCATGGAGAGCTACGGCGAGACCGGCATGGCCCACCTGCTCGAACACCTGATGTTCAAGGGCACGCCGACCACGCGCAACGTGTGGGCCGAGTTCACCAAGCGCGGCATGCGCGCCAACGGCAGCACCTGGCTGGACCGCACCAACTACTTCGCGAGCTTCTCGGCCAATGAAGACAACCTGAAGTGGTATCTCTCGTGGCAGGCCGATGCGATGACGCACAGCTTCATCGCCCGCAAGGATCTCGACAGCGAGATGACCGTGGTGCGCAACGAGATGGAGATGGGCGAGAACAGCCCGGATCGCATCCTGTTCGAGAAGACCATGGCCGCCATGTACCAGTGGCACAACTACGGCAAGTCGACCATCGGGGCGCGTGCCGATGTGGAAAACGTCGACATCGGGCGGCTGCAGGCCTTCTACCGGCTCTACTACCAGCCCGACAATGCCACGCTGATCGTCTCGGGCAAGTTCGATCCCGCCAAGGTGGCCGCCTGGATCCAGCAGGACTTCGGCAGGATCCCCAGGCCGAAGCGCGAGCTGCCGCGGCTGTACACGCTCGACCCCGCGCAGGACGGCGAGCGTGCCGTGACGCTGCGCCGCGTGGGCGGCTCGCCGCT
>Ga0070662_100003231_pt1 | contig 10132 bp, 6 predicted proteins | sample KBSC53metaG_FD_65648 | JGI IMG/M metagenome (GOLD analysis project Ga0070662, IMG submission 65648) | Corn rhizosphere microbial communities from Kellogg Biological Station, Michigan, USA - KBS C5-3 metaG | ecosystem: Host-associated > Plants > Roots > Rhizosphere > Soil ...
GGTGTTTTATGCGACGCTTTTTATACTTCGTCGATGCAGGAATGGTTATTCGAAAATATGGCAAAAAGTAAAACCCTTTCGTTTGAAACATCGGCGATAAGTTTTACCGGCACTGACGAAATGAAGAAATATTTTCAAAAACACCAAACGATCCGTTCACGCATCTACCTGAGCAAATACCAGGACAATACAGCGATCACCTATGAAAACAGCTTTTTTTTAAAGGCTTATCGAAAAATAGATATGGGGGTCAATCCCGATCACGAAGTATCCCAGTATTTGTCTCAACAGGCTCAATTCAAATTTGTGCCTCGTTATCTTGGATCCATTGATTGGAAATTCAGGAAAGGAAGTTTTGTTGTTGCCATGATGCAGGAAATGGTAGAAAACCATGGTGACGGCTATAGCTACATGATGGAGAGGGTAAATAATTACATAGAAAGAATACTCGCGGCGAAAAAGGGGTTTCTTGAAAAAATAGAATACAAGGGAAGCTTAACAGAGCCGATGAGTTTTGAAAACCTGTCAACCGGTTTACAGGATCTGCTTGGCGCAAGAGCCGCTGACCAGTGTAGTTTGCTGGGAAAGCGAGTAGGCGAATTGCATTTGGCACTTAGCCAATCGAAGGGATCAAAAGATTTTTCTGCTGAAAATTTTTCTCTTCATTATCAACGATCATTATTCTCGTCAATGCTCGCGCTTGTACGGGAAGCTTACAATATCATGCAGAAGAATAGAAAGTCTGTGCAGGATAAAGAAGGAGTGGACAACCTGCTTGTTCGCAAGGCGGAGATCGTATCTCTTTTCAAGAAGATATATTCCAAGAAATTTGATGTGGTAAAAACGCGCACTCACAATACTCTTGGCCTCAGCCAGGTATTGTTGACAGGTAGGGATATAGCCATCCATGATTTTGGAGGTATCCCTTCCCGCAGCTCAAGCGAAACAAGATTAAAACGTTCTCCTCTCATTGATGTCGCTTCCATGATACGATCTTATTATTACGCGGCTTACGAGGGATTCCTGACGACAGCGCATATTAAGCAGGAAGAGATCATTCATTTACTTCCTTATGCTGATATATGGGTACATTACATGGGTGGCTTTTTTCTCAGATCATATTATGAAACCGTTAAACAAACCGATCTTATTCCCAAATCGAACGATGATCTGAAAATAATGATGCAGTATTATCTCATGGAAAAAGCACTTTATGCACTAGAGTACGAATTGCTTAACCGGCATCACCGGTTGATCATCCCACTGTCTATGATCAGGGATGTTTTGAATTAACCCAATTCAAATTTGTTTTCGAATTGTTTTAATAGTTTCGTTGCTATTAAAGAGCAATGACAACACTCATCACCAACATAAAACGCCTGGTTGGAGTTAGGAAAACAAACAGCCCCCATAGCGATCGGGGTCTTCGCGGAAAAGAATTAGCCGAACTACCTGCCATTGAAGATGCCTATTTGATCATTGAAGATGGGGTGATCGCGGCCTATGGAGCAATGCAGGATTTAAAATCGGATGGCTCTCGGGACCGAGATCCAAAATCTGAAATTAATGCGGTTGGGCAGCTCATTGTGCCCTGCTGGTGCGATTCGCATACGCACCTGGTTTTCGCCAGCAGCAGGGAAGAAGAATTTGTTGATAAGATAAAGGGAATGAGCTATGCAGAAATCGCCGCGAAGGGAGGTGGGATCCTGAATTCAGCACGAAAATTAAATGATGCTTCCGAGGCACAGCTGTTCACTACTGCATGGGAACGCCTGGAAGAAGTTAGCCGGCTCGGAACGGGTGCTATCGAAATAAAAAGCGGGTATGGATTGTCTGTCGAAGGGGAGCTAAAAATGCTTCGCGTAATAAAAAGATTAAAGGAGCGCTCAAATCTTTCAATCAAATCAACCTTTCTTGGAGCACATGCTTATCCATGGGAATACAAAGAGAACCACAAGGGATACATTGATCTTATTATTAATGAGATGTTGCCGGTGATCGGCAAAGAAAAACTTGCTGACTATATTGATGTGTTTTGCGAGTCAGGATTTTTTTCTGCGGAGGAAATGGAAATGATCTGCCGAGCCGGAATGACATATGGACTGAAACCGAAGCTTCATGTTAACCAACTTAATTCCATCGGTGGAATTGAGTCAGGGATAAAACTGGATGCTGTCTCGCTCGATCATCTTGAAACATTAACCGATGAAGATATAAAGTCCCTTTCAGCACCCGCCACGTTGGAGATGGGTGGGAGGAGCTCCATGGCTACATTGCTTCCCTCTGCTGCATTTTTTCTTCGGATGCCGTTTCCCCCTGCAAGAAAATTGATAGATGCCGGATGTGCCATCGCGCTTGCCTCCGATTATAATCCCGGTTCATCGCCTTCTGGAAATATGAATCTTGTTGTTTCAATGGCTTGCATCCAGATGAACATGTTGCCGGAGGAAGCTGTCAATGCTGCAACGATGAATGGTGCCTACGCGATGGAATTGGAAAATGAAGTGGGGAGTATTGCCGTGGGAAAAAAAGCAAATTTGATATTCACCAAACCTGTTCCTTCTTTGGCATATCTTCCTTATTCATTTGGAACAAGCCTGATCGACAGAGTAATGATCAAGGGAGAATTTATCTAGCGAGGGCTATCCCCATTTTGGTTTCACAAAATATAAAGCGGTGCCATCAGGATCAGCAAAGTGCAAAAACTGTCCGCCTTCTTCACTTCGTTCGGTCACTGCAATCGATAGGCTCTTCAACGATGATCTTGTTTCCTCAAGGTCATCACTGGTGAAACCAATGGAGACATTCCCGGAATTTCCTTTTAAGTTTTCGTTGTTTACAGGATGAAGACCGACCGTGATGCCCGGTCCTGTAAGCTGGGCATAATAATTACCCCACCGATTTTTCAAAACCAAACCGATGGACTGGTAAAAGGAAACGGCTGCTTCCATGTCGTTTACGTTAATGGTAACGTTGGCTTGCTTGATCGTCATGTCGACTGTTTTGCTTGTTAAAGCTATGATGTTTGAAAAATAAAAAAACAGTTATTGATCACGTTTTTCGCCTTAATAAAAAATACAGATCCATCAGGCCTTTGCCTTTTACTTCCACTTTACCACGATGTAAACACTCATAATCGTGTTTAATGTAGTTGTAAAATTCCTGCGATACCTGGACCTTGCCCGGTTCGCCCGATGATTCCATCCGGCTTGCGGTATTAACGGCGTCTCCCCAAACATCATAGGAAAATTTTTTAGAACCGATAACGCCGGCAGTTACTGAACCTATGTGTATGCCGATTCTTAGTTGACATTTCGTATGTCCATCAAGAGTGAAACTTTGGATATCACACGCCATCGATAAAGCGAGGTCTGCCATATTTCTGACCTGCCCGTCATTAATGCCATTCAAACCCGACGCTACCATGTACGCATCTCCGATCGTTTTTATTTTTTCCAAACCATATTTTTCAACTTGTTGATCAAAATGGGTAAAGATCTTGTTTAGATTTTCTACCAGCACTTTCGGGGCGATATCTTGTGAAATGTTTGTAAACTCGACTATATCTGCGAATAAAATCACCGCTTTATCGTGCTCGTCCGCGATCACTTTTTCACCGGCTTTTAAGCGTTGAGCTATGGATGTTGGCAGTATGTTCAATAATAGTTTTTCTGATTTTTCCTGTTCAATCGCAAGCTGTGCCCGCCCATACTCCAGTTTCGTTTTTACTTGTTCATTCTGATTCACAAAATATCTTAATAAATAAAACATGAGTATAGTGACAGCTGAAACGTTTAATGCAAAAAAGATAGAGATCAATTCGCCCGGCAAGTGGACTTCATCAATGACTGACTCGCTCTGGAGAAAGAAGACCAGGGCCACGCAGGTGATGAAGAGAAATAACCAATATCCGGCTGCTTTTGTATTTTGAAATGCCAGGGCTCCCAGGGGGCAAAATGTTGCCCAAATTATTATTGCACTCGATGAAACAAAATCGCCAAGAGCCAAATGCAGTAAACAGGGAAGGAATAAGATCAATGCCAGCTGAATCGTGCGAAAAATATTGAAATTTTTATGCCATCGGTAAATCAAAAGTGATAAAAAGGATATCACGGCATAGCTCCCGGGAATAATCGAAGCGGCTTTAGCGCCATAATAATAATAAATAAAGGCCCAGACCAGACCAGCAATGGCAAATAGCGGAACCATCAGCAGGAAGGTCTTTTCCCTGATAACTTTGTCCTGGTCGGCCGTAGCTTGCATTGCTTAAAGCTACACCAATCTCCCTAACACCATCCGAATACGGAATGTCCCAATTTGAAATTTTTTTCAACCTCATAGAACATAGGCACGTAGTGGCATATAGATTTCAAAGTGATCCCCGCAGCTCGCGGGACTGCCATGACCTACATGCCTATCCCGAATTATCGGACGAGTTGTGGTTAATCAATTCAAACATGATACGCTGCCAAAAAGCCTGTTGGCTGGCTTAGCTCCACAAATAATATCTTAGCTGATCAAAAGAAGTTTATGCAGATCATAGAATGTGTTCCCAATTTCAGCGAAGGAAATGATTTGAATATTATAAAACAAATTACGGATGAAATTGAAGCAGTGGCCGGCGCCCGCTTATTAAATGTTGATCCGGGAAAGGCGACTAATCGTACTGTTGTAACATTTGTTGGAAATCCAGAAGCGGTTATCGAAGCTGCGTTTCGTGCCATAAAAAAAGCAGGTGAATTGATCGATATGAGCTCGCACAAAGGCGAGCACCCCCGGATGGGAGCTACAGATGTTTGCCCGATGATCCCTGTTTCGAATATCTCCATGGAAGAAACAGCCGCATGGGCAAAGAAATTGGCAAAACGCGTAGGCGAAGAATTATTGTTGCCTGTATATCTGTATGAATCGGCACAGCCGAATACAGATCGAAGTAATTTATCGGTGATAAGAGCAGGAGAGTATGAAGGATTTTTCAAAAAAATAAAATTGCCGGAATGGAAGCCTGACTTTGGTCCCGCAGAATTCGATGCAAAACGCGGTGCTACGGTCATCGGAGCAAGAGATTTTTTAGTAGCGTACAATGTAAACCTCAATACAACTTCTGTACGCAGAGCCAATGCTATTGCCTTTGATATTCGTGAAGCAGGAAGAAAAATAAAAAATGAAAGAGGAGAAGAAGTTGTTCAGCCGGGAAGTTTGAAATGTGTGAAGGCGATCGGCTGGTACATCGGGGAGTATGGTATTGCACAGATATCGATCAATCTCACGAATATCAACATAACGCCGATCCATATCGCGTTTGATGAGGCATGCCAAAAAGCAGAAGCCCGCGGCATGCGTGTTACCGGAAGCGAACTGGTTGGACTGATCCCTCTGAAAGCGATGCTCGATGCCGGGAAATACTTTTTGAAAAAGCAAAAACGGTCAGTGGGAGTTTCGGAAAAAGAGCTGATAAGGATTGCGGTCATATCAATGGGCCTTGATGAACTTGCGCCATTTAAACCTGAAGAAAAGATCATTGAATATATGCTTATGGATAAATCGGATAGTAAATTGATCAGCATGAATCTCTCAGATTTTGCTGATGAAACGGCGAGTGAATCGCCGGCCCCGGGAGGTGGTTCGATCGCTGCTTATGTTGGAGCACTTGGAGTTTCATTAGGAACAATGGTGGCGAACCTTTCTTCGCACAAAAAAGGCTGGGATGAGCGATGGGAGGAATTCAGCACCTGGGCTGAGAAAGGTCAGCAGTATAAAAGCGAATTGGTAAGGCTGGTCGATGCAGATACAAAGGCCTTTAACCAGATCATGGATGCCTTTGGTTTACCAAAGTCCACGGATGAAGAAAAGGCAATTCGCCACAAGGCTATGCAGCAAGCAACAAAAACAGCCATCCAGATTCCTTTTACCGTGATGCAAAACGCCTATGGCAGCATGGAGGTGATTAAGGCCATGGCTGAGACCGGGAACCCGAATTCCGTTTCTGATGCAGGGGTAGGGGCGTTATGTGCAAGGGCCGCCGTGATCGGGGCCTTTATGAATGTGCGTATTAATGCGGCCGGGTATCACGATAAGGATTTTGTAGACGACGTCATTTCCAGGGGAAAAGACATTGAGAATAAAGCCATAGAAATGGAAAAAGAGATTTTGAAGATCGTCAATGAAAAGATAGGAATATAATTCTGCTGGTGAAAGGTGAATGGTGAGAATTACTCTTTAAGAAACGATCCCCTTCCGGAGCGAAGTTGAGCAATGCAACTTTCAAGGACCTCGGTGGTGGGTGATCAACAGCGAACAGAACGCACAAGTGAGTGACACAACGGAAGCGCCACGGAGTTCCAAAAGCCGGAATCATAAACCCCAAATGTTTCCACAAAAAACCATTCAAGGTGCAAAAAAACTTGTGGTTTTTTTAAGAAATCTTTGGTAAATTACAAGTGACCAAAGGTTAGCTTTGGAGGCCACCAACCGACCCCAGGGAAATTAAAACTATTACTTCACTTTAAAACTAAATCCCATGGTTCAGGCAGACATCTCACAGCTTTCCAGAGAGTGCAATACCTGGAGAGACGCATTGCGTGCATTCCGCGATGAATTCACACAAGACAAAGGCAAACTTCAGCAACTGGCGAGTCGCCCACTCTCAAAAGAAGACCTAACAGACGTAGAACATTATCACAACCAGTTTCACATCCAACTCATCAACATTCACGATCTTAAGCAGGCGATCAAAAACCATGACAGGAAAGTAAGCTATGAAACAGAAACCCATAGCGGCCAGTTAAATGATGAAACACTTAATGATCATGAAAACCTGTATGATCAGTATCAGAGTCTCGAACATCGCTTACTGGATCTGCGGGAAGAATTCAATGGTTTTTTAGAACGAGCGCAGTAGTAGTTCCAAAACATTAACGAAAGTGACCAGCTTATGAACCAGCACGGTTCATAACCTATCCCTCTTATTCCTCTGAAAATTTCCGACAAGCAGCGTCGGGACTGAGAAAAATATTGATCATCTAAAAATTTTCTTGCCATGGCTGAATTTGATACCTCACATGTAAAAAATATTGTCTTGCTGGGCCACGCGGGCTCCGGTAAGACCACGTTAGCGGAATGCATGCTTTTTGAAGCTGGCATAATAAATCGCCGCGGCAGCATAGCCGAAAGAAACACTACAGGGGATTACCACGAACTGGAACAAGATCGTGGTAATTCTATTTTTAGCAAGCTCCTTCACGCAAAATGGAGGGGTTATAAGATAAATATTCTCGACACGCCAGGATATGATGATTTCGTTGGAGAAGTGATATCTGCACTTCGCGTCGCAGATACCGGGGTGATGCTTCTGAACGCTGCAATGGGGGTGGAAGTTGGAACCGATATCATTTGGGAATACACGGAAAAATTCAGGACCCCGATGATATTTGCTGTGAATAAGCTCGATGATGACCAGTCTGATTTTGATAAAACAGTTGCAGAAGCAAAATCACATTTCGGAAGTAAAGTGGTGGTGGTGCAATATCCAAAGCAACAGGGTGCAGGCTTCCATGAGATTATTGATGTGCTGCGAATGACCCTGTATAAATTCAAAGATAACGGTGGCAAGCCAGAAAAATTACCCATACCTGACGATGAAAAAGCAAAAGCTGACGAATTGCATAAGGAATTGGTTGAAGCAATTGCAAGCAATGATGAGAGCCTGATGGAAAAATATTTTGATAAAGGCGAATTGAGTGAAGATGAAATGAAAGAGGGAATGAAAAAGGCAATGATCAATCATGACCTGTTTCCCTTATTCTGCCTGTCAGCAGAAAGAAATATGGGAAGCGGAAGGTTAATGGGTTTTATTGATAATGTTTGTCCCAGTGCGAATGAAATGCCTGCGCAAAAAACAAAGAAAGGTGATGAACTGCCCTGTGATGCGAGTGGACCTGCCTGCATTTTTATTTACAAGACGGTTAACGAATCGCATGTGGGAGAATTATCGTTCTTTAAAGTCTATTCGGGAACGATCAGGAGCGGGATGGAATTGGAGAATGAAAGCACAGGGGTCACTGAAAAGATCAACCAGATGTTCATGGTGGAAGGTAACAAGCGAACGGCTACCAATGAACTGGTGGCGGGAGATGTAGGCGCCACTCTTAAATTAAAAAATACTCACGTTAATAATACACTTCATGCAAGGGGAAAGAATTATGAATTGCCCTCTATAGAATTTCCTCCTCCTAATATGACAGTTGCGATCGAAACAACTAAAAAAGGTGAGGAAGAAAAACTTTCGCAGGCTCTTCATCAATTGCGTGAAGAAGATCCAACCCTACTGGTTGAAATTTCTCCGGAATTAAAACAAACCCTGATCCATTGCCAGGGTGACATGCATCTTGCTGTAGCGAAATGGAAGATCGAGCACGTTCATAAACTGGAAATAAAATTTACCAAACCACGCATCCCTTACAGGGAAACTATCCGTAAATCCGCCGATGCAAATTATCGTCACAAGAAACAAAGTGGTGGAGCGGGACAGTTTGGTGAAGTATATATGCGTATCGAACCATGGCATGAAGGAATGCCGGAGCCAAAGGATCTCACTGTTAGAGGAAGGGATACGTACGACCTCGACTGGGGTGGTAAACTTGTATTCTATAATTGCATCGTTGGCGGCGCTATAGACGCCAGATTCCTCCCATCCGTTTTAAAAGGAGTGATGGAAAAAATGCATAACGGGCCGCTGACGGGATCGTATGCCCGCGATATTCGTGTGTGTGTTTATGACGGTAAGATGCACCCGGTTGACAGCAATGATATTTCCTTTAAGATCGCCGGCCTGCAGGCATTTCGGCAGGCGTTCCAACAGGCCGATCCGCAGATATTGGAGCCCATTTATAATGTGGAAGTACTCTGTCCCGATGATCTGACCGGATCTGTCATGGGCGATCTGCAAAGTCGCCGGGCAATTGTTGAAGGGATCGATAATGAAGGCAACTTTCAAAAAGTAATTGCCAAAGTGCCACTGGCTGAAATGGACGGATATTCTTCGTCACTTCGCTCTATCACACAGGGCCGCGCAAAATTCAAAAGCCGTTTTCATGAGTATGCCGCTGTGCCTTTTGAGTTACAACGCAAGCTGATCGATGATTACAATAAGACGGCGAAAGAAGAATACGCGTAGTCGATTTGGATTTTAGATTTATGATTTACGATAAATGGAAGCTACTTGTTACGAGTAGCTTTTTTACGTAACCAGCGTAATAATGCTATTGAGATTTCGTTTCGCCTTCGCAGAGCGAAACATTATCTTTAAAACATCAAAATGGCCAAATGAAAAAAATATTTCTTTTGCTTCTATTACTTCCTGCGGTCTATGTCAACGCACAAAAAACTTTGCAGGAAAGATTGGGTTATTCAAAAGATGCCAAGTTACTTATTCTTCATGCCGATGATCTTGGTATGTCGCATTCCGAAAATGCGGCTACCTTCTCTGGAATGGAACATGGTTCAATCAGCTCAGCCAGCATCATGATGCCAACACCCTGGATCAGTGAAGCCGCAAACTATCAACACCAACATCCGGTTGCTGATTTAGGATTGCATCTCACACTAACAAGTGAATGGAATTATTTAAAATGGGGATCGGTTGCCTCAAATGTTCCTGGATTGCTCAACAAAAACGGCTTTTTATTTTCCTCAGTTGATTCGGTTTACGGAAGTGCTACAGCTGCTGAAGTAGAAAAGGAACTTCGTGCGCAAATTGAAAAAGCTAAATCGTTGGGGATAGACATCACACATCTTGACTCGCATATGGGTACCCTGTTTGGAAGACCAGACTACCTGAAAGTATTCATTAAACTTGGAAGAGAATACAAAGTACCGGTATTGCTTTGTAAGCCCATATTCAAACTTGCATTTCATGTTGATCTCGACAGTTTGACAACGGATAAAGATGTTACCATCGACATGATCTACATGGCATATCCGCAGGATTATAAGAATGGAATGGAAAATTTTTATACAGGCGTTCTGAGATCTTTAAAACCCGGCGTAAGCGAGATCATATTTCACGCAGCATACAATGACAGCGAGATGCAGGCGGCCGCGATTGATCATCCGGACTATGGCGCGGAATGGA
>Ga0070662_100003232_pt1 | contig 10132 bp, 10 predicted proteins | sample KBSC53metaG_FD_65648 | JGI IMG/M metagenome (GOLD analysis project Ga0070662, IMG submission 65648) | Corn rhizosphere microbial communities from Kellogg Biological Station, Michigan, USA - KBS C5-3 metaG | ecosystem: Host-associated > Plants > Roots > Rhizosphere > Soil ...
GTCGCTCGGGTAGCAACCATCATGGAATATCCGAAGAATTACCAATGAGTTATAGCTGCTGATTTCGATTTCGCCCTGACCGTCGGGCGGGCGTCATTATTTTGTCTGATTGAGTACCAGTAACAACGCGGCTGTTTGCGCGTCCGGCAAACCGTCGAAACGGGAAGGGCGGAAGTGCATCTGGAACGCTGCGAGCACGTGGCGCGTCGCCACATCCAGCTCGCCGGTTTGCGGAGTGTCGTAACCGACGCGCGCCAGTTGTTCCTGGAACCAGCTAATGCTCGGCAGTTCGGCGTTGAACTGTACCTGCTGCCGCGCCACCGCTTGTTCATTAGGCCATACGCCCAAGCCTTCAGCGGCCAGACGTTTCCATGGGAACAGTGGGCCGGGGTCGAGTTTGCGCAGGGGCGCGATGTCGCTGTGGCCGATGATATGGCGCGGGCTGATGCCCTGGCGCTGACTGATGTCCTTGAGCAGAACAATCAGCGACTGAATCTGCGCTTCGCTATAAGGGAACCACAGGCGCCCGGTCGGCGTGTCCTTGAAGCCCGGATTGACGATCTCGATACCGATCGAGCTGGAGTTGAGCCAGGTGCGGCCCTGCCATTGGCTTTCCCCGGCGTGCCAGGCGCGCTGGTTTTCATCCATCAGCTTGTAGATGGTGCCGCCCTTGTCGTCGCCGATCAGGTAGTGGCTGCTGACTTCGCCGTGGGTCAGCAGTTGCAGCGAACGCGCGAGGGACGCCGAGGTGTAATGCACGATCACGAACTGCACGCGGCTGTCGTGATTGGCCGAAGGATGGCTGGTGTCGTAACGCGGGCCGCTGGCACAACCGGCCAGAACGAGCAGCGACGCGAGGAGGGCAAAAAATTTCATGGCAGAAGGCAGTACACGCAAGACAGTAATGCAACAGTGTAACGTACTGCCTCGGGTCTCGACGGCCGGCGGGCTGAATTAAACAAAATGGAACAATTGCTCAGCCCAGCTCGACCCGGTTGCGCCCGCCGTTTTTTGCGCGGTACAACGCCTGATCGGCTCTTTTGAGCACCAGATCGCTGTGTTCTCCCATCCTGAACGACGCCAGGCCCATGGAGATGGTGATCGTCACCCGTTCGCCCTTGAAGTGAAACGGGCAGGCTTCGATCGCCGCGCGCAGGGTCTCCAGCAGTTTGGCGCCCACCGCAGGCGTGGTCGCCGGCAGCAGCAGAACGAATTCCTCACCACCAAAACGGGCAATGAAATCCGCTGCGCGCAGGCGTTTGCGCAGCACTGTGGCGATGATCTTCAGCACCTTGTCGCCGGCCAGATGGCCGTAGTTGTCGTTGATGCGCTTGAAATGATCGAGGTCGAGCATCGCCAGACTCAAGGTGTTGCCGTGTTGCTGCCACTGTTTGATCTCGTGTTCCAGGCGTTCGCCCCAGGCGGCGCGGTTGGGCAGGCCGGTCAGCGGATCGATCAGGGCTTTCTGCCGCTGTTCTTCCAGGTGTTCGCGAAAGCCCAGGGCTTCCTGCTCCATGTGCGCCACACGCTCGGCCAGACCCTTGAGGCGTGCCGCCACTTCCTGCTCGCGGGCATCGCGTTGTTTCTGGTGTTGATCCATGGTGCCGAGCAGGCCTTCCAGATGGTTCTCCAGCACTTGCTTGAGGTCATCCAGATCGGCCGCTTCCTGCATGCTGGTCTGCAAACCATCGACCTGCTCGCGGATCTGCGTGTCCATCGCCCGCGCCGCCGAGCTGTTGTCGGCGTGGCCTTCGCTGGCGGCCTGCAGGTTGCTCTGGAACGCTTCGAGGCGCTCGTTGAGTTGCTGCAGATAGGCTTCGAATTCGTGCTGGCCGCTGTCGGTGATCGCCAGCATCAAGGTCGCCAGATCGTCGAGAATCGGCAGCAGTTCGTACCAGTTCAGGCCATTTTTCAACCGGTCGCGCATCGCCTCAGCCTGCGGGCGATGGCGCTCGGGCAGGGTCAGGTCGTCGAGCAGCCCGATCAGCGTGTCTTCGATGTGTTTGGCCACTGAACTGTAAGACGGCTCCGGGGAATCGGGCAGGGCGTACAGAATGTCCTGCTCGGGTTGCTCCGGATCGATGGCGGCCAAAGCCTGGGCAATCGGTTCGGGCAGGGGCAGACTATCGAGGAGCAACGGTGCCGGGATGTCGCCCGGGTGGATCAACTCGTCGGGGTTGAACGCGGCAGCAGGTGCTGGCGCCGTGATCGGGGTGGTCGGCCGTTCGGCTTCAGGTTCGGCCGCTGGTAGTGCAGGTGCAGCAACGGGTTCGCTGATCGGCTCGGCAGCAATGACCGGAGGCACGAACGCGAACACAGGTGATTCGGACTCGGGCTGCACTGCTGGCGTTTGCTTAAGCTCGGCCTCTGGTGGTTGCGCGATGGCCGCTACGGTGACGGGTGCTGCCGGAATCGGCTCGACCGCTGCGGTTGGCGCGGGTACCGGCTCAGATGCAGGTTCAGCATTGGCCGGCGTCGGCGCCTGAGGCTGATCCGAAGACTCTGGCACCCCTTCACTGTCACGGCTGCCAAACAGGCGCTGCAAAAAGCCCGGGCGGTCGGGCTCGGGCGGCGTTTCCAGCTGGCTCAACGCCTTGCCCTGCAAACCGCTGAGTTCGCTCAGCAGCAGCGGCATTTCCCGCGCCTGGCCGACCCGGCTGTCGAGTTGCTTGGCGAATTTCTTCAGCGGTTGCGCGACTTCGCGTGGCAGCGGCAGCGCTTGTAGCTGGGTGACCAGCGCGGTAAGCGCGGTGCTGACCTGATCGATTCGGGTTTCGCGACGTTGCTCGGAATCGAGCACGGCTTTTTCCAGGCGCGGCAGCAGGGCGGCGAGGCCGGCGTCCATGTCGTCGGTGCGCACCACGTCGCGCATCTCTTTCATGCACTGATCAACGACCTTGTCGGTGCCTTCAGCGGCCAGCGTGCTGCGCACCAGACCGCGGCGCAGCAAGTCGAGCCGGGCGGCCCAGCGACGTTCGAGCTTGTCCTGTTGTTCGATGCTTTTGAGGTACTTCTCTTTCCAGCGCTGGGCGTCGTCGCTCATTCAGGGGTTCCGCGAGGGGCAGGACTCAACGCGGGCAATGCATCGGCCGTGAGCGAACCCGGCAGACGAATCTCTACCGCGACCGGCAGGTGATCGGAAATGGGTTGGGCCAGCACTTCGACCTTTTCCAGGGTCAGGGTCGGGCTGAGCAAAATATGATCAAGGCATCGCTGTGGCCGCCAGCTGGGAAAGGTGGCTTGCATCTGCGGGGCCAGCAGGCCGAGATCGCGTAACGGTGACTGTTGTAGCAGATCACTGGCATGGGTGTTCATGTCGCCCATCAATATCTGGTGCTTGTAGCCACTGATCAGGTCACGAATATAGGCCAGTTGCAGGCTGCGCACCCGTGCGCCGAGCGCCAGATGCATCATCACCACCACCAGCGCCTCCGGACCTTCGCCGAAGCGCAGCAGGATCGCGCCGCGACCTTTGGGGCCGGGCAGCGGATGATCTTCGATCGCCCACGGCTTCAGGCGACTGAGCACGCCATTGCTGTGCTGGGCCAGTCGGCCGAGGTTGCGATTGAGTTGTTGATACCAGTAGGGGAAGGCGCCGAGGTGGGCCAGGTGTTCGACTTGATTGACGTAGCCTGAGCGCAGACTGCCGCCATCGGCTTCCTGCAGGGCGACCAGATCGAAGTCGCCAAGCAGGTCACCGATCTTCTGCAGATTGCCTGAGCGCCCGGTGTGCGGCAGCAGGTGCTGCCAGCTGCGGGTCAGATAATGCCGATAGCGCTCGGTGCTGATGCCGACCTGGATATTGAAACTGAGCAAGCGCAGACGATGGTCTGCGGGCAGGCCCGTGGACTCCAGGTGATGCTCGTTGACCTGCGGATCATGCAGGCCAACGCTGCGTTCGGTGCCCCAGCGGCGCATGGCGGTTACCGCGCTTAGTTGGCGGCTGCCTTGTTGGCCGCTCGCTCTTTGGCGACCAGTTGATCAGCCAGTTTCAGGGCTTGCTCGGCACCACCGGCAGAGCCGATGTCGAAGCGGTACTTGCCGTTGACGATCATGGTTGGCACGCCAGTGATTTCATACTTCTTGGCCAGCTCACGCGCTTTGACGATCTGACCTTTGATCGCGAACGAGTCAAAGGTGGCGAGGAACTTGTCCTTGTCCACGCCTTGTGTGGCGAGGAAGTCAGCCATGTCGTTCTTGTCGGTCAGCTTCTTGTGTTGTTTCTGAATTGCTTCGAAAACCGCAGCGTGAACCTTGTGCTCGACGCCCATTGCTTCCAGGGTCAGGAACATTTGGCCGTGAGCGTCCCACGGGCCGCCGAACATGGCAGGAATGCGTACGAAGTTGACGTCGGACGGCAGCTTTTCAACCCAGGGATTGATCACCGGCTCGAACGCGTAGCAATGCGGGCAGCCGTACCAGAACAGCTCCACGACTTCGATCTTGCCAGGCTCTGCCACTGGCACCGGGTTGGCCAGTTCGACATAGGGTGCGGCAGGGGCTTCAGCGGCCTGGGCGGTCACGCCGAACAGGCTGGCAGCGACGAGGGCGGCGCTGATGATCAGATTACGCATGCTTTACTCCTGGACAATTTTGGTCGCCTCGCGCGACCTGTTTTCAGACAGGTCCTGGCGGGCATGAGTTCTGTAGTGTAACGGCAGCGGCCACAAAAAAGGGCGGCCAAAGCCACCCTTTTTATACTTGCTGCGACGGATTAATCGAGCGTTAACGTTGCAGGAGATGTCCATCACCGTTAACGCTCGATTCAGGGCGGTTAGTGCAGGCCCTGGATATAGCTGGAGACTGCGGCAATGTCTTCGTCGCTCAGTTTGCGCGCGATGGTGCGCATGGTCATCGCGTCGCCGTCGTTGGCGCGACCACCTTCTTCCTTGCGGAAGTCGGTCAGCTGTTTGGTGATGTATTGAGCATGTTGGCCACCCAGGTGCGGGAAACCTGCAGCAGCGTTACCGGCACCGTTCGGCGAATGGCAGCCGGTGCAGGCTGGCAGGCCTTTGTCCAGGTTGCCGCCACGGAACAGGGCTTCACCACGCGCGACGATTTTTGGATCGGCAGCGCCGACGCTGCCTTTCTGGCTGGCGAAGTAGGCGGCGATGTCGGCCAGATCCTGATCGCTCAGGTTGGTCAGCAGGCCGGTCATTTCCAGAACGACGCGCTTGCCCGACTTGATATCGTGCAACTGCTTGTCGAGGTAGCGTTCACCCTGACCTGCCAGTTTCGGGAAGTTTGGCGCCATGCTGTTCCCGTCCGGGCCATGGCAGGCTCCGCAGACGGCAGCTTTTGCCTGGCCGGCGGCGGCATCACCGGCAGCATGGGCGAAGCCTGAAATTCCCACGGTCAACAGCAGACTCACGATCAATTTGTTCATCAGCTAATCCAACTACGGCTAAGGGTTAAGAGTTATGGACCGGGTTTACTCTCGCTCATCCAAAGGATGATGGCCTGGTAATCCTCGGCACTGCAGTCCATGCACAAACCACGCGGCGGCATCGCCTTGAAACCCTGGGTCACGTGTTGCACCAGCGTCTCCATACCTTTCGCCAACCTCGGCGTCCAAGCTGCCTGATCGCCTCTTGCGGGCGCCATGGGTAGTTGGCCGGAATGACAGGCACCACAAACACGGTTGTACACGGCTTCCGGTTCCTGTGTAGCCTGTGCGCCGCAAAGCGGTATCAGGACTCCGGCAGCCAGCAGCCATTTCGTCATAAAACGACCTTTTCAGGGTTGAGAGCGTTCTGCGTTCTGATGCGCAATCAAGGTCTTTGGCTCTCATGAACTTCATCCTTCGCTGGGACAAAGCACACACAAAATCTGCGGCATTATATACTGGCGTCACTGAAACGGAAGCGACACCGCGTTCCGCGCCCAATCCCGGCGCCGCCCACATCGGAAATCCCATGCAACTCAAGAATCCCATCCTCGGCCTGTGCCAACAGTCCACGTTCATGCTCAGTGCCGCCAAAGTCGATCAATGCCCTGACGACGAAGGCTTCGAAGTGGCGTTCGCCGGTCGTTCCAACGCCGGCAAATCCAGCGCACTGAACACCCTGACTCACGCCAGTCTGGCGCGTACCTCGAAAACCCCGGGTCGCACACAGCTGTTGAACTTCTTCAAGCTAGACGATGAACGGCGTCTGGTCGACCTGCCGGGCTACGGTTATGCAAAAGTACCGATCCCGCTCAAGCAACACTGGCAGCGTCACCTTGAGGCTTACCTCGGTGGCCGGGAGAGTTTGAAGGGTTTGATTCTGATGATGGACATCCGTCATCCAATGACCGACTTCGACCTGCTGATGCTCGACTGGGCCGTTGCCGCCGGCATGCCGATGCATATTCTGCTGACCAAGGCCGACAAACTGACCTACGGCGCTGCCAAGAACACCCTGCTCAAAGTGCAGGCGGAAATCCGCAAGGGCTGGGGCGATCTGGTGACAATCCAGCTGTTCTCCGCGCCAAAGCGCATGGGGCTGGAAGAGGCCTACACTGTGTTGGCAGGCTGGATGGAACTGGCCGATAAAGGTGCCGAATTGCCTGCTGAGTAAATCGCAGGCAAAAAAAGCCCCGGACTTCATATGGGGAGGGAGAAGTTCCGGGGTTCAAGTTCCGAACCGCTAGGGCGGGGTTCAGATATCTGCCAACACTTAACACAACATAGGAGCATCGAAGGGCTTCACCAGCCATTCAGTATCTCTGAGTAGTGAGTTGTCAGATTAGTTCAGATTTTTTTCAAAAAGCTTTGGAATAACCGCAAGCGCGATTCGAAATAAGCGCTTTTCGGCCGTTTGCCGCGACAGTGTGTCGCGGCAAACGCCCGGTCTAGACGCCTCAGTGCGCCTCATCCCAGTTGTTGCCGACGCCAACTTCCACCAGCAACGGCACGTCCAGTTTCGCCGCTTCGCTCATGTGCAGGCGGATTTCCTGACTCACCTGATCGACCAGATCCTCGCGAACCTCCAGTACCAGTTCGTCGTGCACCTGCAGGATGACTCTGGCGTCCAGCCCGGACGATGCCAGCCAGTTATCCACCGCCACCATGGCTTTCTTGATGATGTCGGCGGCGGTGCCTTGCATCGGCGCGTTGATCGCCGTGCGTTCGGCGGCAGCGCGTTCCTGCGGCTTGTTCGAGTTGATTTCCGGCAGATATAGGCGACGACCGAAGAAGGTCTCTACATAGCCTTGGTCGGCGGCCTGCTTGCGGGTGCGCTCCATGTATTCGCGCACACCCGGATAACGGGCGAAGTAGGTATCGATGTAGGCCTTGGCGGTCTTGGTGTCGACGCCGATGTCCTTGCCGAGTTTCTGCGCGCCCATGCCGTAGATCAGGCCGAAGTTGATCGCCTTGGCGCCACGGCGCTGGTCGGAAGTCACGTCGCTCAGCTCGACCTTGAATACTTCAGCGGCGGTCGCGGTGTGCACGTCCAGATTGTTGCGGAAGGCGTTCATCAAGCCTTCGTCCTTGGACAAGTGGGCCATGATCCGCAGTTCGATCTGCGAATAGTCCGCTGCCAGCAGTTTGTAGCCTTTGGGCGCGACGAACGCCTGACGGATGCGGCGGCCTTCAGCGGTACGCACCGGAATGTTCTGCAGGTTCGGATCGCTGGAGGACAAGCGCCCGGTCGATGCCACGGCCTGGTGATACGAGGTGTGGATACGCCCGGTGCGCGGGTTGATCTGCTCCGGCAGGCGATCGGTGTAGGTGCTTTTCAGCTTGCTCATGGAACGGTGTTCCATCAGCACTTTCGGCAAGCGGTGATCGTCCTCAGCCAGTTTTGCCAGCACTTCCTCGGCGGTCGATGGCTGGCCCTTGGCGGTTTTCTTCAGCACCGGCAGGCCGAGCTTTTCGTAGAGGATCACGCCCAGCTGCTTCGGCGAGCCGAGGTTGAATTCTTCGCCGGCGATCTCGAACGCTTCACGCTCCAGCGCGACCATCTTGTTGCCCAGCTCGATGCTCTGGATGCCGAGCAGCTCAGCATCGACGAACGCGCCCTGACGCTCGATGCGCGCCAGCACCGGCACCAGCGGAATCTCGATGTCGGTCAGCACGCTGGCCAGGCTCGGGATCCCGCTGAGTTTTTCAAACAGGGTCTGGTGCAGGCGCAGGGTAATGTCTGCGTCTTCGGCGGCGTACGGGCCAGCCTGCTCAAGGGCGATCTGGTCGAAGGTCAGCTGCTTGGCGCCTTTGCCGGCGATGTCCTGGAAGCTCACGGTGGTGTGATCCAGGTACTTCTGCGCGAGGCTGTCCATGTCGTGGCGGGTAGCGGTGGAGTTGAGCACGTAGGACTCAAGCATGGTGTCAAAGGCGATCCCGCGCACATTGATGCCTTGGCTCTGATCGCCGCCGATGGCGCAGTTGGCCAGAATGTTCATGTCGAACTTGGCGTGCTGGCCGACCTTGAGTTTGTTCGGGTCTTCCAGAATCGGCTTCAGCGCGCGCAGCACCGTGTCGCGATCCAGCTGCTCGGGCACACCGATGTAGGAGTGGGTCAGCGGAATGTACGCGGCTTCGTTGGCTTGCACCGCGAACGACAGGCCGACCAGTTGCGCCTGTTGCGCGTCGATGCCGGTGGTTTCGGTGTCGAAGGCGAACAGCTTGGCGTTATTCAGTTTCTTCAGCCAGACATCGAAACGCGCCTGATCAAGGATGGTTTCATACGCTGCTTCGGTCGGAGCGGCAGGGGCTTCTTCTGCGCGGGGGCTGAACAGATCGCCAGCCGGCGCAGGTTCCGCGGCAGCGCTCAGTTCCTGGCGCTTGGCGTCGCGATCGAGGTCGTTCAGCCAGCTTTTGAATTCCAGCAAGGTGTACAGCTCGTAGAGCTTGGCCGGGTCTTCCGCGCCCATCTGCAGGTCATCGAGGCCGATGTCCAGCGGCACGTCGACTTTGATGGTCGCCAGTTGATAGGAGAGGAAGGCCATCTCCTTGTGTTCTTCAAGCTTGGCCGGCAGGGTCTTGGCCCCACGAATCGGCAGGGTCGGGACGATGTCGAGATTCGCGTACAGCTCGGTCAGGCCGCCGTTGACGCCGACCAGCAGGCCGGAAGCGGTCTTTGGACCGATGCCGGGAACCCCCGGAATGTTGTCGGAAGAATCGCCCATCAGCGCCAGATAATCGATGATCTGCTCGGGTGCGACGCCGAATTTCTCCTTCACGCCCTCCACATCCATCGAGCTACCGGACATGGTGTTGACCAAGGTAATGTGGCCATCGACCAGTTGCGCCATGTCTTTGTCGCCGGTGGAGATGATCACCGGACGATCCGCCGCCGCGCTGCTGCGGGCGAGGGTGCCGATCACGTCGTCAGCCTCGACGCCTTCCACGCAAAGCAGCGGGAAGCCGAGGGCGATCACGCTCTGGTGCAGCGGCTCGATCTGCACCCGCATGTCGTCGGGCATGCTTGGGCGGTTGGCCTTGTATTCGGCGTACATCTCATCGCGAAACGTCCCGCCCTTGGCGTCGAAGACCACGGCGAACGGGCTGTCCGGGTACTGCTTGCGCAGACTCTTGAGCATGTTCAGCACACCTTTGACCGCGCCGGTCGGCAGGCCTTTGGAGGTGGTCAGCGGTGGCAGGGCATGGAAAGCGCGGTACAGGTAAGACGAACCGTCCACCAGGACGAGGGGGGCTTGGCTCATGAGCAGAATCAACCTTTTCGGCGGGCCCGGCGCTAGAATAGCGGGACCGTTGACGACAAAGGGACAAGGTTATCATGCGTACGTTAAATCGCTTGCTGCTGGTCGGTTTGATTGCGGCCTCACCATTGGCCGCGATGGCGGCGGATGATGCGCCGTCAAAGGAGCCGGAAGTTACCATTAACACGCACACCGAAGGCGACAAGGTCATTCAGGAGTACAGCCGCAGTGGCTTTGTGTATGCGATCAAGGTCACGCCGAAGGGCGGCAAACCGTATTTTCTGGTGCGCGCCGATGGTTCGGACGTGAACTACATCCGTTCCGACCAGCCGGATATGCTGATTCCGTCGTGGGAAATCTTTACCTGGAAGTAAGATTCCTGACTTTTTAATCGGCGCCGCTTGATCGCGGCGCCCGAACTGAGCAGTTTTTAACCATGTCTGTGTTCACCCCCCTGGCTCGGCCCGAGCTGGAAACCTTTCTCGCC
>Ga0070662_100003280_pt1 | contig 10072 bp, 7 predicted proteins | sample KBSC53metaG_FD_65648 | JGI IMG/M metagenome (GOLD analysis project Ga0070662, IMG submission 65648) | Corn rhizosphere microbial communities from Kellogg Biological Station, Michigan, USA - KBS C5-3 metaG | ecosystem: Host-associated > Plants > Roots > Rhizosphere > Soil ...
CACTCGCGCGCGGCGCTGGCGGCGTACCCCGAATTGGCGTGCACGCCGGGGCCGTTCGAGGTGGCGACGGGATGGAGGACGCAGGAAGACATCCTGTGCCCCGGCGAGCAGACCTTCGCCTTCCTCGAAGGCGTGCTCAGCGAGGTGATGGAGCTGTTTCCCGGCCCCTTCATCCACGTGGGCGGCGACGAGGCGAAGAAGACGCGGTGGCGCGAGTGCCCGCTCGCCCAGGAGGTGATCCGCCGCGAGGGGCTGAAGGACGAGGACGAGCTGCAGAGCTGGTTCATCCGCCGCGTCGAGCGCTTCCTGAACGCGCACGGCCGCCGGCTGGTGGGGTGGGACGAGATCCTGGAGGGCGGCCTGGCGCCCGACGCCACGGTGATGTCGTGGCGCGGCACCGCGGGCGGGATCGCCGCCGCGCGGCAGGGGCACGACGTGGTGATGACCCCCGACCACACCCTCTACTTCGACCACTACCAGGGCGACCCCGCGCGCGAGCCGCTGGCCATCGGCGGCCTCAGCACGCTGCGCCACGTCTACGCCTGCGAGCCGGTTCCCGCCGAGCTCTCGCCGGCGCAGGCGGCGCATGTGCTGGGCGCGCAGGCGAACGTGTGGACGGAGTACATCGCCACGCCCTCGCACGTGGAGTACATGGTGCTGCCGCGGATGCTCGCCCTGGCCGAGGTGCTCTGGTCGCCCGCCGAATCGCGCGACTGGGAGTCGTTCCGCGCGCGCGCCGCCATCCACGTGCGGCGCCTGGAGGCGCGGGGCCACCGCGTCCGCCCGCTGGACGAGGGGTGACGCGCGCAGGCCGGTGTAATCGCGAGGGCAGGGATTTTCGAGGCAAAAGCGACGAGGCCGCGTGGCGAGCGCGGCTCCGTTCTTTTCACCAGCTCCGATTACGCAGACGGCCCGGTCCGGATGTCGAAGCGCATGCTCGTGCCAAGCCGCGCGAGATCACGGTTCTTATCCAGGGCGATCCGTGTCAATCGCTCCTGCATCAGCTTGTTGCGCTTGAACGCCAGCCTCTCGTACCACCCGTCCAGTCCGGACCGCGCATCCACCGCCACGAAGCGGCAGCCGATCTGTCTGCTGCCCCTGATTGCGAGGCCGATCACGTCCGCAACGATCGTCTCGCCCAGTCCGTGGCCCTGGAATCGCACGTCGACGCCCAACTGGGCCAGCTTCGTGGCGCCTACCGTTTCGTAGCGGATATGCGGCCCGCGCTCTCTGAACGCCAGCGCAAGGCCATCCATGGCCACGGTCGCGAATCCGGCGAAGGCGCCGTCGACGAAGTATTGGTATGTGACCGACGTGGACTCCTGCTGGTCCGCCCACGCACGCTCGTAAAGAAATTCGTTCTGTTCGGGGTTGCCGCAATCGAAGCCCGGCTCGGGAGGTCCTTCCAACTTGCGGATGGTTACCTCGCCAGGGGGACGGTCATTCCGGACCGGCATGGGCTCGGCTTACCAGGGTTCAAGGGGTCATCAGGCCGCCTTACGCGGCAGCAGGCGGCGGCTGCTTCTTCGACGCGGCCTCTTCCGCTTCGAGCCGTTCGCGAAGAGCCATCATCTCCTTCGCGCGCCGCATCATCCTGCGCCGTGCCGGCGTATCCTCGGGCGGGCGCGACATCTCCTCGAGAACTTCACGTGTGCCCTCGATCGAGAGAGGACGCATCGGATTTCTTCTCATGTTGCTCCACGTGTGGACGGACCGGTTCCGGCGACTCGAGCCCAGGGCGGCTCCGGCATCTCCCGATGACCGCGCTCATCAGCGACCTGACATTCGGGCGTAGATACGGCGCGGTTCAACACTGACGCTCCGGTCGTCTCCCGTCAAGGGTGCCGCAGGTGGCGGAAGTGATTACGGTACGCGAGTTTACCGCTCCATATCCGCCACCTCGGGGCCGCTCCTGGCCGGCCGTGTGCTATTGCGCGCATGTGATTCGCTCACACGACTCGTCGCGCGGCCGTCCCGGTCGCGTTCGGGCGGCGTCACTTCCCGGGCGCTGGCTCGTCCTCGTCCTGCTCGTCGCCGTCGGGGTCGGCGTAGCGGCGCGCGATCTCGTCGAGCTGGGCCTGCCACTCGGCGTCGGACGGGATGTGCGGGTGCGGGCGCCGCGGCCGCTGCGGGCGCGACGAGGAGGGCGCCACGTAGCGGAACCGGCGCGCCAGGAACATCGCCGCGGCGCCCAGGCCGAAGCCGACCACGCCGGCGGCCACCATCTTCCCGCCGTCGTCTTCCATGATCAGCGTGCGGCGCGCGAAGAACTGCTCCACCTCGGAACGGGCTCCCACCTCGTCGGGCGCGGGCTCTCGCTCCTCCGTGCTGTCCGGCGCCGCCCCGTCGCCCGGCGCGGCGGCCATCTGCCGCAGGATGTCGGCGAGGTCCAGGAACGAGGACGGCTGCGTACCGGGTTCGGGGCGGCCGCCGCCCGCGCGGCCGGGGGCGCGCGGCGCGTGGTCCGCGGCTTCGGAGCCCGGCTGATCGCGGGCGCCGGCGAGACGGCCCAGGTCGATCACCACGGCGGGGCCGGCGGGTCTCCCGGAACGTCCTTCCCTGCGCGACCGGATCTCCCGCAGCAGGGTGGCCATCGCCTCTTCCTCGGACGCGTGCGTCAGGTCGATCACCTCGATCGTGCCTTCCATGGACATGGTGGGGCGTCGCGTGCTCATGGTCCTCGCTCCGGCGTGTTGGGTTGGGTGGCATGGACGCCCAACAGTCGGGGCCGGACCGAGCCGCGTCAAGGGTTTTGTTGCGGCGTAAACGCTTGCCAATCGGTACTTTAGCCGCTCCTAACCAGCCAGCGGAGGGACACCTCGGAGTTGTCGTCGAGGGATCTGCCGCAAGCCGGCTGGATGATCGGCGCGGCGCCCGAATCGTCCCTCACGTGATGACCGCCGCCGGCGCGCCAAACGTTTGCCTGTACCGGCTGCTCTGTCCCGCCTACGCTTGCGTGCATCCATCCGTTTGGCCCAGTGCCAGCTCGAGGGAGCCGCTCCCCCTGACGGCCTTCACGGCGGGCGCGGCCTGAGCGCGAACCGACGCACGGTCCGGTGATGACGGCCCGCGGCGCTCAGCCGCAGCCCCACCGCTGTGTGCCTCGCACTTGCGCGCATCGCCGCTCCGCGTGAATCTGCCCTGGTCCCGTCCAGCGCCGCCTTCTCACACACCAAACTCGGCGTGGGAGTCCGCGAAGGCGGACTTCGGGCCGTTGTTGCCGCGGATTCATCCGCCCTGGAGGCCCGGCCCGGACCGACACCACCTCCCCGGAATCACAGCCCTGATGCCGTCCATCTCCCGATCCACCGCCCTCCTTCACCTCGCCGCGCTGGGCGTGGCCGCGCTCGCCGCGTGCACGCCGGGGCCGCGGACACCCGCGGATTCGTCGCCCGCCGCGCCGGCGCTGTCCGCCGGCGCGAGCCAGTCCCCGGCGCCGGGACGGGTCCCCGACGGCGTGTACGACCTGCTGATCCGCGGGGGGAGGATCATCGATGGGACGGGGAGCCCGTGGGTGCGCGGCGACGTGGCGATCCGCGGCGACCGCATCGCGGCGGTGGGGGTGCTCACCGGGGCGCAGGCGCGCGATACCATCGACGCCACGGGGCTGATCGTGGCGCCGGGGTTCATCGACATGCTGGGGCACTCGGAGTACCCGCTGCTCACCAACCCTCAGGCCGCCAGCAAGATCACCCAGGGGATCACCACCGAGATCACCGGCGAGGTGACCTCCGTGGTCCCCGTGAACGACCGCACCCTGGCCGAGCTGGGCGACAGCGTGGGCGCGCTGGTGACCTGGCGCGACCTGGACGGCTACTTCGCGCGGCTCGACGGCGCGCGGCCGGCCATCAACCTGGCCACCTTCGTCACCCTGGGCTCGGTGCGCCGCTACGTGATGGGCGACGAGGACCGCCGCGCCACGCCCCAGGAGCTGCAGCAGATGCGGGGGCTGGTGGCCGACGCGATGCGGCAGGGGGCGATGGGGCTCAGCACGGGGATGGCGTACAGCCCGGCGTCGTTCACCCCCACCGACGAGATCGTGGAGCTGGCCAAGGTCTCCGGGGAGTACGGCGGCGGCTACGCCAGCCACATCCGCAGCGAAGGCAACCGCCTGGTGGAGGCGATCGACGAGGCGATCCACATCGGCGAGGCGGCGGGAACGTGGGTGGAGATCCACCACATCAAGGCGAGCGGCAAGGCCAACTGGGGGAAGATGACCCAGGCCGTGGCGGCGATCCAGGCGGCGCGCGCCCGCGGCGTGGACGTGATGGCCGACCAGTACCCGTACCCCGCCTCGGGCACCGACCTGGACGCCATCCTTCCCAATTGGGCGCACGCGGGCGGCACCCAGGCCATGCTCGGGCGCCTGCGCGACCCCGCCACCCGCGCGCGCATCGCCGCCGAGCTGACCAACGGCGGCGACGAGACCATCGGCGCCAGCGCCGGCGGGCCCAGCGGCGTGATGATCGCGGGGATCGCCGAAGACAGCCTGCGGCGCTACCAGGGGATGCGGCTGTCCGAGGTGGCCGCGGCGCGCGGCCAGCCGGTGGTCGACGCGCTCTTCGACCTCATCCTCGCCGACCGCGCCCGCACCAGCGCGATCTACTTCTCGATGAGCGAGCAGGACATCGAGTACGCCATGCGCCAGCCGTGGGTGAGCGTGGGAATCGACGCGGGCGCGCGCCGCGCCGACAGCACGGTGGCCGAGCACCCGCACCCGCGCGCCTACGGCTCGTTCCCGCGCATCCTTTGCCACTACGTGCGCGAGCGGCGGGTGATCACGCTCGAAGACGCCGTCCGCAAGTTCACCGCGCTCCCCGCCGCGCGCGTGGGACTGGCCGACCGCGGGGTGATCAAGGCGGGAATGTACGCCGACCTCACCCTCTTCGACCCCAACACCGTCTGCGACCGCGCGACCTTCGTGAACCCGGTGCAGACGGCGGTCGGCATCCAGCACGTGATCGTGAACGGCGTCCCCGAGATCCGGAATGGGCGCATCACCGGCGCGCGCGGCGGGCGGGGGCTGCGGCGCGGCGGCGGGTAAGCGTCTCGATCCACGAAGGCGAGCCGGACGGAGCAGCCAGGGCGAGGGATGGAGGCCGAGGCTCGCCACCGCGCTTTTCTCGGTGTCCTCCCTGGCCCCCTCTGCGCCGCCGGGGTTCCAGCGCCGAGGTCGAGTGGCTGCACGGACTTGGCTCGGCAGGTCATAGACTGGCGCCTTCCACTTGACGGATTCGCTCTGCCACCATATGGTGTAGCACTCCCGCCTCTTCACGCGGTCCTCCGCGTCCGGGATCTGCTCGCGGCACCCCCCCTTACATCGCCGAGGTACAAATGCGCTGGTCCACTCGGGTGGCCCTTCCCCTCCTCCTGTCTCTCGTGGCCGCGTGCGCGGAAGGCGGCTCGCCCGTCGCCCCCGCGGGGAACCCTCGCGCGCCCGGCGGCGCCTCGGCCACCATCTTCGACGGCGCGCACGCGGGGGCGGCGTACGACAGCAAGTTCTACTTCCTCCCCCCGATGGTGAAGAACCCGAAGGACGACTTCAAGGAAGCCGACGGGACGCTGTCGCCGGTGGTGGAGGTGTGCGAGCTGACCGCCGCCAGGGTGTGCGGCCGGCTGATCGACCGCTACGGGCCCGCGGGCGGCTCCAAGACCAACGAGAACGTGCGCTGGCTGGGGAACCACTACCAGGTGGATTTCCACGCCGGCTCGTACACGCTGGACCCGGGCAAGATGCTGCGGGTGACGGTGTACGTGAACAACCTGGTGATGGGGTGGGCCGACGTGATCGTGGGCCGCACCGCCCGCGATTTCAACGGCGTAAACGGCGACGAGTACGTGACCATCACCACCGCGCAGACGCTGGCGATCAAGTTCCGCGTGGGCCAGGGGATCGCCGGCGGGATCCACGTGACCCCGCCGCTGCAGACGGTGCGCGCGGGCGACGGCGCGAACTACACCGCGGCGGTCACCGACCTGCACGGCGCGCCGCTGGGCGTGCCCGTCACCTGGACCAGCTCCGACCCGACCATCGCCACCGTCGACGCAAACGGCGTGGTGACCACCCTGCGCGCCGGCACGGTGACCATCACCGCCTGCGCCGAGCGGGTGTGCGACTCGGCGCAGCTGGTGGTGAAGCCGAAGGTGCAGCAGGTGGCACGGGTGGTGGTGGACCCGGCCGTGACCGGCATCGGCGGCACGGTCACGCTGGTGGCCCACGCGTACGACGAGGACGGGAACCCGATGACGCCCACCGGGCCCTTTACCTGGACGGTGCGCGACACCGACGGCAGCCTGGTGACCATCACCAGCAGCACCGGCGTGGTGACCGGGCTCTCCACGGGGGTGGCGGTGGCCACGGCCACGGTGTCGGGCGTGTCGGGGTCCAACACGGTGACGGTGACCACCGACCTGGAGCTGGCCACCATCTGCACCAGCCTCGGGTTCCACTACTTCGGCTCCACCACGGTGCTGCCGGACGGGCCGTGCGGGCTGCGCCTGACGCCCGCGTCGGAGTGGACCGCCGGCTCGGCGTGGGCCGCCGCCAAGCAGCCGCTGGCCGGCGGGTTCGAGGTGCGCTTCGGGATGCGGATGTCGCAGCCCGGCCCGGCCGACCTGCTGGTGCAGGGGAACACCACCCCCGGCGCCGACGGCCTGGTGTTCGTGGTCCAGAACCAGGCTCCGGACGTGGTGGGCAACCAGGGCGTGGGGATCGGGTACCTGGGGATGACCTCGTCGCTGGCGGTGGAGTTCGACACCTGGCTGAACCCGGGCGAGGGCGACCCCTCCAGCAACCACGTGAGCGTGCACACCAACGGCACGGGCCCGAACAGCACCGACGAGGCGCTCTCCATCGGGTCGGCCAACATTCCCGGCGACCTGTACGACAACCAGGTGCACCAGGTGGTGGTCCGCTACGTGCCCGGCACGCTGACCGTGTCGCTGGACGGGGTGACGCTGGTGACCACCAGCGTGACGATCACCAACATCGGCGGCGCCAGCATCCTGGACCCCGGCGGCAAGGCGTGGGTCGGCTTCACCTCGGCCACCGGCGGCGCCTACGGCATCCACGACGTGATGAGCTGGTTCGTGCACACGACGGCTCCGTAAAGCCGTCCGCCGACGCGGAATGGAACGACGACGAGGGGCCGCCGGCGCGCGGCCCCTCGTGTGCTTCCGCCGGCAGGCTCCGTGGGCTGGAACGGCCGGCGAGGCAGTCACCGCGGCGTGATCCCCCGACCCGTATCGGCGGAAGGGATAACAGCCTTGGCTCTCACGGAGGGACGGAGCAACGGAAAGTGCTTCAGCGTTTCGGTTCCTCCGTTCCTCCGCGAGACCCATCAGCGGCCCCTCGTCGCACTGAACAGGAATGAAGAGGTGGATCACCGCACCCACGGGCGCCGCAGCGTGTAGGCGGGGACGTCGGTGATCCCCTCGCGGCGGACCTCCACCAGCCTGCGCGTGGCAAGGCGGGTGACGGCGTCCTGCACCGCGCGGCGCGAGAGGCCGGTCTCCTCGGCGAGCTGGCGGAGACTGGCCACGGCCTCGCCCCCGCCGCCGTCGGTGAGCCGCCAGAGCGCCAGGTACAGCAGGAACGCCGACGGGTGATGGTCGTGCCCCACCAGGTCGGGCATCAGCGTTTCCAGCACGTAGTCGTCCAGTACGATCGGCATCGGCGCGGAGGGGGATCGGGACCGGCGGGAAGAGGACGGGCTGTGGCAGACGATGCCATAGTGCCGGCTGCACGCCTTGCCGCGCAAGGGCCGCGCGGTTTTCATTGTGCCGTCCGTTCACGTCCCCATCGAAACACCCGCGGCGCGGAGCCCACGGTCATGATCAAGCACGTCAAGTTCATCAGCATTCCCACGCGCGACCAGGACCGCGCGCTCCAGTTCTACACCGCGAGCCTGGGCTTTCGCGTGGTCACCGACCAGCCGTTCGGCGAGCAGCGCTGGATCGAGCTGCGCATTCCCGGCGCCGAGACCGGCGTGGTGCTGTTCACCCCCACGGGGCATGAGGACCGCATCGGCGGCTTCATGAACATGGCCTGGGCCACCGACGACGTGCAGAAGACGTACGACGAGCTGTCGGCCCGCGGCGTGGAGTTCGTGCAGCCCCCCAGGACGGAGCACTGGGGCACCAGCGCCATCTTCAAGGACCCCGACGGCAACACCTTCGTCCTTTCGTCGCGCTGACGGGAGCGCCCGAATCCCCGACGCGAACATGGACGCGGAGCGCCGCAATGGCGCTCCGCGTTTTTGCCGTGTATCATCGGTGCGCGCAGCCGGATACGGGTGCCGCGCGGCGCCGCCACGCAACCCGTACGCTGTTCGCACGAGCGTGCTTTTGCACTCGCGTCACCAAAGTTGCAGAGAAGGCGCACGGGGGCTGGCTGGCGGACCGGAAAAGGTGTGCAATGTTCGTTCAGGGTAGCAGCCGATGATGGGGCCGTTCGGCGACGACACGCCGGCGCCGCCGGGTGGCCGCGCCAGCCGCGCCGCGCGCCGCGAGGCCGCGCACTTCGCCGGCGCGACGGGCACCGCGGCCACGATGGCCGAGAGCTCGGGCCTGTACCAGCTGCTGGTGGAGAGCGTGCAGGACTACGCCATCTTCGCCCTGGACCCCACCGGCCACATCCTGAACTGGAACGCCGGCGCCCAGCGCCTGAAGGGGTACACCCGCGACGAGATCGTGGGCCGGCACTTCTCCATCTTCTACCCGCAGTCCGACATCGACGCCGGCAAGCCGCCCTGGGAGCTGGAGATGGCGAAGGCCGAGGGGCGGCTGGAGGACGAGGGATGGCGGGTGCGCAAGGACGGCACGCGCTTCTGGGCCAACGTGGTGATCACGGCGCTGCGCGACGAGACGGGCACGCTGGTGGGCTTCGCCAAGGTCACCCGCGACCTCACCGGGCCGCGGCGGTCCGAAGAGGCGCTGCGCGAGAGCGAGGAGCGCTTCCGCCTGCTGGTGCAGAACGTGAGGGACTACGGGATCTTCATGCTCGATCCCGGCGGGCACGTGATCAGCTGGAACGAGGGCGCCGAGCGCATCAAGGGGTGGACGGCCGCCGAGATCATCGGCAAGCACTTCAGCACCTTCTATCCCCCCGAAGACATGGCCAAGCCGGCGTGGGAGCTGGAGGTGGCGGTGCGCGAGGGGCGGGTGGAAGACGAGGGGTGGCGGATGCGCAAGGACGGCACGCGCTTCTGGGCCAACGTGGTGATCACCGCGCTGCGCGCCCCCGACGGACGGCTGCTGGGCTTCACCAAGGTCACCCGCGACCTGACCGAGCGCCGCGAGGCCGAGGCGCGCGTGCTCGACGCCACCCGCCGCGCCGCCGCCGCCGACGCGGCCAACCGCGCCAAGAGCGAGTTCCTGGCCTCGATGAGCCACGAGCTGCGCACCCCGCTCAACGCCATCGGCGGCTACAGCGAGCTGCTGGCGCTGGGGCTGCGCGGCCCGGTCAACGAGCAGCAGCAGGCCGACCTGGAGAAGATCCAGCGCAGCCAGCGCCACCTGCTCAACATCATCAACGACCTGCTCAACTACAGCCGGATGGAGGCGGGGCAGGTGCAGTACGAGCGCCAGCCGGTTCCGCTGCGCGCCACCGTGGCCGCGGTCACGCTGATGCTGGAGCCGCAGGCCGCGCAGAAGGAGCTCACGCTCACGCACACTCCCTGCCCCGACGGGCTCGCCGCGCTGGCCGACGCCGTGAAGGTGGAGCAGATCCTGCTCAACCTGTGCTCCAACGCGGTGAAGTTCACCGGCAAGGGCGGCCGCGTGGAGGTGCGCTGCGGCGCCGCCGAGGAGAGCGTGACGGTGGAGGTGTGCGACACCGGCGAGGGGATCCCGCGCGACCAGGTGGACCGCATCTTCGAGCCGTTCGTGCAGCTGGGCCGCTCGCTCACCAACACCCGCGAAGGCACGGGGCTGGGCTTGGCCATCAGCCGCGACCTGGCCCGCGGGATGGGCGGCGACCTCAGTGTGCGCAGCCGCCCGGGCCAGGGCTCCACCTTCACGCTCACCCTCCCGCGCTACCGGCCGGAAAAGGCGTAGCGTCCCCGCCTCCCCC
>Ga0070662_100003301_pt1 | contig 10051 bp, 10 predicted proteins | sample KBSC53metaG_FD_65648 | JGI IMG/M metagenome (GOLD analysis project Ga0070662, IMG submission 65648) | Corn rhizosphere microbial communities from Kellogg Biological Station, Michigan, USA - KBS C5-3 metaG | ecosystem: Host-associated > Plants > Roots > Rhizosphere > Soil ...
AGATCGCGACCCACACCGCCAGCCCGATCACCGGCCAGTGGTCGAGCACCTCGGGATGACGCAGGTTGAAATACACGTTGGCGCCGATGGCCGTCAGCAGGATCACCGCGACGACCACCAACCGGGGCCATTCCACCTGCAGACCCTCGGGCGCGTCCTTGCTGATGGGTTGATAGGCATGCTGCTGGCGCGCTGCGATGACGCCGAAGAACAGCAACGCCGGCACCGCGGCGACATACGCCTCCAGCACGTGCAATGGGCTGACGCCGGCGATCCACATCATCGTGGTCGTGGTATCGCCGACCACGCTTCCCGCACCACCCGCATTCGATGCGGCGACGATCGCGGCAAGGAAACCGACGTGCACGCGCCCCTTGTAGAGCACGCTGGCCATCGTGCCGCCGATCATCGCTGCGGCGATGTTGTCGAGAAAGCTCGACAGCACGAAGACGACGATCAGCATCACGAAGCCGCCCTTCCAGTCATCGGGCAGGAAGGCCGGCAACAGGGCCGGCAAGCGGCTCTTCTCGAAATGATCGGACAGCAGCGCGAATCCGAGCAGCAGCCCGAACAGATTGGCCACCGTGACCCATTCATGGGCGAGGTGCGCCCCGAGGCCGCCGAGCCCGGGCGTGCCGTGGAAGCCGGTGAACAACAGCTTGTACGCGGTGATCGTCACCAGGCCGATCACCGCCACGCGCAGCGTATGGTGGTGGAACAGCGCCACACCCGCGAGCACACAGGCGAACAGGATGAAGTCGAGCGGAATGCCGAAGAGAGCGGGAAGCGAGGGCGTCATGCAGCGTCCTTTGTTGGGGATCGCGCCCGCGGGCCATGGTCGGCCTTTTGTCTCCTGAAAGGGGCGCGGGCGATTATAGGAATCGCCCTTTCGCTCAAGCTGAGAAGAAGCTGAACGGCGTCACGCCAATATCAGGCGATGAAACGCACGAAGTTTTCGATCGGCTCGCGCTCGGTGACCAGCGTGTTCTCGACCCGGCTCCAGTCGGCATGGCCGAGCGACATGCCGCAGACCACCATCTCCGACGCCGGGGCGCCCACATGCTCGGTGATGATGCGATGGAACTGCGTGAACGCGGCCTGCGGGCAGGTATGCAGCCCGCGGGCGCGCGCCGCGACCATGATGTTCTCGAGGAACATGCCGTAGTCGAGCCAGCTGCCCTGCTGCATGATGCGGTCGATCGTGAAGATCATGCCCACCGGCGCATCGAAGAACGCGTAGTTGCGGCCGTGCTGCTCGTGCATGCGCTGCTTGTCGGTCTTGGCGATGCCGAGCAGGCCATACAAGTCCCAGCCCACCTTGCGCCGCCGGTCGATGTAGGGCGAGGCCCATTCGGTCGGGTAGTAGGCGTACTCCTCCTGGTGCTGCGCGCGCTGCTCGGGGTCGTCGTACGCGGCGCGGATCCTGGCTGAGAGCGAGGCCTTGGACTCGCCGGTCAACACATAGACCTTCCACGGCTGCGTGTTCGTGCCCGAGGGCGCGCGGGAAGCGACGCGCAGGATCTCCTCGACCGTTTCGCGCGGCACGGGCGTCGGCAGGAAGGCGCGGATCGACCGCCGCGAGGTGATCGCGGCATCCACCGCAGCGACGGATTCAGGGGTGGGGGTGTCGTCGTTCATGCGGTGATACGCAGGGGGTCCAGGGCGCGCAGCAGTGCGTCGGGTAGCGGTGCCGGGCGGCGCGTCTCGCGATCGACGTAGACGTGCACGAAGTGCCCGCCGGCCGCGCTCATCGGCTCTCCCTCCGCGAACAGCCCCACTTCGTAACGCACACTGGAACTGCCCACATGCGCGACGCGCAGGCCGGCATCGACGATCTGCGGGAACGCCAGCGACGCGAAGTAGTTGCAACGGGTCTCGACCACGAGGCCGATCACGCCGCTGCGGTGGATGTCCAGCGCACCGGCCTCGATCAGGTAGCGGTTCACCGCGGTGTCGAAGAAGCTGTAGTAGACGACGTTGTTGACGTGGCCGTACACGTCGTTGTCCATCCAGCGCGTCGTGATCGCAGTGAAATGCCGGTAGGCGCTGCGCTCCTCGGGGCGGGCACGGGCCGCGGCTTCGGGTCGTGAACTCATGCCCCGCATTGTTCCATCGTCTTGCGGGCCGCACTCCAGGCCTGCCAGCTGCCGAAGGCCTCGCGGAAGCTGGCGAGCTGCACCGCCACCGTGGTCTCGATCACGTGGCCGTAGCCGCCCGCCATCGCCATCACCGCGGGGATGCCGCGCTGGCGCAGCGCCTCGAACACGCGATGGTCGCGCTCCGCCATGCCGGCGGCGCTGAGCTTGAGCCGCCCGAGCCGGTCGCCCTCGTGCGGGTCGGCACCTGCGAGATAGAACACCAGCCCCGGCAGTCCATCATCGTGGCGGCGCCACATCGCCTCCAGCGCGGCATCCAGCGCCTCGAGGTACGGCCCGTCGGTGCAGCCGTCGGGCAGGTCGACGTCGAGGTCGCCGGCCTCCTTGCGGAACGGAAAGTTCTTCGCGCCGTGCAGCGAGAGCGTGAAGACCGTGGGGTCGTCGCGGAAGATCGCCGCGGTGCCGTTGCCTTGGTGCACATCGAGGTCGATCACCGCGACACGCAGCAGGCGGCGGTACAGCCGATGCCACTCGGCCTGCATCAGCCGGGCCGCAACCGCCACATCATTGAAGACGCAGTAGCCGCTGCCCTTGTCGGCCTGGGCATGATGCGTACCACCGGCGAGGTTGGCCGCGACGCCCTCCGCCAGTGCGGCGCGAGCGGCCGCGATGGTGGCGCCCACCGAGCGCCGCGCCCGCTCGACCATGCGCGGCGACCACGGAAATCCGATCTCACGCTGCTGGGCCGGCGTCAACCACCCTTCGGCCACCGCGCTCACATAAGCCGGCGTGTGCGCCAGCGCGAGCTCGCCATCGGTCGCCTCCGGGGCGGGCATCAGGCGCACGCCGGGGAGTTCGGCGACGACCGCATCCCGCAGGAGCTTGTACTTCGGCATCGGAAACCGATGCCCTTCCGGCAGCGGCAGGACGAAATGGTCGGCGTAGAAGGCTTGCATGGAGGTGGCGCAGATTGTGGCGCCGGCGGCAGAACTAGGACCGCGACCCTAGATTGCTGCAACGCAACAAAAAGGACTTGCAAAGCGTCCGCGCGTCCATATACTTCAATGCATGCTGCACTGCAGCAAACATTTTTTCACCGCAACCCCACTCTTTGGAGTCCTCATGCTCACTGCTGAACAACTGGTCGCCGCCCAGAAAGCCAACGTCGAAACCCTGTTCGGTCTGACGAACAAGGCCTTCGAAGGCGTCGAGAAGCTGGTCGAACTGAACCTGCAAGTCGCCCGCGCCGCGCTCGGCGAGGCCGCTGAAACCGCCCATGCCGCCTTCTCGGTCAAGGATGCCCAGGAACTGCTGGCCCTGCAAGCCGGCCTGCTGCAGCCCGCCGCCGAAAAGGCCGCCGCCTACAGCCGCCATGTCTATGACATCGCCGCCAGCACCAATGCCGAAGTGACCAAGGTTGCCGAAGCCAAGCTGGCCGAGGCCCAGAGCCAATTCATGGCCGTGGTCGACACCGCCGTCAAGAATGCGCCGGCCGGCACCGAAAACGCCGTCGCGCTGGTCAAATCGGCCGTCGCCGCTGCCAACAACGCCTACGAAAGCGTGCACAAGGCCGCCAAGCAGGCTGCCGACGTCGCCGAAGCCAACTTCCAGGCCATGACCACGACGGCCGTCAAGGCCTCGCAGGCCGCGACCGCCGCCAAGCCGAAGCGCACCACGGCTGCGGCTTGATACAAGTCGCGATGCGAAGGGGTTGAACTTTTTCAAACCCCTCGCATCTATGGAGCACTGCGGTACCCGTGGAATCGCAGTCTCCCTGAAAGGTTGTCTCCTCGGTACCTCTCGAAACCCCCTTTCAAGGTACCTTCGGCCCGATGCCCCAAGCGTCGGGCTTTTTTATTTGGTCAGCGCGGCGATGCGCGCTTTGAGCTCGGGCATCAGGGCCTGGGCGATTTCCCGCCCGGCTTGGATCGACTTGGCTCGCACGGTGAAGTCGGCGCTGGACACGCCGGCGAGCTTGGGCCGCATCACGACATCGGCTTCCTTCAGCTCGTAGTTGTTGATGCTGCGGCCCATGATCGCGAAGGTCTGCAGCAGCATCCGCATCACGTCGCCGGTGGCGTTGCCCTCGGGCGCGGCCGAAATGTCCACCGCCACCACCAGCTCGGCGCCCATTTGCCGCGCAAAGCGCACCGGCACGGGCGAGACCAGGCCGCCGTCGACGTACTCGCGCGTGCCGATCTTCACCGGCTGGAACACGGCAGGCACCGCGCTCGAAGCGCGCACCGCCACGCCCGGATCGCCGCGCTGAAACAGGATCGGCTGCCCGCTGTCGAGATCTGTCGCGACGATGCCCAGCGGCAGCTTCATCTGCTCGATCGCGCGGCCGCCGGTGTGGTCGCGCACGTAACGGGCAAGCGCCTCGCCCCGGATCAATGCCCGGCCAGGGAACGACCAGTCCGTGATCGCCGATTCGTCCATCGTCTGCGCCAAGGCCCCGAGCTCGGCACCGCTGCGGCCGGCAGCGTACAGCGCTGCGACTAGGCTGCCCGCCGAGGTGCCGACGACGAGATCGGGGCGGATGCCGTTTTCCTCCAGCACCTGGATCACGCCGATGTGCGCGAAGCCGCGTGCCGCGCCTCCCCCTAGCGCCAGGCCGATCTTCGGCAGGCGCGGCGGCTTGGGCGGGACGACGACCACCGGCGGAGGCGTCTCGACGGCCACGGGCGGCGGGGAAGTCTTGGGCGCCGTCTGGCACCCCGCCAGCACGAGCGAAAACAGCAGGAACAGGGCGCCGAACAGGCGCCGAGGCGGGAAGCTTCGGTTCATCCTGGAATTCTAGAAGCGCGTATTCATCGCCCGCAGATGCTCAGAATCATTCCGCATAAGAATAATCAATCAACTAATCTGTTGTTCTCAAATATATAGACGGTTCGTACAGTCCCGCCCACGGGGCCCGATCCGGGCCCTCCCTTTTTGGACTTCACATGGACTGGCTGGCGATCTTGAGCGGATTCGGCGTCGGCGCCATCGTCGGGATGACCGGCGTCGGCGGCGGCTCGCTGATGACGCCGCTGCTGATGGGCGTGTTCAAGCTCAGCTCGCCGCTCGCGATCGGCACCGACCTGTGGTTCGCCGCCGCCACCAAGACCAGCGGCTCGATCGCCCACCATCGCCTGGGCCATGTGGACTACCGCATCATGGGCCTGCTGCTGCTGGGCAGCATCCCGGCCTCGCTGGCCACGATCGCGTTGATGCACCTGACCGGCATCACCAAGGGCTGGGCCAGCGCCCTCACCTTCTCGCTCGGAATCGCGCTGCTGCTGACCGCCGTGACCGTCGCCTATCGCAGCGTCTGGCACAAGGTCGGTATGAAGCTCGAGCAGGTGATCCCCCAATCCCGCAAGGGGCCGCTGACCGTGGCGGCCGGGCTGGTGCTGGGCGTGCTGGTGTCGCTGAGCTCCATCGGCGCCGGCGCGATCGGCGCCACCTTGATCCTGATCCTGTACCCTCGCCTCCCCACGCAGCGGCTGGTCGGCACCGACATCGCCCATGCGGTGCCGCTGACCCTCGTGGCCGGCATCGGCCACGCTTCGCTCGGCCACGTGCACTGGGGCCTGCTGGGGGCGCTGCTGATCGGTTCGCTGCCGGGCATCTGGCTCGGCGCCCGCCTGACCAAGTCGATGCCCGAGAAGCTCACGCGCGCGTTGCTGTGCGTTTCCCTGGTGACCGCCGGACTCAAAGTGATCCACTGACCATGTACCAGTACACCGATTTCGACCGTCAATTCGTCCATGCGCGCGCGGCGCAGTTCCGCGACCAGCTGGAGCGCAACCTGCGCGGCGAGCTGACCGACGACGACTTCCGCGCCTTGCGCCTGCAGAACGGCTGGTACATCCAGCGCCACGCGCCGATGACGCGCATCGCCGTGCCGTATGGCGAGCTGAGCAGCCGCCAGCTGCGCATGCTGGCACGCATCGCGCGGGAGTTCGACAAGAACTACGCCCACTTCACGACGCGCCAGAACTGCCAGTTCAACTGGATCCCGCTGCCCAAGGCGGCCGATGTGATGGAGTTGCTGGCGTCGGTCGACATGCACGGCATCCAGACCAGCGGCAACTGCATCCGCAACATCACCAGCGACGCCTTTGCCGGCTTGGCGCCGGACGAGATCGTCGACCCTCGGCCCTACTGCGAGATCCTGCGCCAGTGGAGCTCGCTGCATCCGGAGTTCGCCTTCTTGCCGCGCAAGTTCAAGATCGCCGTCAGTGGCGCCCAGGAAGACCGCGCCGCGATCGCCTGGCACGACGTCGGCCTGCAGCTGCGGAAGAACGGCGCCGGCGAGGTCGGCTTCGAAGTGCTGGTGGGCGGCGGCATGGGCCGCACGCCGGTGATCGGCACGGTGGTCAACAGCTTCGTGCCGTGGCAGCAGATCCTCGTGTTCCTCGAGGCGGTGGTGCGCGTCTACAACCGCTACGGCCGGCGCGACAACATGTACAAGGCACGCATCAAGATCCTCGTCAAGGCCGAGGGCCAGAAGTTCATCGACGCGGTGAACGCCGAGTTCAGCAACATCCTCGAGCGCGACGCCGATGGCGCGGCACACATCATCCCGCAGGCCGAGCTCGATCGGGTGGCGCAGTGCTTCGTGCTGCCGCAAGGCATCGACCCGGCAGCTCAGCCGTGGACGCCGCCGGCCGATGCGCCGGTCGCCTTCAAGCGCTGGCTCGACCGCAACGTGCACGCACACCGCGCCCAGGGCTACAAGGCGGTGACGCTGTCGCTCAAGCGCACCGGCCAGGCTCCCGGCGATGTGACCGACGAGCAGATGGAGCTGGCCGCCAACCTCGCCGACCAGTACAGCCTCGGCGAACTGCGCGTCACGCACGACCAGAACCTGGTGCTGCCCTGGGTGCGCGAGACCGAGCTGTTCGCGCTGTGGCAGGAGGCCAAGGCCGCGAGCTTCGCGACGCCGAACATCGGTTTCCTGACCGACATGATCGCCTGCCCGGGCGGCGACTTCTGCGCGCTGGCCAATGCACGCTCGATCCCGATCGCCGCCGCGATCACCGAGCGCTTCGAAGACCTCGACGAGCTCTACGACATCGGCGACATCGACCTGCACATCAGCGGCTGCATCAACTCCTGCGGACATCATCACAGCGGCCACATCGGCATCCTCGGCGTCGACAAGGACGGCAAGGAGTGGTACCAGGTGTCGCTCGGTGGCTCCGATGGTTCCACGCTGAGCGGCCAATCGGTGCCCGGCAAGGTGATCGGCCCGTCGTTCGCGGCCGACGAGGTGCCCGACGTGATCGAGGCCTTGATCACCACCTACAAGCGCGAGCGCCAGGCCGCTGAACGCTTCATCGACACGGTGCGCCGCATCGGCTTGGCACCGTTCAAGCAGGCCGCCGACGCTGAACGCCACGCGACCGCCGCCTGAGGAGCCCTACCATGAAGTTCGTCGAAAAATACCAGGACCCCTGGCATACCGCCGCCGGCGAAGACGGCCCGATCCCGCATCCCAATGCCCTGCCGAACCAGCTGCTGACGCTGGAGCAATGGCATGCGGTGCGCGACAGCTGGCCCGCCGGCCTGCCCACCGGCGTGATCGTGCCGAACGATGTGGACATCGAGACGATCGAGGCCGACCTGCCGCGCCTGCAGTTGATCGTGCTGCAGTTCCCGAAGTGGATCGACGGCCGCGCCTACAGCCAGGCCCGCATACTGCGCAGCCGCTTCCGTTATGGCGGCGAGGTGCGTGCCACCGGCGATGTGGTGGTCGACATGATGCCGTTGCTCAAGCGCACCGGCTTCAATGCAGTGGCGCTGCGCGGTGACCAGAAGCGCGAGCATGCCGAGCGCGCGCTCGGGTTCTTCGCGGGCCACTACCAAGGTGATGTCCTCGAGCACCGGCCGCTGTTCGCCCGCCCGCCGGAGGAGCGCAAGGCCGCGGCCGAATTCGTCAACCAGGGGGCCGCGATATGACAGCGGTCGCCCTCTATGCCCGCAAGACGGCCGATTTCGACGCCAAGGTCGTCAATGCCTCGAAGCTGCTGCGCGAGGCCGCCGAGCGCCATGGCGGCCGCATCGTGCAGGCCACGAGCCTCGGTGCCGAAGACATGGTCGTCACCGACCTGATCGCGCGGCTGCAACTGCCGATCGCGATCGGCACGCTCGAGACCGGCAAGCTGCATGACGAGACCGTCGCGTTGATCCCGCGCATCGAAGAGCGCTATGGCCTGAAGGTCGAGGTTTATCGGCCACAGGCCGAAGTGGTGATCCATTTCGTGCGCGATCATGGCGAGAAGGCGATGTACGAGAGCATCGACCTGCGCAAGGCCTGCTGCGGCATCCGCAAGCTGGAGCCGCTGGGCCGCATGCTCGCCGAGCGCAGCGCCTGGGTCACCGGCCTGCGCCGCGAGCAGAGCAACAACCGCGGCGAGGTGCCGTTCGAAGATGCCGACGACAAGGGCCGCCTCAAGCTCAACCCGCTCGCCGACTGGACCTGGAACGAGATCTGGCACTACATCCAGGCCTTCGATGTGCCCTATAACCCGCTGCACGACGAGTTCATGCCCAGCATCGGCTGCGCGCCGTGCACGCGCGCGATCGCCGTGGGCGAGGACTTCCGCGGCGGCCGCTGGTGGTGGGAAGACGAGAAGGCCAAGGAATGCGGGCTGCATGTGAAGCATGACGAAGAAGCGCCCGCCGTATCGATGATTGGAGACCGTGCATGAACGCACCCGTGAGCGTCGACAAGCTGCTGCCGCAGCTGGACCACAGCCACCTGGATTGGCTGGAAGAAGAAGCCATCTTCATCCTGCGCGAGGTCGCGGCCTCGTTCGAGCGGCCCGCGCTGCTGTTCTCGGGCGGCAAGGATTCTTGCGTGGTGCTGCGCCTCGCCGAAAAGGCCTTCAAGACACGCGTGTCCGGCAACGACTTCAAGGGCAAGCTGCCCTTCCCGCTGCTGCACGTGGACACCGGCCACAACTTCCCTGAAGTGATCGAGTTCCGCGACCGCCGCGTGGCCGAGATGGGCGAGCGCCTGGTCGTCGGCCACCTGGAAGATTCGATCAAGCGCGGCACCGTGCGGCTGGCGCATCCGCTCGAGTCACGCAACGGCCACCAGACCGTGACGCTGCTCGAGGCGATCGAAGAGCACCGCTTCGACGCGCTGATCGGCGGCGCCCGCCGCGACGAAGAGAAGGCGCGCGCCAAGGAGCGCATCTTCAGCCACCGCGACAGCTTCGGCCAGTGGCAGCCCAAGGAGCAGCGTCCCGAGCTGTGGACGCTGTTCAACACGCGCCACAAGCCGGGCGAGCACTTCCGCTGCTTCCCGATCAGCAACTGGACCGAACTCGATGTGTGGCTGTACATCGCCCGCGAGAACATCCCGCTGCCGAGCCTCTACTACAAGCACGAGCGCCAGGTGATCCGCCGCAAGGGCCTGCTGGTGCCGTTGACCGACGTGACCCCGCCGGAAGCCGGCGAGACGGTCGAGACCGCGCAAGTGCGCTTCCGTACCGTGGGCGACATGACCTGCACCTGCCCGGTCGAGAGCGACGCCACCAGCGCCGCCGAGATCGTGGCCGAGACGCTGACCGTCACGGTGAGCGAGCGCGGCGCCACCCGCATGGACGACCGTACCTCCGATGCCTCGATGGAGCGCCGCAAGAAGGAAGGGTATTTCTGATGTCTGCCGTGTTGAAGGAACAAGCCGTGGCCACCCAGACCACCGACCACCGCGCCCTGCGCTTTCTGACCGCCGGCAGCGTCGACGACGGCAAGAGCACGCTGATCGGACGCCTGCTGTACGACAGCCGCGCGATCCTGGCCGACCAGCTCGACACGCTCGAGAAAAGAGCGGCCGGCGCGCCGATCGATCTGTCGCTGCTGACCGACGGCCTGGAGGCCGAGCGCGAGCAAGGCATCACCATCGACGTGGCCTACCGCTACTTCGCGACCAAGACGCGCAAGTTCATCATCGCCGA
>Ga0070662_100003304_pt1 | contig 10047 bp, 9 predicted proteins | sample KBSC53metaG_FD_65648 | JGI IMG/M metagenome (GOLD analysis project Ga0070662, IMG submission 65648) | Corn rhizosphere microbial communities from Kellogg Biological Station, Michigan, USA - KBS C5-3 metaG | ecosystem: Host-associated > Plants > Roots > Rhizosphere > Soil ...
AAATAATAGAAATTATTGAATACAATTAGAATCTTTTTATGATTTGGTGAGATTTGTGAGAAATTATTTTCATTTGCAGCCCAAACGAGATGGTATCATAGCTCAATTGGTAGAGCAAAGGACTGAAAATCCTTGTGTCGCTGGTTCGATGCCAGCTGACAGGTCGGTTAATTCCGATTCTGTCCAGTTTTTTGCAGCTAATCGATGACATGATCGAATTTTACGGTAGTCGAAATACCTTTAACTCCCGAGGCAGCCGCAATCCCGATAAAGACCTGCTTTTTCATTGGCACTTCTTTCATCCCTACGATTTTCCATGATCGCCCATCAGAAGAAATTGCCACAGCGATTACAGTTCCTTTGCGGATGATGGGGTCTTCCAGCCATTGGCGTTCAAGTAAATTGGCTAATGAAATGATAACACCACGCACCTGCTTACATTCCGGCGGAATCCATAAATAAGCTGCGCGGTTTTCGATAGGTACTGAATATTGATAAATACTGTTCACAGATCCATCGACGAATGTTATTAAAGCCCGATATTTTCTAACACGCGATTGCTGTATTCGGTTAAAACAATTGCAGGCAGACCGTCTTAGTTACCGTTCCGATTCTAGTTTAAATTAAATTTTAGAGGCTTTCTTCTGATTGAAGATGGCCTTTTATTACCCGACGCTCGTCTAGATTATCTGAAAAAGCCGCGGATAACACCTACTTTATTTTATTGTTTGGCTCTCCATAAAAAAATAACTCGCTATAAATGTGACAATTACAGTTTATTTTCAAAAAAAATCTATTTAAGAACAATAATATGTGAAAATACCCGTCAAATAGGTCTAATTAATTTAACTATTATGAAATTATTAAAGATTAAAACCCTTGCAGGGGTAGGTGCGTCTGTTGTATTATTATCAGCACTTTCAATGTTCAGCTCTTGTTCAAAGAACAACGACAATGTCACTCCTTCAACCCCTACTTCAACTCCTACTACTACCGCTGCTAAACCTACACCAGCGTTTACTTCGGCATCCCTGGCGACCACTTACACAAGTTCAGGTCCAATCACAGCTAAGTCTTACACTACTTACTCAGGCTTGGTGATCAACTTAAATGGTTCAGGCACCACCGGGATAACGCTGCAAAATTTAACTAATGTGCACATCACCAATTGTAAAATCATCAATACTACTGGTTTTGCGATTAATATTTACAATTGTTCAAATGTAACAATTGATAACTGCCTTATTTCAAACGTTGGTTTTGGCGTGTATGCACAGGGTAACTCGAAGAACATAAAGGTTAATAACAACCAGTTCTTGAATATCAATGGTATCAACACTTCTTCTTTGGGTCATGCTGTACAATACAATGGTGTTAACGGTGGTGGCAACCAGGTAAACTATAATCATATAGAAAACATTGCCGGCGTGGCAGTGCATCCTCATGATATGATTAACCTTTATCAATGTAACGGCTTACAAGGCGACAGCATACAGGTAATAGGTAACTGGATCAGAGGTGGTCAATTAACTTTGTGGCCTAACTCTTATAGCGGAGCTGCAGGTATAATCATGGCTGATGTTGCCGGTTCATACCAGGTTTGCAGAAATAATATCCTGGTTAACCCTGGTTACGCAGGCATCCAATGTATAGGAACCGGATATGGTATCAAAATAGATCACAACCAGGTATTCAGTACCAGAACTGCCATAAACAGCAACGCGATCAACATTCTGGATAAAACCCAAATAGAAGTTTCTTACAATAAAACCAACTGGACAAACCATAATGGCATCAATGCATTATTGTCAGATGGGGAAACTCAATACTACCTGGGCTCACCTGCTTCCCCTTGGCCAAAAAACTTCGGCACAAATAACTGGAGATCAGGCATCACTGCAACCATTCTGCCTACTACTATCATTACAATGAATTAATAACGGTAGCATATATCATCTGACAAAATCATTAATAACAAGTTAGTTTGATATTAGAAAGCCTTCAGCATAAAGCTGAAGGCTTTTTTGTTTTGCGGGAAGTCTGTTCACGCAACGAATCTGAATAGCAGGACCCCTGCCAGGGGCTCGCCCTGATAGGGGAATAATTTATTGGCTGATGGTTACAGTACCCATATCCTGTACAGCGCCATTGGTCACAACAACGCCGGGAACTGTTTTGGTCACATATGGGCTAACCGGCACAAATTTAACGTTGTATGTTCCGGCTGGCAGGCCGGGGAAGAAGAACTTGCCGGTGGTATCAGCTATCGTACCTACGGTGTCTGTACCCATAATTGCGTACACTTTAGGGGCAGAAGCCGCAGGTGTAACTGTTCCTGTTAAAGCACCTGATGCCGCTTGAGCGACAGCGCGAATAACCGGTTTCAAAATATAATTACCGCTTCCCGTCAATACGATCGATTGTGCGGCATCAAAGTCGAGTAATAAGATATAGTCTACGCCTCCAATCAGCTTGTCGTGCACGTTTAATTTTACACCTGAAGTTTGTCCACTTGGAGTGGTCAGATTAAAATGGGTTCCATTTATCACTACCTCGTTACCTGTATTGTTCAACACCAGTCGTATTTGCTGAATTGTTCCGGCAGGAATATCCTGGGCCGCCAACAGCGTATCTTTTCCAAGCCTGAAATGCAAAATGTCGATAGGGCCGCCGCTTACGTTCAACGTTTGTTGGCCTTTGTCGGTAATCACTACTACGCTCTTAACGCTTAACATCACTGCATCATAAGGACCGGGTGCGTCCGTTAATTTTACTGCAACGTGAGTAGTACCCTTGTTGTCCTTTGAGCACGCTGAAACAAAAATGCACAGCGCTGCTGCAAGAATCAGAATCTGATTTTTCATTACTTTTGTTGTGTTAGTTTTCATTTGTTTTAGAGTAAAGGGCCATTGACGGCCGATTATTTTAAGCATTAGACAACTTATTTATTTTAAGGTTTAACGCTATTGTCACAAAAACGTTACATATCCTCATTTACAGGTGAATAATTTAATTACCTGAAGTTCGCTTAGGGTCTTTTGGTATTAAAATTGCCGCTCTGAAAAGCGGCTTTCCTTTGGGAGATTCTACTGGGACAGAAAAGAAATCTCGTTTCCTTAATCACATTTGTCCCCCGGTCATGGCAAGGTCTTTTCTTTATTACCTACAGCAAACAATCCGAATTTGCGCTATTCTTACCTTTGCCGTACATGCTACCATCATCTGCCATAACATCGTCACAACTCAAAAATCAGCGGGTTTCAACCATATTGGCCTTTGCCTTGTTGCCGCTGTCGGGGTTCGCTACAGACATTTATATTCCTTCGCTACCCAATATGGGTGCCGATATGCACATCAGCAGCATACAGGTACAATTAACCCTCACACTGTTCCTCATCAGCTACGGCACCTCTCAATTGTTTTTGGGGAGTGTTTTAGATTCCTACGGACGGTACAAGTTCAGCTTGGGGGCTTTGCTGGTGTTCATCCTGGCAAGTATCGTCATTGCTCTTACCCGTAATATCTATGTGATCTATGCTATGCGGATTATCCATGGCATTACGGTGGCTATGATCGTAATCGCTAAACGGGCTTATTTTGTGGATGTATATGAAGGCACAGAGCGAAAACATTACCTCAGCATGTTTACCATCATTTGGTCTGCCGGACCAATAGTGGCGCCCTTTTTAGGCGGTTATTTTCAAAACACGTTCGGCTGGCAGTCAAACTTTTATTTCCTGGCGGCGATGGCATCGGTTATAGCGGTGCTGGAGCTTTTATATAGCGGCGAAACAATCCGTCACCGGACACAATTCCACATAAAGAAAATCGCAGCCGTGTACGCTGAAATGATCAAAGAAACCACGTTCAGCCTGGGCATCCTGATGCTGAGCTTTGCTTATTCAATGGTGATCATGTACAACATGACCGGCCCTTTTATTATCGAGCACCACTTTAAATTTACACCGGTGGTTGCGGGTTATTGCTCGCTCATCCTGGGGCTGGCCTGGATGATAGGCGGCTTTATTGGTAAGGCACTTATCAGCAGGCCGTTTTTCAGCAAGCTGTTCGTTAATATTTTGCTGCAGCTCTTAGTGGTTGTTTTAATGATCGTTACCGCAAAATTTGTGAGCAATGTTTACCTGATGGTATTTTTTGCTTTCGCGATACATGTAGGTGCGGGCTTTACTTATAATAACTATTTCACTTATTGCTTGGGCCGGTTCCCTAAAAACGCGGCCATGTCTGGCGGATTTACCGGCGGCATGGTGTATGTCATCCTCTCGTTGCTTACTTACCTGGTAGTGGCTGTTATTCCCGCTAAAGATCAGCTTAACCTGAGCTATAGCTACCTTGTATTTATAGCGTTATCGGTTATGGTTATGCTGGTGTTGTTTAGGTTGAATAGGAAGCCGGCAAGGGTGATATGATAGAAGAAAAGATTGTTATAATTAAGTTTTAAACCACAAAAAGCCTTCAGATTTTCTCTGAAGGCTTTTTGCTTGAACCGGCGGCGGCGCCCCTCAGTGGCAAATCTATTGGACACTATATAGCAAATGGGACAAGGATTTTTTTAGCCGATAGCTATTTTTGAGATTTAATAATAATTGGGTAAAATCCGATCGCCAACATAACAAATATGATGGCATTATATATCTCCGCTTTGGTGTCGGTTATAAAGTTGTCACTCCAAAGGATCATAAGAATTAAACCCCAAACAATGGCTATTGCTATTATACCAAATCCGGCCATCTTTCTCATTTGCAGTAAGGTTTATGCTAATGTAATTAAATTTAGGGTGTTTTCACGGGGTATTTGGCAGCTATTCCGTAAATACAAGTGGCTTACGATTCCTTTGACGCAGGGTCCCCGTTGGGAAACCCTGCTGAGACGGGAAACCCAAAAAATCTGCATCCGGCTTCCGACCAACGCCCTCAATCCTTCACGTACCCGAGCTTCGCATGCTTATACATCGGCTTTTTCAGCTCGGCTTTCAACTTTTGAAAGGTCTCGGAAGGGGCCTTTGTGGCAAACATATTGACCAGGGCCGCTGGTATGCTTCCGCCGGGGTCGGCATGCAGGGTGTAGACTACCTCAACGCGGTTCGTACTTTCGGGGGTTAATACCCACTTCGCGGGTGAGTTGAGCACCCTGACCGCATCCTTCTTCCTGGGTACAAAACCCTCAACGCTCGATCCGTTGATGGTGACCACTTTGGTTTTAGGGTCCTGGTGTACCACAAGGTGCCCTACATAGTCGCGGTTGCTGACGGTCAACGGCATTTTGATAAGCGTGTAATAATAGATATCCGACGGCGATACACGTTTGACAACATAAGCGGTTTCGGTACTGTAGATCCATTGTTTACTGTTTTTGATGTCCATTACGGCAGCCGTCACTGCCGCCGGCGTGGCGTCGAACTCACATTCTACCTTAAGGGCCTTTATCTTGGAATTTTTGTAATCAGCCGTATATATCTTGACCCCATCGTTGTCTTTTTTTAAGGTCCAGTTGTCTGTTGTTTGGGCCGCGGCGGCATTAATGCACAGCGCCAATAGAAGAATTAAGCAATTTTTCATAGTAGGTTCATTTGTTGAGTTTGAACAAATAAACAGGTGGATGAGTTTGCTTTTGTTCTTTCAGCGCCCTAAAGGTTTTGCGCACCTATCGTATAGGTTAAGTTCAGCAAGTCCCTGTCTCAGCAGGGTCTTCTGAAAGGACCCTGTATTTGTATGCACTACATTTGTCGGGTTCGGGTAGGCATTCCGTAAATATAAGTGGCATACGGTTCCTTGACGTAGAGTCCCCGTTGGGAGACTCTGCTATGGTAAAGTGCAGCAACATTGACAATTCTTATTGCTTTTCCTGTAAATGGAGTGCAAAGTAAAATGTTGAACCCTGACCGGGCTTGCTTTCCACCCAGATGCGGCCTCCGTGGTGTCTAATCACTTCTGCGCTGAGGTATAAGCCGACACCGAATCCTGATACTTGCTTCATCTGTTCGCCTTCTGCCCGGTAATAGCGGTCAAAAATCCGTGACAAATCATTCGCCTTTATACCCATCCCTTTATCCTGTACGCTTAAAACCGCTTCCCCGTTTTCCGAAACGCACCGCACGATGATGTTAGTGCTTTTCAACGAATATTTTACGGCATTTGTAAGGAAGTTAGTGATTACGGACGCGATCTTTTCCTTGTCGGCGAAGACGGTTAGTGCCCCGTCAGTTACTAATGTAAACTTATGTTTTCCAGCGGTTAACCGGATCTCTTCTACTTCGGTCGCGACTAATGCGGAAAGATCGAACTCTTGCTTTTCGATCTCCAGTTTACCTGATTCCAGCCGTGATACGTTTAGAAAACCATTGATCAGGTTGGTCATCCGCTTGGTTTGCGTAACGGCTTTCACAAGTGCCTGTGGCACAAATGGGTCTGTGCTGCTCTTAAGTCTTAGTTGCAGCATCTGGATCAGCGCCGTCAATGAAGTTAGAGGCGTTTTCAGTTCATGACTGGCCATGGCTATAAAAGCGTTCTTACGCTGCTCATTGCGTTTCTGTTCTGTTATATCCCTTGCTATCTTGGAAACACCTATCACATGGCCTTCTTTATCTTTGATCGGAGAAATAGTAAGCGACACATCGATCAAGGTACCGTCCGATCGTTGTCGAATTGTCTCATAATGATCGATCTTTTCCCCCCTGCTGAGCCGGCCCAGAATCATGGGCTCCTCGTGCTGCCGGTCTTCCGGAATTACTGTCAGAATCGACTTCCCGATCATGTCTTCTTCTTTATAGCCAAACACCTGTTCTGCTCCCCGGTTCCAACTGGTCACAATCCCTTCAAGATTCTTACCAATAATGGCATCATCCGAAGATTCAACAATGGCCACTAACTTAGCACTGTGCTCGTAGGACACACGCAGCTCATCTAAAAGTAGCTGAAGCTGCCGCTCACTTTCGGCAAGTTCTTCATTAGTTGTCCTTAGTTCTTCATTGGTGGCTGATATCTCTTCATTCATCGCAGCCAGTTCATCATTCAGATCGCGCAATTCACGCTCCGAAATCTTTCGCGCATTTATATCAACACCGGAACTAATGTAACCCGCAAATGCTCCATCCTCATGGAATCGGGGAGCCCCTTGTAACATCCACCAGTGATATTGGCCCAATGGATCCTGCATGCGAAACTCGCAGCTATAGTGAACATTTTTTTTAAGTGCCGTTTGCAAGCCATCCAGTACTTGTTGTTTATCATCAGGATGAACCAGGTTTACCCATCCCAACGCAACTAATTCGTCTTTTGATCGGCCGGTAGCCTGTACCCAGGCCTTATTGAAATAAGTGGCTTCTCCTTTTTCGTCTTCTACGGCTATCAAAATATCATTGCCCTCTGCAAATGTTCTGAAGCGCTTTTCGCTTTCAGACATAGCCCTTTCTGCAATACGTATGTCGGTAATGTCGCGTGTCGTTCCGACAATAGCCTCTACCTCCCCCTGCTCATTCAAAACCGGTGTGAAAATGTAGTCGTAAATGCGCCGGCCGAGTTCGGCATGTGGAAATGATACTTCCCCGCGGATCGGCTTTTTTGTCGCCTTTACCTGGTCTATTTCGCGTTCATGCATCTGTGCGTGCCACTCTTCGTAACCGAGTTCCCGAAGTCCTTTGCCTATGGCAGTTTCCCAGGTTTGCCCCCACATCGTCAAAAGCGATTGATTTGCATAGGTAAACCGGTAATTCAGGTCAAAAACGTAGATGAGATCCGGCGTGCTGTCGGTGATCGTTTCATACAATCGTTTTTGCTGCTCAGCCAGCTCGCTACTTTTTAGCAGAGCTTCCTGCACTTGGTGTTGCCAGGTAATATCATTTGCAGCACCGAACCATTCGGTGATTTCATCATGTTCGTTTATGATCGGTACAGCCCTGGAAATCGTCCAGCCGATAGTGTCGTCAGTCCGCTTCACGCGATGTTCCAACTGAAAGATTTTCTTGTTTTCGATGGCTTCCGCAATAGCCGCCTGCACCATCTGTTGGTCGGCTTCGTAAATATATGTTTCCAGCCAATTTGTGATCGGCTCTGAAGTCTCGGGCAAAAAGCCGTGCCCATCCAGCTGTTGCATAATTTTCCAATCAGGACTCATCACATACACAATATCGGATATCGCAGTAACTAATGTCCGGAATCGGCCTTCTCTTTCTTTTATGAGTTGACTGGAATTTGAGAAATCGGTTAATGTCATTATTAGACAAAAACAAAGATTTTTACAAAAAGTTTCCGCGCGGGTTCGAGCAGGTCGCCCGAAACCGGCGAAGGTAAATCATACCTTACAAAAAAGGCCCTCAGCCTTAAGCCAAGGGCCTTCCATTTGAGCCGGACCGACAATCTTTCCATTATAAATAACTCTTCAATTTCCAATAAACCCGGCCACTGTGCCGAAGCCTCATCAAAGCTTTATCCTTTATCTGCGTTATCAGTTCCCTGATCTGGCTGTATTTCCCCCCGCTGGTTCAAGCGTGCTACTTGAACCGGCAGAGGGCCGCGGTGCATAGCGAGAGGCTTTTTTCATTTAAGCATAAATAACTATCTTACATAGGTTTGTTGGCAATATTGCCGACGAGATGCCGGACTTGTATTTGCAACAACACATAAATGGCGACAGATCTATTTAAAATAACCATACACATGGTTTCAAGTCTTGATGGCTATATCGCCAAAAAAGACAATAGCGTTTCATGGTTTGAGACAACCGACAACTACGAGAAAGGAGCTAATGTTACAGCACAAGATGCAGAGGAGTTTCTTAAAACTATAGACTGCTATATAATGGGTTCCGGGACATATGAACACGCTTTGGAACTCTCAAAATCTTATGGATGGGTTTACGGAGACGTGCCAACTATTGTATTAACCCACAGAAAGCTGCCGGTTGACAGACAGAATATTGAAACTTATTCAGGCGACCTGGTCAAATTAGTAAATGAGCGTCTAAAACCAAATTATAAGAATGTCTGGCTTGTAGGCGGCGCTAAACTTACTAAAGACTTTATCAGGTTAAACCTGGCTGACGAAATAAGGCAATCAATTCTTCCTGTTATTTTGGGCGATGGGACACCCTTTTTTGATCAAATAGGACAAGAACAAGCATTACATCTAAAAGACGTGACGGCCTACAAAAACGGGATGGTAGAACTATGCTACGAAATAAGAAAATAATATAGCCGCCGCGCCAGTTCAAGCCTGTCCGCCGGTTCAAGGGTGCCGCTTGAACCCAAAACGGTTGTGAGCGCCCCGCTCACGACCACCCGGCCTCTTTAAAAAGATAGCCTTTAGCTTTCCGCTAAAGGCTATACTTAATTTATTCTATGCTTAGGAATTACAAATAACTCTTTAATTCCCTATAAGCCCTGTCGCTATGCCTAAGCCTTGCCAAAGCTTTATCCTTTATCTGCCTTACACGTTCCCTGGTCAGGTTGTATTTTTCGCCTATCTCGTCAAGACTTAATGGCTGTGAACCGCTTAAACCAAAAAACAGTTCGACAATTTCCCTGTCGCGGGCGCCAAGCATAGCCAGGCTGCGCGAGATTTCAGTTCTTAGCGAATCGTCCATGATATATTTGTCCGTGTTCGATTCCGGGTTTTGCAGCACGTCTAACAGCGTGTTGTCTTCCTCGCTTGAAAATGGCGCATCAACAGATACATGCCTGCTTGCACTCGCGAGCGTTCCTGCCACCTTTTCAACGGTTACTTCCAAAATTTCTGCAATTTCTTCTACTGTTGCTGCCCGTTCCAAATGCTGTTCCAGTTCAGACGAAGCTTTGCTTATTTTGCTTAAGTCCCCGACTTTATTTGCAGGTAAACGAACCATTCTCGCATGATCGTTAATAGCCTGGAGAATGGATTGACGGATCCACCAAACAGCATACGATATAAATTTGAAGCCTTTGGTTTCATCAAACCGTTTTGCAGCTTTAATTAGTCCAAGGTTGCCTTCGTTGATCAGATCGCCAAGGGTAAGCCCGGAGCTTTCATATTGCTTCGCAACAGAAACCACAAA
>Ga0070662_100003307_pt1 | contig 10045 bp, 9 predicted proteins | sample KBSC53metaG_FD_65648 | JGI IMG/M metagenome (GOLD analysis project Ga0070662, IMG submission 65648) | Corn rhizosphere microbial communities from Kellogg Biological Station, Michigan, USA - KBS C5-3 metaG | ecosystem: Host-associated > Plants > Roots > Rhizosphere > Soil ...
GTGCCGGCCTCGACCTTGAGGTTGACGCCATTCACTGCGTGGAACGCGCCGTAGGCCAGTTCCAGGTCCTGGGTTTCCAGCAGGATGCTCATAGCCCTTCCTCCTTGGCGATAACCACGTTCTTGCGGCTGCCGCGTACCTTCTCGAACAGCGACGCCAGGCCGCCCCACAAACCACCGCGCATGAAGATCACCACCAGGATCAGGATCACCCCCAGCAGCATCAGCCAGCGCGGCCACAGGTCGGAGAGGAAATCCCCGAGCAGCACGATGGAACCGGCGCCCAGCAACGAGCCAAACAGCGAGCCGGTGCCGCCGACGATGGTCATGATCAGGATGTTCTCGGACATCGCCAGGTCGATGTTCGACAGCGGCACAAAGTGCAGCAGCATGGCGTACAGCGCCCCGGCAATCCCGGTGACGGCGCCGGACAGCACGAACACCAGGATCTTGAAGTGCCGCGTGTCGTAGCCGATGGCCGAGGCGCGGGTTTCGTTTTCGCGGATAGCCATCAGCGTGCTGCCGAACGGCGAAGCGATGACCCGGCGCGCACCGATGAAGATCAGCAGGAACAGCACCGCGACAAAACCGTAGAACGCGCGGGCATCGGCCAGGGACAGCAGCACGGTGTCGCGGAGGCGGATTTCCGGGCGCGGCACGCTGAGCAGGCCGTTGTCGCCGCCGGTCCAGTCGCTGAGGGTGTAGGCGACAAAATACGCCATCTGGCTGAACGCCAGGGTCAGCATCACGAAATAGATACCGGTACGCCGGATCGCCAGGGCACCCACCAGCAAGGCCAGGAACCCACCCGCAATGGCGGCGCCGAGCAACGCGGTGAACAGGCCCAGTTGCAGGTGGATCATCAGTAGCGCCGCACAGTACGCGCCGGCCCCGAAGAAGATGCCTTGGCCGAACGACAGCAGCCCGGTGTAGCCCAGCAACAGGTTGCAGGCCAGGGCGGCCATGGCAAAGATCAGGATCTCGGTGGCCAGGGTCGCCGATGGCAAGATCAGCGGCAGGCCGATCAAGACTGCCAACACCCACAGCAGCATTGCGCGCGATTGCGTCTTGGCAAACGGCAGGGGATTTTTCTCGCTCATGTCAGGCTCTCCCGAACAGGCCGTAGGGACGGATCAGAATCACCACGGCCATCGCGCCGTAGATCATCAGGCTCGCACCCTGGGGCCAGAGTGTGGTCATCAGGCTTTGCACCACGCCCACCAGCAAACCGCCGACCAGCGCACCGCTGAAAGAGCCCATGCCGCCGATCACCACTACCACGAAGGCCACGCCGAGGATCTCCGGGCCGACAAAGGGCTGCGCGCCGCGCAACGGTGCGAACAGCACACCGGCGACGCCGGCCAGGGCCACGCCGAGGGCGAAGGTCATGGAGAACAGGCGGAAAATATTGGTGCCCAGCAGCGACACGGTTTCGGTGCTTTCACTGCCGGCGCGCACCAGGGCACCGAAGCGCGTGCGTTCCAGCAGCAACCACAGGCCCAGGCCGACCAGCCCGGAAAACACAATGAGGAACAGGCGGTAGTAGGGGTACACGAAGTCACCCACCACCAGCACGCCGCGCAGCAGTTCCGGTACCGCGACGCTCTTGCCCACCGGACCCCAGATCATCACGCTGGCCTCCTGGATGATCAGTGCAATCCCCAGGGTCACCAGGATCTGGAACATGTGCGGCAAGTGGTAGATCCGCTGAATCAACAGGCGCTCGATCACCCAGGCCAGTGCAGCCACCACCAGTGGCGCGATCAGCAACGCCAGCCAGAAGTTGCCGGTGAGGCTCACGGCGGTGTAGCAGATGTAGGCACCCAGCAGAAAGAACGCGCCGTGGGCGAAGTTGACGAAGTTGAGCAGGCCGAAAATGATCGTCAGCCCGACCGCAATGAGGAAGTAGATCATCCCCAGCCCAAGGCCGTTGAGGATCTGGAACAGGTAAAGATTAAGCATGCAGGAACCCTCGGCAGGACGCCGCTTGCGCGGCCCTGCGCTACAAAATTCAGGGGATCAGCCGAGCGTGCAGCCCGTGGCGTCCACCGGCGGGAACGATTGGCCGGCGCTGAGCACCTTGGCCAGGTCGTCCTTGTCGGCCATCTCGCTGCTGGCCTTGCCGATCAGCAGGTAGTAGTCCTTGATCACCTGGTGGTCGCCGGCGCGGATCGATTCCTTGCCGGTGGGCCCTTCGAAACTCAGGCCCTGCATGGCCTTGGCCACGGTCGGCCCGTCGAAGCTGCCGGTGGCGATGATGGTTTCGAGCATGACCCTGGTGCTGATGTAGTCGGCGGCCAGCGGGTAGGTGGGGTTGATGCCGTACTTGGCCTGGGTCAGCTTGACCAGTTCACGGTTGAGCGGGGTGTCGACCTGGTGCCAGTACTGTGCGCCAAGGTACACGCCCTCGAGTACATCGCTGCCCAGTTCCTGGAATTGGTCGAGTCCGGCGGACCACACCAGCAGCACTTTCATGCGCTCCTTGATGCCGAAGTTGACCGCCTGGCGCAGGGTGTTGGACGACTGGCTGCCGAAGTTGAGCAGCACCAGCACGTCGGGTCTGGTCGAGATGGCGTTGGTCAGGTAGCCGGAAAATTCCTGTTCCTGCAGCGAGTGGTAGCTGTTGCCGACGTGTTCCAGGCCGTGTTCCTTGAGCACGTTTTTGGCGCCTTCGAGCAGGGCTTCGCCGAACACGTATTGCGGGGTGATGGTGTACCAGCGCTTGGCGTCGGGCAGCAGTTTGATCAGCGGCACCATGGTTTCGCGGATTGCGCCGTAGGTCGGCACGGACCAGCGGAACGTCGCCTTGTTGCAGTCCTTGCCGGTGACTTCATCGGCGCCCACCGGGGTCATGAACACGCCGCCGACCTTGTCGACTTCCTTGGCCACCGCCAGCGCCGACGAGGACAAGGTGCACCCCTGGAAGAACCGCGCGCCGTCCTGCTGGATGGCTTCCTGGACCTTGCGCACCGCCTTGCCGGCGTTGCCTTCGGTGTCGATAACCTTGTAGTTCAACGGGCGACCCAGCACCTCCGGGTGCTGCTCCACCGCCAGGCGCGAACCCATGTCGGCAAACTTGCCATAGCTGGCAAACGCGCCAGACATGGACTTGAGGCCGTAAAAGGTAAAGGGCTCGGCGGCGAATGCCGAGCGCACGCTCAGCGGGAGGCTGAGGGCGGCTGCGGCGGTGAGACTGGCTTTCAACAACGTACGACGCTGCATGGGGTGACTCCCTGGTTTAGTTATTGGCAGGAGTGGCAATGGCGATACGGTGGAGCAAGGGCCTGTGGGCAGGCCTGTTATTGGATGAAACGATGTGTGGTTGAAATGCTGCCCACATGGGGTCTGTGGTGTTCTTTAAGAGTGATCGAACTCCAGTAGAAAATGCGGGCTGACTTGGCCTTCAAGGGCGGTCATGTGGTGTTCGGCATCGCACATGTGTTCATGCATCAAGCTGCGTACCGCGCTTTCATCCCCGGCACGAAAGGCGATCAGCAACTGCTTGTGATAATCCAGGTTGGCCGCGTCGAACTGCTTGCGCTTGGGCTTGTAGGCTTTTTTCAGCACCACCAGGTCGCGCAGCAGGTCGTTGAGAAACTGCGCCATGAAACTCAGCAGCGGGTTGGGGCAGGCCTTGGCCAGCAGGTTGTGGAACTCCAGCTCCGCCAGGCGTTGTTCGCGCTGGCCGGCCTCGCTGTCTTCCGGGGCGCTGCAGAAATCCACGTTGTCTTGCAGGGCCTGGTAGTCGTCTTCGCTGAGGCGCCCGAGCACCGACACCGCCAGTTCCACTTCGATGACTTTGCGCAGTTGGTACACCTGTTCGCCATCCAGGTGCTGGAAGTGCAGGTAGTTGCGCAATGCGCGGCTGGCCGGTTCGGTGCCGGCCTGGTTCAGGTAGGCGCCACCGCTGGGGCCGGTGCGGGTGCTCACCAGGCCTTCCACTTCCAGGGCCTTGAGTGCTTCGCGGGCAGAGCCCTTGGAGCACTGGAAGCTTTCCATCAGCTCACGCTCGGTGGGCAGGCGGTCGCCGGGCTTCAAGGCGTCGGTGACGATTGAGCGCTTGACCGACTCGACAATCACATCGGACAGCTTCTGGCGTTTGCGTCGTAGCGGGCGGCTTAGCATGGGTTCGATTTATCGTATTAATGCGGATAAATAGCACTTAATAACGATCGACCCCCAACGTCAACGCCAGGTGTCGTTTTTGAGGACAACAGGTCGCAAACGAGGGTTACTGTCCTTCGGCGGAATCCAGGCAGCGGGTGGCCCGGGGTGGTTGCTTGCCGTAGATCAGGAAGTCGCCCACCCAGCGGTTGATGCAACGGCTGGCGTCCTGTGTGGACGAGTCTTTCAGGCGCAGTTGTTCAACGAAGGGTGCCGCCATTTCGCTCGCGTGCCGTTGACCAGTACCATGCGCGTGACCCGTTCGGGAAACAGCGTGGCGTAGCGGTTGCCCAGGCGTGCGCTGTCGGCATTGCCCAGGTAGCGCAATTGAGCTTCACCGAGTTGGGTACGTACGAACTCCAGGTCCTGGGCCGCCTGCTCGATGCCATTGTCGGTACTGAGGTCGCGGGTGCTGAGCTCGATGACGTCATAACGGTCGACCAGCCGGCGATAGGCCGGGTGGGAGTGGGAGCCCCACAGGCTGGCCAGGTGGATGACGAAGGTGCCGACCTGAGTCTTCTTGGCCGCGTCGCCGGCCTGGGCAATGATCACGCCTTCACGGTTCAACGGGTCGCGGGCACCGACGCGGGTTACGTACAAGCGCAACCTGCCCTGGCGGGGTGCGGCATGATTGCGCGGTACGCTCACGGTGCCGCATTGGGTCCGTTCCAGTACCGCAGGGTCCAGGCGTTCAACGGAGGGCAGGGGACAGTCCAGCAACCAGTCGATGGCAGTGGGGGGGATCAACGGCTGGGCTGTCGCAAGGTTTGCCATCAGCCAGAGGCAGGCGCCCGTCAGGTGTTTTGCAGCAGTCATCGAGAGGTCCCGGGCAACCGTGTGATAGCGGCTTTTTTACCAAGGACCTTGGGTCGAAGAATGTAGGCTGAAAGAACGTCTGTTGTATGAAATTGGAGTTTTGTTTATCGGATCTCTGTCTGCCAGCCACCACCCAGTGCTTTGTACAGGGCGATACTGGCCTGTAGGCGTGACAAGCGCAGTTGCACGTTCTGGTCCTGGGCTGCGTACAGGGTGCGCTGGGTTTCCAGCACGGTGAGCAGGTCTTCGGCGCCGGCCTGGTAGCGGCTTTCGGCAATCTGGAACGCCGTCTGCGCCTGTTGCAGTTCTTCACGCTGCCATTCGCGTTGCTGGTCGAGGCGGGTGATGCTGCTGAGGGCTTTTTCCACATCGGCAAAACCGTTGATGATTGCGCCGCGATAGGTTTGCAGCAGTTCATCCTGGCGGGCGCGGGCCTTGTCGCGTTCAGCGCTTAAACGGCCGTTGTTGAAGATCGGGCCGACCAGGCCGGCGGTCAGCGTGTAGTAGGGGCTGCGCAGGATATCCAGGGCCTTGTAGGCATCCGAGCCCAGGGTTGCGCCCAGGGTGATGGCAGGCAGCATGGCGGCGCGGGCCACGGTGACGTCGGCCTGTGCCGCCGCCAGTTGTGCTTCGGCCTTGGCGAGGTCGGGGCGGCGGCTGAGCAGTTGGCTGGGCATGCCCGCGCCGATGGTTGGCCAGGTCAGCGCCTGGAAGCTCTCGGAGCCCAGGTCCAGGCCTTGTACCGGCTGGCCGAGCAGGGCGGCCAGGGTGATCCGCGACTCTTCGCTCAGTTGCTGGATCAGCGGCAATTGGCGTTGCTGGCTGGCCACCAGGCTTTTTTGCTGGGCCAGTTCCAGCGCGGTGGCGGAGCCGGCGTCATAGCGGGTCTGCACCAGCGCGAGCACGTTGCGCGCATTGGCCAGGTTCAGCTCGGCAATCTGCTCGCGCTGCCGGGCGGCCAGGGTTTGCGCGTAGCGGTCGGCGACGCTGCTGAGCAGGGTCAGTTCCACCGTGGCCTGGTCGAACGCGCTGGCGCGCAGACTCTGTAAGGCGCTGTCGCGGGCGGCGGCGCGGCCACCCCAGAAGTCCACTTCGTAACTGGTGGTGAGGTTGGCGCTGTAGTTATCGACGGTATCATCGCTGCGTGTTGCGTCCAGGTCCGGGCCACCAGGGCCGCGCAGCAATTTCTGGCGGCTCGTGCCGAGGTTGAATTTCACCTCCGGCAGCAGCGGCGCGCCGGCGATCACTGCGCTGGCCTGGGCCTGGCGCACGCGGGCCGTGGCGGCGGCCACGTCGAAGCTGTCCCGGCGGGCCTGGTCGACCAGGCGATTGAGCTGCGGGCTGCCGAACTGGGTCCACCATTGCTGCTGGGTGGCCTGGGCGGCGCTGCGCTCGGTATATTGCCAGGCAGCCGGCGGTGCAATGCCGCTGTCGATGGCAGGCGGGTTGCCGGTGCAGGCGCTGAGCAATACGCAGAGGCCGGGCAGGTAAAGGGATCGTTTATTCACTGGTCAACGCCTTGACCGGATCGAGCCGGGCAGCTTTACGGGCCGGCATAAAGCCGAATACGACGCCGGTGACAAGGGCGCAACCGAATGCACCGAACACCGCCACCAGGGAAAACTGCACCGCCACCTTGGCCAGCACCAGCACGCCGCCCACCAACAGCGCGAGGGCGATGCCGCACAGGCCGCCGACCACCGAAAGCATCACCGCTTCGGTGAGGAACTGACGCAGGATGTCGCGCTGGCGTGCGCCGGTGGCCATGCGGATACCGATTTCACGGGTACGCTCGCGTACAGTCATCAACATGATGTTCATCACGCCGATGCCGCCCACCAACAGGGAAATCGCGGCAATCGAACCGAGCATCAGCGACAGTGTGTTCTGCGTGCGCGCCTCGGCCTGGATCATCGCGGCGTTGTTGGTCAGCTCATAGTCGCGCTTGCCGTTGTGCAGTTTTTGCATCAACTGGTCGATGGCCACCTCGGCCTCGCGGACCTTGCGCGCGTCCGCCGCGGCGATCACCACATACTCGGGGTTGTAGCTGCCGAACAGGCGCACGCTGGCGGCGGTGTAAGGGATGGCAACGCGATCGTCGCTGTCCTTGTTGCCGGAGCTGGCGCCTTTTTCCGCCAGCACGCCGATCACCTGGAATGGCACGTTTTCAATCAGGATGTACTGGCCGATGGGGTCGACCTCACCCTTGAACAGCTTCTCACGCACACGATGACCAATCACCGCCACGGTGGCAGCGGCACGCTCGTCGGCGGCAGTGAAATAATTGCCCTCGACCACCGGCCAATTGAAAATCTCCGGGAAGTTGGTGTCGTTGCCGCCCACGTAAGCCATGTAGTCGACATTGCCGAAACGCACCCCGGCTTCGTTGCCGTTGACCGGCATGATGCGCTGCACCTGCGGCAGGGCCGCCAGCGCATGCACGTCATCGAGCGTCACGATCCCCAGCGGCGTGCGCGGATTCGGCGATGAACCGCTGAGGTAGATGATGTTGGAGCCGAACGCGCCCATCTGCGCCATGACCTGGCGCTTGCTGCCTTCGCCCACTGCCAGCATCACCACCACCGACGCCACGCCGATGATGATGCCCAGCAGGGTCAGCGCGGTACGGAAGCGGTTGATCCACATCACACGCCAGGCAGCTTGCACCGCGTCCACCAGTTCGGCTTTCCAGGCGCCGTTGTGCTCGGCGCCGTCGGCCAGGCGCTGGCGCAGGTCCACGGCTTGCAGGGCGCCGGTGGTGGCTACGGGCCTGGTGTCGCTGTCATTGGCCGAGTCACTGATGATCAAGCCATCGCGAATTTCGATGATGCGGTTGGCCCGCGCAGCCACTTCGCGGTCGTGGGTGATCAGGATCACTACGTGGCCCTGGCTGGCCAGTTCGTCCAGCAGGGTCATGACCTCGGCGCCGCTGTGGCTGTCGAGGGCGCCGGTGGGTTCGTCGGCGAGGATGATATGGCCGCCGTTCATCAACGCACGGGCGATGGACACTCGCTGCTGCTGACCGCCGGACAGCTGGTGCGGACGGTTGCCGGTGCGCTCGGCCAGGCCCAGGCGGGTGAGCAGGGCGTTGGCGCGGGCATGGCGTTCGGCGGCGCTGATGCCGGCGTAGATGGCCGGCATCTCGACGTTTTCCTGGGCCGTGCCCGAGGGGATCAGGTGGTAGCCCTGGAACACAAAACCAAAGGCTTCGCGGCGCAGCCAGGCCAGTTCGTCGCTGTCCAGGTGCGCGACGTTTTCCCCGGCGAACAGGTAGTCGCCGGTGCTGGGGCGGTCAAGGCAACCGAGGATGTTCATCAACGTGGACTTGCCGGAGCCGGAGGCACCGACGATGGCGACGAATTCCCCGGCATGGATCGCCAGGTCGATGCCGCGCAACACGTCGACCTGCGGGCTGTCGCCGCCGCCGTAGGACTTGCGGATGTCCTTGAGTTCGATCAGGGGCGTGTTCACCTCAACCCCCGTTGCCGTCGGCCGGGCCGACCAGCAGTTGATCACCTTCGTTCAGGCCGTCGAGTACCTGCACGCGCAGGCGGTCGCTGATGCCGACCTGCACCTGGCGCTGCTCGATACGGCCGTTCTTGCCCACCACCCGGGCGATCTGCTGGTTGGCGTTGGCCGTGCCCTGTAGCGCAGCGATCGGCGCCGTCAGCGTATCCTGGGCCTGGCTGGCGACGAAAAATACCTGGGCGGTCATTTCCGCCATCAACGCGTTGTCGCTGTTGTCCACATCCAGCAACACGGTGTACAGCACCACGCGGCCGCTGCCGCTTTTATTCGAACTGTTGGGGCTGCCGCTGCCCTGGGTTTCGTTCAACGGCTTGGGCGGGATCGGCAGGATCTGCCGCACGGTGCTGGTCCAGCGCCGGTTGCCGCCGCTCAGGGTGGTGAAATAGGCGGTCATGCCCGGTTCGACGTGGCCGATATCCGCTTCCGAGACTTCCGCCCAGACGGTCATCGGCGACAGCTTGGCGATCCGCAGGATCAACGGTGTCTGCTGCTGTGCGTTGAGGGTCTGGCCGACCCGCGCGTCCACCGCGACCACGGTGCCGGTCATCGGCGCATAAATCCGCGTGTAGCCCAACTCGGCTTCATCACTGCGCAGGCTGGCCTGGGCTTGCAGGATCTGCGCCTGGAACATATCGACCCGGGCCTGGGTGGCGCTCAGTTCCGCCTTGGCGGTTTGTACGTCTTCCTCGCGGGTGGCGTTGCCGGCGACCAGGCGCTGCTGGCGCTGGTATTTCTGGCGCGCCAGTTCGTGCTGGGCCTTTTGCTCCTGCAACTGGGCCTTGAGGTTTTCGATGGCGTAGCGGCTGGCGTCGAGCTTGGCCTTCTGCGTGGACGGGTCGATCTCCACCAGCAGTTGGCCTTCCTGCACCTGGTCGCCGGCCTCGACGTGGATCTTGCGGATCTGCCCCGATGCCTGGGCGCCCACGTCCACATAACGACGCGGTTGCAGGGTGCCCAGGGCGGTCACGCTGTTTTCGATATTGCCGCGGGTGACGGTGACGGTGGTGAGGGTGTCACGCCCCGGCGGCAGCACCTGCCAGGCCGCGACGGCGATAATGGGGATCAGGCACGCGATAACGAGCAAGGCGCGTCGGGCAGGTCGAGGGCGTTTCATGCGTGGGTTTCCAGCCAGGAAAGTTCGGACCGCAGTTGCGGGGAGCTGACAAGTAAACGAGAGAATTGCGCGGGGATTTAGGCGGTTACATAAGCAGTTACAGCTCCCTTGAAGAAAAAAATCGTCCGTTGATGCGAGTCTGCTTTAAAAGTAGATGAGAATTACTATAAATTGCACACACTCAAACTGCCATCACCTGAACGCTGTCTTTTTTGCACCCGGGGACCTAATGCCGCCACCCCGCGGCCGGGAGTCATGTTGGAAAACTACTATCGCGAGCTGGTGTGTTTCCTCAACGCCAAGCTGGGCAACCGTCAGGTGGCCGAGGATGTGGTGCATGACGCGTATGTCCGGGTGCTGGAACGTTCCAGCACCCGGACATACGCGTCATGCACCACATCCTCGGCCACCTGACGGTTGCCCA
>Ga0070662_100003325_pt1 | contig 10026 bp, 11 predicted proteins | sample KBSC53metaG_FD_65648 | JGI IMG/M metagenome (GOLD analysis project Ga0070662, IMG submission 65648) | Corn rhizosphere microbial communities from Kellogg Biological Station, Michigan, USA - KBS C5-3 metaG | ecosystem: Host-associated > Plants > Roots > Rhizosphere > Soil ...
TCATCAGCCGCTCATCGTGCTCTTGCATCACTTTGCTCAGATATTTGATCTGCTCGAAGTAACTCGCACAAGGTCCGCACGTAAACATATGAAGTTTTAGCGAGATCCTTGTTTTTAGGGAAAGTTTACAGTCGAGTGACTCACCAAGTTTAGGAGTGATCGTTTTGCAATCCGGCAAACGCCGTGCGAGCCAAAAAATAAATGCCCGCTTAATTTTTTCAACAATACCCAACTTCATTGATCGTCGGCGAATTCTATTCGCTCAAATATGAAAATCGCAAAGGGGGCATGCTTTATTCCTGAAAATTTCAGAAAACCGAAAATAAGGCAAAAAGTCCGGCCGAAGTTTTCAACAGATCTTTGAGACGCTCGCGGGTCTCGTCGCTCAACACTTTTGATTGGAGCTCGCTTGCTCGACGGTCGTCATATTCGTGCAGGGCGTCGCGAATATACTTCGATTGTTCAAGGTACCGAACGCATGGAAGACAGGCCCAAAGGTGAAGCCTCATCACGACGCTCTCGCGAACACTGAGCTTGCGGTCGAGCGAATCGGACGCCGTCCGGACGATTTCCTTACACGGCGGCAGGTAGCGCCAGACAGCCACGTTAAATATTCTTTGCAGTTTTCTGAATACGATATTCATTTATCCTTATTATGCCTTCTTGAACCAGTTTAATTCCATACATCGCCTGAGCGACATTCGGGCGCGGTGCATGATAACCCAAAAATTGGCAGCCGTCAGGCATAGAGCCTCACAAATTTCCGTGCTGTCGAGGCCATCCATTTCACGAAGCGCAAAAACGCCGGCCACTCGCTCGGGCAGCTTTGACATACAGTTTTGCAGGACCATGAAAAACTCATTTTCCTGCAGTGCGGCTTCGGGTGACATGTTCCAATCGTATGGCTGCAGATCGTTGTTCCAGTGGTTCTTCCATTCGTCGTCGCGCTCAAAGAATTTATCGAAACCCGACAGGTCTGTGTCGGATTCATCGATGGGGATTTCACGGACCGATCGGCGAAAATGATCGATAATCTTGTGTTTGAGAATCGACGTTAGCCAGGTTCTTTCAGAGGCTTTTCCACTATATGAACCCATGGACTGAATGGCGGAAAGCAGTGTTTCCTGCACTACGTCCTCTGCTATCGAATCATCGCGAAGCCTGGCCACCGCGTATCTAAATAAGAAATCACCGTGGTCATCAACCCATGCCGTCGGGTCGATCCGCGCTGCCTGTTTCGGAACCTGATTGAGGACGATCTCGCCGGTCTGCATATTCGTTTTCGATAAGGCAAAAGGAACGGTTTCGGTTTGCATCATATCATCTCCTGATACCGTTTTTAATCGAATCGATGAGCGATTGCGGCGCAAATTCTTTCTCGACCGCCTTTTTCAGAAACCGTTTTAATCGAAGGTCGTTTACCAGATCACCGAATGACTTACCGTCCGACCGGTGAAAAGGCTCGATCTCGAAAAGCCAATCGCGGCGCGGCGTGTTATTTCGTGAAAATTGTTCCGAATATTTGCTCATCTGTCTCTCCAAAAAGGGAAATCCCCAATACATATCTTCTATTAATCAGTACCCGGGTTTTATTCCAACTTTTTTAAAGGAATATTCAACTACCCGCGCGCGATTGTTTGGGAAGGTAATTTTTATGAACGACAGAACACGGATCTTGATACTCGGAAGCGGCTTTGGCGGCCTGTACACGGCATTAGATCTTGAAAAATCACTTGCTATGGACAAGAGCGTCGAGATAACACTTATCAACCGCGAAAATTTTTTCCTGTTTACACCGATGCTGCATGAGGTTGCGGCAAGCGACCTCGATATAACCCATATCGTCAGTCCGGTGCGAAAGCTGCTAAAACGCGTCAAGGTTTTCAACGGCGATGTGGAGAGCATCGATCTTGAAAACAAAACCGTTCACGTTTCGCACGGGCAAACGCATCATCATCACGAACTTGGATACGACCATCTCGTGCTAAGCCTCGGCTCGATCACAAATTTTTACGGCAGCAAGGGATTGGAAGAAAACGCACTAACGATGAAATCGCTCGGCGACGCGATCTATCTGCGAAACCATCTGATCTCAAATCTCGAAGAAGCCGATTTCGAATGCTGTCCGAAGGTCCGCGAGCCGTTGCTGAATTTTGTCGTTGCCGGCGGCGGATTTGCTGGTGCTGAAACTATCGCCGCGATCAACGATTTTTTACGAAAGGCTCTGAAATTCTACCCGCACCTGAACGAGGAAATGCTTCGTGTTGTTCTTGTTCACGCCGGTGATACGATACTGCCCGAGCTGAACGAAAAGCTTGGAAAATATGCCGAAAAGAAACTTGCAGAGCGTGGAGTTGAAATTCATCTCAATACCCTGGTGTCGGACGTTGCGGGTGGAGAAGTAATTTTGAGCGACGGCACACGCGTTGTTACGAACACAATAATTTGGACGGCCGGAACAGCGCCAAATCCGCTGCTTGATACACTGCCGTGCGACAAGGATCGCGGAAAGATCTGCGCCAACGAATTCATGGAGGTCCCCGGTTACGACGGTGTTTGGGCCGTCGGCGATTGTGCGTCAATAAAAGATAAGGATGGCAAGCCGTTTCCGCCCACAGCACAGCACGCTATCCGTCAAGGAAAGGTACTTGCACACAATATCGAGGCAGCAGTCCGAGGCGGCAGGAAAAAGCCGTTCGTATTCGAAACCATCGGCCAGCTTGCCGCTCTCGGCCGCAGAACCGGCGTTGCACAAATTCTAGGTATTAACTTTTCAGGTTTCATCGCTTGGTGGCTGTGGCGGACGATTTATTTGATGAAACTTCCGCGGTTTGAAAAAAAGCTTCGTGTCGCTCTCGATTGGACGCTCGATCTGTTTTTCACAAAAGACCCGGTGCAATTTCTGACCTTGCGGGCTCCGACCGTATCTGAAAAAGAGTAGATCAGTGTGCTTAATGCGTTTTTAAGAAGGCGGCCGTTACAAGCTGTCTTCTTAAAATGATGGCTCAGCCAAAAAAACTATTGGATACAGGCTAAATCACAGACAATATTGGCGATTCTACGATTTTCTAAATTTGCGAGTGGTCACAATATTTCATTCCAAGTGTTCAATATTTCATTTATTTATATAAATGACTCAGATATTGTTCTAAATATCTCGGAGAAATTGCCAATATCTCATCCATTTATATAAATATCTCATTCATTGTTAAAAATATTTCGTTCCGGTTGTCCAATATTTCACTCCAGGTACTAAATATCTCATTCCAGTTTATAAATGAATGAAAAAAGGTGGCCAATATTTCATTCCAGGTATACCTTTTCTGGTTCCCGGATAAAAATATTTCATTCAAAGACCTGAATGATTTGATTCGGCGCAACACCGAATGACCTATTTGAGAAAAAATCCCGAGGCGGGAATAAACTTTTTTAACAATCGGGCCTACATAAACGGAAACTGGTCCAAATATTTCACTTGAGTGAGATCAGTTATTAATTTAGCGGCTCCGCACTTACTTATTTTTTATTCAGATGAGGTCAAACAAGATAGGTCGTCTGGCACAAAGGAAGTCAACTCAGACCTATTTAATTTTACTTTTAAGAAAAAAATCTGTAAGGATTTCGGGTTTTCTCCGACAAACGGGTGTAAGCAGTTATTTTTCAAACGACAGGAGCAGTTAAAATGACCGAGATCACCCCCGAAATCTTTGAAGCCGAAGCGATGCAGCACATAGACGATCTTTACAGGACGGCAGTTCGACTAACGATGAGCCAGACCGACGCTGACGACCTCGTTCAGGAAACGTACATGCAGGCATGGAAATCGTTCGAAAATTACGAGCTTGGCACAAATTGCCGTGCGTGGCTTTATAAAATACTTTTTAACAAATTCGATCATCACCGACGCAAGAAATATACGCAGGCAAAATATTTTCAGGAAGCCGACGAGCTGGTTTTTGCAAACTCGGCCTATACGGCCCCGGTTCCTGAAAGCCTGACTGACCGCGAAGTGATCGACGCACTCAACAAATTGCCGGAGCACTATAGAGCAGTAGTGCTTCTGGCCGACGTGCACGAATTTGATTACAAAGAGGTCGCGCAGATCCTGGACATACCGATCGGCACAGTTATGTCTCGCCTCAACCGCGCAAGAACTCAGCTTAAAAAATCGCTTGCCCGCGTTGCTACCGAGTACGGGATCAAATCGGTCCAGTTGCCCGCCGCAGCCTAAAATTTCATTCTCCTGTCCTCCTTTGCAGCCTTGAGATAAGCGAGATCTCAAGGCTTTTTTTGTAAATAACGTATTGCGCATGCATATAAAGGGCGAACAAGTAGGTCAATTATTTGCAATGATCAGATCAGCGGCGTTTCGAGGATTATCATTTTCAAAATGAATCCGTTGCGCCGGGAAGTAAATATTGTTGTAAGCCTCAATAGTCTGTGCAGCCGACAGCCCTTCCTGAGAGCGGTTTACGGCTCGTTCCATGGCAATATCAAAGGAACAATCGATCCAGATCCTCAGATCAAAATAGTCAACAAACGCCAGCTTGAAAATAAAAATGCCTTCGAGGAGGATAACGTCGATGTCCCTGTAGGCGTACACGTGTCGCGCAAATGTCGCTGCGGTCTCGTCTGCGATTTCAGCTGCTAACCTAACCGAACGGTTCGCTTTTAGCGGCAGCACAAGTTGATCGAACATTTGATCAAGCCGTAGTGCATTTTCATAAAAGTGCTGACCTGGGTTATCGGGAGCAAATCTAGATGGAGGCAGATTGAGCCAGCCGTCAACATTGATAATGGCCACGTTCAATCGGGCCTCGTTTAATTCCGAGGCGACCTTTTCAGTGATATAGCCCTTGCCGCAGGCATCAATACCGGAAATGCCGACGAGTACACTTTGTACTGCCGGCATTTCTTTTTGCATTGCCAAAATTTTCTTTACGACTTCGTCTATCATCTGACCTTTGGCCGTATTCCCTCGATATTTAGCCGCATTCGGTACAAACCCGTCCTCGCGCATAAATAGAGCGTCTTTCCGTCATCTTCGCCCCATGCGATGTTGTGTATATGCTGTGGAGCTTTGATCGTCCCGAGATGCTTGCCGCTTGCGTCAATTACCCACAAACCACCCGGGCCTGAAACGTACAGATTGCCTTCCTTATCGACTTTCATGCCGTCAAGAGCGCCTTCACCGGGTGCCGAGGTCATGTCAAAAAAGAGCCTGCCGTTCTTGACTGTTCCGTCGGCCTGGACCTCATAGCGGTTGATTGCCTTGTGCTTTTCGTCCCAGTCCGTTATGTACAAATATTCCTCATCAGGCGAAAAGGCAAGGCCGTTCGGCCCACTAAAATCCTTTGTTACAAGCTGCAGCTTACCTTTGTATATCGAATAAACCCCGCTGAACGGCAGCTCTTTATGCGTATCATTAAAAAACTTGGGCAAGCCGAAAGGAGGATCAGTAAAGAACAGAGTGCCATCGGAACGATAGGCCAGGTCGTTTGGCGAATTGAGCTGCTTGCCTTCGAATCTATCAGCCAGCACGGTCTCGGTTCCATCTTTTTCAAGTCGAACGACACGGCGGTTTCCGTGCTGATTTATTACCAGAGCGCCCTGCGCATCAAGCGTGAGACCGTTCGAGCCGGGTTGTCCATAGTCGGCAATATCATCGCCGGAATAGCCGCTTTGCGTCTTGAAGACCGAGAGCTTGCCATCTTTTGAATATTTATAGATCACATTGGCATTTGGATCGCTGAACACCAATCCATCGCCAACCCATATCGGGCCCTCGGTAAATTTAAAACCTTCAGCGAGCTTAAATATTTTCGGATTCGGTCCGACGATCTTGTCCATCGCCGGATCGTCTCGTTCGACTTCTACGTTAACTTCGCTCGGCGCAATTGCGAGCGGTCCGGTTTCACCTTTGTAAAAATCGAGTTTTGCTTCACGGACCCAAATATAGTTAGTAGGTGGATTAGATATAGGCCCGTTGATACCAAAAACCGCAAGTTGGATCTTTTGGCCCGGTTTAAGATCTCGACCAATAATAAGACGGTTCGGCGCGTTCCAGCCGCCTATGACCGAACCTCCTTTTTGTCCTAAATAGCGTGGTATCTCGCCATTTACCCAAACCTCAGCATAATCGTCCAGAGCCGTCTCGAAAACAGCGGTTGATCCAGCCGTCGAAAATCCGTTCACACTTTCGGGAACTGAAATATTTATGCGGTACCAGTTGAACGACAACCGTCCGTTTCCGCGTCGTTTTACAAGATCGGTCGCTGCGACGTTTTCCCATTTTGAATCGTCAAAATCAGCTCCGCCCGCATGTGGAGCGTAGTCGTAGGTTCTGACAGGTTCGCCGGTTGGCTGACCGTCGGCCCCGGCGGCCCTAAAATCGGTCGCGACGATTTTTGTGTCGCTGTATTTCCACTGACCGCCAACCGTCCTTACGCCTTCTGCGGTTGCCAGATCAATAGAGGCTCCAGGTTCTCCTGATGGAACTTCCTGAGCAAAGATCGCGGTAGCGAAAATGAATGAAATAAGAATTATGGATAATGTTTTCATTTCTGACCTCCTGGAAAGGAAATTTGCCCGCAGATATAGTAAGAGCGTTTCCGCTATTTATATTCGCGGGCAAATAACTATCGAACCTTGACCACGTAATAAAGAAACGTGCCGTCAACTTGTTTGAACCAATGTGGGGTGCCCTTCGGCACTATTACTACATCGCCTTTTTTAAGCTGACGCGTTTCGCCCCCATCGATCATCGTGCCGCGGTATTCATTGGCCGCGACCATTCTAGACTCGATCGATTTGCCGCCCGTTATGAACGTGGCAGTTCCACCGAGCACATAGATAATGTCTGTGTCGAGTTCGTGCACCTCACTCATTCCGGGCTTTTCGCGACGACTCGCATGAACCATGTAATTCTCGCCGTTCGAGCCGTCTTCGAGCACCGCGCCTTTTGCGAAGGCATCGTCAACGGTTTGACTGTCAAAGAATGTGACTGCGGCCGTTTTTTGATCGTTTAATGCAGCGGCTCCTGCCATCGCAAGCTCCTCATCCTGAGCGGCCGAAGATGCTCCCGAAACACCGACGCCGCCGACAATTTGTCCGTCAACCGCAATCGGCACTCCACCCTGCAACGGCGTGAAATCTGAAAGCGCAACCATCGCCGTCCGCCCGTTTTTTATAACGTCCTCAAAAAATTTTGTCGGCCGTTTGAACATAACAGCTGTTTTTGCTTTACCAATAGAAATATTGGCGCCGGCAGTAAATGTGCCGTCGAGCCGCTCAAGTGCGACAAGATTGCCGCCATCATCGACCACTGCAATGACGCCGCCGGGTGCATTGTTTTGTCGCGCATAACTCTTTGCCGCCGCGATGACCGTTCTTGCCCCTTCAAGGGTAAGTGATTTTTTGTCTGCGATCTGTGCCGTGGCGACCCCTGCAAAAATCAGTGCAATTAGTCCCAATGTTCCTAAAATGTTTTTCATATTGTCTCCGGTTCAGAGCTCAAACAGTCGTTTGAACTCTGAACATGAACTTCTTTATTCCACTATGATCGTAATTTTCAGTACGTCTTTTGTGTTCGGATATGTAAAGCCGTCTTTAACAGGACCGACAACACCGTTTTCGCGTGCACCCGTATGCGGGGCTTTTTGCCGCGGGGCTTGGTCAGGACCGATACCCGGAGCCTGGTTAAGCTCAGTGCCTGCGTCCCAAAGCTTAAAGTTGTTAGTAATGTCGCCCGCGAGCGGGTTGCCGTCTTTGTCAAAGAGATCTATCGCCGTTTGAGGTGCATAAAAAAGATCGTTCGACTGACCATACATTGTTGCGAGATTTAGCTTCATGCCCTCGCTCGCCTTAAAGGTGAATTCGAATGCACCTCCGGGAAGGATCGGCGCCGCCGTGTCGGAGCCAATCGGCTTATTAAACACGCCCTCAAACGAGCTTCCCAGTTTTAGCAGGAATTTCTTTGCCAACAGTTCGGGGTTTCCGTCCTCGGCTTGTGACCCAAGCGCCTCTCCAGCCTTTTTGCGTTGCTTGAAAAGATCCATTTTCTTGTCCGTCACAAGAAATAAGCCCGGCGAGAGCGCAAACGGATACTTCGATCCGTCCTGAGCCGTCAAGCCGGCCGGATCGGAAATATTTTCGATCCTCACCTTGAAAGTGGCTTCTTTTTTCACCCTCTTCGCATAGGCGAAACTGTTTGCCTGGAATCCAAAAGATAGGGCGATCACGAGAGCGATGACGCCGATAAATTTCTGTTTTAACATTCTGGTCTTCTCCGTAAAGTTTTCGTTAAATTACCGGGCAAAAGTGAACTGCAGCCCGTGTTTCAGTGTCGTTAATCACAGCCTGGCAGCGACTTATTCCAAATCAGGTATGTGGAATAAATGGTTGTAATTTTGGAATTTCAATGACGGCTGCTTAACGCAGAAGGCGAAAGAACTATGTGTATTTCGACGCAGCATGGACTGGTAGAAAGATTGATCGACGAGCTTGCTCGGGCGGTCGATATGATCCAAAAAATCGATGATGCGACATTCGTCAAATCAGCCCATGGTACCGGCAGCGTCGGAGCACATTTTCGACACAATCTGGATTTTGTTAAGAGCGCCGTAAACGGAATTCTGGAAGGTAAGATCGATTATGAACGACGCGAGCGCGACGTTCAGGTCGAAACGGACAAGAGGTACGCCATTGGAAAATATATCGGGGTAATTCGGCGAGTGACCACCATCGCACCCGAAGATATGAATAAAGCCGTGCTTGTTCAGTCTGAAATTGAAGAAGCGTGCCGGCATCGGTCAAGCGTCTCGCGCGAGCTTGAATTTGTTCTTAGCCACACGGTACATCATCACGCTCTGATCTCGGAAAAGCTCGCCTCTTTCGGAATTGAAACATCACCTGATTTCGGCGTCGCACCATCGACGCTGAGATATTGGGAACAGCAGAAAATTGCTGTGTGAAACAAGCTCACAGTTCACACGTTAGTGTGCTGTGCGTCAAGAGGAAAAGAATTTTATGTCATCAAAATTAACCGTCATCAGTTGGATATGCCGCGTCGTTGTGGCGATCATTTTATTTCAAACCTTGTTTTTTAAGTTTGCCGGTGCGGAAGAATCGAAATATATTTTCTCGACCGTTCTCAGCCCTGAGCTCGAAGCCTACGGGCGTATCGGCTCCGGGATGATCGAGCTGGTGGCCGTGATTCTGCTGCTCATTCCGTCGACAGCATGGCTGGGCGCTTTCATCGCCATAGGAACGATCTCCGGGGCGATCTTAAGCCATCTGACGCTGCTCGGTATCGTCGTAAAGGACGACGGAGGATTATTGTTCGGACTTGCATGTACAGTATTTGTGCTGAGCGCGGTTGTCTTACTGATTCACCGTAAGCAACTTCCCATTCTCGGTTACGTTTTCCAATAATCCGGGACCGCCTGTCGGCATCATGGAGAAGCTAATTCAATATTTTTCGGTCGACCTCACGGGCTTATCGATGGCTGCCTTATTCGCGGTCTTTTTCTTTGGCACATTTATCAGCGAGGACGCCGCCTGCCTCCTTGCAGGAACCGCCGCGGCAAGCGGAAGAACGAGCTTTGCGCTTGCGCTTGTTTCATGTTTTCTTGGAATATTTGTCGGCGACCTCTTACTCTTTGGCGCGGGGCGTATGTTCGGTACCGGCTTGTTTGATAATCGATTTGTAAGACGCTTTATTTCGATCGAAACGACAAGTAAGGCTTCGGCGTGGCTCGAGAAGAACGGAGCCTTAGCTGTGTTTCTCAGTCGCTTTGTCACCGGGTTGCGATTACCGACATATCTTCTCGCAGGTACGCTGCGGGCGAATTTTTGGAAATTTGGCGGATATTTTCTTCTTGCGGCAGCTATCTGGACTCCGCTGCTAGTAAGCACAACGGCGTTCTCGCAAAAATTTCTGTTTCCAAGAAATACGGCTGCGGGGATATTAATAATCGCTCTCGCGCTAAAGGCCGCACTCAGTTTTTCTTCTTACAAGAATCGAAG
>Ga0070662_100003334_pt1 | contig 10015 bp, 9 predicted proteins | sample KBSC53metaG_FD_65648 | JGI IMG/M metagenome (GOLD analysis project Ga0070662, IMG submission 65648) | Corn rhizosphere microbial communities from Kellogg Biological Station, Michigan, USA - KBS C5-3 metaG | ecosystem: Host-associated > Plants > Roots > Rhizosphere > Soil ...
CAGGGTATCAATTTGCGCGATTTTTATGGTAAAAAACGCATTTAAAAATGTATCTATGTATTAACTAATTATAAATGATTAAACCGGTGCTTTCAGATAGTGAACTCTGGCAGGCAATAAAGCTGGATGATAAGAAGGCTTTTGATGTGCTTTTTGAAAGGTATTGGTCTGCCATGTACACCAGTGCTTATAACTATTTGCGGGACTCAGAACTGAGCGCCGAAATTGTACATGACATTTTTTTAAACATCTGGCAAAAAAGGAAAGACTTTCAAATCATTTCTTTAAAGAATTATCTTACAAGTTCTACGAGATATCATGTTTATAAATGCTTAAAGGAGCGCAAAGCATCAGCTATAGTTTACGTGGAAAATTATAATGATGAGATTTCCATAAACCAAGAGAACGAGGGCGAAGAAAAATTCAACTCAATTTCCCTGGAAAGCGCAATTCAAGATTATTTACTTCAGCTTCCGAAACGTTGTCGCGAAATTTTTCTGCTGAGCAGGATGCAACACATGACAAATGATGAAATTGCCACTCATTTTAACATTTCAAAGCGGACGGTGGAGAATCAGATAACCATCGCGTTGAAATTTTTGCGAGGACACCTGAAAGAAATTGCTCTCTTGTTCTTGATAAACATTTTTAAATAAAATTCGGCTTAGCTCAATAGCGATTTGATAAAACCAGAGGTAATGTTAGAATTGCGTGGCTGCCCAACCGGCAAAATAGTCAATTGCTATTTAATAATTACCATAACTAAAAAGGCAATCAAGGTAAGTGTGATTACTTTTACTTTCGAGGTCTTGTTGGAGAATTGGATATAACTCCAACACATTAAAACAGGAAGTAAAGCCTGCTGCATAATGCCGTATTGAGTTGTTGCAGTACTGTATTTAATACAAAACCCTCTTTTACAATTTGGTAAAGAGGGTTTTGCAATTTTACAGTAAAGTTCAGTATTACCTAACTTTTAAGTACCTAGGGCGGGAATCGAACCCGCACTCGCTTTAAGGCGAACAGGATTTTAAGTCCTGCGTGTCTACCAGTTCCACCACCTAGGCAGGTGATAAATACCTTTTAAAAACAAATCCCTTCTTTTGTTGGAAGGGATTAGAGCGAAAGACGAGATTCGAACTCGCGACCCCGACCTTGGCAAGGTCGTGCTCTACCAACTGAGCTACTTTCGCATTTCGCAAGCCACTATCGCGTTTGCGGAGTGCAAATATAGACAGAAAAGAATATTCTGCAAGAGTTAGAAACGAAATTTTTTCAAAAAAGTTATAACTGGCTGTTTTTCAAAATATCAGAAACGATATCGTTCTCATATCCGCGGCTTAAAGCATACTGATGCAGCTTATATCTCTTTTTAAAAGGATCTTTTTCACCCAAAAGCCTCGCTTTTTTTTCCAGTATCTGCTTAAGAGTGCTTAAATAATCGTCCTCATCAATCGTATTCAGTGCCTTTTTTATCAGCACATCGGAGACTTTTTTGAATTTCAGCCCCTGTTTTATCTTTTGTTTGCCCCAACCTTTCTGATTAAATTTCCCTTGTACATAGGCATTAGCAAAACGCGCCTCGTTCAAAAAGTTGGTTTGAATGAGCTGAACGATCAGGTTTTCTACTTGCGCACTGTGCAGTCCCCATTCATACAATTTATCGCGGACTTCCTGCTGCGAGCGTTCCTGGTAAGCGCAATAATGCTCGGCTTTAGCCAGTGCTGTTTTTTCGTCGGTGATCCCGGTAGGCTTGGGTTGGTCGAAAGACATAGGTTAATTAATTCATCTTTATATATTTTAAACCCCAATAAACACCATCACTTCGGACATATTTAACCACACCTTTGGTTTTACTCCAATATACTTTGGTTACAAAATTTTTTTCATCCTTGCGGTAAAGAAAATCTTGTGGGTATAACATATAAACATCATCAAAAGTATTATCAAACATTTTAACTTTTTGTGGTTTTATGTTGGCTAGGCTGTCAACGCTAAAACCATCAAGGATATAGAATCAGGAATCTTTATCAAAATGCCCTGGAAATATCCGAGCCTTGCCATTTGCAGATTTATTTATTTGAAACAATTCGATGCCCTGCAATTTATCATCGGAGCGTTTGGCAAATACTGTTATTTCTTCAAATTTTATGCTAAGAGGGTTATATATGCTTTGATCGCCTATAAGTGTGTCATTTTTGAGGCAAATAATGGTATCAATAGTTTTTAAACTAGATTCAAGAATAAGGAGTTCATTTTTCTGATATGGTATCCATTGTTTGTCGTTTTCTGTAAGTAATTTTGTTGTGTGACAAGACGAAAAAAATAGAAATGGATAAAAAGTTAATAAATATTTCAATAGTCTTGGATCAAGTTTAAGCATCACGCAATATAAGAATTTGATAAAGCTTCATTTGCTTAACCGTTTAAATTCCTGTGTCCATCAAATGCCAAAATTCATTAAAAATTCTTCTATTGGCAGAAATATAAGCAAATTCGTGGCATGCTTAGCAACCATTATTCTATCCGTGAAGTACAACAGATCATTAATGCGGGCGGGGTTATCGAAACCGATGATATCATCAGCGTTTTGCTGACCGATAGCCGTCGTATTACCAATGCTTCGGAAGGGTTGTTCTTTGCATTAAGCGGCCGCCGCAATGGCCACGAGTTTGTTGCTGAAGCCTATGCGACTGGTGTACGCAATTTTGTGGTATCGCATCAAACCGACATCAAAATGCCCGGCGCTAATTTTTTGCTGGTAGATAATGTGCTGGATGCCTTGCAAAGATTGGCTGCGTATCACCGCAATCGTTTTAACCTCGAGGTAATCGGTATTACGGGTAGTAACGGAAAAACTATTGTAAAAGAATGGCTGTACCAGTTGCTGATTTCTGATAAAACGATCGTTCGAAACCCTAAAAGCTATAATTCACAGATCGGCGTACCGCTTTCCGTATGGCAGATGACCGACAGGGATGATCTTGCTATTTTCGAAGCTGGTATTTCAACCATAAACGAAATGGAGCGGCTTGAGGCTATCATCAAACCATCAATAGGAGTATTAACCCATATTGGTCCGGCGCATGACGAGGGTTTTAAAGATCGTAAACAAAAAGTACTCGAAAAGCTGAAACTGTTTGCGCATTGCAAATTGCTGATCTATAATTATGATCAACTGATAGATTATAAAAAGCACATTCACGTTAAGGAGCGATTCAGCTGGAGCAGACGGTTTAATCAGGCTGATCTGTATGTGTTTGCTGAGACTGTTATTTCCCGGAACTATTATTTGCGTGCAAAATACCAGGGCAAGGAAATAGAATGCCTAATCCCGTTTTTGGATGAGGCCTCTGTAGAGAATGCCATTGTTTGCTGGGCAACTATGCTGGCGATGGGTTATAGTCCGGTCGAGGTCGATAAAAGAATAGAGCGCCTGGGCCCGGTAAGCATGCGCCTGGAGCTGAAAAATGGTATTAATGATTGCTCGGTAATAGACGATTCTTACAACTCTGATGTGCAGTCACTGGAGATTGCGTTGAACTTCCTGAACCAGCAAAATCAGCATCCTACGCGCACATTGATCCTTTCGGATATCTATCAATCAGGATTGGAACAAAAAGTGTTATACCGGCAGGTAGCTGATATGATCAAAAGCAGGAAAGTAAATAAATTTGTTGGCGTAGGGGAGGCACTGTCAGCTCATAAAGATTATTTTACACTTGAAAAGAAACATTTTTATCCGGACACTGCTACTTTGCTTCAACACCTGAACGAGCTTAATTTTGATAATGAGACTGTCCTGATAAAAGGGGCCAGAAGTTTTGAATTCGAACGCATTAGCTCCGCATTGAGTCAGAAGGCGCACGAAACCGTTATGGAAATTAGCCTGAATGCATTGCTGAATAACCTGGACTTCTACAAATCAAAACTGAAGCCTGGAGTCAAGATAATGGCTATGGTGAAGGCATTTTCTTATGGCAGCGGAACGTTTGAGGTCGCCAACATGCTTCAATATAATAAGGGCGATTATCTTGCAGTAGCTTATATTGATGAAGGCGTAGCTTTGAGGCAAGCGGGAATCACTCTGCCTGTGATGGTGCTCAATCCTGAGCTATCTGCATTTGATAAGCTGATCGAATACAAACTGGAGCCGGAGATATTCAGCTTTAACCTACTGGATGAGTTTGTAAAATATGCGCATTCGCATAACCTGAGTAATTATCCTGTGCACCTTAAAATCGATACCGGTATGCACCGCCTGGGATTTGAAGGTCACGATATTGATACGCTGTGCGACCTGATCGAAGAGAACAAGTTTATCAAAGTGCAATCAGTTTTCTCGCATTTTGTAGCAAGCGATGCGGCTGAGCATGATGAGTTTACAAAAAAGCAGATCAAGCGCTTTGAAAAAGCTTTTACTAAGATAGAGAAGGCGCTTGGCTATAAAGTGATTAAGCATATTTCCAATACGGGCGGAATTATTAGGTGGCCTTCCGCCCATTTTGATATGGTGAGGCTGGGAATAGGGTTGTACGGAATCGATGCCTCAGTAGCAGCCGATTCCGGAGTTTTGCAGCCTATCGCTACCTTAAAAACCAGTGTGTCGCAAGTGCGCAAAGTGGCAGCAAATGATACGATAGGTTATAGCAGAAATGGAAAATTAGCTCATAATGGTAAAGTAGCTACCATTCGCATTGGTTATGCCGACGGTTATCTGCGTGCTTTTGGCAATGGAGTGGGTAAGATGCTTATAAAAGGTAAATTGGTACCGACGGTAGGCAATATATCGATGGATATGACCATGCTGGATGTAAGTAATGTAGATGTTCGCGAAGGGGATGATGTTATCGTTTTCAACGATGAGTTAACTATTGAGGAGCTCGCCCGCGAGATTGGTACTATTCCATATGAAATACTGACCAATATTTCGCAAAGGGTAAAAAGAGTGTATTTTTATGAATAGAAATACCGTCACTATGAAAAAGATTGCCGCAGCCTTATTTACCTATTTTGTTAAAGGGTTGATCGTCGTGGTGCCCATTGGTGCGGCAGCCTTTCTGATTTTCTGGGGGGTCGCAAAAATTGATGAATCCTTAAATCTAAGCGGCATTTTTCTGACGGATAGCAAAGGGCAACCTATTTATATACCCGGATTAGGAATATTGAATGTGCTGGTGATTATCCTGATAGTGGGTATACTGGTTACTAACGTTATAACCGATCCTATCAAACAATGGATTAACCGATGGATCAATCGCTTGCCGATCTTCAAGTTTTTATATTCATCTATTAAAGATTTAACGGAAGCTTTTGTAGGTGAAGAGAAGAAGTTTAATGAGCCGGTATTGGTCGAGATTAATGAGTTCGGCTTAAAGAAAGTTGGTTTCCTCGTGCAAAAAGATTTGGTTAAAATAGGTTTGCCCGGTGAGGTAGCGGTTTATTTTCCGTTATCTTACTCATTTGCCGGACAGGTCGTAATCATCTCATCCGAAAAAGTAAAACCAATAGATAGGAGCGCTGCTGATATGATGAAATTTGTTATTTCCGGCGGTGTGAGTGGCTTAGACTAGCATCCTTTTTAAGACTTCTAAGAACCAAAAGAATGCTGATCAACATTAACAGCGCTCCTAGTATATAAGGCGATCCGGGAAAATAAACTGAAGAATTTTTATGAGTGAAAAATTTAAAACTATACCCCATTAGTAATGGCCCGGCAACCAGGCTTATGCTCGAAAGTAATGTTAACCCGCCTTGTAATTCACCCTGCTCATTGGGGCCATATTTACTGGTGATAAATCCTTGCAGTGCAGGCCCCGAGATGCCGCCGAAACAGTAAGGGATCATATATAAATAAACTTGCCATCCTTTAACTGCAAATGCGATAAACGTTAGTCCCGCGCCATAGGATATTAAACCTATCATGATCGTTCGTTTCAATCCCCATAGGGGGATCAAATGTCGTATCAACCAGCCCTGGATACATATCAGCAATGCGCCAATAAAAAGTCCAAGGTAGCCTACGCTGCGCATTGACCATTGGAATTTCTCATATACGTAAAAAGGCAATTGATACTCAACAGCTTTTTGCGCAATATAAACCAATGTAAAAGCTATTGCCAAACCTATCAATGCCTTGTATTTGCCTAACTGAATAAATGAACCAACCGGATTTGCCCGCTTCCAGCTAAATGGACGCCGATGATCAGCATCGAGGGATTCTGGCAATACAAAATAACCATAAAGGGCATTAAATAAAGCAGCGCCGGCAGCAACCATAAAAGGTATTTTTATATTAATGTCTCCCAGGAACGCCCCGCCGCTTACACCAATAATAAATCCTAACCCTGAAGCAGCGCCAACTATGCCAAAGTTTGTTGCCCTTTTGTCGCCGGTACTTATATCGGCGATGTAAGCGGTTGCTGTAGACATTGTAGCACCGGTTATACCAGCTATTGTACGTCCGATAAAAAGCCAAAAAATGGTTGGCGCAAAAGCCATAAATGTGTAATCGATACTAAAGCCTAAGAGCGAAATTAGTAAGATAGGACGCCTGCCAAACCGATCGCTGAGATTGCCCATGACCGAGGAAAATACGATCTGCATCGAGGCATAGGTGAAAGTAAGCCAACCATTGATTTCTGAAGCTGCTGAGTAGTCAACGCCACCAAGTTCTTTTAGAAGATTAGGAATAACAGGTATGATGATTGCCAGGCCCAGCACATCAACGAAGATGGTGACAAAAATAAATCCTAACGCAGAAGATGTTTTGGTTCCAGGTTTTATACTCATAATGGCAACTAAACAACATACCCAATCACAGGAATGTTTAAAGCCCAGTTATTATAACAGAATAACACCGCCAATATAGCATTAAACTGTTAAAATGCTTTGAACAAAGTTTGCTGCAAATATTAAAAGACTGACGAAGAAGTATTAATAATTAATTGAATTAGTTCTTAAATTGCATCACCCTAAGCAATTGAAACATTGAAAGAAAAACAATTCTGTAAATAGCGGTATTTTTTGCCGCTAATGATGTCACACTAAAAAAGCAACCTACTTTATGAAAATCCTTAAACCCTTATTGGTATTGCCGGCGCTACTGCCCTTCCAAATCGTATTTGCACAAAACGATTCACACCTCAAGTTATCTGATCAAAATCCGGCCGCGGGAGAAAAAATTACTTTGATTTATGACCCGGCTGGTACTGTTACAGAAGGAAAAAAAGACATCGCAGCTGCTGTTTACTACCTGGATAATAAAAATTATCCTGCAGAAGATATTGATCTTAAATCTGATGGGAAATTTTTCAAAGGTGACATTACAGTTAACCCTACAGCTAAAGCATTTTTTATCAGGATAAGTTCGGGTAATGATGTCGACAACAATAACGATAAAGGATATGTCTACCTGGTTTATAGTGGGAAACAACCGGTGGAAGGAGCTTATGCCTCTGAAGCATTCTTTTATTCAGGCGGAGCTGGGGCGTATTTTGCAAAAATAAAACCTGACCTTGGTAAAGCCGCAGACCTATATAAAAAGGAATTTGCTTTAAACCCTAAGAGCAAAAAGGAGCATGAAACCAGATATTACTATTTGATAGCCAGAATCCCCGAATATAAGGCTGATGTAAATGAAAAAATAAATATTTTAGAAAAAAGCGATAAGGAGACAGACCTGATGCTCGTTTCCGGCTTGCTTAGGGTAGGCAACCACGCCAAAGCGATGGATTCATTAAACGCTGTTATCAGGACTAAATTCCCTGACGGTGATTTTGTGAAAAACGAAACAGCCTCGGCTTTTTTTAGAGAAAGAGACGTCGTTAAGAAAGATTCGATCTATGAGGCTTTTATTAAAAAATATACTGAGAGCAAAACGGATAAAAATACGATAGAAGATAACTTTAGGGTACAATTAGCCAGTGCATACCTTCAAAAAGGCGATCTTGATAATTATCACAAATATGAAAACCAAATAAAAAATAAAACCTACTTAGCTGGAAGCCTTAATAATATCGCTTATGAATGGGCCAAAAAAGGAGATCGCCTCGACGAAGCTCTAAAAATGTCAAAGCAATCACTTGATATCGTATCAGCAAGTATCAGCAAAACTGAAGGCCAGCCATTTACTTCTCCTGCTCAAATGAAGAAGAATTCGCAGTCCAGTTATGATATGTATGCTGATACCTATGCCTTTATCCTGTTTAAAGAAGGAAAATATGCGGAAGCACTGCAATATGAAGAGCCGGTGATCAATCATACCGAAGTTGTTGATCCTGATGAAGGAGACAATTATATACAGATACTTGTCGCCAATGGACAACAAGCAAAAGCTAAAGATTTTGCTGAAATGCAGGTGAAAGTGGGGCGTGGAACTGCTGCTATGAAGGAGCTTCTGAAAAAGGAATATATTAAAACAAAAGGTAGTGACAGCGGCTATGATATATACCTGGCATCATTAGAAAAAACCTTTAAAGATAAAACCAGGAGTGAACTTGCGAAAACAATGATTAATCAACCGGCTCCCGTTTTCACGCTAAAGGACCTGGATGGTAAAGCAGTTGCGCTCACCGATCTAAAAGGTAAAATTGTAATTGTTGATTTTTGGGCCACATGGTGCGGGCCGTGCAAAGCGTCGTTCCCAGGAATGCAGCTGGCGGCGAATAAATATAAAGATGATCCGAATGTGAAGTTTTTATTTGTGGATACCTGGGAAAATGGAGATAATTATATAGATGGCGTGAAGAAATTCATTGCCGATAATAAATATACTTTTCATGTGTTGATTGATGAAAAGAATTCCGAAGGTAAGCAAGCCAAGGTGGTGACAGCTTATGAAGTGACAGGTATCCCTACCAAATTCATCATCGACAAAAATGGGAATATCCGGTTTAAATATATTGGGTACTCCGGTTCAGCAGATAAAATACTAGACGAGGTAACCGATATGATCGATATGGCTCAAAATCCTGATGCGGTTGCGGTGGTGCCAAACAGTAACGGAAGCAAAAGCAAATAACCCGGCTATGAGAAGAGAAAAGCAGCCGGTGAGGCTGCTTTATGCTTTAAATTAGAAATTGGGTTTCAGCACATACTTCTCATAAAAGCGGAAGATGTGTTCAGTTGCTTCTTCAGCTGTATCAACTAAGCGATACAGGTTTAAATCATCAGGACTAATATTATGTTCCTCCGCCAGCATTTTTTCTTCTACCCATTTGAATAATCCGCCCCAGTAATCAAGGCCTACGAATACGATTGGGAAGCGCGCAATCTTGCCGGTTTGTATCAGGGTGATTGCCTCAAAGGACTCATCCATTGTTCCAAAACCACCCGGCAATATGATAAAGCCCTGTGAATATTTCATGAACATTACCTTGCGGATAAAGAAGTAATCGAACTCCAGCAGTTTGTCCCTATCGATGTACTTATTGTGAAATTGCTCGAACGGCAGCTCGATATTTAGTCCCACAGACTTACCCCCAGCCTCGTAAGCGCCTTTATTGGCGGCTTCCATAACACCAGGGCCGCCGCCCGAGATAACACCATAACCGCGTTCAGTTAGTAGCCGCGCGGTGTCTTCGGCGAGTTTGTAATATTTGTTATCGTTATGCGTACGTGCTGAACCAAATATGGACACACACGGGCCTATTTTCGCCAGCTTCTCAAATCCATCCACAAACTCGGCCATGATCTTGAATATCTGCCATGAGTCGGTAACTTTTATTTCCTGCCAGTTCTTATTTTCAAAAGCCTGTCTTATTTTATCTTCGCCAGTCATATCCTGTTATTCGTATTCAATAGTGTAAAAGTTGCGTTATTGACTTTTGCGTGATGAAGTAAGCCACAACCCAACAAAAGTAATTAATCCGTTCACAATGATAAGCTCATTATCGAAAACATATCCGCCAAATAATTTTGCTGAGTCTGTACTAAGGAAATAACAAACTATTGGCGATATAATACATATAAACGGAACCAGTTTATCGGCCACCTGGCGACCCTTCAGAAAGAG
>Ga0070662_100003337_pt1 | contig 10011 bp, 8 predicted proteins | sample KBSC53metaG_FD_65648 | JGI IMG/M metagenome (GOLD analysis project Ga0070662, IMG submission 65648) | Corn rhizosphere microbial communities from Kellogg Biological Station, Michigan, USA - KBS C5-3 metaG | ecosystem: Host-associated > Plants > Roots > Rhizosphere > Soil ...
GTTTTTGGCCAGTTCACCATCACAGGAAAAGTAGTTGACTCCACAACAAAAGAACCATTATTTGGCGCGTCTGTTTTTGCTCAGAATACAACATCAGGAACAACAACGAACAGGGAAGGTGAATTTTCACTATCATTAAAATCCGGAGGCTATGAACTTATCATTTCATTTACCGGCTATCAATCCAGGGAGATCCGCATTAGCAATAATGACAATAATCCCCTTCAAATTGACATGACAAAGGAAGAAAAGGCGATGGAAGAAGTTGTCATAAGAAGCAGCAATGAGGTAAAGGATGGCTGGGACAAATACGGAAAATTTTTTCTCGAAAATTTCATTGGTTCTACTCCTAATGCTTTGCAATGCACGTTGCAAAACCCGGAAGCAGTTCATTTTTATTACTATAAAAAAAGCGAAAAGCTGAAAGTATTGGCCACCGAACCCATCGTTATTTCAAACCTTGCTCTTGGTTATAACCTTCGTTACCAGTTGGACTCATTTATGTATTATTACAAAACCCAGGTAAGCTCTTACCGGGGCTATTGTTTTTTTTCTGAAATGGATAGCAGTTTTGCCCAGCAAAGAATATGGAGCGCAAATCGAAAAAAAGCTTACGACGGATCCAAGCTTCAGTTTATGCGCTCGTATTACGATAGCACCTTAAATGAAGACGGCTATGAAATTGCTTTGCTGGATTCTATGTACGATAAAAGATTCGATATTATCAGCAACCCTTATGATACCTCGTATTATGGAATGTATGACAGCACTCATGAAGTGGAAGTCTATTACCCGAGGAAGATAAGTGTAACTTATAAGAAAAAGCCAGAGCCCGAGTACCTGAAAAAATTTAAACTTCCTCTAAATGTAGGATCACAGATTTCTTATATCGATCTTCTTGACGGCATCGCGATCAAAGAGAATGGTTACTTCTATGATCAGAAAGATTGGGTAAGCCAGGGCTACTGGAGCTGGAAGAATTTAGCTGACCTCCTGCCGTATGATTATATACCGTAGAACCACTGAACCACGATTAACAGGATTACAAAGGATTAAAGGAAATAAGAATATTTCTATCACCCGCAATACATAAGTCTTAGCTAAGGGCGCTTTAACTGGGGAAAAATTCTTCTTCTGTTTTCCTGATCATCCTTTTAAATTCTATAAATCATGGTTCTATATCATCCCTCTTGATCCTATCAATCATGGTCCTGTATATTTCGGGAATTCTCTTTATCCAAACCAGTTCCTTCATTTTTTCTTTGGCATCGACAGCGGGTGAGCCAAAATAATTTTTACCGCCTTCCAATGAAGCGGGTACTCCGCTTTGTGCATACAATACAGCGCCTTTTCCAACAGTAAGTGTTTTGCTTACACCCACCTGTCCCCAAAGTATTACTTCATCTTCAATAGTAGTAGCGCCGGCAATGCCTACCTGCGCCGCAAACAAACAGTTCTTTCCTATTTGGGTATCATGACCGATATGAACAAGATTATCCATTTTGGTACCGGCACCAATGAGCGTATCGCCACTTACACCCCGATCGATCGTACACCCTGCACCAATTTCAACAAAATCCTCAATGATCACCCTTCCACAACTGTTCATCCTTCTATAGTACACATCCCTATTTGTTTTTTTGTTGTAATAAAATGCATCACTGCCAATTATCGTTCCGGCTTGTATGATCACATTGTTACCGATTATGCAATGGTCCAATATGGTGACATTGGGATGAATGATACAATTGCTGCCAATGCTTACATGATTACCGATGTAGGCATTCGGCATTACCACGGCTGTACTGTCAATGGTTGAAGTTTGGCTAACCATTCGCATTGATGGATCAAAGGGACGAAAATGATTTACCAGTTTCAGATAGGCTTCAAACGGGTCCTCCACGATCATTAAAGCCTTTCCTTCGGGATGGGTTGTTTCTTTATCGATGATGATAAATGTAGCGGCAGAATGAATACAGGTATCATAATATTTTGGATGATCTACGAATACAACATCACCTTGCTCTACCTTATGTATTTCATTAATACCCGTTGCTTTTCCTTCTTTATTTCCAATGAGCTTGGCACCTATAAATTCAGCGATCCATGATACAGGAACAGGTTTTTCAAATCGCATACAATGATTTTGCGCAAAGGTAACTATCACCCGTTTGTATCTATTCGTTGATTAAAAAATTGCTTTTTAGTTGTTTTTAATGGTTTATGCCCTGTCGTTTGAAAAAAAAATTTTTTGCTGATTTACCTGAGAAAAAGTGAATTGGATACGCTGAATTTTGTAATCGCTCTATCATTCAATAACTGCTGGTAAGAACTCCAGGATGAAAATCAAATTGATGAAACACTGATGAATAAAGGGTTTCAGCGGGCGAGTAAGAAAAACAGAAACGGAATAAGATGATTGAATTGCTTTGTTTTTGTCAATGAATTTAAAAAATAACTCAAAAAAACGATCGTCCTTATCCACAAGCAAATAAAAAATGTTAATAAAATTCTTTACAAAATTTTTTTAGTTCGCAAAAATTATTTTTAATATTGTGTAGGGAAATTTATTTCCCGGTACTTACTAACCCATCCATTATAATTATCCCGACTTCTGTCGGGATTTTTCTTTTCTGATTTTTTGAAGATTTTCCTCATGTATTGTGTCGATTTTCCAATGAAAAGTATAAACGCCATTTGCAATGCAATTCCAATACCTTTACTGCAAACAAAACTTTATTCATGCTAAAATCCATGACCGGTTTCGGCAGGGCTGAACAAACTGTCGGTGATAAAACTTTCCAGGTAGATATAAAATCGCTCAATGGTAAGCAGTTTGAACTACTCCTTAAGCTTCCTGGTTTTTTAAAACCCCTTGAGTTTGATATTCGTCGTATCCTTTCAGGTAAATTGGGTCGTGGCAGTATAGATTGTGCCATTAGTCTCAAAGAAACCGGTAGTGCCAAACCAGTTTCAATCAATACTGACCTTGCAAAGGCATATTATAAGTCTCTTGCTGAATTATCAGAGGCTTTGAAGCTGGACCCTTCTCATATTTTAAGTACACTGGTAAAGCTTCCTGAAGTGATCACACCCACTGCCGATACTTTATCTGATAAAGAATGGGATGATTTTGAAAAAGTATTGAATGCTGCTATTCATGACCTGAACGTTCACCGGATGGAAGAAGGCAAATCTTTAGAAGAGGATCTGTTATTACGCATTGATAATATTTCAAAACAGCAGGAAGAGATATTGAAGCTTGAACCGGTCAGGCAACAAAAGATCAGGGATGGCTTAACAAAACTCCTCGAGGAAAATGTGGGCAAAGAAAACTACGACGGCAATCGCCTGGAGCAGGAAATGATCTATTATATTGAAAAAATAGACATCAGCGAGGAGCAGGTAAGGCTAAAAAACCATTGCGATTATTTTAAAGCGATCATGTGCGAGGCTGAAGAATCAAAAGGTAAAAAGCTTTCTTTCATTTTGCAGGAAATTGGGAGAGAGATCAATACTACCGGCGCCAAGGCTTATGATGCTACTATTCAAAAATGCGTGGTCCTTATGAAGGATGAGTTGGAAAAGGCAAAAGAACAAATTTTGAATGTATTATAAGGTACAAGGCGCAAGGACCAAGGCACAAGATTTAAATTAAATTTCTTTACTTAATCAAGGTTTCCCTTTCCCGAACGTCTTGCAACTTGTCCCTTTGCCTTGCAGATATATCTTTGCAGGATGAAGCCTTTAAAAATTTATTTGTTTTTTCTTGTTCCTTGTGTCTTGTTCCTTGCTTCCTGCACTACCATTGATCTTTACGAAAAAAATGTAACGATACCGGGATTTAAATGGAAGAGCAACTATAAACCCGAATTTACCTTTGTTATTAAGGACACCACGGCCAAGTACCAGCTTTTCCTCGTTTTAAGACATACAGAAAAGTACAACTACAATAATATCTGGATCAATTTATATTCTCAACCCCCCCGCGATACTCTGCACAAAGTATCTTTTGAACTTCAATTGGCTACAAACGAAAAATGGCTGGGAACAGGTATGGATGACATTTATGAGCATCGTATCAAACTAACCGATCCCCAATACCTGAAAGCCGGCGTTTATCATTTTATGGTCGGGCAGATCATGAGAGAAGATCCATTGGAGAATGTAATGAACGTCGGGATAAGAGTAGAGAAGAAATAATCTTTTTCTTTCAATATGCCTGCTAAGAAAAGAATACGGCTCGCGACGACGATTTATTGGCTGTTGCTGTTTTATATAGTTGCCGCCTTAATATGGTGGTTCATTTCGCTGGAAAAGCAAAACAGGCAAATGGCGGACTTTAAAATAAAGCAATTAAATGCTCTTACACAACCGGCGATCAACCCGGTATTCTACAATACTTCTCTTGATATCATCGAACGGGAACATAAAAGAAATCTCATCAAATATATAAGCGAAGGCTCAACCTTTCTTCTTTTAATATTGGTCGGGGCAGGCTTCGTTTATCGTTCTGTCCGGAGGCAGTTTCTCCTGCAACAGCAACAACAAAATTTCATGATGGCGGTAACTCATGAATTGAAGACGCCTATTTCAGTAGCGAGGCTCAATCTTGAAACTATTCAGAAATATCACCTGGATCCCGAAAAACAAAAAAAGCTGATCCGGATGACATTGGATGAAACAGAAAGATTAAATACGCTAACCACCAATATCCTTATTTCTTCCCAGCTGGAGGCAGATGATTATCGCATTTCAAAAGACGAGCTTGACCTAAGTGACCTGTTCAAAGATTGCATACGAAATTTTGTGCAGCGTTATCCTGAACGGCAATTCATTGGGACGATAAGACCTGGCATGGATGTAAAGGGCGACCCACTTTTATTGCAATTGATGATCAATAACCTGCTGGAAAATGCGATCAAATATTCGCCAAAAGAAAAACCGATAACCTGCTTGCTAAATGACCACAATAATAAAATAGAACTTTATGTAATTGACGAAGGACCTGGCATTCCCGACAGGGAGAAAAAAAACGTTTTCAAAAAGTTTTACAGGCTTGGAGATGAAGCCACCCGTAAAACACAGGGCACAGGACTTGGCCTTTATCTTTGTAAAAAAATTGCCGAAGATCATAATGCCGACATTTCAGTGACGGATAACTCACCGCGGGGCAGTAATTTCATCGTTAGTTTTAAACCCATGCATTAATGCTGGCAGAAGCGGAACACAAAATCATTTTAAAAATGGCTGAAGATAAAAAACCGTCAATATTACTAGTGGAGGATGAGGAGAATTTGCATGAAGCATTAAAGTTAAACCTCGAACTGGAAGGTTATGAAGTGAGTTCTGCTTATGATGGAGCGGCTGCATTAAAAGCCATCGGGTCCGAATATTTCGACCTGCTTATTTTGGATGTGATGTTGCCGGAAATCGATGGTATCAACATTACCGAAACCATCCGGCTGCAAAACATAGACGTTCCGATCCTGATCTTAAGTGCAAAAAATACCAGTGCCGACAGGGTGTTGGGACTAAAGAAAGGCGCTGATGACTACCTTACAAAACCATTTAATCTTGAAGAGTTGATATTAAGGGTACAGAAACTCATCGAAAAAAATAAAAAATTACAGGACAGATCCTCAATTGGTGACACCTACAGTTTCGGCAAAAACACCGTTGATTTCAAAGCACAGGAGGCCATAACAAAAAGCGGGGAAAAAGTTCAATTGAGCCGGAAGGAAAGCATGCTGTTGAAACTGCTGATCGAGAACAAGAATGAAGTGGTACCCAGGGAAAAAATTCTACAATCGGTTTGGGGCTATAATGTTTATCCTACAACAAGAACCATTGATAATTTCATTCTAAATTTTAGAAAATATTTCGAAGAAGACAGCCGCAATCCCAAATATTTCCATTCAGTTAGGGGGGTGGGTTATAAATACGCGGAGTAACTTCAACTTGCCAGAGTCTTATCAATTGAAGTCAGAATTACTTTCATATTTTCAACCAATTCCGATTTGTCTACGTTCATCTCTGCATTTGTATAAGTGCCGGTCTCGCATTGATAAATGATCGTCATCAACTTGTTTATCAGGTCCGGTTTAACACCCTTTCTGTCTAAAATGGCTGCTAACTCTGATTTGTTCAAATTCAGCCCGGAGCCTGGAAGGCGATCCTGAAAATAATTCCATATCGATCGGTTCAGTTCTTTGTAGAAAATTTTGTCTTCTTTATTTAAGGCTGAGCCTACAGGCATTAAGATCTCTTCAACGGTCACAGGAACATTTAATGGTTCTTCCAATTTTTTCAATTCTTCATAGCGATTTGCTGTGTTTTGTCCCCTTCTTATGAAGATGAATATTGCAATGACTAATGTGACGAGGCTTGCTGCTATCCACCACCATTTTGATTCGTTACCCCGGTCAAGGGCTACCGGCATAACAGGAGGTTGTTCTCTTTTGATCTTTTCCTTCACAAAAACTGTAAGAGCCTTTGATAAGACGGTCTTATAGGATTTTGTCCTGAGATCAAAGAAGGAGAAGGAAATGGGAGGGATTGTGTATTGACCGGGTTTATTACTTAAAAATATATACCGGAACCGACGTTCTCCTGTTAAAGGCACTTGTTGTTTATTCAAAGTATCTTTTATGGAAGGTTCAAAAAACTCGATATCTTTTGGCCAGTTGACAAGAGGTGACCCAACTCTTTGAAAATTTCCCACGCCACTGATGGTTATGATCAAAGAATCTTCTTCATTTTTTGAAACAGAGTCTTTTTCAAAAAAGGCTTTTATCGAGAAATTTCCAACAGCACCGGCAAAAGTATCGGCTGCGTTTTTAACAGGCAGCGGTCTCACTTTCACAGTGACAGGGTTAGTTTTTATATTGACTTTATAAACTTCAGCATTCTTGTTTTTATCGTCATCCGGCTTAACGCCGTACATATTTTCAGTGACCTCCTGTTCCGTCCTTTTATTTACCACACTGCGGGAAAACTCCACTTCGTTAGCAAGTTCCATTGGGTCGATGGTAAATATTCCGGATTGTAAAGGATAAAGCTGAACCTTAAGAATTGTGTGCACATCGAACCAATGTCCGTTTAGTTTCTCTTCAGTCTGCGCCTGGTCATTTACATTGACCATGTCGTACACACTAAATCCATAAAACCCCGGGTTTTTGATTATGTTCGACCTGGATTGTAGCCGTGAATACAATTTAAAGGTCGCGACAAGAGGCTCACCTACAAAGCAAGTTGATTTATCAATGGTGAGTTTTAAAAATAAATTCTCACGGATCTTTTGAAACGGGTCCTCACCCTGTTTTAGAAAATACGAGGTTTCGTCTATCTCTTTCTGTGAAATGACCCTTACAATTACTTCGTTGCTTTTTTCAAATTTCCCGTCTGCCAGGCAAGAAGCACCAGGAATTTTAAAATTTCCTTCGCGGATCGCCGCCAGCGTAAATACTAAATTTTTTTGTGCTATCGGTCCCTCTCCTGAATACATATGAGGACCCGAAACCATCCTAAACCCCTGGAATGGTGGTGGAGAAAAATCAGAAACTTTTTCAGCGTTTTCTATAATGTATTGAACCTGGAAGGATTCGCCGGGAGCAATGGGATGTTGTGGCACTATAGCTTTGAAATTTACCTGTGCGGTGGCGTTAAAAAAGCAAAAGAGCAGGAAGAGGGATAATATACCGGCATGAAATTGTTTCATTCTATTAAAAATAAAAAATGACCCTGAGATAGCGGCTATGAAAATGATGAAGGGTTTAGTTTTTAAATATCCCCCAATTGCGGACGAAGAATGATCTCTTCCACACAAGCCGTGGGAGAGAGTTGTGAAGCTGTATAAACCATTTTGGCGATGTCGCTGGCCTCCATGAATCTTTTCCTTTCTAGTCCGCTTGCAGCCCAGGAATCAGTGTAAGCCGCCCCGGGAAAAACCGTTGTCACTTTTATATTGTGAGGTTTCAATTCATCTCGAAGGTTTATTGAAAATCCCCGCATCGCGAATTTGCTGATGCTGTAAGAACCTCCATTGGGGTAAGCCTTCAATCCTGCTATGGACGACATATTGAATATGTGGCCGCTCTTTTTTTTGATCATAGCCGGTACAATTGCCCGTGTAAGGTGATAGGCGCTATATAAATTAGTTTCGATCATTTCTTCGAGAGCACCATCCTCCTCGTTGTGAACACTTGATCCGGCAAAACTTCCTGCATTATTAACCAGCACATCGGGTAGTCCATTTTTCAGGCACCATTCACCAAATGCCAGAGCCTGTTCTTTTTTACTCAGATCAAATGGTTTTGCTTTAATAGTACTGCCTGGATATTTGTTTTGCAGTTCTGCTACAGCTTTAGACAACTTGCTTTCATTCACAGACGTGAGGAAAAGATCGTTTCCATTCTCTGCAAAAATTTCAGCGATAGCATATCCCAACCCCCTTGAAGCTCCTGTGATAATAATGTTCATTAATGATCGGTTTAGCAACGATAAGCAAGTTAATCCAAATGTAAAAATCGTTAATTGTAAATTGCAGTGATGAAGTACAAGCATCTTTTTTTCGACCTTGACCATACCCTTTGGGATTTTGAAGCCAATTCGAAAACTACCCTGAAAGAATTATATACTACTCTTCAGCTAGGTGAAAGAGGAGTCAATGATTTTGACCTGTTTCATAAAAATTATTTGCAGCATAATGAAAAGCTTTGGGAACGCTACCGGAATGGGTATATCAAACAAGAAGAACTAAGAATAAAAAGAATGTGGCTTTCCCTGCTTGATTTTAAAATTGCAGATGATGAACTGGCGCAAGAGATGAGTATTCGTTTTTTAGACATGCTGCCGACAAGAACTAAATTGTTCCCCTACACAAAAGAAATACTGGAATATCTAACCGACAAGGGTTACGTTTTGCATCTCATCACAAATGGATTTGAAAAAACTCAGCATAATAAACTGATGTATTCGGGGTTGAGATCTTTTTTTAAAGAAGTGATCACCTCGGAAGGCTCGGGAAGTTTAAAACCCAACAAAGAAATTTTTGAATTTGCCTTGCTGAAATGCAGTGCAAAAGCAGACGAGAGCATTATGATAGGTGATAGTATCGAAGTGGATATTCTCGGAGCCATGAATGCAGGCATTGACCAGGTATTTGTTAATCATCTTGCTATTAACCCTGCTGTAAAACCGACGTACATTGTTTCTTCGCTAAAAGAATTGGAAAGGATTTTTTGAACCATGAAAGTTGTAATGGAACCCGTAAAATCTCCCCTTCGGGATCCGATGGCTATCGGGATTAGAACGCTTTACCAGGTAGCAATTACTGTGATACCACCTTTCGCTACATCACCGATCTTTACTTTTACTTTTACGTCTAAAGGCATAATGACATCTACTCTTGATCCAAATTTTATAAAACCCATTTCTGCAGCTTGCTCAATGCTTTGCCCCACCTGCAAATAATTTACAATTCGCTTTGCCACAGCACCGGCTATTTGTTTTATCAGGATCTCTTTATTATTACTTCTATATACAGTCGTATGCCTCTCATTGTCTGTTGATGATTTGGGGTGCCAGGCAACCAGGTATTTTCCTGAATGATATTGACAATAAGCAACCTCACCACCCACTGGATTGCGATTCACATGCACATTTAGTGGGCTCATGAAAATGGAAACCTGGATACGACGGTCAGTAAAATATTCATCGGCCTGTATCTCTTCAATGGCAACAACTTTTCCATCTGCCGGAGCTAAGATCATTTTTTCATCCGTGCTGTACTGGCGATTAGGAATACGAAAAAATGAAATAATGAATACCAGCAAGGCAAGTGTAGCGAAAAAGATAAGCCAACTTAACCAGGGAAGGTGAAAGCTGAAGGCGTAAAAGGAAATGATATTAATAGCTCCAAATAAAATGGTGCTCCACGCAATGATCTTGTATCCTTCCTTGTGAATGGTCATCACTGAATATTGAGGAGCAAAGATAGTGAATTGGTGA
>Ga0070662_100003367_pt1 | contig 9958 bp, 7 predicted proteins | sample KBSC53metaG_FD_65648 | JGI IMG/M metagenome (GOLD analysis project Ga0070662, IMG submission 65648) | Corn rhizosphere microbial communities from Kellogg Biological Station, Michigan, USA - KBS C5-3 metaG | ecosystem: Host-associated > Plants > Roots > Rhizosphere > Soil ...
GACGCTATAGAGCAGCCTAAAGTCGCTGCTCCGAAAAGTAGGACTAGACTCGCCCAGAATGCCGCCATTACGCAAAAGTGAACGACCGCCCAGATCGCTTGAACTGAGCGCGAGCCAAATGCTGATAACTCGCCTGACGCGGGGAACCAGTAATCCACGAACGCCCAAGCAACTTCCTGAAGATACGTCAGCGGAGCCTTCAAAATTAAGCGCAAATTTATCCAGAGCATGTAATCAGAAAGGTCCGCTGGGGCGAGACCGGTCAAGTTTGTAAGAACAGGAACTGCAGCCCATATATACATGCTTCCCCGATGAGTTGGGTCCCGAAGCAGTTCCTCATCACGGGCTTTAACAAGAGTATCTCTCAAAGTTTGATATTTATCGGGCAATCGCTCTACAATCCTCGCAGTTTTCACGCTTAGCGTGAGTCCTAATTTTGGGGTAACGGTAAAATGCCCAAAGCTTCTTAAGTTGTAAAATGCATAGCCCCCTATGATCAAAACCGAGCCTCCTATGAGAAAAAAGCTGGCATCACGTACTTTTTTCCAGCTTAGCGAGGCGATGGGATCCACAAATCGAATAGTAATCAAGTAGAGTACAAATGCGATTGCCAATAGTTGATAGGCGGGACGAGTCAACGCTGCGCAGCCAGTCGCGATTGACGAACATAAAAGCCAGCGCTTTTGATCGTGTAAATACCATAAGTAAAAAGAAACTACTGCCGCCGTCAACAGCAGAGCTGCAAGGACTTCTGTGAGTACATATGCCGCCGGCTCAACGAATGGCGGTAAGAGAAGGGTTAGCATGAAAAGATAAATGGCCCATTCTTTAACGCCAGGCTCATAGAGCCCGTAGGAGAGCATTGAGATTGACGCGAAATGGAGAAACAGAGAAACAAAGAAAAGCGCCTTGTTTGGGGAGTCTTGCGAGCCAGTCACAACTAGAAGAAGCGGATACCCCGGGGTTCGCTCCTGGAGCTCATCAATGTGAAAGTCCGAAAGATCCCGGGCTGCGCGAAGATAGCTACCCGAATCGGGAGCGAGAATCGGAGCGTTCTGCCACACAATCCCATAAAACACTACGGCCACGATGAAAAACACGGCCGAGATTAGCGCCAACCGCAGCGGAGGCTGGCCAAAGGTTAGACAGTTGGATTTCACTCAGGAACCACCGATCAGCTTAATTTTCTGTATGCTAGAAGTTCAGCAGCGCACCGATGCGAAAGAACTCTCGGAGAGAGACGACACAAATTGACTTTCCTAAATAGGCAAACGATTTCTCTGTCTAGTTTGAAAAGATGCCCGGCGGACCCATCCGCTGTTGACGCGTCTTCGAAGCGGGATGGTCCTCCTCGGCACGACGCCTTTTGCGGCAGATACAAAACTGGAGCCGGCGCAAACCGAGTACAGCAACAAAACCCATGGATCCGTGTTTATATCTCCGAACATGCTATTGACAAAAATATAGATGAAAAACGGCAGGCGAAACGCGGTTTCTCGATCTCTCTCCTTCACATTGAAGAACGATTCCCAGCCCGCCCGTAACCAAAATATCAGCCAAAATGCGAACGGCACCACTCCCGACGCCAGAGCAAAATAGAGAAACGCGTTATGGGGCGTCGTAATTGCTTCACTCATTTCGGGTACATATATGCTAATTTTTGATACACCAACGCCGACCCATGGTTCTGTCATAATACGCGCAAGCACGTAGGGCCACAGAACGAAGCGGCCGGTTTCCTCCATACCGCGTTCTTCATACCGAGAGATCAGCTGGTGGACAACGCCGGTCTCAAGCGACACTCCAACCACAATGAATAGGAGCAACAGCGGAACAAATCCACGTTTGAGTGAGCGCCGAAAAACAAACAGAAGCGCGAGTATAACCGCGAAAATGACACCACGACTCACGGTCAGTCCCACAACCACTAAACAACCCAGAGCCAACAACCAATACAGACCGCGGTGCGTCGATTTTCTTGCTTCACTACCTAAAACAGCAAAGGAGAGGGCACAAAAGCCGAACCATCCCGCAAGCCCGTTCGCGTTTCGGAGATTTCCACCCCCTTGGATATCTGCAGCGGCTCGCTCCACAGATCCCAATCCTCCCAAAACGACGTGGGGTAATACTACTGCACCTATCAGGAATATGACAAATGTGTAACGTTGCAGAAATCCTTTACGCAGACGGAGCGTCTGTAGAATGATCATCCCGCATATCAATAATATGAATGCACGAATTGCTGGGTCGGTGACGGAGTTGCCATGAAAAATAATCTGGATAAGAATAAATGAAATAAAACAGGCCAGCGGTAATGCAATTGGGTGGTAAAACTTGTTATAGTATCGTCGACTCTTGGCCAAACAAATGACGGATAATAGGACGGTGAAGCCAGCCGCTACAATCGGTAGCTCAATACCTACATTTGTTGACAAGATCGAGTATGCTACGATCATGAAATACGCATACTCAAGTTGCCCTGAAGGCATCCAGGCGCGGTGATATCTGCTAGACGCTGGTCTCCGTAGGCGGTGCAAATTATCTCGAACCATCACGTTCATTGGAGAAATCTTGCAGGGTGAACTCCACAATCTCCCCTGTGGTTTTTTGTGCCATGGAGGTAATGAAACTCGGTTTACGCTAATTGACTCAGTCCGACGAGCTGCGTCATGATCTGGTCTAGGCGTTCTGCAGTTGCCGCCCAACTATGATGCTCCTTCACATAATTTAAGGCAGTCTCTCGGTGTGCCGGTAATTCAACATTGTTTTCGAAGATTCCGTGAAGACATCTGGTAAGAGCGTCTACGGATTCAGACTCGAAGAGCCAGCCGGCTCCGATCCCTGACAGAAATCTGTTGCCGCCCACATTCGACGCAGCAAAAGGTACCCCGCAGGACATTCCTTCGATCAGCGCATTAGAAAAGTTCTCATACCTACTGGGCATCACCAAAACATCCATCGCGCGATACCACTCGGGAAGCTGCTCGTGACTGACGTCCCGCTCGATGTGAACAAGGTTCCGGCCAAACTCGTTGGCTAGACACGATCGAATGCGCCGTTCTTCTTCACCGCTACCCACAATAAGCAGTCTTGTATCCGGCAAATCATTCGAGACTTTTTGAAACGCTGCAGCAAGAAGATCCACACCTTTTAGGCGTGTCAGACGCCCCACATAACCTACAACCGTGTGCCGGCATGTCCATCCAAGTTTCGAACGCAAAGTGCTGGGGCCGGGCTTAAATAGTTTGGTGTCGAGTCCAATGGGCAGCTCTATTGCGTGATCGCCGATAAACCTTTTAACCGTTGCAAGTGCATCACCGTTGGCACAGACGGCGTGCACTGCTCGGAGTTGCGACTCAGCTTCGATCGAGACCGGCCCCGGCAATCGCAAAATAGTCGGGCGGTAGCTCGCAACCGCCGCGGCCAATGCCGCATCGCCGTGCACGTAAACGGCATCAAATTCCTTCCATCGTCGGCTGAACTCGCTGTCGATTCGTTGGCTAAAACGACGGTTGTGCCAACGTATAACTCTCCATGAAATCGCATTCTGAAAACGCATCCAGTTGTTTCCCAATCGACCATTGAGCGTCATTAAACATCCTACTGTCGATAGTGCCGCTTGACCAAAATTCCTCGACCAGCAACCATTTAGAGGAATTGGCTCGATACTCGATGGAAGAGGTATGGTATATCTGCCCCACGGATCGGCGACAAAGGCCGCAGCGACAAAATGGCCGCGTTCGACAAAAGCCTCAAATAGATTTCGGGTAAAATTCTCTCCTCCACCTCGAAGAACGCCCAGCTCGGAATGGAGCACCAGTACTCTCATCCGGTCGATTACTAGAAGGTAGGAGAAAATGGCTCGTAAAGAGATCCGGGGCACGCGTGGACGTCGTGAGCTTTGCCAATCGCCGATTCAAATGCGGCTATTACGGATGCTTGGTTGTGATGCGTGTCCACGTATTGGCGAGCACGAGCGGCTATTTCCTCGCGACTAGCCGGCGAGCCGATCAAGGACCGAATCTGGGCAATCGCATTGCCGGTATTTCCTGAAATCTCGCCGAGGCCCATGCATTCGATTATCCGATTTGGATCAATTCTTAGACTTACAACAGGAGTCCCGCTCGCCCAGGCCTGTAAGAAGGTATTCGGAAATCCTTCTTCGTCTGAAGTTGACAGCAATACAGCAGAGTTTTCAATGATCTCTTGGGCCTTATGTGGCGGGACTTGTCCCTGAAAATCAACATTAGGTAAGCGCTTGAGCTCTTGCACAACATTTTCTCCGAAGCGCGCCGGCGATCGGTGACTATTTGGCGCTCCGCAAACGGTAAAACGGATATCGGGCGCGTTTCGCGCAATTTCTATAAGCAGATCAGGGCGCTTCGGCTGACGTAACATGCCTACCCATGCTACGTAATTTTCTCGTTGATAGTGAGACTTGGTTGTCGACCGGACGTGAATTAGGCTCGGAACGACGGTGGCTTTCTTGCGTAATTTGATCGGCAGACCAAAAAATTGACCATCATGTTGAACCAGGATCCGATCTGCGTGTGAGAAACCCCACGCATACAATGGCCACCAGGCTAGCCGTTCCTGAAGAGCCTGCTGCGGCTGAATATCAGAGTCAAAACCGGCGGCAAAGATCGTCTTGACTCCCAAAGTCTTGGCTACAACGACACATGGACCCAATAGATGGTATGCACATCTCCAATACCACCAGTTTGGCTTCTGGACTCGAACAAAGCGATATAGATCCAGAAGCCTTCGCGAAGGACCATTACTGGAGGTAAAGGACACAAACCTGACGCCGTCTATTAGTACTCCTTTTGTGAGTTCCGGGATGTTCTGGATACCGACAGTGACTGACCAGCCGATACTTGCAAGCGCCCGAGCCAATAGCCATTGCTGTCGCTCGGCTCCTCCAACAGCGTTCGGGTCGCCCGAAGCATACCCATATATGCCGTTACTTGTATTGTAAAAGAGGATTTTCACGTCGGTCGGCGATTTGTGATCGTTGATGCGGTCTTGACGAAAGTTCACAGAATAACTTTCCAAACAACAACTCGGTTTAATGCGAAGTGTACAGCCAAGCGACTGAACGCGACGTTTCCCTCAGCATGCTTGATGAAATCTCTCTCGCATCTGACTTTCGGCTCTGAAGGCGAGCCCATACCGCTTTTCATCGCAGCATGCTCACATAGTACTAATGCGCCATCTGCCACGCGAGAAAAACAAATGGATTCCACAACTCACGGTCAACGCCGCCATGCGAAAGATTTAATTTGTGCAGCCGGCGCAAGTAAGGATAATTAAAAATCTCGATATTTTTTTCTCCCCAATTCAGTACGGCTTCCACAGCAGGTCGCCATGCTCCAGAAAGTCTAACGCTCAGGGGCACCGTAAAGCCGTGCTTCGGCCTGTCCCAAACTTCTTTGGGTAGAAGACGTCGTGCAATCGGCATCAGCAGTGCTTTGAGTTGACCACCGGGAATTTTTCTATTCGATGATAACGGGAGAATCCGATCAAGAATCAACTCGTCGAGGTATGGCACACGAACTTCGAGCGAAGCGAGCATACTGGCGCGGTCCGTTTTTACTAAGCAATTCTCGCTCAAGTATGTTTCAAGGTCGGCACGCATCAAAACATCCTTGTCAAAACCGCTTCCGTAACGGCGAGCGCGCTTTTCCCAAGGTTCAAAATAGGCATGAATTTCTGCCGCGATGTGGTAATCGGGATTAATTAGCTGTCGAAGATCCTTACGAAAAACCGGAAAGTCGCCGTAGCGCACCCACCCATACTGAATCTGGTCATGCTGGTCTAGCGTTCGCCAATAAAGTGCACTCATGCCGCGCGGTCTCCACGGCATCTTTCGCAATAAAGGCGGAATCCATGAAGAGAATGGTAATCGGAAATGGCCGTTTTCACTGTATAAGTACTTGGGATAGCCGCCAAACACCTCGTCCCCACCATCCCCGGAGACCGCAACCTTAACGTATCGTTTGGTCATCTCAGAAAGCGCAAATGTCGGAATCAAAGCAGGATCGCAAAATGGCTCATCCAAACAACCAATTAGTTCCAGAAGTTCTTCGGAGCCTAAGGCTTCTGCCTTCAAAACGGTATGATCCGTCGCAAACTGGCGCGCTACGAGTTGGGCAATCGATGACTCGTCAACATCACCCTCGGAAAATGCGACTGAAAATGTGCGGACAGGTCGGCTGCTATTTCGCGCCATCATAGCGACCAGCAGAGACGAATCGATACCGCCCGACAAAAATGCTCCAAGGGGGACATCGCTGATCATCTGACGCTTCACGCAGCGCTCGATAAGCTCTTCTAGCTCAAATTCCTCCGGAACCGCTGCTAAGTCATCGGCAAGCGGGGGCGACCAGTAACGATCGATCTCCGGTTCAGCTTTGTGTAAGTTCCAGCGAAGCCGACTGCCGGGCTCGAGCTTGTGAACGCCTTTCAGAATCGTGTGCGGTACTGGGATGTAATCAAAGGTCATCAGATCGCGCACGGCAGTGAAATCTAACTGCCTGTCTTCTCGGAGCAATACGTGAAACGGTTCCAACGTAGATGAAACGAGGAGCGCACCGCGATGCATCGTCCAGCAGAGTGGCTTTATGCCCAAGCGATCACGCGCGGCAAACACACTCTGTTCGCCACGGTCCCACAAAACAAAGGCGAACATACCGTTCAAGTAACGGACGACATCGGCTCCCCAACGCCGGTAACCTTCGAGAATAACCTCCGTGTCCGATTGCGTCCGGAAAATCGTTCCGTCACGAGTAAGCATCTCGCGCAACTCAATAAAATTATAAATTTCGCCGTTGAACACGATGACGTAACGACCATCGAAAGTCTGCATCGGTTGATCGCCTGTTGCGAGATCGATTATTGATAGCCGACGGTGACCGAGAAAAATGCCTCCTTCGCACCATTCGCCGCCGGCATCTGGACCTCGATGGGCCAAAGTGGTTAGGGCCCGTTTCGCGATGGCAAAGCCAGACTCTGCGCTATTATTCAGTACGCCCAAAAATCCGCACATTGTGCACTTGGTGAAAAATCAACAGCTTGAGGAAGCGCTCAGCCAATAGGAACAGTATTTCTAATGTAATCGTGCTTAAAAGACGGGAAGGCGATCGCTCACGAATACGCGCGTGCCTTTCGGGAAAGCTCGATGGTTGCAACTACGGTCGGCATGACAGTGTCGCTGTGCAGAGTAGATCCACTCGCTTGCCCGATGCACCAATAGAGTCGCTGATCTGAACCTCGTTGAAGTAGGGACAGAGGAAACTATGCAAATTTGACCGGCTTACCGTAAACTGCATAAGTCTGGCGTCGATGTAAGCCTTGGCAGGTCCGAAAAGATATGGCCGCATTTTGTCGGCCACGCGACTCCGCCAAGTTCCTGGAGTCGGTGCTACAAGCCATCGCTCAATTACATCGAAGCAAAAACATCCGCCAGGCTTTAGCCATTCGCTGACCTTGCATACAATCGACTCTTCTAAGGGAGAAATACCCCCGAACATACCCATACAGATGACAACATCAAAGGAACTCGGCCTGAATTCAATTTCCGTGAGCGAGCTGTTGATAAGTGTTATAGAGTTACGTATGCCGCCGACCGGATCCTTAGCTTCTACCAGCATCGGTCGCGAGAGATCGAACCCGACCACTGATTGGGCATTATTGTAGCAATGGAAATACCGACCAGTACCACAACCCATATCAAGCACAGCGGGTGCATGATAAGACGAGGAAACCTTTTGAACAAAGGCAAATTTGCCTGTGTCGTGAGAACTACTGTAGTAGGTGTCATCCGACGAGCGGTAGCTCTTAGCATAAGTTCTCGTGTATGTGGAGAGTGCGTGGCTGTGTAAAGTACGCGTAAATATTTTTTTACTGATCTCGCCGTAATTAGCCATTTGTTTACTTTCCGCGGCAGAAAACGTGGTGTTGTGACCCAAGACACTCCTTTCATTTTCTTAATCCTTGGCAACTAGAATTGGGCAACCGTTGCTCAACAGCAAATTCGGCTGCGGAGCTGTTGCCTAGCCTCGCTGGATCTGCCTCAGCTATGGTTGCGAACTTTGACCAAGACATCGGGTAGAAGCTCTAGATGACTGCTGTGGTACGAACCAATGTGTCACCGACCGAGCGCCACATTACATTCGGGTTAGATCGTGCTCTCTCGACGAAATATCGCAACTGTTCCCCCAACGGAGGATCATCGATATTTTCACTAGCTCGAGATAGTTCCCAGTAGTGGGTCGCCAAACAAAAGACACCTTTCACCTTCTGCGCAGCGTCAAAAGCACTCTGATTCTGCTGAAAACTGCTGAGCGGTGTGACTGGATTAGTGCTGATCTCGCGGTGGTTTCCTAGATCAAGGATCCAGGGCACACCACCGCCGTTTGCCGCAGCCGATCTACGAAGACGGCTCCATAGAATCCATGTGCGGCGGGAGACCACAGGCCACCCTGAACGCACACCTGCTATGCTCCCGAGGTGTAGTCCCACTTTGGCTAAGGCGCGCAGCCCTTGCCGGCCAATCCTGTTATGGGGCGGGACAAATACGCGAACCTGGGTTTTGAGCAGGTTTTCGAGGTAGTTCTTTCCATCCACGAGTCGCTTAGTTAAGTGATTGCCGCGTGCGAACTCGAACTCTCCCTTAGGCTCGTCATGATAATAACCATGGAGCATGATCTCGAAGCACCCCTTCGATATGCCGCTTCGAAGATATTGCACGAGATCCGGGTTCTCGTGGAGCGGATGAACGGTCCAGCGGTCTCGATATTTTTCCGGAACGGATTTGCTTGTTCCGGCGCGGTGAAAAGGAACTACAGCCAACGAAATGGGCCCCCACTTACTTATTTCGCCGTACGCCTGCTCCAGCTCTTCCGGCGTGGTGAAGAAACTCGTATCGTCATCACGAATGCAAAAATACATTGAAAGATCCGGGTTCGAGGTTTGGTCGCAATTAGGGATTATTATGCAGCGCGTTCACGGCTACATGTGCATCTTGCCGGACTTTGGCTGAACGTTTTCTAAATAGAGCTTCTCTGCGGGCAATGGAGACGCGCAAGCTCGCGGGAACATCGACGCGCCCTGGCACAAATGGATCCAATGCCGGAGCGCCTTCAAGCGCAGCCACCAGCGCCCGAGTTTGAATTTCTGCGGAATAGGCGCGGCAAGCGACTAGATCTGGCGCAAGCGATTGTAAATTGTCGTCCGCCCAAGCACGCAGAACCGCTCGCAAAACAGCGACGATTTTATCGGGCGCGGTGACGTCGGCTATAGTGGAAACCCGTACTTTCTGCAAAATGTCATGCGCTTGATCATCAGGCAAAATCCCGACGATGGGTTTACCTGTTTTAAGATAACCAAAAAGCTTTGCGGCGGCGAAAAGTTCGTGCCCCTTCATTGTAGCCGGCCGGCCCAGCAGTAAGAGAGCGTGCGCTTTTTGCGCTAGTATAGCCACCGCGCTTTGCGAAATTGCCCCTTCCGTGGTGATGAAATCGTTCAAGTTCAAGAGCTCCGCCTGTTTCGCAATCACTTCGTTGCCCTCGCCGACAAAATGAAAATGCATCTGCGCGGCTTCAGCGGGAAAACAAGCTTTCAGGGAACAAATCGCGTCTAACAACGTGTCGTACCGGTAGTCTCCCAAAGTTCCGGTGTAAAACAGTTCGCATTTCGTTCCTTTTAAAGGCATGGATCTTTCGACATCACCTTCGAACCCGTTCGAAAGAATATGGACTTTCGCTGGCTCCAAGGCGCCTCGATAGGCACGATAGTAACATTCGGCCTCGGCATGCGAACGAAAAATTGCGGAGCGCGCTCCTTTGAGAAACCGAAACATATTGTTCCAGTCACGCAGCGTTGCCCAGCGCGGCCGCCGTGCCTCAAAGTCATTAAAAGTGATCGTCCATGCATCGCGAAAATCGAGCACGTAAGG
>Ga0070662_100003371_pt1 | contig 9955 bp, 3 predicted proteins | sample KBSC53metaG_FD_65648 | JGI IMG/M metagenome (GOLD analysis project Ga0070662, IMG submission 65648) | Corn rhizosphere microbial communities from Kellogg Biological Station, Michigan, USA - KBS C5-3 metaG | ecosystem: Host-associated > Plants > Roots > Rhizosphere > Soil ...
CCGCCCGCGAGGAGCCCGGCCGCCCGCCCTCCGGGGGGGCCGGCGAAAGCTCGCCCGCGGTGTCGGCTTCGCGCGCCGAGCGCGCGAGCGCCAGCTCGATCTCCGCGTATGCCTCGGGCCGCGGCGGGGCCGGCGGATCGGATGACGCGTCCTGCGAATCGGACGAGAGGTCCCGCCGATGGCTCGCGACGGACGCCTTCAGCGCCGACGTCCAGACCCGCAGCTCCTCGGCGCCATCGGGCTCGCCGCCTCCCGGAGGAGGCCGGCCGACGGCGCGCTCGAGCTCGTCGCCCAGCCTCGCGAGCTCGGCGAGGCGGGCCGCGAGGGACTCGGACGGCCCGAGGGGGCCGAGGCGCGCCTCGACCTCCTGAATCGCGGACCGGACGCCGCGGCGCGACCGCGCCGCGAAGAAGGAGCCGCGACTCGCCTCGGCGGAATCCCGGATGAGCTGCACCGCGTCGCGGATCCCGCGGAGGACGACCTCGGGCAGCGTGTCGAGCTCGGCCGCCTCCAGGCAAGCCTGCTTGACGACGAGGAGCTGTCCGACGAGATTGCCGCTGTCGACGGTGGAGACGTACCGCGGCTCGAGCGGCGCGCGCGTCTGCGTGTCGTACCAGTTGTAGAGGTGCCCTCGAAACCGCTCGAGCGAGGCGGCCGTGGCGAGTGTCGCCTCGAGCCGTTCCGTCATCTCGGTCCTGCCGATCCAGCCGAGATCGCGCGCGGCGATCGTCGAGAGGAGCGATATGCCGACGTTCGTCGGCGACGTGCGGTGCGCGACGACGGGTCGCGGGCTCTCCTGAAAGTTGTCCGGAGGGAGGAAATGGTCCGCCTCCGTCACGTAGGACTCGAAGAAGCGCCAGGTCCGGCGCGCGGTCGAACGAAAGAGCAGCTCGTCGGTTCGGGACAGGGGTTCCCGCGCCGAATCGCGCGGGGGAAGGCTCAGCGCCCAGGCGACGAGCGGCGAGGCCGCCCACGCCACGAAGAGCAGAACGGCTCCCGGCGCGGGCCCCGACGGCCGCAGGAGGGCGGAAACGGCGAGGGCCGCCGCCGCCACCGCGATGGCGCCCGCGTTTCGGCGCACGAACCCGAGAGGGGTCAGGTCGAATCCCTCCTGGGTCCTCGCGGTCGTCGTCCACTCCAGCATCCGGCGCCGCGTCACCAGGACCCGCGTGAGGGTCCGGACGATCGCGTCGGACATCAGCCACGCCTGGTGGCCCAGGAGAACGAGCGACGCCGCGAAGTGGGATGCCGCGAGCGAGAGATCCTTCGCGATCCCTCCGACGACGTTGCGCTTCGCGACGCCGCGCCGCCTCGGGATCGCGCCGGCGAGAATGGGCAGCAGCCGCGGAATCGCGATCGTCCCCGCGACGAAGGCCATCCAGACGAGCGGCGCCCCGCCCGCGAGTGCCCCGCTCGCGATGAGCGCCGCGGCGGAGCAGGGTGCGACCAGCGAGCGTCGGAGGTTGTCCACGATCTTCCAGGCGCCCATCGTCGGCAGCGCATCGCGCGCCGCCTTACCGGACGCGCCCGGCACGCGGGGCGCGAGCCAGGGGAGGAGCTGCCAGTCCCCCCGCGCCCAGCGGTGCTGCCGCGCGGCGGCGACCTCGTATTGCGACGGGAAATCCTCGAACAGCTCGACGTCCGAGAGAAGGCCGGCGCGCGCGAAGATCCCCTCGAAGAGGTCGTGAGAGAGCAGCGTGTTCTCGGGCACCCGGTCGGACAAGGCGCGCTCGAAGGCGTCCACGTCGTAGATCCCCTTGCCCGTGTAGATCCCCTCGCCGAACAGGTCCTGGTACACGTCGGACACGGCGAATGCGTACGGGTCGATGCCTCGCGGTCCCGAGAAGAGACGCTCGTACAGGGTGCCGTGGCCGACGCGAGGCAGCGTCGGAGTGATTCGCGGCTGAAGGATCCCGTTGCCGTCGACGACCCGGCGCGACGACTCGTCGAAGACCGGCCGGTTCAACGGGTGCGCCATCGCCCCGACCATCTTCGCGACCGCTCCGCGCGGCAGGCGCGTGTCGGCGTCGAGCGTGACGACGTAACGGATCCGCGTGAGCGGAGGCTCCTCGCCCGGCAGGAAGCTGGTGTCCTCGCCGCCGCGAAGAAGCCGGTCGAGCTCGGCGAGCTTTCCCCGTTTGCGCTCCCAGCCCATCCAGCGGCCCTCCGAGGGGTTCCAGAGCCTGCGTCGCTGAAACAGAAGGAATCGAGGGCTTCCATCCGGGGCCGGGCCGTGACGCTCGTTGAGCTCCGCGATCCCGCGCTGCGCCGTCTCGAGGAGCCGCGCGTCGTCGGGCAGAGTTTCATCGGGGGCGTCGACCCAGTCGGACAGCAGCGCGAAGTAGACGAATCCTTCGGAGTTGGCGAGGAATCGGACCTCGAGCTGCTCGACCTGGCTCAGGGCCTCCTCCTCGGAGACGAGCATCGTCGGGACGACGATGATGGTCGCCATCTCGGCGGGAATTCCGTCCTCGAGCGCGAGCTTCGGGAGCCTCCGCGGTCCGAGCCGCTGCGTCACGTCCAAGTTCAGGACCGCGACCGCGATCTCCGAGGCGGGGACGATGGAGAGAATTCCCAGGATCAGCGCGGCGGCGCTCCCGGCTCCGAGACGGAGGGTGAGCGCGACCGGCAGTGAGAGCACCGCGAGCGTCAGGAGACAGACCGCGGCCGGATACCCGACGTCCGCGCCGCGAACCCAGGCGCGCTTCAGCCTCTCCGAGGAGGTGGGCCGGTATGCGAGCTCTCGTTCGAGCTCTCGCCGACCCCCGGAAATGAGGTAATAGCCCGGATCCGATCGGACGTCCCCGGCGGACTTGCCCGAGCCGGCGCTCCGCGCAACCGCGCGGCGAGCCACGTCCTCCTCGGCGAGGCCGCTTCCCTTCGCCAGCTGCTCGACGGCGTCGCGATAACGGTTGCGCGTCGCGAAGTCCATGTTCGCGACCTCGGTGCCGTCGCGAAGCGCCCTCTCGACGAGGCTCACGCTCTCGAAGAAGTCTCTCCAGTCGACGGCGGAGAGCAGCCGCATGCTCGTGATGACGTTGCGTACCGAGACGTGCAACCCGGCCTGGGCCCGGTGGTCGGCCGCGACGAGCTCGTCTCGATTCATGCCTTCCCGCGTGAGCCATTGGTCGAGTTGCTCGAGAGCGGGCGTCTCCTTCGGATCCTGATCGCGCAGACGCTCGATGAGCCGCACGACGAAGCCGGTCGACAGGCCCTCGCCGGTCGGGAGTCGGACAGGCGGTCTGGTCTTCGGCTCCTTGCCGCTGCCGGCGAGGATCTCGTCGGCGAGAGAGTCCGCCAGCTTCTGCTCCGCGCGCCTCGCCACGATCCCCTCGGCGAGCCGTCGCAGGTTCTCCGACAGCACCAGTCGAAGCGAGATCGCGAGCGCCCACAGCTCGCCGATCGTCAGGGGCTGGACCTCCTGGTACGACGCGACGAAGCGCCTCAGCGTGTCGACGTCGACGCGGCTGTCCGTGTGCTCGACGTAGGTCCAGGCGATGCCGTAGATCCGGGGAGCCCCCGGGAGCCGGCCGCCGAGAAGCTTGGGGAGCTCGCGATAGAAGCCCGGAGGAAGATCATCGCGAATCTGCCGGAGCTGATCGTCGACGATGTGGAAGTTGTCCGCGAGCCACTCCGCCGCGGGAGAGATCGCTTCCCCCTCGGCGATCGTCGCGGCGATCTCCCGGTAGCACGCGAGCAGGACCCGGGCGTTGTCCTCGAGCCTGGCCAGGAGCCGGGCGCCCCGGCGCTTACCCGAGGCGACGCGGTCCGTTCGAGCGAGCTCGGCGGCGCGCTCGTCGAGTCTCTCGGGACCCAGGAGGTCGGCCCGGATGGGCGCGAGCGCTCCGGGCGCGGCCGGGACGGAGTCCGCCCCCGACGCGGCGTGGAGACGGGACAGACCGGGGGCGACGTCGTTCGATTCGAGATGTCGTCGCCGTCGCCGGTCGCCGCGCGTGCCGGATCGCATCTTCTCGGTCAGCGTTCGCCCGAGACGCACCCGGAGGCGAGTGGACGGCACTCCGCGGGCGCGGCCGGCGTTCTCGTGTTCCCGATGGCAGGCCTCTCACGCAGCAAGGGGTAAGCCTCTCACGTGCAAGGCGGCTGCCGAACCCGCGTCGCGGAGGCTCAGGCTCTCCCTGAGCGGCGGAGGTGGCCTCCGGACGGAGACGATGCAAAGTGGTGTCCGGCGTCTTCGCCGCTACACTCACATGCTGGAGGAGTGGCCGAGTGGTTTAAGGCGGCGGTCTTGAAAACCGCTGTGCCGGAAACGGCACCGGGGGTTCGAATCCCTCCTCCTCCGCCAGGCCATTGCCGGTCGGCGGTGAGACACGCCGGCCTTCTCGCCGGCACCACGTGACCCGCGCCCTCCCCCGCAGGCCTGTCGAGATGTAGAGTCGGGCCATGGCGAAGAAGGCACGGAAATCGGCGAAGAAGGCCCGCAAGTCGAAGAAGACCGCGGGCGTGAAGCGCTCCCGCAAGACGGGATCCTCGAGGAAGACGGCCGCGTCCCGGAAGAAGACGGTCCGCCGCCGCGCTCCCTCTCGACCTTCGACCCCGCGGAAGACCTCGTCCCGCTCCACGACGTCGCGAAAGAGCTCCGCAAAGCGTCCGAAGAAGACGGCTTCCCCTCGAAAGGCGGCGCCCTCCGTCACCCGCCTTCGCGCGAAGCGATCCGGTTCCGATGCGCGGCTCGCCGGCGCGAGGCCCAATGCGCGCCTCGACGCCGCGAGCTTGAATGAGCGCCTCTCCGGCGCGACGGCTCGCCGGCGGCGGGCATTCGAAGCGCTGCTGCCGGACGCCGAGGAGACGCGCGGACTCGGTCCCGAGTCGGGCGGTCAGTCGGGCGACACGGAGGGTCTCTCGCGGGCCGAGATCTCGGACTCGGAGAGCGTCGAGGAGCTCGTCGAGGAGGGACAGGCATTCGAAGCCGGCCTCGTGGACGCCGTCGAGAACGCCCCCGAGGGCGAGATCCGGACGCGCGAGGTGCCCGAGGACGACGTCCCCCAGGAGTACCTGGACGAGGACTGAGCGGGCGACGCGTGACGGAAGAGAGACCGCCGTTCCCGCCGTTCGACCTGGAGAGCGCGACCAGGAAGGTCCGCCTCGCCGAGGACGCGTGGAACTCGCGCGACCCCGAGCGCGTCTCGCTCGCGTACACGTCCGACAGTCGCTGGCGCAATCGCGCCGAGTTCCTCTCGGGCCGCGGAGAGATCGTCGCGTTCCTGCGCCGCAAGTGGGCGAAGGAAATCGACTACCGTCTGATCAAGGAGCTCTGGACGTTTCGCGAGAACCGCATCGCGGTTCGCTTCGCGTACGAGTGGCACGACGACTCCGGCAGCTGGTTCCGCTCGTACGGCAACGAGAACTGGGAGTTCGACGAGCGCGGCCTGATGCGCCGGCGCGTCGCGAGCATCAACGACCTGCCGATCGCCGAGCCGGACCGCAAGTACCGCTGGGCGCTCGGCCGCCGGCCCGACGACCACGCGGGCCTGTCGGACCTCGGCCTCTGAGCCGTCTCAACCGAACCCGCGGTCTTTTCTTGTAGACTGCGCCTGTCCACCCGGCCGGTGGCTCTCGCGGTCGAAGCGAATCGGCCTGAAGAATTTCGAGACATTCGTTCATGGCGCGCACATCGCCATCGAGCGCCTCCCGGCGCCGGGCGTCAGCAGAAACGGGGGGGCCTCGCGCCCATACCATCCGGATCGCGCTGGCGATGCCGCGCACGCTCCTCCGTGAGCTCCTCGGTCTGAAACTGGGCAGGGAGCCTTCGCTCGAGGTCGTCGCGTGCGTCGACGGCGTCCCGGCGGTCGTCGAGACGCTGAAGCGATATGAGCCTCAGGTCTTGCTTCTCGACGATGAAATGCCCGGCCCCGGCTGCGAGCGATTCGTGCGGAAGCTCCGCGCCACCGCGCCCGCGACTCGGATCCTGCTGCTGTCGGCCCACCTCACCGACGACCTGCTCGAGGCGACGCTGCGCGCCGGCGGCGCCGGCGTCGTTCCGGCGCAGGGCGAATACGCCATGCTGCTGCGCGCCGTGCGCGCCGTGTCGCGAGGCGAGCTCTGGGCCAACCGCAGGTTGATCGCCGGCGCCCTCGAACAGGCGCGCGAACCGAAGTCGGCCGCAATGCTCGGCGGAACTCTCTCGGACCGGGAGCGCGAGATCGCCGAGCACGTCGGACGCGGCCTGCGCAACAAGGAGATCGCCCGCCGGCTGGGCGTCACCGAGAAGACGGTGAAGAACCACCTGAGCAACATCTTTCGAAAACTGAACGTCGACAACCGGTTCGCCGTGGGTCTCTACTCGCTCGACATCCTTCCAAAACCTTAGGACCTTTGCCTTCCGGCGCTGGGCCCAAAGGCCCTTGTCCGTCGCGCTCTTCCTGTCTGTAGCATCCCCTCCGTCTCCGTCAACGCTGGCATCGGGTAAGCGCTGCACGCAACCAGCCGGATTCCGCGCGTCGCGTCGCCTCGCGTCCTGCCGAACACCCAATTCGAGGAAAATCATGGACACCTCCATCCGTCTCGCGGGGTACGACTCGGGGATCATTCGCCCCGCGCTCCGGCTCGCGGTTTCCGTTCTCGTTCTCGCCGCATGCGCGGTTCCGGTCCTGGCCGGGCCCTGCGATCCGCCCGTGAGCAACCCGGTCGTTTGCGAGAACTCGAAAACGGGGAATCCGCCGAGCGAGTGGGACGTCAGCGGGGCGGGCGATCCCACGATCCAGGGCTTCGCGACGGACATCAGCGTGAACCACGGCGAGACGGTTCGCTTCAAGATATCGACGAACGCGACGGCCTATCACCTGGACATCTACCGGCTCGGCTACTACGGCGGCGACGGCGCGCGTCTCATCGCCGGGAACGTGATTCCCACCGCCGCGCTGCCGCAGACCCAGCCGGCCTGTCTCAACAACGCCGCAACCGGGCTCAACGACTGCGGCAACTGGGCGGAATCGGCGTCCTGGGCGGTCCCCGCCGGCGCCGTGTCCGGGATCTACGTCGCCCGGTTGGTCCGCCACGACACGCTCGGCGCGAGCCACGTCGTCTTCATCGTTCGCGACGACGAGGGCCACTCTTCCCTGCTCTTCCAGACCTCGGACACGACGTGGCAGGCCTACAACCAGTACGGCGGCAACAGCCTGTACGTGGGCGGCCCGGGCCAGAACCCCGGCCGCGCGTACAAGGTCAGCTACAACCGTCCCTTCACGACGCGCGGCACGAGCGACGAGGACTGGCTCTTCAACGCCGAATATCCGATGGTCCGCTGGCTCGAGGCGAACGGATACGACGTCAGCTACTTCACGGGCGTCGACGCCGACCGGCGAGGCGCCGAGATCCTCGAGCATCAGGTATTTCTCTCCGTGGGCCACGACGAGTACTGGTCGGGCGGTCAGCGCGCCAACGTCGAGGCGGCGCGCGCCGCCGGCAAGCACCTGGCCTTCTTCTCCGGAAACGAGGTGTTCTGGAAGACGCGCTGGGAGCCGTCCATCGACGGCAGCAACACGTCTCATCGAACCCTCGTCTGCTACAAGGAGACGCACGCCAACGCCAAGATCGATCCCGACCCGGAATGGACCGGGACGTGGCGCGACAGTCGCCCGATCAACCCGAATCCGCGGCCGGAAAACGCGCTGACGGGCAACATCTTCACGGTCAACTGCTGCAGCTATCCCATGACCGTCTCGGCCGAGGACGGCAAGCTGCGGCTCTGGCGCAACACGTCCGTCGCCGCTCTCAACCCCGGGCAAACGGCGACCTTCCCCGACCAGACCGTCGGCTACGAGTGGAACGAGGACCTCGACAACGGCGCGCGTCCCGCGGGCACGTTCCGCCTCTCCACGACGACCGTCGACGTTCCGCAGCGGATCCTCGACGAGGGCTCGACGTACGGTCCTGGAACGGCGACGCACAGCCTGACGATGTATCGGTCCGGAAGCGCGCTGGTCTTCGGCGCCGGGACCGTGCAGTGGATCTGGGGCCTCGACGCGAACCACGATCGGGGCAGCAACGCAGCGGATCCGCGGATGCAGCAGGCGACGGTGAACCTGTTCGCCGACATGGGCGTCCAGCCCGCAACGCTCCAGTCGGGCCTCGTGGCGGCGACCGCGTCCTCCGACGCGACGCCGGCCGCGTCGCAGGTCTCCTCACCGGCGGACGGCGCGACGCTGCCGGGCGGATCGCCCTTCGTCGTCAGCGGGACGGCGACCGACTCCGGCGGCGTCGTCGCCGGCGTCGAGGTCTCGACCGACAACGGCGCCACGTGGCACCGCGCCGCGGGCCGCGCGGCATGGTCCTATTCGTGGACGCCCGGGGCTCAAGGGACCGCGGTCATCCGGAGCCGCGCGGTGGACGACAGCGGCAACCTCGAGACGCCATCCGCCGGCGTCACCGTGACGGTCGGGCCGCCGTCGTGCCCGTGCTCGATCTGGAACGACTCGTTCACTCCGGGCAGCCTGGATCCGGGCGACCATCAGTCCGTCGAGCTCGGCGTGAAGTTCCGATCCGACTCGAACGGCTTCATCACCGGAATCCGCTTCTACAAGGGCCCGGAGAACACCGGCACGCACGTCGGGCACCTGTGGACGGCCGGAGGCGCTCTCCTCGGCACGGCGACCTTCACCGGCGAGTCGGCCACGGGCTGGCAGCAGGTCTCGTTCGCCTCGCCGATCGCGATCTCCGCCAACACGACGTACGTCGCCTCGTACTTCACGCCAGTCGGCCAGTACGCGTTCGACGGCGGCTACTTCGGCTCCGCGCACGACAACGCCCCCCTGCACGCCCTCGCGGACAGCGTGGGCAACCCGAACGGCGTGTACGCGTACGGCGGCGGATTCCCGACCTCGACCTTCAACAAGACCAACTACTGGGTCGACGTCGTCTTCACGTCGTCGGGAGGCACCGACGGGACGCCGCCGACCGTGGTCTCGGTTCTGCCGGCCTCGGGCGCGCCGGCCGTCTCCGCGTCGGCGAACGCGACCGCGACGTTCAGCGAGCCGCTCGACGCGTCGACCGTGACGGGCTCGACGTTCACGCTCCAGGGACCGGGAGGCGCGGTGACGGCATCGGTGACGTACGACGCCGGGACGCTCAAGGCGATCCTCGACCCGTCCTCGCCGCTCGCCTTCTCCACGACCTACACGGCGACGCTCGAGTCCGGCCCGACCGGCATCAAGGACTCCGCCGGCAATGCGCTCGCGAGCGACTTCACGTGGTCGTTCACGACCGCGGGGCCGCCGCCGCCACCGCCCGACCAGGGCCCGGGCGGACCGATCCTCGTCGTCGCGGGCTCGAACGCGTTCGGCCGCTACTACGCGGAGATCCTGCGCGCGGAGGGATTGAACGCGTTCGACGTCAAGGACGCCGGCTCGGTCGACGCGACCGTGCTCGCCGCCTACGACGTCGTGATCCTCGGCGAGCAGCCCATCAGCGCCGCGCAGGCGACGATGTATTCCGACTGGGTCAACGGCGGCGGAAACCTCGTCGCCATGCACCCGGACGCCGACCTCTACGGGCTGCTGGGCCTGACCGGGACCGGCCAGACGCTCTCGAACGCTTACTTCCTCGTGGACACCGGTTCGTCGCCGGGCGCCGGCATCGTCGGTCAGACGATGCAGTTCCATGGCACGGCCGACCGCTACACGCTCTCGGGCGCGACGGCCGTCGCGACGCTCTACTCCGACGCATCCGCGGCGACGCCGAATCCCGCCGTCACGCTTCGGTCCGTCGGCTCGAACGGCGGGCACGCCGCTGCCTTCGCTTTCGACCTCGCCAGGTCCGTCGTCTACACACGCCAGGGCAACCCGGCGTGGGCCGGCGACCCGCGGGACGGACAGGACGGGCCGATCCGCTCGGACAATCTCTACTTCGGCGCCAAGGCCGGCGACGTTCAGCCCGACTGGATCGACTTCTCGAAGGTGGCCATCCCCCAGGCGGACGAGGCGCAAAGACTGCTCGCGAA
>Ga0070662_100003374_pt1 | contig 9951 bp, 12 predicted proteins | sample KBSC53metaG_FD_65648 | JGI IMG/M metagenome (GOLD analysis project Ga0070662, IMG submission 65648) | Corn rhizosphere microbial communities from Kellogg Biological Station, Michigan, USA - KBS C5-3 metaG | ecosystem: Host-associated > Plants > Roots > Rhizosphere > Soil ...
ATTGCATTTTTCTGCATCACTTACGTAAACGTTTCCCTTTGAATCAACTGCAATTCCGTGGGCATGCAAAAATTGTCCCGGCCCGGTTCCTTTAGTACCCCAAGCGGTAATTAGTGTACCATTATTAGTGAATTTTTTAACATAATGAAATCCTGGAAGATCGTTTGTAACAGGGCCTGAGCCACTTGACTTGTTTTGCATAGCTACATTAGTAACATATTGGGATTGATCGGCATTATCCTTGCAATTAAGACTTTTCGCATCCTCCGAACTTTGAGAATAAACGGAACGAAAATTCAAAATAGACAAGCTAGATAATATAATGGTTAACGAAAAGATAATAGCCAGTAGCTTCAGGTTCATGTTAAAAGCCTCTAATTTACCAATCTTTACTCGGCGCTTATTACTAGTTTGCGAGCTCATAAAACATCAATAGGAGTTCCTTAATCACCAAATATAAATTTAAAACTAATGGGAAAATTAGGTCTAGAGGCATAGGACAATTCACATTAGCTTATGGATAAAATCATATGTGTAGGACTAATATTGTAAAGCTCGCTATAAGTTACGTAGAAAATGACGAACTTCATTATTATTTACGTAGTTGCAAGTTAAAGGCTTCCAATAGGTTTGGATGAATTTGTGTGTGAACTATCGTCATAACATCTAGAGGCGAAGCCTTCGTTGCAATTGATTCATTAAGATGGGTTAGACCATTATCTAGTTTAGTAACAAAGGCTGTTGCGTTCTTGTCGTCGCTCGGAGTCGAATGTTTAAGTTTAGTATTAAATACTTCGAATGCCTTTGTAGCTAGGCCTTGAGCACTCTGATAATCTGAAATATTAGCTAGCGAGTAGCCCATATTCGTCTCATTTCCGTGATCTGTCATGGTCATTGTACTGGAGGAGGTATTCATTGAGGGCATATTCATATTGCTAGTTACAGAATTATTCCCAGATACTGGATTGCTCATAACCATGGAACCTCCACCAATGTTACTACCAGTCATGACCATGTTTGACATATTGGTCATGTCAAATCCAACATGGTAAGCCTTTCCATAGTTTACTAGCACTCCATCTATAACATTGGCAAAAGCCAATGCCTGAAGCTTTGTATTCTGGTTTGCTTCTTCTTGGGTATTGCCATCGCCAAACAGGCCTGTGAGAGACTTTAGAGCTCCCTCCAGAGGGTTTGAAGAGGTTGGTTGTACTTGCGCCAACCTGACCAATGAGTCTTGATCCAATCTATTGTTAAGCACATTTACCAGTTGACTTGCGCCTTTTAGTTGATTCTCCGAAGTTGAGGTTGAATTTTGGAGCTCATCCAAAGCTCGTAAAAGGTCACTTGTTAACCGCGGACTGTCCTCTGTTATTTCTGCCATTATCCTTGGCGTAAGAAGCGAAGCGGCCTTGTATGCATGACTATGAGCCAGCGACACATTATGATTTTCTAGGTTTGTTACAACGAGCTTTAATTCTGCCTGTACTTGGTCTAAAATCCCTACAAAAGTAGCGGTTTCATTAGGTGTAAAAAGATGCGCATATAGCCTTAGATTATTAAAGTTATCCGTATTCAATAACATCAAACTGAAGCAAATCCCAAGTAGCAGTACCAGAAATTTGACGTTTGGTATAATGGTTTGTCTCAAATTTAAATTACACCTTGCAGAGGATGATGGTAATTTAATTGAACTATTTTTAGTCTTAAATGCATCAGTCTCCTACCGGGCATCATACTCTTTTGAGAATAATGAGATAAGAAGGTAGTACTTATATCTTGTATGCTTGTTTTTGTCATACTCATTTTGTTATATTTACTAGATATTTGTCCTTGGACTCAGTTACATTGGCGGCAAAATTTACTTGTTTGGGTTCTACAGGCATAAAGTTAATTCCCACAACTTTCACCGAAATTACATATTGTCCTGGACCCGGAAACTTGTATGATGAGAGGACTATGCCATTTGGAGTGTGAACATATCCTTGAGAAAATTCACTTGATTCTTTGTAAAGCGCTTTACCATTTTTAGTGATTATTATGTCAGTGTCTACGTGTAATACGCTTTGATTATTATTCTTATAAAATAGTGTGACCTTGAAAAATTCTGGAGATACTTTTTTAATTGTTTGAGGAGAATGCTCTAGCTTAATATTTATAAGATTATCATCTGTGGTAGAGTCAACTGATTTGACTTTTTTATTACTTAATCCATAAAATGGATTATCCTCAACAATCAGGGCATTAATATTTCTAAGTTCATTTTTTGCAAATAAAATAAAAAAGAGTAATAAAAGGGTATAGAAAAGACAGCCTTCTTTCATCAGCCTGAATCTTACTTGTTGTGTGTTTCATTTCCTGATGAGGCATGTTCTGCTTCTGCACCATGATCTTCTTCAACAGCCAATTTTAGCTTGAACATATCATTTAGCATTGGCGTAATTTTATCATCTACTATTTTGTCAGCTTGATCAAATGGGCTCTTGCTATCTATCTTGTCTTTTAGTGAGTTCAATGCGTTGGCCAATTCAGTTGAATTTGCATTTCCACTTGGTTTGATTTCATTATACAAATCAATAGCTCGTGATACGGCTGCTTGCGCACTCTGATAGTCAGCTTCATCCATTATCTTTGGAGTTTCAGTTGAATTTGAGGTAGATGTGTTATTTTTATCATGACTTGCTTCACTCATACCACGAGAACTATTGTAGTGTTCCAAAGTTTCGCCAACCAAGTCATTTACCACTAGGGCTTTTACGGTTACGTTATCAAGTTGTTGTTTATCAATTCTAGCGCTTACTACCTCAGAAATTACATCGCCAAGATTACTAGCCTTGTCTTTAACTGCTGACTCTGAGGGTTTAGCAGAATCAAATGTCTTGACAAAATCTGATAATGTATTATTCAGTTCAGTCGCAAGTCGAGGGTTTCTTTCGTTAATTTCCTTAGTATTATTTGCTGTTAGATGTTCTCCAATATGTTCAGCATGCTCCTTCGCAATAGTAGCATTTGACGCAAGATCCTTTTGTGCCAATTGTGATTCTATTTTCATCATTTCAACAATGGTCAAAAAAGATGCGCTTTCATCTCCAGAAAAAGTGTGACCAAATATGAAATAGTTCGCATTTGAGTAAAATGCTACCAACAATATGAAACCCAGTGTCGAAAAACCAAGTATCCTATTCATACATATGCAATACAAATCAACATAATATAGGATTTATGGTACATCAATCGAATTCAAAGATGCTCAGATTGATAAGCATACTCAGTAGTATGTTCTAGATTCTAAATGCGATCAAATCTTGCTTTTGTGTTTTAAATATGCTACAATGGCAGCAACTGCAGCTAACCCCGGCAAGAGATAGTAAATTACAAGTTCATTTGTAGGTATTATCTGGTTTGGATTTGCAGCTGATATATCAAAATCAACTGAGAGCGGAGTTTGAGAATAAGTAGGATTGCCACTTATCTTAACTAGTAAAGTAAGCTGGTAGTCTCCAACTTCCTTGAAGGTATACGGAAAGGTGATATCGCTAAAGTCATAAAATTTAAACGGAAATTCATGAATAATTGTACCATTCAACTTGTTCTTTATTATAAGTGAAGTATTGATGCTATTTAGGTTCTTATTATCTTTGTCAAGGATACTAAAATTTAGTAAGGTTGAGTTGTCACCAGCGAGCGGGAGGGCAGGATATGGAGCAAAAACTATTTGGTAGTTTCCAATATTCTTGGTCGCTCCAAAAAAGTGACCGGATATAAATTGTGAATGGCTATACTCATTCAAACCTACAAAAGATAACAAAACTAAAAGAAAAAAATATCTGCTATACAATATTTTTTGTACAGGGATCAAGATAGAATGTCAAAAAAGATTGAATTCCCCCTGTTTTTAATCCATTGCTTTTTATTCCTCTTCACAACTTTTTTAACTAATGAAAAGTACGAATATGTGGAATACAGCGAACTTTTGCACTGATCAAATGACCTGGTAAGCAGTTTAAATCAAGTTAGACGGGATGAAGGCCAATCATTCTTATTGTTTCGAGCAGGTTGATGAAAACGTTGTGCTACGGACCCTCTACGATTCCGTTCTTTATACGTAATTTATTCAACAAATATGCCGCCATTACAATGGCAGCAATTCCAATTGCAAGAGCAGTTATCAATATCAAGTATGAGCTATTCAAATTTTTTTGTAATCCATTAATGGATTCTTGTATATCAGCCATTTTTTTCTGTGACATATTCAAATCATCTCTACTGCTTTGAACGTCATTTGATAATTTACTCATCACGTTCTGAATTTGACCATTCAGATTGTTTGTGTTAGTGTTATCAATAGAGCTGTCAGGAAAGGAAAGAGTTCCTTTTGATTCTATATCTTCGATCTTAAATTCACTGTCAACCTTTTGTCCCTTTATATCGCCTTTCAGTAATACACTATATGGTCCAACCCTGGTTGGAATTATCTTTGCGTCATACTCACCATCAGTCGTTGGTGACGGTTGAGCATCCAGTTGTTTTGTCATTGTTCCAAATTTGACGGAGGCTGAAAGATTGGAAAGTGCATTTAATACTGGTGTTTGATTACCTCCAACTCCCTTATTTACCGCTATAGTTATACTATTCAAATCAGAAACAAGCGGGGGTTCAGACAACCATCCAACTTCAACAGTGGTATTCCCAAAAGTCTTACTAGTATGTGCAAAGGTAACATTAGGGTGACCTGCAACGACTATGAGACATAGTAAAAAAGAGCCAATAACAAGAATAATGTTTATCTTGTCCATATATCTTAAACTAGAGCCTGATAAGAGTTATATCCTTTATCCTCTTAATTCGATTAGTGTACTAGAAAAAGGGGAATGATAAAATAATCAAAACAATATAATTTCCTTAGAGATTAATTGATTGTTAGACTTGATTATAATCCCATTTTTTCATTATCTCATAAAAATCTAAGTTTATTGTTGATAACAAGTTTGGTGGCCCTCTTGGGTTTTGGTGCCATTCACACGTCTTTTGGACATGCATTTGTTATAAATAGCAGCCCTTCACAATCGCAATCTATACCTAAGTCTCCCCAACAGGTAAATGTATTCTTTAGCGAACCGGTTGATTTACGTTTCAGCCACCTCAAGGTTCTGGATTCTAACGGGAAGCAAGTAGACAAAGGAGATGTCCATCACTTGCAAAATGATGAATCTTCATTAACTGTATCCCTACCATTACTGAAAGATGGAACTTATACGGTATCTACCAATGTATTATCCCAAACTGATGGTCATGTAACAGATAACGCATTTGTATTTGGTATTGGAGAGGCAGTCGTGGTACCTACAAATGTATCCACCTCCACTACGTCATCAACCCTGTATCTGCCGGAGGCAATTGCAAGATTTCCTACTCTTCTAGCACAGGTAATGATAGTTGGAGCAGCGTTTGGAACCCTTTGGCTGTGGAGACCACTTTCGAAAATTACTTTACTTACTGACTCCATTTCTACAATTAGACCTAAAGTAGGCAAGAGTCTCGCTGGTTACTATGTAGTAGCTTCAATAATACTCGTATCTTCAAATTTTGCTATAATGCTTTTTCAGGCAATTGCGATTCACGGAAGCATAATTGATGTATTTGGGACCAGATTTGGTACAGTGTTGATTGAACGATCTGTAATATCATTTATTATTCTTGGCTTGTCATTATTTGAATTAAGGCAATTTAGGAAAAACAAATCATATTCAATGTCCACAATGGAGAACGCAGGGTTTTTAATAATAGGAATGATTTTACTTGTCACAACCAGCTTAATTGGACATGGTGCATCACATAAACAATTAGTCCCAATAATAATTGATTTTGTACATAATCTGGTTGCATCAATCTGGATAGGCGGTACGTTTTATCTTGCGTTTATCCTAATTCCAAAATTAAAAGCATCAGCGATGGACTGGTACCACAAATTGGGAACCATTTCTGTGTGGATTCCACGATATTCTGCATTAGTGGTAACACTTTTGGGTGCGATATTTATTACGGGTCCATTCTTATTGTACATACTACAAGATAATTTAGCTTTAGTGATCGGTTCCTTATATGGTACCTTTTTAATTGCAAAGCTTACATTCGCAGGATTGATGGTTATTTTGGGTGGTTATAGCAGTATATTTATTCAGAAACAGGTAGTAAATTCACTGAAGTTAGGACAAGTTATAGGAAGCAAATCGAGTGATTCCAGCGTGTCTAATGGGCAGTCCAACAATGAATTAAAAGCTAATTCAATAGTTAGTAAATTTAGAAAGGCTCTAGTTATTGAATCCCTACTTGGAATTGGGCTGCTTTTAAGCGTAGGTCTATTGGTAAATACAGGCGTTCCTGAAAGTCAAGGCCAGAATCAAGCTCAAGCGACGACTAAGGTACCAATTCAAAATGTACCATATGAGGCAACCAGGTTTCTCGATAATGGCACCAAAGTTGATTTAGCCATAACCCCTTTTGATGTTGGGAATAACAATTTCAAAGTATCGTTTTTGGATAATAATGGGAAATCCATTGACATGGCATCGGCCCAACTAAAATACACTCAAATTGAACAGTCGATTGGCCCTATTACAGTGGATCTTAATAAGCAATCACGAGGAATATACTCAGTTAATGCCTCATTTGGTATACCGGGCACGTGGAACATGGAGGTACAAGGCATCCCAGCAAAACAAAATATGTCAGGTATTGTAGGTTCATTTGCTAACTTGATTGTAAAACCAAACTTTGACCAGCTAAAATTCAATGTATCAGAATATCCAATATCAAAAACCACTTTGAGGCCCTTTTCCAATACCACCATACAACCATTATATCCAATTTATGACAAAAGCAGAAATTACATATGGTTTGGTGATACCATGCTTGGAAGCGGTCGTATTTTTGCATATGATATCAATAACCACAATTATGTAGAGCACAAGATTAACGGAACATATATAGTAACTTTGATGGCTTTGGATTCAAAGAATAATTTGTGGTATGTGGATCCACTCACAAAAACTATTGGAAGTTATGATCCCACAAAAAATATTAGTAAATTATATCGCATTCCAAAAAATGTAACTCCATCGGGTATGGCAATTGATTCAAACGACACCATTTGGATAACTTCACCGCTAACAGGAGAAGTTATGCGTTTTGATCCGCAAGTAGGTAACTTTACTTTAAAGTTACACCCCAAGGAGCAAAATGCCCGACCGTTTGCTATAGCCTCAGATCCTGTCAGTAATTTGATATGGTTTACTGATGAGGCAGGAAAATTAGCAAAAATAGATCCCAGTGCCAACTACTCTATAACTCAGTATTCTCCAAGCGGTAATAAATCATTGTCAAGTCCTACTGCATTGCTAATTGATAAGACTACGGGTGAAATTTATGTTTCACAGCATGATGGTCATAGAATAACTGTTTTTGATCCGTTGACTAAAATATTCACGGACCTTCCGATAATTAATGAAGCAGGACTACCTTTTGGAATGGCTATTGATAAATATGGGAACTTATGGGTTGCTGAGCACACAATAAATAAGTTAGCTGTCATAGATACTCAAAAATCTAAGATTAGGGAGGTTCCTGTTAAAGCACCTGCACCTTTTATACAATGGCTTACCTCTGACTCAAATGGAAACATCTGGTTTGCTGAACAGCGAGGAAACTCGATTGGAGTGGTAGAACCTAGCGCAGGACCAGCAGTTCAACAACAAGTTCAACATTTAACAAAGAGTTCCACTTCAACCAGTACATCTAATTTTAAATTAGATATTAATTATCTGAATTTTATTGCTCCATCTATTTTAGTTGGGATTATAATAAGTGCTTTTATGTATGCTAGAAGCATTGTGGACCTTAAATCAAACATTTCAATTGTAAAAGGTCATTGATGAAAAACACGATAAACTTCTTACTAGTCTTAGGACCGCATACGCTGAAGAGTTAAACCTAAAGAAGGAACAAACTTCATTTGATGATTTGTTAGATGCTCTTAGATTAGCATTGAAAGGTTACCAAATAGAGTAATTGGTTTTATTTAAAATTGGCACGACAAAAAAAATTGGGGTATGTTACGCAACTGCGTTAATAGCATTGTGCTGGGGCGCCTTTCCCAGAATCACCATGTTTTAAGCAGTTGTCATCGTGGTTATCAGCCGCGTGTCCACTCTGAGCATTGTCTGGAGGAGAGTCTTTTCCACTCTGTCCACCAGGAAAGGTCGGATTGTTTTTATCATCTTGGGCGTTGAAACTCGGATCCGCAAATACTTGAGGCACTATTGTCGATGTTGTAACTCCTACAACAAGTGCGATTGCTAACGACAACAATGCGACCTGAAATAGATATTTCATCTTATAGGAGATTATCTAAAGCAGTGTATTAAAAATTGCTGCTCGTTTGATCACTTACTACCTGATCAGTGTCCTAAAATCGCTCTAAATTTTGTTTGTAGTTACAAATAAAAAAGTTTGATAGGTTACTAAATAGAATAAAAATAAAAAAAAGGAGAGGGTTACGGTTGATTGTAACCTACTTGCCAATGTTATTTTGGACCGGTTGCGTGACAATCATTCTTGTTACAGATAAAGGTTGGGATTCCTGCGTCCTGCGCTCCTGGGCCTGTACAGCCAAGGGAGCCCTTGTTAATATGGCACTCCCCACCTGACCCTTTAGCTTCTGCGACATGTGTCGACATAAGTGTGGTTGTTACTCCTACTGCTCCTAGCGCTACTACCGCAACAGCTAAGAACATGACGACTGAGATAGTTTTCATTCTTTTCTACTAGAAGAATCTTCTATATAAGGAGTTCTACATGTATTATGGTGTCTCAACAAGATCAATACATCAATTAAGCGAAATTCATATTTTGTATGCGTAACTGTAATTGGCTCTTACGTTTCTGGATACAAAGATCCCAAAACCATTCTGGGAGAACTTATTAGGAAAGTATGCACAACGAAGATAATGAAATCACTCTACACAATTGTGACAGTACTGGCAGCCATAGCATTGATAGGCTCTATAGGTGCAAGTTTTCAACAACATGCGTTTGCAATTATTGGTCCCGATATCACGCAATTCAAACTGGTAACAGGGGATTATGAGAAGGCTATATCAGAAGCATTAGCCGCAAACCCTCCTAACCCTGACAAAATACAACAGTTGGCTGCAGAATACTGCGATAATGTCAAGATGATATTCGCAAGCACTTCATCATCAGCGTCACCCTCAAATAACACAAAAGACTAATTCCCTTTTCCCTTTTTTTATCCATCTTTCAAAACACTTAGCACAGTAATATTCTACAAGGGTTTGCCGGCTCCCTCTCCTCTATGTGATTTAGGTTTTTAATCAATAAATGCAATAATGCAATCATGGGCCGAACAATTCCTTCGTATCGAATTGCATCAGAAATAGAAATAAGGAAATGGAGATTGAAAAATTGTTAGACAAGAAAGACAGAAAGGCTTTTGATGAAATGTTATCTATTCCACGATTCTATAATGTTGCCGGCACTATGGCATGTAGACCTGTCTTAATTCATGTTATTCTTATGTCGATCATTTTTGAACATTATAAGCAATTAACAAAAATTGGAAACGAACAGAGCTGTTCCATGGGGCAAGTTAAGCATTGATGGTCAAATGTATGCGATGCAGAATACTGTTACCTGAATCTAAGATGCATAAATTAATGAGATTTCGTGATATTACTCCAGGATTAAATCGTAGTCAAATTCAGGCAGAATTCCAGTATATTATAGCGCACAACATAGGAAAAAGATTCTTTGGTTACATGTGTAATGATTGTTGGGTTAGCAAAAAAGAGAAGAATACCACCAATTAGAAAGGATGGTAAAACTGGCGTTGCCTGAATCTGTCATTGACACTAAACTGTCATTCCTAAGAGG
>Ga0070662_100003376_pt1 | contig 9949 bp, 3 predicted proteins | sample KBSC53metaG_FD_65648 | JGI IMG/M metagenome (GOLD analysis project Ga0070662, IMG submission 65648) | Corn rhizosphere microbial communities from Kellogg Biological Station, Michigan, USA - KBS C5-3 metaG | ecosystem: Host-associated > Plants > Roots > Rhizosphere > Soil ...
CGAGGCAAGGTGGTGATGGTGCGCGAGATGTTGGAAGGGCTCGGCGTTCCAATCGAGCTTAAAACAAGATGCTTATCGATGGCGGTCGACCAGCAGATAATCATCGTTATGATTTGAGATTCACTACGAAGAGCTCGCTCGCGCGGCTGAGCTCCGGATGATGGAAAGGATCAACTGCCTCCTCTGTCCCCCACAATTTTTTGAGGGCAGCAAGTTCCCTCGCGAGGCGCGCTGCTCCAACTGGATCTCGGTCGAGCCCACGCGATACCGATTCATGATGTATCAACGTCGCACGAGGTTCATAAAGGGATTGAAACCCTTGTAAATTTAGCCTCATGCACAGATCCACATCATTGAAGGCAACAGGGAAATTGCTCTCGTCCAAGCCTCCAACAGCGAGAAAGCGGTCGCGCATCACCACAAGGCAGGCTGCCGTCACCGCGGAAACAAATTGTGGTAATGCATGGCGATGGAAGTAGCCTTCCTCATCCGGTTCAAGCAGCCGGTGAGCATGGCACGCTGCTCCACCCATTCCAACAACAACTCCGGCATGCTGGATGCGTCCATTTGGATAGAGCAGTCGCGCGCCCACAGCCCCGACATCATGGCGTAATGCTTGGGCGACCATTGTAGTCATCCAATTCGGCTCGATGACCTCAATATCATTGTTCAGTAGACAGAGGAGCTTCCCCCTAGCCGCTGCCACAGCACGATTATTAATAGCGGAATAGTTGAAAGCACCTACGTGCCGCATCACGCGATGACGCGCCGGATCTAGACAAGAAAGGAAGTCCAATGTTTGCTGATCGTCACTGTCATTATCGACGACAATGACCTCTAAGTCGGGATAATCTGTCCTAGCAATACCTTCCAAGCACGTTTGCAGTAAGTCCACCCGATTACGCGTTGGCACGATGATCGTGACAGGTGGCAAGTCCTTTCCGTGCACGATGGGGACCGCGGGGACCTGCGGAGAGGGGCGCGCCTGACGGTGATGCAGGATCTTGCGGACATGCTGCGCGCTCTCCTTACCTGCCACTCCCATCACGAGCTGACGTACCCAGTCATCGGCGCCGGAAAATGCTTGCACCTCCTCGCGCGAGCACTGAACAATGCATGCCCCTGAAAGATAATCGAAATGCCTGAATAATTCGCTGTTCCAGTCAGGTTTGAAATGCGGCTTCTTACGCCGGCCTCCGTTGCCGAGCACATCGTCATCGGCATAGAGGATGCGCGCCTCTGTCCCGGCCATAGCGGCACGGTAAGCATTCGCAGCACCGCGCGCGAGCCTGTCCCCCGCGGCAATCGGCATTAACCAAGGATCTTTGCTCCAGTCGATCTGCCGAACTGCCTCCGCCAAATTCGGTATGGCCTGCGTACCTATCAAGAGCGCCGGCACCCCTTCAGCAGCCAGATTATGCAGGGTTTCCTCCGCCCCGCTCCGCCCGGTCGTCATATCAACTAACGCTAGGATCGGAGAATTTTCGCTGCCATCAGGAGACAAGCTGTCGAGAAACATGCCGTCCTCTTCCCCTAGCAGCCAAACATCATAGGCTCTTGGGGAGGTCCCAAGCAATCGCGCGAACTGACCTCGAGACCGCACTCGTTTGCGGGTGAGACGCCACCACCAAGTGGCCAGATAGGCACGCGGGTCGGCTCGGAACGCATCTAAATGGATGGATAGTGCCAACCACAGGCCAATAGCTTTCGTAGGATATGGATTTGTTCGGTTCGAACGCATGGTTCATTGCGATAGCGGATTACGGGTAAGGTACAAAGTGAAAGCCGCCTTCGAAAATATTTGGTACCGGTCCGATATTCAGTGTGATCCGCGCTGGGGGGCGATATATCCACATGCTCTTGAAGAGCGGCACACGCGGCTGTCACCGACCTTGGTGACGACGCCTCGCGTACAGATGCGCCGGCCGATCGATCGCTGGGCACTAAACCGAGATAGCCTATCAGCTGGGGTGGGGTGTTCGAGACGCGGACATCACACACTTCGCCAACGAACCTCGCCAAAATCACATTCCCGATGACGCATATTGCCACGATGTGTGCCGTCCGAAACCGCGATCGCGTCATGGGGGTCTTTGGTGCATTGATTCCGACACAAACTTCTGTAAAATGACGGCCCATGATACGGCGCGTATGCCGATCGCGCTCCCGGCAAACAACTGCACACCTCCAAAAGGCGCTTGCAAAGGCCGTTATTTGACGACGGCCTTACAGTAATTGCTGGATTCATTCGAACGCTCTAGACAGATAGGGTGACAACGACGAATCCTCTCCTCGGCCTACCGCTGATCGGATCCCGCTATTCTCGATGCTAAAGACCGACTTGCCTCTTAATGCGGATAAAGATTGGATCGCACCGGGCCGGTTCGACTTATGCGACCTCATCTCTATTGAGGTCGGCAAGCCGCGGCTATACAACTGGCAGGGCGAGCCCATTGTACAGCCGGCTCCTCCCTCTTTTCCTCGTCGCTTCCTGCGCGCCCCGAAAAGGTGAAGGGCACCCAATGGCGATGTTCCGAAAGAAGCTCTCACGGCTGGCTGCTCGCAGTCGGAGCTCATTAACAACATGCAAGCTCCAAAAGGGGCCTAGCCGCCTCAGAGTCGTCAAGGAGTTTGCGGCGACGACTACCCCAGACGAGATAGCGATCCTTCTTGTCCATGCCACAGCAGGCCGCATGGATCACACAGCCCAGACCCAAATCGCCTTGCTAAACCACAAAGGTATTGCGGTGCTACTTGTGCTCGTTGCCGGCCACTCGGTGGCTCTCTCGGATAACGAATGCAGAACCGCTGGAATTCTGGTGTGCGAAGCTCCCACCGCCAGACTGCCCGCATGGTCGCTGGCGATCACGCAAGTTCCAGAGGTCTGGAAGGCCCGGACCCTCTACCTGATCGACGGCAGTTCCGCACTTGCTGGCGACAATGTGCGGCTCGCCGCCCTGGTAGCAGGCGTGCGAGCCAGCTGCGCCGATATTATAGGATCAGGCACGCAGCGAAACAGAGAGCCACTGGATGGATGCTTCCTTGCCCTAACGCAGGCTGCGCTCTCCACTTGGTCATTCCAGTTCATGGTGCGTGACAGTGTCGCCGGGGCAGTGAAGGCGTCATACAACTTCGCCATCGAAATGAAATCTGCCGGCCTGTCGGTCGAGGCGCTCGAAGGCACCGCCACCCCCGCATCACAAAGCGGGGACGCACAGCTCACACAGATTTCCAGTGCCTCGATGGCTCTTTCCGACGCACCTTTAGGTAGGCCGCCGCGTGTCGCCTATTTTGGTCCTTGGAATTATGAAAGTGGGCTCGGTGAAGCCAGTCGCGAAATGCTCTGCGCGCTGCGACGCACCGGCTATCCTCTCAATGCCTATCCAATCACTCAGCCATTCCATATCCACGCACTGGTCAGCCCAGCAGTGGCGACGACCGATTTTACGGGCGAACCGGATGTCGCGATCGTCCATCTCAACCCCGATAACTGGCACATGCTCACCACCGCGCAGCGCGAGGTAATCCGCACAGCTCGCCGCCGGATTGGATATTGGGTATGGGAGACAGACCGCATCCCCCCGCCTTGGCAAGCGAACCTGCATTCCGTTGACTGTGTCTGGGCGCCGAGCCACTATTGCGCCGATACCTTCGCGCAGGCTGTCAATGTGCCGGTCGACGTGATTCCGCACCCTGTATCTCTACCAAACCTCACCCCCGCACCACTGCAAAAGAGCCGAAACCAGGTTCTGAACAGATACGGCATAACGCTGGACCGGCGAGTCATCCTGTACGTGTTCGACGGGGCGAGCTACCTCGTGCGCAAAAATCCGGCGGCGCTGATCCGCGCCTTTGGAGCTTCCACGCTAGCGGCCCGAGGCTGGATTTTGCTGCTGAAAACAAAAAACCTTCATGACCGACCCGAAGCTGGCGAAGCGCTCGAGAAACTGGCGCGGGCGACTCCTGGAGTGATGCTGGTGGTCGCCAGTATGGGCACGCAGGAACTCACCGCCCTTGCCGAAACGGCTGACATTTATGCCTCATCGCATTGCTCGGAAGGGTTCGGACTGACTGTCGCCGAGGCGATGGCTCGAGGTAAACCGGTGGTGGCAACCGACTTCGGCGGCACCCGCGATTTTCTCGATGCCTCCTGTGGTTATCCGGTTCGCGCCGAGCCATGGACGCTGGAGAAAGATCACGGCCACTATCTCGCTGGCCACAGCTGGGCCAAGGTTGATGAAAGTGCGCTGACGACAGCACTAATTCATGCCGCTGATGCAGTCGAGGCCGGTAAATGGGTACATGGATCGACGCTGGCTCAAGCCGCGCGCAGACGCATCGCGGAAGACCTATCACATGATGCTGTCGCCGCAACAATCGAAAGCAGCATTGCCGTTACACTGAGCGCACCTGCCGCGGGCTGTAGGGAAATCGCGCTTCCACAACCGCAACCTCTGCGGAAGAAGCCCTCGGTCGTGAAAGCCGTGTCACGTTCGCGCGACTTCCTAGCGTCAAAGTCACGCACCAAGATCTTCGCATCAGCACGGCCGTTCAAGAACATCGTTCCCGTCTGCCTAGACTCCGACATGCGCCCATTAGGCCGTTTACCCGAAGCAAATGACCGCGCTTGGTACTTCATTGCCCCGGACAACGCCCTACTTGCGCCCGGCGCATTTGCCATCGTTCGGGCGGCAATTGCAGCTAGGCCTGACGTCTCGCTATTCTATGCCGATGATGTGGCACCCGGAATGGCCCTTCCCGACCGAGTTCGGCTCAAGCCCGAATTCGACCCAACGCTGCTCGCCGTGCAAGACTATATCGGCGCGCCTCTCATCGTTCGCGCGCCAGTAGCGCAATTGGTGGGTGGACTGGATCCGGCTGAGGGTACCGCCGCACTCTACGACTTTGTCTTGCGCGTAGCGGAGAAGGGAAGCGTTGCACGCATTCCCAAGGTTCTGATCGCGCATGACGGCGCGCGCACGGCAGTGAGCGAAGCGCAGCGTCGCGAACTTGTGACCCGTACTCCCCGTTATGTAAACTACCAGTTCGACAACGCAGGGCAAAAAAATCTACTGACCCGGCGCTTCGATGTCAGCAACATGCCTCCGGTCACGCTTGTCATCCCTACCGGCCGTTCACCGCTGCCAAGCAAGAGCGCTACGTATATCGAGCGATTGCTGGAAGAGATTGTCCACACCGACTGGCCTATGGACCGACTGACCGTACTGGTCGGCGATGATATTGAGGAGCCGCCACAATGGCAAGTACGTGAATGGCCCTTCACCCTTCGTCGTATCACCACACCTCGTGCACCGGGTAAGCCGTTCAATTATGCCGCGAAGATGAACCGTTTGTGGCGTGATTGCGAAGACGAGCAGATCGTATTGCTAAACGACGATGTCCTTCCCCATGGTCCAGGCTGGTTGAAGGCACTGCAGACTTTCGCCCTCGACCAGAGTGTGGGAGGTGTCGGCGCGCAACTGTTTTATGAGAACGGCGCGATCCAGCATGCCGGCATCTTCCCGACACTTAGGATTGCGGTCCACGCGTGGATCGGCACCCCCGCTGATGCCCCTACCTATCAGCAATGGGCGACGTGCCAGCGCCGCTGGTCGATGGTGACCGGTGCCGTATTCGCCACGCGCCGTTCGCTGCTCGACCGAGTTGGCGGCTTCGACGAACGGCTAACCCTGGAATTTAACGACATCGACTTATGCCTCAGGATGCGATCGCTTGGCCTTGCGGTGGTCTACAATCCAGCGGCGCGCTTCACGCATACCGAAAAGGCCTCTCGTGGCCCCAGTCCACCACCGGCACCCGAAGCTGCGCTATTCTTATCACGCTGGTCTGAGTGGTTGAAGTCGGATCCAGCCAGTCACCCAAGTTATGACACGAACCGAACCGCCGTGATGCCCAAGACGGATCAGAAAGGATGGTATAAAAATTTATATAAAAAGCAATAGTATAAATTATATAGAGATTTATTGAGTAAATTTATCGGTTTTCCTACTTTATCTTTACCTATTACCGCACTTATAATTAAATTTATAGAAAAATTCACGTAATTTGCAATTTATACTTGGAAATGTTAATTATAGGAGTTGTTTCTTTACTAATAAATTTGGCGCCAAATAAAGAGGTTTGGGCCAGCATCGACACATATTCTCGAGGTGGATTTTGGCAAGAATTTTTGCCGTATTGTTGGCAATAGACTTGGCAGGTGAGGTCATGGTGCGCCGCCTGATGCGTTGCGAAACGAGCAGCGATCGACAAAAGGATTAACGAATTTCATCACAGCACCGAGCCAAGTCGCCGGAGTGCGGTTGGCCATCGCATGTGTACGGTGGGCAACCGATCAGTGCCAAGTCCAGTTCGTAATCGATACGCCAGCCAAATCCCTATATTTTTCAAACGGCAAGCCGTGCCACGGTGGACAGTCAAGAACTTTGGTTATAAGTGGCGCGTGCAGGTGTGGGCACTGCGTTCTGGGGGATTTCAAAAATGGTGGGATTGCCTTCTCGGCTTGATAGCCGGGATATTTTTCGTCGTCTTTCGGCTGGGGGAAGCATTTTCGCTTTCGCGACCGCCGTTGCCTCGCCTGCCTGGGCAAGCTGCTCACCCTACCCCGTTCAGCCTGCCACCTCTACGACCTGTACGGGGCAAACAAATGGTCCCATTCTGATCGACCAGACCGGATCGATGGTCACTGTTTCAAGTGACGCTTCGGTCGTCGGCGGCACATCGGCCGCCATTCAGATAAAGCTGAGCGGCTATCCGGCGAGTGCGCAAACCGCGCTCGCTGTTGACGGCATCGTAGATGGCAATGGAAATGCAGGAGTGGTCCTGCTCCCCGCAGACAACGGTGTGACGTCAAGCGGCAAGGTCGTTGTCTCTCAAACAGGCAGCATTACCGGTACTACCGGCATCCTCGTTGGCTCGGGCTCATCGAACCACATTTACGCGCTCGTCGATAATAGCGGCGTCATCTCAGCCACCGCAGGGCCAGCACTGGTGAGCCTCACCCCTGATTGGGGTGGCTTCGATAACGTAACCAACCGAGCGAACGGCTGGATCGGTGGCATCTCGGGCGCGTTCGCGACGATTAACAACGCAGGCACGATCAATGGCGGAGTATCGTCTGCCATCGACGCTGGAGCCAATTCTTCCGGCTTCAATCGGATCCTCGCCAACAGCGGCTCGATCACGAGCAGCAGCAGTTTGGAAGCAATTCGGCTAGGCCAAGGCGGCATGCTTCAGAATGGCGGGATCATCACCAATACGGGCTCGGGCGCGGCTGTCTCAGGCCAGGATGTTAGCATCGAGAACGCCGCCGGGGCCGGAATCTCCGGTGGTTCGACGGCCATCAATGTCGGAAGCCTAGACCTCATCAATCGCGGTACGATCACCGGCTCGATAACAGCCGCCGGAAGCGGTTTCGCGAACTTTATCGATTCCGTTCAAGGCGGCGTGATTTCCGGAAACGTTACCTTGGGCAACACCAACGACGTGATCATCGCCACGCTCGACGGCAGCCGATTTGATACTGGTATCGCAGGCATATTGAACGCTGGCGGCGGAACGGACCGGCTGCAACTCAACATAGCCGCCGACCGGAGTTTCGATACTGCTCTGATGCTGCCTACGAGTATCGAGGAGCTGGGTCTGGCTATCTCCAACAACGCCACCATTACACTTGAACAGGGGTTCAATCTTGGCTCGACAATTCGCACGGTCGACGGAAGCAACGGCACGCTGATCAACAAGGCGAACCTCAGCACCACCGGGCCTGGCATCATCTCTTCGAGCTTTTCCGGCGTGCTTGTCGACAATCGCGGGTCGATTACCGCCAATCTTACGCAGTCTGACAGTTATGCCGTCGTGATCGATGCCTATGGGCGGCTAACAAATAGCGGCACTATTGATGGTAAATCTGGTGGAGGCGTCTCGCTCAGCTCGGCTACACTGACCAACAGCGGCATCATCACAGCTGATGGAACGGCGGTGATCGGTTTCCAGACCACCGGCCAAAATAGCGGCACGATCCTTTCGAGGAATGGCACCGGCCTCATCACGAGCGGCAATGTCGGGCTAACATTCGTCAACAGCGGCACCATATCCGGCACGACGGCGGGGGTTCAGACCAGCATCTATATCGATAATTCCGGAACAATCAGCAGCAGCAACGTTGGCGTTCGCCTTGACCCCTATGGTGGGCTCATCAATCGGGAAGGTGGCCTGATCGAAGGCGGAAGCGCAGCCGTCACCGTAGGGCCACTAGGCTATCTCTTCAATGCGCGCGTGTACAACGAAGGAACGATCCGAGGCGACATCGACCTTCACAGCAGTCTGTCCTGGGCGTCGAACAACATCGTCATCGCCGGATCGGGAAGCACCATTGAGGGCAATGTCTATCTCGGATCAGGCGGCGATCTGTTCGTCACCGATCTCAACAACAAGGGCAGCGGCACCTTCGCCGGTGTGACTGGGACCGTCAGCGGCAGCGGCCAGGAATCCTTGATCTACCGGGTGAACGACAATGCGTTGGCTACCTATGAGCCACAGGGCGTCTTCTCATCGGTCGGATACGATATCCGCAACGATGCCACGTTGAGCCTTTCACTGACACCGCAATCGAACGGCACGCTCTGGCTCGCGGGGAAAGGGCAAGTATCCTTGCAGGGCGATCTGACCACCCTCTCCGCCTCGCTCCTGGCGACGCGCACGCTTGTCCCCGATCCGGGCGACATTTCCATTCCCAACGAACTGACCGTCACGAACACGGGCCGGCTGACCTTCGGTGTCAACACCTCGTATCTGCCGGTGCCGAGTGCGATCACCTTGGGAGATGGCGATAGCTTCATCAATGAGGGCCTCGTTACTAGCACGCTCGGATCGATCTCCTTGCCCTATCCCGCTGGATTTGCCACGATTGTTGCTGGCACGGTGGACAACCATGGCAGCATCGAACTGGATAGCGGGACTGCCATTCTCGCCACCCAGGTGACGAACAGCGGGATTATCCGGGAGACAGCGGGCACCAACGCGGCAGCGGCTATCAGCGGGGCTTCCCTGACGTCTGTCGTCAATTCCGGACAAATCACCGTGGATGGCACCGCCATTTTCTTCGGCTATGGCTATCGCGATATCTCCGTCATCAACTCGGGCACAATCTCTAGCACGAACGCAGACACCATCTTCTCCTACGCCGCCCGACCATTGCAGCTGCGCAATGAGGCCGGCGGCCTCATCAGCGCCGCAGCCGGACATTCCGCCATCGCCGCCGACAGCGCCGCGATCATAAATGCGGGCCGCATCGAAGGTGACGTGCGCCTAGGCTCCTATAATGGCAACAACGTCTACGTTTCTGATAGCGGAACGCTCGAAGGCAATCTGACTTTCGGAGCCGGCAATGACATGTTCGTTGGTCTTGATGGAAGTGTCGGGATCACCGGAACGATTGACGCCGGCGCTGGCGTGGACACTTTCATCTACAGCTATTCGAGCGACAGATCTGTCGACATTGCAGCCCCCGGCGCACTGCCCAACAGCTTCGAAAATATCGGGATCGGCGCATCGGGCGCAGGGACAATCGTGACGCTGACCTCTTCGCAGCACACCATCGCAACGCCTCTCACGCTGGTGGGCGACGGCACGATCGTCAATGTGGCGGATTTCAGCGCGGCCAACTCCTTGGAACAGTTGCTGACGCTGGGCTCTTCGGTCGATCCGCTCAACCTGTCCGGCGGCGGTTCCACGCTGACCTTCATCAACCAGGGCAAGATCAACGGCACAGTTGGCGGCTATGCCGCCAGCTTCACCAATGAAGGCACCATCAGCAACATCAACGGCATGACAGCCGTCGAACTCATTGCCAGCAGCAATGATCGCTTCACATTCCAGAATAGCGGGACCATCGCCTCGCCCAACGGTTCGTCTTATTTTTACACTA
>Ga0070662_100003377_pt1 | contig 9947 bp, 9 predicted proteins | sample KBSC53metaG_FD_65648 | JGI IMG/M metagenome (GOLD analysis project Ga0070662, IMG submission 65648) | Corn rhizosphere microbial communities from Kellogg Biological Station, Michigan, USA - KBS C5-3 metaG | ecosystem: Host-associated > Plants > Roots > Rhizosphere > Soil ...
CACCCCGACCAGGTCGAACCGGTCCGACGGATGCTGGAAGAACGTGGCCGCCAGCGGGGCAAGGGCGCCCCGGACGGCGCCGACGACCAGCTGGGGGGCATCGGTGTCGAGGGGCCGCTGCACGCACAGGGCGGCCGCGCCCGCGTCGAGGGCCTTGCCGGCCAGGTCGTGGCCGTCGACCCTGGCCCCGGGGACGCAGCAGAACAGCGCGCCCGGGCCCACCCTGCGGGTGTCGAGGACGACGTCGGTGACCATGGTCGCTGCGTCGCCGCGGATCTCGCCCTGGACGGCCGGGGCGAGACTGGCGAGGGGGGCGCGCCGGGACGTCAAGGTCATGACCTTCGAGGCCCGCTTCGTCGGCTCGGACGGCCGGCGGCGGGTACGCCGGCGCCCGCTAGCGACCGCCATTCCCTGGCATCGGTGGCAGCCCGCGAAAGCCTAGCATCAGCGCACCGCCTTAGCCGGTAAGGTCGGGACCACCCCGAGGCGCCGCAATGCGGTGCTGGTCACCTCCCGGAATACCGGCGCCGCAACCGACCCGCCGTAGTAGCCGCGGGTCGGCTCGTCGATCACCACCGCCACCACCACCGCCGGCCGCTCGGCCGGGGCGAAGCCGATGAAGCTGCCGACGTAGGCGCCAGGCCGGTAGCCGCCCCGCACGTTGTCGGGCTTGCGGGCGGTGCCGGTCTTGCCGGCCACCCGCCACTCGTCCAGGGCGGCCTGGGTGCCGGTGCCGCCCTCCTCGACCACGCCCTCGAGGATCTTGGACAGGGACTTGGCGGTGCGGGCCGACAGCACCCGGCGGCCCGGCTTGCGGTCTGCCTTGGCGACCTTGCCACGGGCGTCGACGGTGCCCCGCAGCAGGGTCGGCGGCCGCAGCACCCCGTTGTTGGCGACGGTGGCGTACACGCTGGCCATCTGGAGCACGGTCACGGCGACGCCCTGGCCGATGGCGTTGGTCCCGAGGTCGGTGCAGTACCAGCTCTTGGCGTCGCGGACGATCCCCGGCGACTCCCCCGGAAGGTCGACGCCGCTCCGGCGCCCGTAGCCGAAGTCGACCTCGGCCTTGTAGAGCCGGTCGGCCCCAAGGTCCCTGGCGGCCATGATCGTGCCGACGTTGGAGGACTTGGCCACGATGTCGGCGAAGGTCATCAGCTCCGGGGCGTGGGAGTGGGAGTCGTGGAAGGTCTTCTCCGGGCACAGCGGGATGTTGTCGGGGACGATCGTCTCGGTCCTCGGGGTGACGACGCCGTGCTGGAGGGCGGCCGCGGCGGTGATGGTCTTGTTGGTCGACCCGGGCTCGAACACGTCGGCGATGGCCCGGTTCTTGCGCGCCTCGGGCTTGCTCCTGGCCATCTGGTTGGGGTCGAAGGTTGGCACGTTGGCCATGGCCAGGACCTCGCCGGTGCGGGGGCTCATCACCACCACCGAGCCGGCCTTGGCCTTGTGGTCGCGGACGGCCTGGTGCAGGGCCTGCTCGGTCACGTACTGGAGGGGCTGGTCGATCGTGAGGACCAGGTCGGTGCCGGGCTGGGCCGGCTCCAGGGAGCGCCGGCCCTGGGGGATGGCCCGTCCCTGCGGGTCGCGTTCCAGCTGGATCTTGCCCGGGTGGCCGCGCAGCAGCCCGTCGTACTGCTGCTCGATGCCGGCCTGGCCGTGGCCGTCGATGTCGACAAAGCCGAGGACCTGGGAGGCGACCGTGCCCGCGGGATAGCGGCGGGCCACGTCGACCTCGACGAAGACCCCGGGCAGGTTCATCCGCTGGACGATGTCCCCCCTGATCTTGGGGACCCGGCGGGCCAGGTAGACGAAGCGGCCCTTGGAGGCCAGGCGGCCGGCCAGGGTGGCCCGCTTGACGCCGAGGGTACTGGCCAGGCGGGCGGCGGTGCGCGGCTTGTCCTTGACCAGGCGGGGGTCGGCCCAGATGGCCCGGGCCGGGACCGAGAGGGCCAGGTCGTTGAGGTTGCGGTCGAAGATGCGGCCGCGGGTGGCGGGCAGGTCGATCACGGTGAGGCGCTGGCGGGCCGCGGCCTGGTCGAGGGAGCCGGCGTCGAACACCTGGAGGACGATCAGCCGCCCGGAGATGGCCAGGAAGCCCAGCACGCTGAGGATCAGCAGGGCCAGCAGGCGGCGCTTGCCGTTGACCCGCCGACGCCTCGGCCGCAGCGGCTGTCGCCGCGGCCGACGGCGTGGCGGCGGCCTTCGGTTACCGCTTCCTCTCGGCTGCGGCACTCGCTTCCCCCCTCAGGATTGATCCACCGGGGAACCCTCCGGGTTCCCCGGACCCCTCCCCCGGTGGCCTAAGGTTCGGCCAGGTAGCGCTTGAGCGGGAACGGGTCGCCGGCTGTCCAGCCGGACTGTTCGTCGCCTCGGGCGAGGCCGGCCCCGGGAGCGGCGGGGGAAGTCGCCGCCCCCGGGGTGGCCACATCTCGGCCGCGCGAGCCGGGCCAGGCGACCACCCGCGGCCGGCCGGCGGGGGCCAGGCGGGCGGCCTTGGCGGCCTTGGCGATGCGCGCGGGCGCCTTGAGCCGGTCGACGTCGGCCTGCAGGGCGGTCCAGCGGGCCTCGGCCAGGCGGTTCTGGCGCTGGAGCTCGCTGATCCGGAACGACTGCTGGTTGACGCTGACGTTGAGCGCGACCAGGCCGAACACTCCGGCCACGATCGCGGCGATGGTGAGGAGCAGGAACGGGAGCCGCGGGACCCGTCTGATCGGGGCGACCGCCCGCAGCCGTGGCAGCTGGAGCTGGGGGCGTGGTGCCTGGCGCGGGGCCCTGGCGGTGGTTGAGGTCACTGGCGCCCCCCTCGGGCCTCGGTGCTCGGCTGGAGCTTCTCGGCCGCGCGCAGCTTGGCGCTCTCGGCCCGCGGGTTGGCGGCCACCTCGGCGTCCGAGGGCCGCTCTGGCCGGCGGGTCAGGATGGCCACGGTCGCCGCCGAGGCGGCGGGCGGGTCGACGGGGAGGCGGTGGGGCAGGTCGACCGGGCGGCCGGCCGCGTCGGCCAGGGCCTGCTTGACGATGCGGTCCTCGAGGGAGTGGTAGGCGAGCACGACCAGCCGCCCGCCGGGGGCGAGCAGGTCGATGGCCTGCGGCAGGGAGGCCCGGAGCGCGTCCAGCTCGCGGTTGACCTCGATGCGCAGGGCCTGGAAGGCCCGGCGGGCCGGGTGGGGACCGGTCCGCCGGGCGGCTGCGGGCACCGCCGCCTTGACCAGCTCGGCCAGCTGGCCGGTGGTGGCGATGGGGCCACGGCGTCGTGCCTCGTCGATCGCGCGGGCGATGCGGCCCGCGAAGCGCTCCTCGCCGTACTCGCGCAGGATGCGGGCGAGGTCGGCCCGTGGGTAGGTGGCGACCACCTCGGCCGCGGTGGTCCCGGTGGTGGGGTCCATCCGCATGTCCAGCGGGGCGTCGGCCCGGTAGCTGAAGCCGCGGTCGCCGTCGTCGAGCTGCAGCGAGGACACCCCGAGGTCGTAGAGGACGCCGTCGACGGCCTCCAGGCCCAGGCGGCCGGCCACCTCGGCCAGGTCCTCGAACGAGGCGGCGACGGCCTGGAGGCGGTCCCCGGCCCAGGCCAGGCGCGCACTGGCCAGGGCCAGGGCGGCCGGGTCGCGGTCGAGGCCGACGACCCGGCCGTCGGGGGCGCTGGCCTCCAGCAGCCGTTCGGTGTGGCCGCCGAGGCCGAGGGTGGCGTCCAGGTAGGTCCCGCCGGGGTGGGGCCGGAGCAACTCGGTGACCCGGTCGACCAGGACCGGCTCGTGACGGGCGGCGGTCAACACCATCAGATCCCCAGCTCGGCGAGGTGGGCGGCGTTGGTCTCGTCGGCGTAGGCGGCCTCGGCGACCGCCCGGTACCGCTCCCACTCCGCCTTGTCCCAGATCTCGACGCGCCGGATCTGGCCGAGCAGGACCACGTCCTTGGCCAGACCGGCGTACTCGCGCAGGGTCTGGGGGATGACCACCCGGCCCTGGGAGTCGGCGCTCTCGGAGCTGGCCCCGGCCACGAACATGCGGGCGAAGTCCCGGGTCGGCCGGGCGGTCAGGGGCTGGCTGTGGAGCTTGGCCGCGAAGGCCTCGAACTCGGCCTGCGGGAACACATAGAGACACCGCTCCTTGCCGACGCCTTTGGTGATCACCATGTCCTGCCCCAGCTCGTCCCGGAATTTGCGCGGGAGGATCACCCGGCCCTTTGGATCCAGGGAGTGGTCGTAGGTGCCGATGAACAGCGCCGCTCCCCTCCCCTGTGCCCTCCACTTGGCGCCACTTTACTCCACCGGGTACCCACCGTCAATGCATATGCAGCCACAGAGAGAGGCCATTTGACCAGGGAAAATAGGGATCAGCAGTCAGAAATAGCCGCAGAGCGGAAGAACTGTTGATCCTCCACTTCACTCCACTGGAGCGATGGGGAGAGGGCTACCCGCCCTGGGCGCCGGGGGCCGGGAGCAGGTCCGGGGGGACCTCGATCGGGGCGGGGGCGAAGGGGGTGGCGCCCTCGGGGAGCAGGATGCGCTCGACCGAGAAGGAGGAGCCGGGGAGGCGGACGCTGATGCGGTCGACGGCCACCGGGCGGCGGGTCTGGGGGTCGAAGTAGATGACCTGGGCGTCGGCCGGGGGCGGGTCCTCGGCCCGGAAGTTGTCGGGCCCGCCGGCGCCGGCGGTGCCGGTCTGGAGGGTCCTGGTGCCGTTGACGACCTCGGTGCCGAAGCGGTGGAGGTGGCCGTCCAGGACGGTGGCCACGTGGCCGCGGGCGTAGGCGGCCAGCCGGCCGTCGTGGACCAGGAGCACGTCCGGCCGCAGGGCCTGGCGGTCGATGGCGTCGGCCACGCCGACGCTCCGGGCCACCTTGAGGTCCTCGAACTCCTCCACCTGGCTGCCCTTGCCCGGGGTGAAGGTCGGGTCGGCGACCCCGTAGAAGCGGATCCCGGCGACCTCGGCGCCGCCACTGTCCAGGACCCGGGCGTTGTCGTTGGCGGCAACGGCCTTGACCATGTCGGCGTCGTCGTGGTTGCCCTTGACGAACAGGTACGGCACCTCGAAGCGGCCGATGTTGGCCGCCACCTGCGGCTCCCTTGGCAGCCCCCAGGTGCCCATGTCGCCGGTGTCGACCACCGCGGCCACGTCGAACTGGTCGGCCAGCCGTTCGGCCAGGTCGAACCCGGCCGGGTTGAGGTGGATGTCGGAGATGTGGAGCACCCGCACGGTGCCGTTGCCGTCGATCTCGCCGACCGGGGTGGCCAGGGCGGCATAGGCGCGGTCGAGGTTGCGGCCGATGCGGACCATCTCCGCCCGCAGGGTCCGCAGGCGGTCGAGGCCGGTGCGGACGTCGCCGATCAGGGCCGGGGCGTACTCGAGGGCGCCCTCGTAGCGGGGCTCGCGGAAGGCGGTCACGTCGTAGGTGGCCAGGGCCGGCCCCAGGAGCAGGACAGTGGCGGTCAGGCCGCCGAGGCCACAGCGCAGCAGCTGGCGGCGGGTCCGCCGCGGGAACACCACCACCGCGGCCAGCCCGCCGGCCAGGCCGAGGAGGGCGATCCGGAGCACGAAGACGGTGGCGGCCCGGCGGGCCTGGTCCTCGAGGGGGCCGAGGGTCGCCTCCAGCTCGGCGAACTGGGGGCCGCCGGGCCCCGAGGGGCCGGGGCTGCCCTCCAGCAGCCGCCCCAGGCGCTTGACGTCGACGTCGTCGACGGTGGCCCGGAAGGCCAGCGGGCCCTGGTGGGTCCGGGCCGAGACCGACCCGAACGGGGGCGCGGCCAGCCGGCTGGACCCGACCAGGGCAACCCCGGCCTCGAGGCGGACCCGGGCCGGGCCGACGGTGACCTCCTGGTCGGCCAGGAAGGTCACGGCCAGCAGCGCCCCCAGCGCCCCGGCGAGCAGGGGCAGGGCCCACGGGGCGACCCGGGTGGCCAGAGCGGTCAGGGAGGCGCGGCTGGGAAGGCTCAGGCGGGGACGGCGTCGGCCTCCAGGCCCAGGAACGGCGCCCAGCCAGGTTCGATGCGGCCGACGGCGATCACGATCCACAGCGTCTCCTTGGGCGCCCGTGGCTCGCGCCGTAGGCGGAAGCCCGCCTCGTGCGGGAGGCGGTCCTCCTTCTGGCTGTTGCAGCGCCGGCAGGCGGCGACCACGTTCTCCCAGACGTGAAGACCGCCACGGGAGCGGGGCACCACGTGGTCGACGTTCTCGGCTCGCTCGCCGCAGTACTGGCAGGTGTGGTCATCGCGTACGAACACCGCTCGACGGGAGAGCCCGGCCCGGGCTCGGAACGGTACCTTCACAAAGTACCGGAGCCGGATGACGCTGGGGGCCTGGACCGCCAGGGTGGCCCCGCGGACCAGGCCGCTGCCGGGCACCAGCACGTCGGCCTTCTCCTTGAGCACCAGCACCACCGCCCGCCGCACCGGCACGACACAGATCGGCTGGTACGACGCGTTGAGGACGAGCGCTCGCTCCACCATGCCCTCCCGTGGCGATGCGTGGGGCCGCTCGCAGTATAACGGTGGAGGTGGTCAGCCTTCCTGGGGCGCGTCGGGGATCAGGACCCGGAACGAGGAGCCGCCCCCGGCCCGCTCCTCCACCCAGGCCCGCCCCCCGTGGAGCTCGGCGAACCGGGCGACCAGGGTCAGCCCGATCCCGACCCCGGGCGCGTGGGCCGGCGTGTCCGGGCCCTGGCGGAACGGCTCGAACACGCTGGCGCGCAGCTCGGCCGGGACCCCGGCCCCGGCGTCCTCGACCGCCAGCAGGACCCCGTCGCCGCCCGGCGGCTGCTCGACCCGCACCCATACCGGGGTGTCCGGCGGGGTGTGCCTGGCCGCGTTGGCCAGCAGGTTCTCGATGATCCGCTCGACCTTGCCCGGGTCAAGGGAAACGATCAGTGGCTGGGCCACGACCTGGGGCCGGCGGCCGTTGAGCAGGCCCCAGTCGTCGGCGATCCGGCCGGCCAGGGCGGCCACGTCGGTCGGGCGGCGCTTGGGGGCGACGATCCCATGGGTCAGCCGGTCCAGGTCGAGCAGGTCGTTGAGCAGCCGGTCGAGCTTGCGGGCGTTGGCCACCAGCCGGGTGTAGAGGTCGCTGCGGTCGGCGTCGGCCAGGATGTCGGCCTTGTGCTCCAGGGTCAGGCCGATGCCGACGATCGCGGCCAGGGGCGTGCGCAGCTCGTGGGAGACCGCGTCCAGGAAGGTGTTCTTCATCTGGTCCAGGGCCCGCAGCCGCCGGGTCACCTCGCGCTCGTGCTCAAGGGCCCGCTTGGTGTCGGTGATGTCGACGCTCACGCCCTGCCAGAACAATGGCGTGCCGGCCGCGTCGTGGACCAGCACGCACTGGTCCCGGACCCACTTGACCTCGCCCGACTTGGTGAAGAAGCGGTACTCCATCCGGAACGGCTCGCCGGTCCGCTCGCAGCGGGCCTCCTCGGCCAGGACCGCCTCCAGGTCGTCGGGGTGGACGGCCGACTTCCAGAAGTTGGCCCGGCTGGCCTCCTCGGCGGTGAAGCCGAACAGCTCCTCGACCTGGCGGTTGATGTACTGGCGGGCGCCGCCGACCTCGAACTCCTCGCTGTAGACGATGGCCGGGATCTCCTCGACAAGGGTCCGGAAGCGGCCCTCGGCCTTCTGCCGCTCGACCAGCTCCTGCTGGGCGGCGGCGTACAGGCGGGCGTTGTCGAGCGCGATCGAGACCACCTCGGCGAAGCGGCTGACCTGGGTGACCTCGTCGTCGGTGAAGGTCCGGCCGAGCTCGGAGAAGGCAAGACCGATCACGCCGTAGACCGTCCCGCCCGACACCAGCGGGACCCCGAGGACGGCCCGGAAGGCGTCGCTGGCGACCTGGGGCACCCGCCCCTCCCAGCGGCTGTAGTCGGGGATGGCCACCGGGGCGCCGGTCTCCCAGACCCGCCCGGACAGGCCCTCGCCCTTGAGCATGCGCAGCCCGACCAGGCCGGCATAGGCCCCGGTGCCCAGCCGCAGGACCATCTCGCCGGTGTCGGGCTCGATCAGGCAGATGTAGCCGTTGCCGGTGCCGACCTCCTGGCCGGCCCAGGTGACGATCCGCTCCAGCAGCCCGCCCGCGGCCATGGGGTCCAGCTCAGGGTCCATGGCCACCTCCCAGCTCCCGCTCAAGGGCGCCCCCGAACCGCTCAAGGGCCGTCTGGTCGAAGAGGGCGAACACGACGGTGGTGACCGGGCCGGGCCCGGCGGCGTGCTCGCGCACGGCCGCGCCCATGGCCGCGGCGGCCGCCTCCAGCGGAACCCCGCCGACCCCGGTGCCAAGGGCGGGCAGGGCCACACTGGCCAGCCCCTCGGCGGCGGCCAGGCGCAGCGCGGCCGCGGTGGCGCTGCCGACGGCCTCGGCGCTGGCCGGGCGGCCCGGGGCCATGGCGGCGGCGTGCAGGATGGCCTTGACCCCTCGCCCGGCGAGCCGGCCCGGGCCGGTCCGGACCGCGTCCCCGACCGGCCAGGGGGCCTGGGCGACCGCCTCGGCCTCGACCTCGGCGCCGGCGGCCCGCCGGATGGCCCCGGCGACCCCGGAGCCGAGCCAGCCCTCGTTGTTGGCCGCGTTGACGATCCCCTCGGTGCCCGCGGCCGTGATGTCGCCCTGCCAGACCCAGACGTCGGTGGGCCCGCAGCTGGCCACCTTGCGACGCTCGTCCATGTTTCCTCCGGTTGCTCGCCCCACCGTACCCCGGCCGGCGGTCAGCTATCGGTAGAGGGCGTGGAGCCAGAGGTCGGCCAGGGTCTCGACGGTGAGGTCGCGGTCCAGCGGCTCGCCCCGGACGGCCCGCAGGAACATCGTCTGCTCGGCCATGGCGGCCAGGGCGGTGGCGGCCGTCAGTGGGTCGACCGGCCGGGTCACGCCCAGGCTGGCGGCCCGCTCGATGTTGCGGGCGATGCGGGCCACGAACTGGCGGCGGACCTCGTCGAGGATCCGGCCCAGCTCCGGGTCCTGGATCGAGGCCTCGGTCCAGAGGGCGATCAGGTCGGCGTCGCGGTCGTACAGGTCGGAGAGGCCCCGCAGGACCTCGACCAGGCTGGCCCGGACGTCGCCGGGACGCCAGGGCTGGCCGGCCAGGTCGACCAGGGTGGCGGCGTTCTCGGAGATGAGGGCGGCCAGGGCGGCCCGCTTGTTCTTGAAGTAGGCGTAGAAGGTGCCGTGCCCGACCCCGGCCCTGGCGACAATGTCCTCGACCCGGGCCCGGGCGTAGCCGAGGTCGGCGAAGGCCTGCCGGGCCGCGGCGAGCAGCCTGGCCCTGGTGTCGATGGCGGTTGGCACGGATGGAGGATATAGAACCGGATCGGCTCGTTCTCACCTCTTCCTTATCCGTCGCGCCTACAATCGATGTGCTCAGCGCCCCAGGAAAGGAGCCCGCTCGGGTGGCCACGACGCGCCCCGACACGGGCGGCATGGACGACGTCGCCGCCTCCTACGACAAGATCCGGGCCAACATCGAGCGGGTCATCGAGGGCAAGACCGACGTGGTCCGCCTCGCCCTGGTGGCCCTGCTGGCCGAGGGACACCTCCTGATCGAGGACGTCCCCGGGGTCGGCAAGACGATGCTGGCCAAGGCCCTGGCCCGGTCCATCGACTGCTCGGTCCGCCGCATCCAGTTCACCCCCGACCTGCTGCCCTCCGACGTCACCGGGGTCAGCGTGTTCAACCAGGAGCGGGGCGACTTCGAGTTCAAGCCGGGGGCGATCTTCGCCAACATCGTCCTCGGCGACGAGATCAACCGGGCCTCGCCCAAGACCCAGGCCGCCCTGCTCGAGTCCATGGAGGAGCGCCAGGTCACTGTGGACGGGATCACCTACCAGCTCGGGGTGCCGTTCCTGGTGGTCGCCACCCAGAACCCCATCGAGCACGAGGGCACCTATCCCCTGCCCGAGGCCCAGCGGGACCGCTTCATGCTGGAGCTGAACATCGGCTACCCGACCCGCCAGGCCGAGATCGAGATCCTGGAGACCCACGGCCG
>Ga0070662_100003394_pt1 | contig 9930 bp, 8 predicted proteins | sample KBSC53metaG_FD_65648 | JGI IMG/M metagenome (GOLD analysis project Ga0070662, IMG submission 65648) | Corn rhizosphere microbial communities from Kellogg Biological Station, Michigan, USA - KBS C5-3 metaG | ecosystem: Host-associated > Plants > Roots > Rhizosphere > Soil ...
TCTCGGCCACAAGAACATTCAGCACACGGTACGCTACACCGAATTGTCGCCCGGTCGCTTCAAGGAGCTACCAATCAACGATTTCGAACGCATCACGCCAGCGCACCACGCGACCAGTGGACGGCGAGGGAAAGTGCGCCGTGCAAAAAAGCGTAGGCGTATCGCAGAAGCGACCGAACAGTTCCCGCCGCGACTGTCCCGCTTGCCCGGAGTCGTAATCCGACATCATGCCCAGTTCGGGATATCGCGCTTGCAGCGGCGAGTGGATCATGTCGCCGGTAATGATGGCATCGGCGCCGGGCTTGCCGACCTGAACCGAATAATGGTCGATGGTGTGGCCGGGCGTCGGGATCAGCGTAACGAGGTCGTTGAACGCGTGCGCGCTCTTGACGATATCGACGCGATTGGCGGCCACGATCGGGAGCACGGAATCGGTAATCCACGGACACGCGGCCGGCTCGTCCTTGTGGCGGCTCGTCCAGTAGGCGAGTTCGCGGTCGGCGAATACGTAGCGCGCCTTCGGGAAGGTCGGCACCCACCGACCATTCTCAAGCCGCGTGTTCCACCCGACATGGTCGGTGTGCAAATGTGTGCACATGACAAAATCGATGTCGTTCACGCCAAATCCACTTGCCGCGAGGTTCTTCTCGTATCGGTCGGAATTCATCATGTGCCAGAAGCTCCGCGTCGGTCGCGGTTTGTGGTTGCCGACGCAGCTATCGATCATGATGGTGTGATGAGGTGTCTTCACGATGTAGCTCTGGATACAGAGCATCAGCTGATCGCTGGCATCGAGGAATCTGGGCTGCAGCCAGCCCCGGTTCTCGTCGAGAAGCTCTCTGGTGAGAGTCGGAAAAAATTTCATCGCCTCGAAGAATGGACCCTCCTGCTCGACGATGCGGTGGATCGTGGCGCTGCCGATTTCGATTCTAGCGGACAAGATGGGCCTCCGTTTTCGTGCCAACCCAGTGGGCTATGAGATTAGATCGAATCGCCAACCAGATTTTTGATTGAGAATGATCTTGTCGGAAAACCGGTATCCGCTTTTCCGGATCACGCGCCGGTTGACAAATAGGCATGCTCCAGCCGGTCAGGCAGATCGGCCTCGCCGGTTTTGGCTTCCAGCACGATCGATCCACGTGAGAGCGCATAGACGCGGTCAGCGAGCGCCAGGGCTTTCTCGATTAACTGCTCGACCAGCAATACCGCGGTTCCGCCCTCACGCAACCGCTCCACCACCACCAGCACGCGATCGACCAACACTGGCGACAGGCCTGCGGAAGGCTCGTCGAGCATGAGCAGGGATGGCCGTCGAACCAGTCCCTGGGCCACCGCCAGGATCTGCTGCTGGCCGCCGGAGAGCGCAGCCGCACGTTCGTGGCGCTTCGCGGCGATTTCCGGGAAGAGCGCGAGCGCCTCCTCGACGCGCGCGACGCGTTCGCGGCGCGGCAGGTCGTAGACCGCCAGCAGCAGATTGTCGAGCACGCTAAGCAGCGTAAACACCCGATGTCCCTCGATGACATGCGAAATGCCCGCCTTGACGGTATCGCGTGGGCTGGCGCCGGCGAGATCGCGACCGCCGAAATTCATGCGTCCCGACCAGGGCAGCAATCCCGACACCGCACGCAAAAGCGTGGTCTTGCCGGCGCCGTTTGGGCCAAGCAGCGCCACCACCTCGCCCGCGCCAACCGTCATGTCGACGCCGCGGAGCACCCTGATCTTGCCGTAGCCGGTCGAGAGGCCGGCAATATTCAGTAACGGGTCAGGCGCCGAGGTAAGCATTAACCACCTCCCGATGCGCACGGATTTCGGCCGAAGTTCCGGCCGCCAATATCTTGCCGAGATTGAGCACGGTGACGTGATGGCAGATGTCGAAGATCAGATCGGGATGGTGTTCCACCACCAGCACGCCGGTACCGGCTTGTGCGATCGCTCGGATGAACGCGCCGAGCCGACCGATCTCCTCGGCCGATAGTCCGGCCGCCGGCTCGTCGAGCAACAGGAAAACCGGGCGTAGCATCAATGCGCGCGCGATCTCTGTGAAGCGCAACTCGCTGTGCTGCAGCCGGTCGGCGCGCACAGGGGCGAGACGTTCCAGCCCGACTGCCGCTAGCGCCAGCATGGCGGTGTCGCGCAACATGGCTTCGTCGCGTCGATGGCGCGGCAGCGACAGCAACGATTCGACGAACGTGCCCTCGCCGTCGATCGTGCCGCCGATCATGACGTTCTCCAGCACTGACGCGGAACCAACGATGCGGGGGGTCTGGAAGGTTCGCGCAATCCGCATGTGCGCGCGCCGGTGAAGCCCATGCCCGGGCATCGGGGCGCCGTTCAACCTGATCGCGCCCCGCTTCGGCGCGTAGTAGCCCGAGATCACGTTCAGTGTCGTGGTCTTACCGCTGCCGTTGGGGCCGATCAGTCCATGCACCTGACCGGACCGGATCTCGAGGTCGAGCCCGTCGATTGCCTGCACCCCGCCGAAGCTCAGCGACACCTGCTCCAGCGTCAAGGTGCCGGCGTCGGGCGCAGCGCCAAGCAGCGGCCCGAGCAGGTCGGGCCGCGGGACGATCGCGCGGTCGCTCTCGAGCGGGCGGCGGTTCTTGAAATCGAGGATCTCGGCAATTCCGCCGGGGATCGCGAGCACGATGACGAGTAGCAATACCGCATAGAGAAATGTCGACCATGCGACCAGCGGCGCGGCAAATTCCGGCAACACGGTCAAGAGAATCGTACCGAGCAGCGGTCCGAGAACGGAACCACGTCCACCGATCAGGATGGCGATGAAGAACAGGATCGACAGGTCGAGCGTGAATGCGTCCGGCGTGATATAGGACTGCAGCGAAGCGAACAGGCCGCCGGCAACCGCGGCGACGGCACCGCTGAACAGGAACACGGTCCCTAGCAGGGCGGATTTTGAGATGCCGCTGGCTTCTGCCGCGACCTCGGCATCGCGGATCGCGGTGAGCGCGCGGCCGAAGCGGCTTGCCGCGATATTTGCCGTCATCCACGTGCAGATCGCGGCGAGGCCGAAGCAGAAATAATAGAAACCCCATTGCGAGGAGAACGGCTCAGGGAAGACCGGCCCGGCAACGCCTACGCCGCCTCCGGTGACGCTCTGCCAGGCCAACGCCACCTGGGTGACGATGGTGGCGAAGCCGAGCGTCGTGATGGCGAAATAGAAGGTGCGGAGCCTCAGCGCCGGCAGGCCGACGATCAAGCCGAAGACGGCACCGACCGCGGCCGCAATCGCCAGCGCCAGATAGGGCGGCAACGCCGGCGTAACGTTGCCGGCCACGAGAACGCTGGTGGTGTAGGCTCCGAGCGTGAGCAGTGCCACCCAGCCGATCGCGATCTGGCCGCCGAACCCGACGACCAGGTTGAGGCCCGACACCAGCACCCAATAAACGCAGGCGCGGGTCGCGATCACACCCCAATAGCCGCCGCCGAACAACGGGAACGAGATGCCGACAAGCAGCAGCGCCAGGAAAGGCAGTGCCGCGCTGAATGTGCTCGCAGAGCCGAGTACATTCGGGCGGTTCGGGCGCACCTGGGGTGCCTGCTTATCCATCAAACGCGTCGTGGGAGGGTTACGCCGGCGAGGCCCTCCGGGCGCGCCAGCAAGACGATGATGAACACCGCAAAGACCGCCACTGAGGCAAAGATGCCGCCCACCAGAAAGTTGGCGGCTTGCTGAAACAATCCCAGCAAGAGGCCGGCGACGACGGCGCCGCGGTTGTTGCCCATGCCGCCGAGCGCGACCGGGACAAAACCATAGAAGGTCAGCATCGGCGCATTGGCGAAGAAGGCCAGCAGCATCTCGCCGCCGGCAAAGCCCGCAAGCGCGCCGATCACGCCGGCGAGTGCAAAGCTCGCCATGCGCAAGCTGCGTTCCGGCAAGCCGAGTGCGCGGGCGGCAAAGTTGTCCTCGGCGATCGCCAGAAAGGCATGGCCGATCAGGGTGCGGCGATAGAGCAGCTCGAGGCCGACGATCACAGCTGCGCACGCCAGCATCGGCAGCCAGAACTGCTGATCGAAGCCGCCACGGGCGATGTCGAACAACCGCGGAAACGGCTGCGGCTCCGTGCTCCATTCAATCGCGGTGAACTGCTGTACCATCAGCGCCAGCGCCAATGTGGAGAGCACGTAGAGATGCTGGTCCAGGCTCTTGAGCACCGGCCGCACGGCGACGATCTCGGTGACGATGCCGAACACCGCGCCGCCGACCAATGCGAGGAGAAAGCCAACAGCCACTGGCAAGCCCATCCGGGCGATGAACAGCGAGCCCAGAACGCCGCCGAGCATCCCGAGCGTGCCAGCGGTGAAGCTGAACACGCGCGAGGCTGAGAACATCACATTATAGGTGATGGCGATCAGTGCATAGATGCAGCCAATCGCCAGTCCCGTCGAGACGATCGATTCGACCATCGGCTCAAATGCCGTAGCCGGGAGCCAGATTGAACGCGCCGTCCTTGAGCGAATTGGCTTCGACCATCACGATCTGGTTGTCCGGATAGCCGTCGTGCTTGTCGGCAGTAAAGGTGATGTCGCCGTAGATGCCCGGAAATTCCTTGAGCTTGTTGAGATAGCCGACGATCTGTTCCGGCTCGGTGCCGATGTTCTTCATCGCCTCGGCGATCATTCTCGGCGAGTCGTAGCCGAGCGCGATCCACCACAACAGCGTGTCGCCCATGTCGATCTTGGCGCTCTTCAGGCGATCGACGAACGCGTTGGTACGATCCGAAAGCTTGCCGTCCGTCGCGTAGCAAACCGGCCGGAAATTGTTGGGATAGACCTTGGCCCAGTATTCCGGCTTTTCCAACAGGGCCTTGGTCTGGCCGGAGCCGAGTGTGGTCTGGCCGACGATCGGCACGTCCCAACCCATCTGCCCGCGCGTATTGATGATGCGCGACAGGAAGCCGGCATTCACACTCCAGGGCATGATCGCTTCCACTCCGGCCGACTGCATGCGCAAAAGCTCGGGCTTGAGGTCAGGATTGGCGGCGTCGACGTTGCCCTGATAGACGACGTCGGCGCCAATGCCCTTGAGCATCGGCACATAGGCGTTCACCGATGCGGTGCCGTAGCCGGTGGTATCACTGATCACCGCGACCTTCTTGCGCTTGAGCACTTCCACGACATAGCGATTTGCGGCGCCGCCGATCTGCTGGTTGGTGGGCGCGTTACGGAAGCACATCGGATATTTCTTGGGATCGGTCAGAGTATCAACCCAGCAAGGATGGATCTGCGGCGTGTTCGCGCGCGCGAGCAGCGGCACGACTGCGAGCGATTCGCCGGAATTGACCGGACCGAAGACGACGCTCACCTTCTGCCCGTGGGTGAGCTCGGCCGCTCCGTTCACCGCCTTGGTCGGATCACTTTGGGTGTCGCGGGTGATCAGTTCGATCTGCCGCCCGTTGATGCCGCCGGTCGCATTGATCTCCTGCACCGCCAGCTGGATTCCACGGTTGATGCCAACCCCGGTGGACGATGACGGACCGGTGAGCGCCGGCAGATAGCCGATCAGGATCGGCTCCTTTGCTGCGATCGCGGGCTTGGCTAAGCCGCTTGCAAAGGCTGCGGCGGCCGCGGATGCCAGCGCCTGACGACGAGTCATTGCCATTTCCGTTTCCTCCCTAAATGTGTTTTGATTTTCTTGATTTACTCCCAAAGCTTGTTGACGTCTGTGAGCTACCATAGCCTAGGCTCGGTGGTCCGCAAAGGCGAGAAAGAAGGGAGAGACGCATGGCCAAGGCACCGCCTTGTGCCAAACCCGACCATGGCGTGCTCCTCGTCTTTGGCGCCCCTGGGGGCTGGGATGCTAGATCGCTGAGACGGTCTGTACGCAGGCCGGCGGTTCGGGCCGCGTTAATCTGAAAGGGTCGATTGGGGGCATCCATATATGTTTAAAAAGCGCAATACTGATCCCAACAAGAGGCCTCGACTTCTTGGAGAGCTTGGTGACCTGTCTCATGCAAAGGTCAGTGCAAGCGAGTTTAAGTACAGCAAGGGCACCGAGATTTTCGGAGAAGCAGAGCCCGCGGCCTATATCTGTCAGGTGATTGAAGGCGCGGTTCGGACCCACAAGCTGTTATCTGACGGTCGATGGCTTCAATCGTAAAATCGAATACCGGGATGATCTCGCCTAGCGGCTCGGAGAAGGCGTCGCCGCTCGTATCAGGTCGGCTTGCAGGTTAGTCGCGCGAGGTGTCCTGATCTATAAATAAGAAACAAGTCGCGATCATAGTAAAAGTATTCGCCAACAAAATCTTTCGTGCGAAACTTGAGCTGGATCCTATTGTTGCTCAACACAAGCGCATTAACGGCGCCTTTCCCCAAATCGATCGACACCTTGGATACTTTGTCTGCCGGGCTAAAGATCGCGGTTACGGTCGTGGGAGCTCTCGCGAGTCCTCCCGGCTCGATCATGTCCCCAGTGCAAGCAAGCTGGAGCGGGTCGGCGGCCTGCGCGACGCAAACTGCGGTGCAGGCTAACGCTATTCCTGCAAACATCGCTCTCAGCATTAGAATCTCCCGGACGCCGTATCACCTAACGATGCCGCCATCAAAATACTCCGAACCAGCCCTATTCTGTTCACGAACGCCGATGCGCTTGGTTCGACTTTACGCGGCGTGCTCTTCCTTCCGGGTAGGGCACGGCTCACTGGCATGGGAAAAGGAAACGGCCCCAGCTCAAAGCCGGGGCCGCAACCTTGTCTTCCGGGGGCTTGGGGGCTGAACCGGAAGGCTGACTAAGCTGCCGCAAGTTTGTGACGCTTTGAAGAACTAGAGAGGGCGAAACCCTGGCACCGACGCCACGCAATCCTGGCTACAGAGGCATGGTTTCCTGAATGTTAACATTTGCAGACTAGATTGCCTCAATCGCGTCGGGTAGGCGCGATGGATGACTGCGAGAGAAGCCCGTCGGGCTGGCCCCAGCGGGTTTCTTTTTCATCTGACGATCCTGTAAGCCTTGGCCTTCTTGCCCGGCGGCTTCACTAGCGTTAGCTTGCTGTGGTTCAGCGCCCGGAAATCAGCGATCCGCGCGTGCATCAGGAAGTCTCGCCCCTCAGCGGAATTGATCAGCGTCTCGACGGCAAGCTGCCAGTGCGCACTGTTCGGCCTTTGGTAGCTTTGTGATGTAGTCAGCGACTCCCGCAAGGTGACCGATTGCCGACCGCTCGGGAGAAAGCGCCGCCTTTGCACGGCGCACGCCAGATGCGGACATTCCGCCCGAGATTTCGTTCTCTGTCGCCGGTTGGGTTTTGCGTGTGTGATTGGCGCTACGCGCAGGGACGTTTGAAATGCGCTGTAAACTTGGTGTTGCTCGTGATATCAGAGGTGTCTGGCGGGGCAATACCGGAGAACTCCATCGATGGCAAGTTCCTCGAATTGGCGTGATCTCTTGCGCTGCCTGATTTCTCGACTGAACCTGACCACGTTCCTCCTTTTATTTCCAATCGTTGTCGTTTCCCCCGGCAACGCCCAGACGCTGAAGGCGGTTAAGGAACGGGGTGTCCTCAACTGCGGCGTCAGTCAAGGCTTGCTCGGGTTTTCCAACGCAGACGACAAGAACAACTGGTCCGGTTTCGATGTCGACTTTTGCCGCGCCGTCGCAGCCGCCATTTTCGACGATCCTTCAAAAGTGGCCTTTGTGCCGTTGGATGCCCCTGCGCGGTTCACCGCGCTGCAATCGAACAAGATCGATGTGCTGTCGCGCAACACAACCTGGACGATGTCGCGCGAAAATTCGCTCGGCGTGTTGTTTGCCGGCATCGCGTTTTACGACGGCCAGGGTTTCATGCTGCGCCGAGATGCGAAGATCGATACCGCCCTCGAACTGAGCGGCAAGACGGTTTGCGCTCAGTCCGGCACAACTACGGAATTGAACCTCGCGGATTACTTCCGTGCAAACAACATGTCGCTCTCTGTGGCGACGTTTCCGACCGCCCAGGAGGCCCGAACCGGATATGACGAAAAGAAGTGCGACGTACTGACTAGCGATGTCTCCCAGCTCCACGCGGAGCGCCTGAAACTGTCCGCACCCAATACGCACATCATTCTGCCGGAGGTGATTTCAAAGGAACCCCTTGGTCCCGTCGTGCGGCAGGGCGACGACCAGTGGCTCAATCTCATCAAGTGGACGCTCTATGCTCTGATCAACGCGGAAGAATTAGGCGTGGAACAGCAGTCGATCGATGAGGCGATGAAATCGCAAAAGCCGGACGTGCGGCGCATTGTCGGTACCGAAGGTGCCTTTGGCGAACAACTGGGGTTGTCAAAGGATTGGGCCGCGCGCGCTGTGAAGGCCGTCGGCAATTACGGAGAAGTCTACGAGCGCAACGTCGGATCGCAATCGAAACTCGCGATTCCCCGCGGCTTAAACGCGCTTTGGACCAATGGTGGAGTTCAATATGCTCCACCGATACGATAGCGATCCGAAGCAAATCCGATGGCGCTGAACTTCGCCGTGGGACGAGGCCAAGGCGTTGCAGCGGCCATTGCTGGACGACGCGCTCAGGGTCGTCATGCGTGGCGTGGACAAGGAAGACAAGGCTGCGCGCCCTGATCCACGACGCCGCGCGGCCCTTCGTCTGAACGATCTCGCGATGTCGCCATGCTCACCGAGGCTATCTCGGCCGTGCTGGCGACGAACCCGGAAACGAACTTGCTTGAAATCGATCAGTGTACCGCGATGCTGGCTCGCCCGTCTATTTGATTGCCAAGCCAGGACTCACGATCGTGTTCGGCCTGCCGGCCTGGCGCAGCGCACTCGACCGGCTCGGCATGTCGCCGCAAGAAAACCGATACGCGCTGACAGGCACCACGGTCAAATCTCTCACCGCGACTTAACCGTGGCTCACGCGCCCGGTCGGCGGCCAATTAGCTGCACAAAATGCACTTTCGGCGGGTTCGGTGCGACGTTGAACCCCTGGTCGCAGGCCTTGCAGAAGACGTTCCGGCTGATACCGATGCGCTGTTCCAGAATTAACCCAGATCCCCGACATAAAGCTTATCGTTGTGGCCGACCTACGCTGGGATAAGATTGCGGCGCGTAGAGCACAGGCAGTGTCGCGTTGACGGAGCTTGGCCCTTCTCTCGGTTTTACCCGTGAACAGGTACGGCTCTCGATCATGCGTATTCCGAACATGCGTACTATCGCCGTTGCTGGTGGTGTTTGGCCAGCCGTCGCTCATGCATCGAAAGACTGCATGACCAGAGCATAAGCCCGCAAGGCCTATCGCACCTTGCATCGTCTATCTCTCAGGCCGATCTGCATTCTTCACGTACGACTCATTATTCGTCGAGCTCTTCGGTCGTGATTACGCCCGTCTTCGGATCGGCGTGAAATTCCATCTTCTGGCCGTTCTTGATGCCTTCGCCTTCCCATCGACCGTCATCGGCTTTAAGCTTGGTAACCTGCGTATAGCCCGACTTGAGAACCTGCTCGATTACTTGCTGGGCGGGCATCCAGTCTGGCCCCGCCTGATCAGCCCTCGCCAGATTTAGCGAACCCATTGAAAGGGCCACGGCGAAAGCAATAGACGCTAGTTTGTTCATGGCTATCCTCCCGTTACCCTCCTTCGTCATCCGCGCGCTCCGTGGGGATAAAAGCCCCGCCCGCATGAAAGCGGGACGGGGGAAGTTTGTGCTAGAGCGCCGGTGTCAACACCCCGACGCCACAGAAATCATAGCATCAAAACTGGCTGCACGGGAATTGAGAAAATCCTTCGAAGGCGTAGCCTTTTAGCGGTCATTTAGCAAGACAGGGGTCGTGCTTAGAGGGAACCAGTCATGATAAACGCAGCATTTGTGGTGTGGGTGGCTTTGCGAATTACAAGATGGATAAGCTGGATGAGCTTTTTGGCGTATTCCTTCGCCATCACTATCAGTGCTGACCGGTCAAGCTACCTCGATCATTTCGGGCCTCTG
>Ga0070662_100003426_pt1 | contig 9889 bp, 4 predicted proteins | sample KBSC53metaG_FD_65648 | JGI IMG/M metagenome (GOLD analysis project Ga0070662, IMG submission 65648) | Corn rhizosphere microbial communities from Kellogg Biological Station, Michigan, USA - KBS C5-3 metaG | ecosystem: Host-associated > Plants > Roots > Rhizosphere > Soil ...
AGCCAGCTCGTCTCGGTGAACAGTTCATTGTGCTCGCGATAGATGCGTCCGTTCGAACGGAACATCTTCAGCTTGTATGCAAGACCATCCGGCGGATCGAGCGTGCGGCAGTAGTTCCAGAAATCGGAATCGTCGCGCGTCGTTCCTTTGTAATGGAGGACGAGGAAGTCGCGGATGTCGACATATTCCTGGATCGTCTGCTCGTTGAATCGGGCGATCTCCGCTCCATCAAAATCGAGCGTCGGAAAGAGCGACATCAGGCGAGCGATGCCCGATTGCACGAGATGGATGCTGGTGGATTCCAGCGGTTCGAGAAACCCGCCGGCGAGGCCAAAGGAAACGACGTTCTTGACCCACGGCTTTCTTCGATGGCCCGCCGTGAAGCGAAGGGGCCTCGGGTCGGCGAGCGCCTCACCGTCGAGGTTCGCCAGGACCGTCGCCGCCGCTTCGTCGTCGGAGACATGCGCACTCGAGTAAACGTAACCGTTTCCGATGCGATGCTGCAGCGGGATCCGCCACTGCCAACCAGCGGGACGCGCGGTCGATCGCGTGAGCGGTTGATGATCGCCGCCGAGTTCGCAAGGGACCGCTAACGCCCTGTCGCACGGAAGCCATTTCGACCAGTCCTCGAAACCGGACTTGAGCGTCTGTTCGATGAGCAGCCCACGAAACCCCGAGCAGTCTATGAACAGCTCACCATCGACCTTCGTGCCGCTCTGCAGGACAACCGCCTCGACGAACCCGCTTTCACCATTCTGGATGACGTCGACGATGCGACCTTCGGTACGGACGACGCCGAAGGCTTCGGCCATGCCGCGCAAATATCGAGCATAGAGGCTCGCATCGAATTGGAACGCATATCCAATCTTCGAGAGCGGAGAATTCGGCTGGTCGGGACGAGGATGCGTGAACTTTCCCGTGAGACCCGCAACCACGCCCAGCGAATATTCGTCCAGCAACGTCCGATCACCGAGCGTCCGGCCTTTGAGCCAATGGTGGTGGAACTCGACGCCTTTCATGTCGAGCCCGTAGAAACCGAACGGGTGGACGTAGCGATGCCCGATGTGCGTCCAGTCGACGAATTCGATGCCCAACTTGTACGTCGCGTTCGTTTCCCGGACGAAATCGCCCTCGTCGATCTCGAGGAGTGAGTTGAACAGGGTGATTTGCGGGATTGTGGCTTCGCCGACGCCGACCGTTCCGATTTCCTCGGATTCGACCAGTTCGATCACGAAATCCGGAATTTCGCCCATGATCTTGGATAAGGCCGCTGCCGTCATCCAGCCGGCGGTTCCGCCGCCCACGATCACGACTTTGCGGATTCGTTCGGGCCTCAAAATACGAATTCCGGAAGTTCGGGCCGGGTGGGGCGCTGCCCTGTTATGTGCGCTATGAATTCGCCGTGGCTTGGAAGCCTTTCGGCAGTCTGGCGAATGGCCTGCCGCATCTGCTCGAGGGCGCCGGCGACCTTGTGCTCGTCCAATGCATCCGCGATCGGATCATAGGATTCGGGAACGATGCCCTGGCCGAGCATCACGGCGACCCAACTGGTCGTCGGGAAAAGCTCCGCCTCATCCCGGAAGGACCGAGCTTTCGCGCGCCAGAGTTCTATCTTGCGGTTAAGGCTCTCCGGAAGTTCCATCGCCGCGCACTGCTTCCAGAACTCGGTGTCCGTGCGGCGGTTCGCCCAATAGTGGAGGGTGACGAAGTCTCGCACATCCTCGAACAGATCGCGCATCAGGCGATTGTATTCAGTGCGCTCGACCGGGTTGAAGCGCTTGTCCGGGAATAGCGAAAGCAGCTTCGAAATGCCGGCTTGAATGAGGTGGATGCTGGTCGATTCCAGCGGCTCGACGAAGCCGCTCGACAGGCCGAGCGTAACGACGTTCTTGTTCCATGCTTCCAGGCGCCTTCCTGTCGTGAACGACAACCGCCGCGGATCTGCCAGCACTTCGCCTTCGAGATTGTCGAGGAGGAGCTGCTCCGCCTCGTCATCGGAAATGTGTTCGCTCGAATAGACGATCCCATTGCCCATTCGATGCTGAAGCGGGATTCGCCACTGCCAGCCTGCGCCATAGGCGGTCGAGCGCGTGAATGGGTCGGGATTGCCCTGATAGGCGCATGGGACTGCGATTGCGCGGTTGCAGGGCAGCCAGTGTGTCCATTCTTCGTAGCCGGTCTTGAGAGCCTGCTCGATCAGCAGTCCACGAAAGCCCGAGCAATCGATGAAGAGATCTCCTTCTACCGATTGGCCATCGTCCAACGTTACCGCTTCGACAAAGCCATCCTCCGAGCGGAGTTTCGTATCAACGATCTTTCCTTCGATGCGCTGTACGCCGACGTGCTCGGCATAATTACGAAGGTATGCGGCATAGAGTCCCGCGTCGAAATGGAAGGCATATTTGAGGTCCGATAAGGGCACGCGCGCTTCGACGCCCGGGCGGGCATATCGGCCAAGCGAGGCGGCGACACCGCTCATCGCCCAATCTGAGATTCCCTCGATGGAGCGGCGGCTTTTTTCGCGAAGGTAAAGCTGGTGGAACTGCAGGCCTTGAAGGTCCTGCCCGTACCTTCCGAAGGGATGAAAGTATCGGTCCCCGATGTCGCCCCAATTCACGAACTCGATGCCGAGCTTGAACGTCGCGTTCGTAGCCTTCACGAATTCATTCTCGTTAAGGCCGAGCATCGCGTTGAATGCCACCAGCGGCGGAATCGTCGCTTCGCCCACCCCGATCGTGCCGATTTCATCGGACTCGATGAGGACAGTCTTCGTGAAGCCGTTGTCGAGGTAACGGGAGAGGGCGGCCGCGGCCATCCAGCCCGCCGTTCCCCCGCCGACGATCACGACTTTGCCGATCGAATGCTCGTTCATCTGGTCCCCTGAAGCGCGAGATTGCGCAGGTAAATGCTCTGTGGAGGAGCCTGCGCGACCGCGGATTGTATCGCATTCCGAAGCTGCTCCATCGCCCGCGCCGATTCCTTCTCCGGCACTGAGTTCAGAAGCGGATCGAGGCGGCGTGGAATCGCGCCTTGCCCGATGAGCACGGCTGCCCAGCTATCGCGGGAGAATGTCTCTTCCTCATAGAAAGGCAGCCGGCCGCGCTCGTTCCACTGAAGCAGCGTGTGCTCGAGCGAGGCAGGGAGGGGGCGCGAGGATGCGTCCTGCCAGAAAGGATCGTCCGGCCTGTATGAAGCGACATAATGGAGCATGACAAAGTCGCGGACGCGATCGACTTCCACATTCATCTGGCGATTATAGTCCCACAGCTCGACGGGATTGCAGTCTGTCGCCGGCATCATTGCAACGAGCCGGTCGATGGCGCTGTGCGCGAGATGCAGGTTGGTCCAGTCGAGTGGCTCTATGGCTACTGCGGCGTCTCCGATGGCGACGCAGTTGCGAACCCATGGATGGCTCAGACGTCCTGGCCGAAGTGAAACAGGCTCGCCATAGCCGATGAGATCGTTCTGAGCATCATCCAGATGGGCCGACGAATAGACCCTGCCTCGCGACTTTCGGGCGGGTGAGCTGGCCTCCCAGGCCCAACCGTTCGACGCTGCTCTTGCGTGATCGAGCGGAGAAGGTTCCGTCGTCGCGGGCTCGTCGGCAATCGCCAGACGATCGGCAACGAAATAGGCGCTCCAATCCTCCCGGTCGTCCTCGACTTTGCTGAAGAGCAGAGCTTGGGGGCCGCTTGCATCAACGAACAGGTCGGCGCGCAGGTCATCATCGCCCAGAAGGATGGCGTCGACGAACCCGTCCTCGCGAATTCGCAGGTCACGGACGGATCCGCTGCGCTCTTCCGCGCCAAGATGCAGCGCGAAGGCGCGCATCATTTCGGTGTAGCGATTGGGGTCGACATGCAGGCCATAGGCATAGCCGGCGATGCGAGACGCGGGGCCTCGCTCGGACGGCAGGAAGCGATCAGCGGAGGCCATCACCGCGCCCGCGGAATATTGGTCGAACGGCGCCGCTTCATCCAGGCGATGGGCGCGAAGCCAATGATGGTAAAAGGCAGAGGCGGCGAGGGGCCGGCCGTACTCACCGTAAGAGTGGGTGAACCGGGACCCTTCTCCCGACCAGCCTTCGAAGCTCGTTCCCAATCGAAATCCACTGCCGGCACGAACGACCGTATCGGCTTCGGTAAGCCCGAGATCCCCATGGAAATCGCCGATTGAGGGCAGGGTGCAGCCGATTCGGTCCGCTAGAGCGTCTGCGGGAACCGGAACCGGAATGACGGTTACGCGAATTGCCGGAAGCTGCCGCCGAATGGCGGCTGCTGCAGACCATGCAACAATGCCTCCGCCGACGATTGCGACGCTTGAGATCGCCCGCGTGCTCATGCTGCCATCGGACAATAACGCGCGATCATGCCGAGATGATCGGGCATGGCATGAACGGTCTGGCGGATCTCGGTTTTCAGCTGCTCCATCCCACCGGCAAGCGCATCGGACTTCGGCAGGTCTGCGCGCATGTCGTGACCTTCCGGGAAGACGCGCTGGCCCAGATATACGGCCACCCAGCTGGCTTCCAGAAAGGCACCCTCGCGATACTTCACGACGCGCCCACGGCGGCGGAACAGCTCCAGCTTCTCGGCCAGCGAGTCCGGAATCTCCATCGTCCGTACGTAATCCCAGAACGGCGTGTCCGAACGCTCCGTCGCGTGATAGTGGAGGATGAGGAAATCGCGGACCCGATCATATTCGAGGTCGACTAAGCGGTTGAACTCGTCGCGGTCGGAAGGCGCGATCTCCTTTTCCGGAAATAATTCCACGAGCGCGGTGATGGCCTGTTGGATCAAGTAGATGCTCGTCGATTCCAGCGGCTCGAGAAAGCCGCCCGACAGACCGATCGCAACACAATTCTTGACCCAGCTTCGTTCGCGCCGGCCCGCCTTGAATCTCAGCACGCGGGGGTCGACGAGCGGTTCGCCCTCTACGGCGGCGACGAGCGCGTCCATCGCGTCTTGCTCGGCGATGAAGCTGCTCGAATGAACGTAGCCATTACCGGTGCGGTGCTGCAGCGGGATCCGCCAGCGCCAGCCGGCGTCCATCGCAATGGCGCTGGTATAAGGTGTCACCGCGGTTTCCGTGCGGCAAGGCATTGCAACGGCGCGATCGCACGGGAGCCACTTCGACCAGTCCTGGAAAGGCTCTTCCAGGGCTTTCCCGATGAGCAGCGCCACAAAACCGGAGCAGTCTACGAAAAGGTCTCCGGCGATACGCTCTCCGTTTTGGAGCTCCACCGCGGCAATATTGCCCGACTCTCCATCGAGCTCGACATTGACGATCCGGCCTTCGGTCCTTCTGACGCCGAGCTGTTCGGCGATCGAGCGCAGGAAGGGGGCGAACAGGGTTGCGTCGAACTGATAGGCGTAATTGAAGGTTGAGCTGATCTCGCGGGGATCCTGAGAGGGCAGGCTGAACCGGCCTTGGCGCGCCATCGTGCAGGCGAGCGAATAATCGTCGAGCTCCGCGACGAGGTGACCGTCGTGCATCATGCGCAACCAATATTGATGGAATCCGACCTCGCCCTGGCCGCGGCCGAAGGTTCCGAACGGATGGACGTAACAGTCGCCAACCCGTGCCCAATTCTCGAACTGGATACCAAGTTTGAACGTTGCGCGAGTGCGCGCCATGAACTCGGCCTCGTCGATTCCGAGCTTTTCGTTGAAACCGCGAATGTGGGGAAGGGTAGCCTCCCCGACGCCGACGATCCCGATCTCTTCCGATTCCACCAGATGCACGTTGCAGGCGCGCGGGAGAAGCTTCGCGAGGGCAGCCGCGGTCATCCAGCCGGCGGTGCCGCCGCCTACGACCACGACGTCCAAAGGTGGTTGCGCTAACATGGCTCTCCCGGTCCTAGTTGTAGGCACCAGTCTCGTTGCGGGTCAATTTGCGGGATGTAACCGGTTGCAATCCGGAAATCCGTCGTAGGTACAGGCACTTGTGGGTCTTGTTGCAGTTTCGCAACAGGAACGAGGGGTAAGATATTCACTGCGTAATATGCCCCCTTGCGCGTCGGCCAAACTCGGGATTATCGTCCGCGGTGGAGAGAAATAGCGCTAGGGGCTGTTAGCGCTAACATGAAAGGGGAGAGTATGGCGTCACCGGAGACCGGGGGAATCCGTCCGCGATTTGCCCTTGGCGCGTCCTTGAGATGCGGCGTTTCAGCACTCGCAATCGGCATGCTTGCCGCCAGTCCTTCCTACGCGCAGGCAGCCGATCCAAGCGCTTCGCAGCCAGGCACCGATTCGACGACGGACGAGGTCCAGGGTGTAGGCGGAGGTCAAGCTACGGAGACCGCGTCCGCCGATACCGACACCACTACCCAAAACGGGGCGATCGTCGTCACCGGCATTCGCCAGAGTCTCAAGAACTCTCAGAATATCAAACGCAACTCCGATACGGTCGTCGACGCCATTACGGCGCAGGACATCGGCGCTCTTCCCGATCGTTCCGTCACCGAGGCGCTCCAGCGCGTCCCCGGCGTCGCCATCAATCGCTTCAAGGGCACGGCCGATCCTGACCACTTTTCGGTCGAAGGTTCGGGCGTTACCATCCGCGGCCTGACCTACGTTGCGTCTCGCTTCAACAACCGCGATACCTTCTCGACCGGCGTTTATGGCCAAGCCATCGGTTTCCAGGATGTCCCGGCCGAGCTGCTCGGCTCGGTCGAGGTTTATAAGAACACCACTGCGGATAGGCTGGAGGGCGGACTTTCCGGCTCCGTCAACATGAACCTGCGCCTGCCCTTCGACAGCAAGGGCTTGCACATTGGATATGATATCGAGGCGAACTATGGCGACCTGCGCGACAAATGGTCTCCGGTCGGATCCATACTCGTCAGCAACTCGTGGGATACGGAATCCGGGCGTTTCGGCCTTCTTGGCGCCTTCTCCTATTCCAGGCTCTACAGCCAGTCTGACTCGGTCCGGATTTCCAACTTCCAGACGCGCGATGGCACCTATTCCAACAATAATGCGTCTGGCGTGGGTACTGGCCTTTGCAGGTCGCCGCTGCCGAGCAGTTCGGACACCAGCGGATTCCCGCCGGTCATTCCCATCAACGGCCAGAACAGTCCCTGCTACGGCGCTGCGCCAGCGGGAGCGGACGGATTTGCCGATTTCTTCACCGATGCGCACTATGCGCCGGTCGGCGGGCAGTTCCAGACGGAAACGCACGACCGCACCAGGCGCGGTATCGCTGCCGCCGCACAATGGGAAAGCGTCGATCGGCGCTTCCTTCTCACGGCAACATTGCTGAATTCAAAGGCGACGGAAAATAACGACGAGCACATGCTGGGCGTCGGTTCCGATCTCTCAGAATACAATACCTACCCCTTGGGCTGTCAGCAAAACGGCGCCAATCCCGGCCCAGGCGGCAGGCCTCGCGCGGAATGCCGGCTCGACAGTTCAGGTAACTTCGTCTTCGGGAATAACGGTCAAGGAAATGGCTATGCTCCCTTGGCAGGGCAGGGCTTCCCCAATTACCAGTACGGTGACGATAACATCTTCGAGAGCGGTTACATCACCATGCCGGGAAGTGGCTGGCGCACTTCCGACAGCGGCAGCGGAACGACGCGAGTGCCGACCGGAGGTATGCAGCAGTCTCTCGATCGCCGTCAGGTTCGCGACAAGAACGTCGTCACGGATGCATCGCTAAACCTGAAATTCCATCCGACACCGCACTGGGACATCAATCTCGACGCTCAGTATGTGAAGGCGAAGCACGATACGCTCGACATGGAGATATCGACTTCGAACTTTGCCGATCAGGAAATCGACCTGACCGGCGGCAATCCGGTCGTCATTCCGCATAAGCCGAACACGCTCAGCGCAACATGGGCCGCGCCGAATCCGGCGATGGCGAGCGCGACGGACTCCGAATATTTCGCGGATCCACGTTGGACCTTCTGGCGCAATGCCATGGACCACATCGAGCACAGCCGTGGGCACCAGTGGTCCTTCCAAGCGGACGTTGCGTACAACTTCCTCGATGATTCTTTCCTGAAGCAAGTGAAGTTCGGCGCTCGCTATGCCGATCGCGATCAGGACATCAAATATACGACTTACAACTGGGGTTCATTGGCCGAGATTTGGTCGGGCTCCGGGCCAGGTGTTTTCCTCGATCAGGTTGGTGTCCCCGAAGGTGCGACGCAGCTCTACGACTGGGGTAATTTCTTTAGAGGCGATACGGAAGCTCCGCCGCAAGCGCTCTACTATGGCGGAGACCTGATCGACGACTATCAGCAGGCAATTGACTTCGCCAAGCAGGTCCAGGCGGCCTCTGCCGCTGGCGGCGCCGGCTCCGGTGCACGTGGGTGGGTTCCGCTTTCAGAACGTGCTGGCGTTGTTGCCGGTACGCCGTTCCTACCCAGCGAGATTCAGCCCGTCAGCCAAACGACCCAAGATGCTTACGTCATGCTGCGGTTTGGGCAGGACGAGCCGATTTTTGGCGGCGTCCGGCTCGATGGTAATATCGGCGTCCGATACGTTCACGATAAGCTGACGTCATCCGGATCGATCGGCGTTCCATCTCAGCAAGCGCTCGGGATTGAGGATCCCTTCCTCGATCCGGATGGGGCAGGCCCCCTTACGGGCCGTTGCGACCCTGTGCCGCCGCCGCCGGGAGCGCCTCCGGGCACCCCGCCATCGCAGCCGGGGGGAGTCTGTCTCCTCGGGCCGACGGGCTATGCCCAGCTGCAGCAATGGGCGACCGGCGAAACGGTGGCAGATACCGCGGTCAACAAATATGACCTGTGGCTGCCGAGTCTGAACCTGAAGTTTGGCCTTACGCCCGACCTGATCCTGCGCTTTGCGGCAAGCAAGGACATGGCGCGGCCGTCCCTTGCGGACATCCGCAACTTCATCACCGTCGGACTCGATGGCAACGGGAACCCGACATCCAGTGCCGGCAATCCATTCTTGAAGCCGATTACGTCGAAGAACTTCGATGCGACTTTGGAATGGTATTTTGCGGGCAGCGGTATCGGGTCGCTAACCGCCGACGTCTTCTACAAGAGTATTCATAACTACATTTACTCGAGCACCGTCGCGCGTGACATCACCAGCAATGGCGTGACCTTACCGGTGTTCGTCCGGGGTCCCTCCAATTTCGACCAAACCGGTAAGGTGAAGGGTTTCGAACTAGCTTATACCCAGACCTACGATTTCCTCCCCGGCTTCCTGAGTGGCTTGGGACTGAGCGCCAATTACACTTATGTGAAGAGTAAAGGCGTTCCGAACTCGTATTTGAACACGGGCGTCGCGGTGACGAACATACCGCCCTCCGGCATTTCCGGCACTTTGCCACTCGCCCAATTGTCGAAACACACGGTCAATATTGAGCCGTTCTACGAGAAAGGCCCGGTCTCGCTCCGTGTCGCCTACAATTGGCGGTCGAAGTTCCTGTTGACCGAGTCCGACGTGATCTTCCCGTACACGCCGATCTTCCAGAAGGCGTACGGCACCTTGGATGCCTCGGCGTTCTACACGATCTTCCCATTCCTGAAGGTCGGCGTCCAGGCTCAGAACCTGACCAATGCCATAACCAAGACGGTGCAGCAGTTCACGCTCACCGGATTGCAAGGTCCGAGATCGGACGTGATGCAGGATCGGAGGTTCTCGTTCATCGTCCGTGGTTCGTGGTCGCCAGCGCCGGCTGTGGCTCCGCCACCTCCTGCGCCGCCGCCAGCTCCGCCGCCGCCTCCGCCCGCGACGCAGACATGCGCAGACGGATCGGTGATCTTGGCTACGGATGCGTGCCCGGCTCCGCCGCCACCGCCTCCGCCGCCGCCACCGGCGCCGGAACGCGGCTGACAAGTAAGTCTAGTTTAGAGCCCCTCCCGTCGCCGGAGGGGCTCTTTCTTTGTGCCGTCTAGTGACCCGGC
>Ga0070662_100003432_pt1 | contig 9879 bp, 7 predicted proteins | sample KBSC53metaG_FD_65648 | JGI IMG/M metagenome (GOLD analysis project Ga0070662, IMG submission 65648) | Corn rhizosphere microbial communities from Kellogg Biological Station, Michigan, USA - KBS C5-3 metaG | ecosystem: Host-associated > Plants > Roots > Rhizosphere > Soil ...
ATAATGCCATCAGCGTTTAGCAAAAATTCCCTTTCCTTTTTTTTATAGTGTTTGTAGATCAGCCTGTACAGGTAATTTTTTTGATTCCATTGACGGTTGTCTACCTTTTCATCAGCCCAAAAGCCCCGCATGTCAAATAAGAACTTTGTGCCCAAACGGTTTTTTAAAAAAAGACCCATTTCTGCAGCCACATAGCTACGGCAATGTATCATGTCAAAATTTTCCTGCCTGTGCAGGTGAAGAACCTTTCTTTTCAACTGCCAGCGGTCATAAATTTTCGAGAGAACAGGGGGGGTAGAAGTAAACCACAGCGGCACCCATTTTATTCCGGAAGAGTTAAGTGCATCACTGACTATGTTTTTTTCTTTTTGATAACGCTCTTTTTTTTCAAAACTTAAAATGGTGAACTGGAAGCCATATTTTGATAATTCCCGGAGATAAGGTAATATCTGGGATTGCCCTAATGGATCGGTTAGCCCGTCATAGGATATGTACAAAACTTTGTGCAGGGAAATTTGGTTTAAAATAAAATTGATCTAGAGAATCCATTTTTCATACCACATCTGGAACATTAATAGATGCCAGATTTTCAGGTAGAGGTCGGTTCTTCCTTTATAAAACGAGCGAACAAGATTTTGAACATGCCCGGCATTGAAAAAATTATGTTTGCCTAAATAAGAATCGGATAAATATTCATTCACCAGGTCTTTTAATTCATGCTGTAGCCATTGTTCCACCGGAATTCCAAAACCCATTTTTTTTCTCTCCATCATTTCCCTGGGAATATGTTTATGAACGATTTGCTTCAGGATGTATTTTTTATTTCCAGAATGATATTTGTACTCATTCGGCAGCCTGGCTGACCATTCAATAATTGTTTGATCGAGAAAAGGTTCTCTGCCTTCCAGGCTTACTGACATAGTTGCCCTGTCTACTTTCTGTAAAATATCGTCCACCATATAAGTCTGGTAATCTATCGCCATCATATACGACAAAGGGTCATAAAAGTCAGGAGCTAATTCGCGGCTGGTATGCAAGGTTTGTAATTCCTTAATCTGCCCGGTAAATATTTTATCGATTTCATCATGTGAAAATACCTGGCTTAAGTTTTTCATCATTTGAAAAGGAGATGGATCTCTTAATAAATTACGAAGCTTTTGATATCGGCTGTGAAAATTATACTGCTTATTGAAATAAGGAATGTTTTCAGAGGGAACAGCTTCCATCACTTCAGCTACCGCTTTTCGCATGATACCGGGCATACCCTGTAATTTTTTGCCATGTTTCAAAAGATAATCATAACGATTATAACCGGCGAAAATCTCATCTCCCGCATCGGCAGATAAGGCTACAGTAACCTTTTTGCGAGCCATGCGGCTCACAAGTATAGTGGGTATTGCACTGCTGTCGGCAAATGGTTCATCGTAATAGTAAGAAAGCTCAGGAATAATATCCAGTGCCTCCTCTGATGTACAATACAATTCAGTATGATCAGTTCCCAGGTGTTGAGCAATTTGTTTGGCAAACGGAGCTTCATCCAACTTTTTATCTGTCATCCCAATGGTAAAAGTTTTGATCTTCTCAGTGCTGCCTTTCTGTAATAATGCGGTGACGCACGAACTGTCATACCCGCCACTAAGAAAAACACCGACAGGAACATCGGCCACCATGCGGTATTGAAATGATTTGCTTAATATTTTTTCTGTTTCACAAATCGCATCGGGCAGGCTGATGGAAAGCTTGGGTTTATTATAATAATCGTATACATTCCAATATTGATTCAATTCAATATCTTTTGAGGATAGGTCCAGCTTTAGTATGTGACCCGCAGGTAATTTATAAGTATGGTTGAAGATACAATGCGGAGAAGATATATATCCGTATTGAAGGAAGGAAGCAACTGCATCTGTATTGATCTCTTTTCTAAAACGGGGATGGGCCATCAATGATTTAAGCTCAGAACCAAAAAGAAATAATCCATTGTTAAAATAATAATAAAAGGGTTTTACTCCTGCCCGGTCACGGATGCAGATCAATTTACCGGCACTCTCATCAAGTAAAGCGATGGTAAACATTCCTCTCCATTTGTCTATAGTTTTTTCACCCCATTGCTTCCACCCATGCAATATTACTTCCGTGTCGGAATGGGTGGAGAACTGATGCCCGAGAGAAATTAATTCCTCTCTTATTTCATTATAATTATAGATCTCTCCGTTAAAAATCACATGAAGGCCTTCATAATGCATGGGCTGGTTGGCAGCAGCGCTAAGGTCAATAATTGAAAGTCGCCTGTGACCAAGACCCACTGAAGCATTCGTTGACTCTGTATAATAAACTCCCTGGCCATCAGGTCCACGGTGGGAAACTGCATGGCTCATTTGAGCAAGAATTTCTCCTGAACTATTTTTTTTAAAATCTGCAAAGCCGGTGATACCGCACATAGCTTACTGTTATTAGATTTTCTTTACTCCTTTCACGACAGCAGCCTTAAGATTTTCGTCATAGGTTACATACCCCGCGAAAGTCACTTCCATCCCAAATTCTTCAAACCATTTGCGAACAGTAGATATCTTCTGCGGATGATCATGTTCGGGTGAAAGCATATCAAAAGTGTCAAGAATAACCCATTCTTTTAGCTCTTTTTTTGACAGGTTGGAGGGCAAGGTCCTGTTAATATCACAAATTGGAAGAAATCGGTTTACAATTTTTCCGATTTTTATTTTCGCAAAGAAGAAATAAAGTCTAATCAACCACCCGGCATTTCCTTCCGTAAGTCTTAATAGCTTTTCATGCTTCATCTTTTTTGTGAATGGTCTCAAAATATACTTCGCATTTATTCTTGTCCACCAGCCATTAACAGGATAGAAATCAACGACGACTTCGCCACCAATCTTTGCTTTATCAATCAGGCATTTGACTGATTTCTTAAAATCAGGTGTATGTTGCAGAACACCAAAGCAAAACACTTTATCAAACGAATTATCGGCAAATGGCATTTCATAGATACTTGCCTGGAACAACTTTAACCTATCACCATATTGACGATTATTTTTGAAATTGGCCGTCACAGCGTCAGAATAATCAATACTATACAAATTGGCCTTTGTATCCTGCAACACAATTCGGGTAAATCTACCGGCTCCGCTGCCAACTTCGAGTACATTTTTTCCTGAAAGATCTTCATTTTTCCAATTCGTTTCTGCAAAAAAGCGATCGTAGCTAAACGACAAGTCGCGCGCTTCCCTATCAATCTGTGTCTTCGTGAATTTGTTCCACTGAAAACCAAAACTACCCGTATAATTGTCGCCTTCTACCATACGTAGGGCGCCTCTGATCACAAAGAAACAATTGCCTTCCTGATCCTTGAAAACTCCATCAAATTCCTTCAACTGGAATTGATTGCTCGGGTTAATAATTCGTACCATCAATTGCAATTAACAAATCCGCGCAAATATATGACTATAGTTACCCGGAGCTGACGCCAGGATAACTGGAATCTTGCTATATACGGTACTCTTCAATCGGATCTTCATTCCAACAGCGCTGCACAGCCTCTTATCGCCTGCAGTTTTAGGGATTTTCCCAGCTAAAGAGTAGATTTCTAATTGTTGCGTAAAATCGTTTGTTAAACAGAAGATTTGGATTCGACCAGGCGGCCTTAACCAAAAAGCTCGTTGACGTAGCCTTAGACCTTCTATGTCCTGACAGGTGAAGGGCCACATATGATTGCCCATACGACACGAGTTTTCTGAAGTCTTTTTTAAATTTCGTCTGCACAACCTCATCTTGCTGAAGATATTTAATCATGAGTTCGATCCGTTTGATAAGTTTTTCTTGATCAGTTGTTCTTACACTTCTTGTTTCATGATCTACTAACCAGGAAGTAACTGTGTTGTTATAATAAAGAGGGAACCTGGATGCCAATCTTACCCAAAGTTCATAATCTTCTGAGGCAGAAAGTTCCCGATCTTCATTAAATCGGTTATTCAAAAAAATATCCTTTCGCACAAACACGCCCGCGCAAGCCAAAGGGTTTTTTTCAATCATAATATTGTTTAAAGTTTCACCCTCATAATTATTTACTTCTTTAAACACAGTGCCATTAGGGCTCGCCCATGCAAATCCTAAATGAAACCATTCCGGTTCCGATTTTTCCTTTATCAATTTTGCCGCCTCCGAAAGGTGATTGGGCAAGGCAATATCATCACTGTCAAAGAAATTTACATAGGTTCCTCTTGCCAAACCAGCCCCAAAATTCCGGGCAGCTGCTCGTTCTCCGTTTTCCTTGAATGTATAAATGGTTTTATGATCTGCTATGGATTTCATCATCTCGGCTGTATTGTCCGTGCTTCCATCATCCACAACAATTATTTCAAAATTGTCGTAGTTCTGTTTTTGAAGAGACTCTAAAGTCTTAGGAAGAAATTTCGCTCTGTTGAACGTTGGGACTATAACTGAAATAAATGGGTCATTCTGCATACAAATCCTCCAGGTTTTTCATCATATACGATAACTCAAATTTTTTTTGCACCGATTCAAGGCCCTCCTTTCTCAATCGATTTTGCAATTTTTTATCTGACACAATTCTCTGCATTGCTTTAAATATCGCGTCGGAATCCTTAAACGGAACTATCAGTGCATTCTCTTCATTGGTGATAAAATCCGGCGCGATACCCGATAAAGTAAAAATCGCAGGCACTTCTGCTGCCAAGGCTTCTATATAGGCTTGCCCGAATGCTTCAGAATGCTCGTCGATAGGGACATGAATAAAGACATCCATGGCCTTGTAAGCTGCCGCTATATCGCTTTCGAAAGTAATCTTCCGATAGTTTGACGAAGGAATTTCATTCAACAACCTTTGGATTTCACTTTCAAAATCCCCTTTTGCGTTGAGCAGCAAAATGACAGCACGGGGTTCACAGGCGAGATATCTTTGGAAGGCCACCACGGTATATTGCACGCCCTTCCATTTAGTCAATCGTGAAATGACACCAATGACCGGATGAGTTCCGTTAAGATTGTTTTTCGTCTTAAAATCTTCAATTCTCTTTCTACTCACATTAGCGAACTCACTCAATTTGAAACCGTGAGGGATCACCACAACTTTCCTTTCGGGTACCCGCTCCCAATTGATGAGTATCTTTTTTACAGCGCCCGACGCTGCCACTATGTTGGTGGCCAGGTTATTTGAAAATTTATCCCACCATCTTCCCTTTTTGATATAAACATGATGTAGGGATGAATGGTGCCTTGTATATATCCTTTTCTTAACTCCCGAAACTTTAGCCGCCGCCAACCCGATAATAGTTGCCTGGATTAAATGGCAGTGAACGACCGATGGCTTGATTTTCCTTAGCAGACGCCACACCCTTATGAACGCTGGCAACCAATCTCGCTTGCCTCTGCAACGAATATAATAGACGTTATATCCTTTCTGGATCAAATGTTCCTCCAAAAATGAAGAAGCAGGATTTAGTAATATAAAACTAAGATCAAATTTCTTCCCATCAATTTTTTCTGCGATCCATTCGAAAGCAAGTGCTTTGTCCAGATCCGATATAATATAAACGACCTTGATTTTAGAGGAAAAATTTGACACTCAAAAAAGAATTAAATCAATTGTGTTCCTTCGAAGATTGCCAGGATATTAAATGAACTCCGTTTCAAAGTCGGGTCAGAAGCTATGGAGTCAATTCGCTGCAAGCCATTTCCCTGGTCTTTATATAAACTATAGCCCGTGTCGATTAAATATCTAAAAATATCTCTTTCAGATCTTCCTTTTGCCTCGTACAATGGCGGTGATATTTCGGTATAAATAGTGGGCTTATACTTTTCAATTGTTTTCCTCCCTCCATCAAACACGAACGGCTCAAACCCCTCCACGTCAATTTTTATAAAGTTCAATCGATTAATTTTTTTTGCTGTACAAAATTCATCAATCGTTATAACTTCTATTGGAATCCCTTTTCCTTGAATTGACCCTCCGCCCGAGTTGTCTTCAGTAAAATCGAAAGACGTAGTACCGCAAAAGTCTGAAACAGCCAGGGTGTGGAATTTTATATTATTTTGGAGCGAAGGATTCAGTCCCATATTTTTCTCAAACCGTCGCTGTATATACGGATTGGGATCAAATGAGTGAATTGTAAAATTCTCAATACCCTTTTTACGAAGATTGCTTGCCAGCTTAAAAGAAAACGCCCCGATATTTGAACCTATATCGAGGATTATCAACGCTTTTTTTTCGGGTTGCAACATCTTCAACGCAAACTTCCATGAATCATCAGGAAGGTTGGCGTAAATGTGCCATTGCATCCAGTCAGACCGGTTCACATTAAAACTCGTGTTGTCTCTTTTGATAATGACTTCGTCGCTTTTCTTATAAAAGGAGGGGTGAGGTATTAGTTTTTTTAAAAAACCAAATGATGGCGGTAAAATAGCCAGCACCGCATCCAGGGAAATACTTTGAACTATCCTTAATGTAACAGCGGTAATTTTTTTCATCCAATAATGCTGTGGTACGGTCCCATTAAAAATGTAAGCCTGTTTTTGTTTATATTCTGCCCGGTTTTACTTTGCACCAGATTTTTTGTACACCAAACCTGTATTCCTCCTCCTGAATTTCAATTCCACATGCTGTCACCAGGTCTCGAAGCTCATCTCTGTCAAACTCAGAAATATGGTCGTTATCAGAATAGATGAGATTAAGATGATGATCTTTCCTGTATTGATTAAGGTAATATCTGTCGAAATCCGGCACCTCGATATAAATATATTTAAAGAATTTACTAAAGGCCAGTAAAAACTCCTTCGGGTCGTCCAGGTGCTCCAGGATATGGGAAAGGATTAGCACATCAAATGATGCTGAATTTTTTTGTAAAAACTCGTGCGCTTCTACGTCGTAAAATATCAGGTTGGGCCGCTTGTATTTCTGTTTTGCAAATTCTATTGCCTTTTTGTTATGATCAATCCCCACTACTTCCCTAGCCTTTTCAGCAACCATAAAACTTATATCACCTAAATTACAACCCAGGTCGAGGACCGTATCAGTCTCTTTGATATGATCAAGAATAAAAGCCTTTGAGAATTGCCTGACTGGATGTTCATCGGGAGTATACACTGCAAACGAAGTTTCGTGTGCCAGCCTGTTAAATATCCATTCCAGGTTCAGGAAAAGTTTAAATTTTCGCTTTTTGCTGAAGGGCAAAATTTTTTGAGTCCTATAAATGATCGAAAATAATGGTTGTTTTGGCTTTTGTCGCGTAGTTTTTATTCCCATTTTGATTTACAATTGTGGTGCCTGCAAATTAGCTGATGTCTGAAATACTTTTTCTAAGACCTCCCTTAAAAATTAAATTAAAGTTCAGCCATGGTAAACGAACCAATTTATTGGAATGATAGGCTATAATGACAAATATCAGGAAAAAAGAAAGGGCTGTTGCATAGGCGGCGCCGATAGCTCCCACCCATTTTATGAACAGATAATTAAATAGAAGATTGGTAAGAACATTGACCACTGCCAACCATCCAAGGATACTGTTCTTATTAAAATAGTTTATATAAACTACGAACAACATGTAGCCGCCCCAGAAGAAATATCCGAGGCCAACCCAAAAAACATATTTTACCCCTTTGTTATAACGATCGTTTATAAAATAATCGAAGAAAAACGGGGTAACAACTGTAATTAATATAAGAATAGCGATGATTGCAACGATATACAAATAATTGAGTCGCACTATTTGTAGTTTTTTTTCATCGGTCAGGTTCGTCAACCGCTCCAAAACAAATGGAGCATAAAAATTAAAGAATGCATTTATTATAATGAGAATTAGCATTCCCATGGTATAGCCAATTGTATAAATGCCGGCTTCATCTAAAGAGACCATTTTGGCAATAAATAACCGGTCGGATTGATTCACCACAAATTTTCCAACTGTGTGTAAAATCAGAGGCAACCCAAATAAAACACTCTGCTTTATAAAAGGAAGCTTAATTCGCCCGCGGAGATACCCGTTCCGATAAAAATATATAAAGCCCGTTGTTGCATATAAAAGCGAAGTAATGGCCCAGGAATACATCCTTCCTTGCCAATTCATGCCCCTATACACAACAAAATAAATTGTTATTGTAACTTCTATGGCCACTCTCGACATCATTAAAGCTGCATAGAGGCCGGCCTTTTTTTCAATGATTAGCAACGTGAAAAGCTGCTCAACATAAATTGTGCTTAACGTGATAAATACTATAATAAAGCCCCATATCCGCGAAGTTTTTTCCAACTCCAGGAATTGGGCTGAAGCGGAATAAAATTGCCATACAAAGAGGCAGCCAATCAAAGCAACGACAAAGGGGACTACCTGGACGGAGGTAAATTTATCAGCAAAAACGCTCCTGTCCTTTTCCTTAAAAAATTCAATAGATATAATACTGTTGGCTAATAAGCCGGTAAGGGGTATCAGTATAGTGACATAAGAATTAAACAGGGCCAGCAAACCGTAATCGGTCGGAGATAAATAATGCGAAAGAACCGGCATCACGAAGAAGTTGATGGCGCCCCCGAATAAACCAACAAAAGTATAAAGCGAAATATGTTTAATAAACTTCATGACGGATTATTGCGTCAATTACCCGCTCCGTAGCTCTTCCGTCAAAAGGATAGTTCCATTGCGTTAAGAATTTTTCATACGCAGGTTCATTTCCAACTGCTAAATTGTTCCTTGTCCAGTTTTCAAATTCCTTGTGAAGATCAGATGTTGAAAGCGAAATATGACAGAGCCCGGTTTTAGAAAAATCGGTTCCAAAAATTGCAGGTTTTGGATGCCATCCAAGCAGGACGACATTTTTTCTTGCACACAAAAGTCCTGTTATCAGACTTGAACTAAATCCTAAGATTAATTTCGCGTCGAGATAAAGCTGATCAAAATCTCCCTGTTGTAATATCTCGACGTATTCACTGTCGATCAGATAGTCTGACCAATTCGACAAACTTGAGGAAGGGTGAAGCTTGATATAGAGTTTTATCTTATTTGCCGCGGCAAAAGCATTCAGGGCCATAGCAATTTCTTTATGATGCTCTTTATTCCAACCAAGCAGCCGGTATTCCAGGTATGGATGTTCGATATATACTACATGATTCAACGATGTCTGTCTTGTTCTGTGATATCGATCAAAAAAAGGAACGCCTATTAGAGAAGTATCTTTTCTAGCAATTCCGGTGTACAATTCGAATGCTTCAAAATTTCTTTCGTTAAAAACGATGGCGTGATCGGGCACGCGTTCACGAAACATTGTATGGCTGAGCACTTTGCCGGGTGAGCTAATCAACAATTTAAAAGGCAGGGACAAGAATTTAAAATAGGAACTTACGGAGTTAAACTTTTTGTAAACAGAATAGTAGAACAACTTGGACGAAAATATATCCCAGAAATTTTTAATAAATCGTCGAGCCAACCGAGGGAGCTTGTCCTTTAAGAAGGAAGTTTCTTTCCACCTGCTGATTGCAGTCTGGCGGTCGCCTGCAGCGCCATGTTCCAAATAGAAAGTCTTTACGCCCGTAGACCGCGCTGCTATTATCAGGGCAATCTGTCTGAGATCAATAATTTCAAAAAAGACAATTCGATCTGGTCGGATTTTTCTTAAAAGTTTGTAGGGGGTTCGATAATCGCCCCAATAATATTGATCCGCAACAAACGGGAGGATTTCATCAAATTCAGCATCCCGTTTTCTCACATGCCACAGTATATAAATATTCGAATCATTTATATTTTTTAATTGACTATAGGAATCTTTCCGGTTAGGTGGAACAACCAATAGTATTTTTAACCTTTTTTCACGCATTATCTTCGGTCGGAACAATATTTCTTTGAATTCAACTATCAG
>Ga0070662_100003435_pt1 | contig 9875 bp, 10 predicted proteins | sample KBSC53metaG_FD_65648 | JGI IMG/M metagenome (GOLD analysis project Ga0070662, IMG submission 65648) | Corn rhizosphere microbial communities from Kellogg Biological Station, Michigan, USA - KBS C5-3 metaG | ecosystem: Host-associated > Plants > Roots > Rhizosphere > Soil ...
GGGCGCTCAGGAGTTTTCCAGCACAACGCCTTCGATCAGGTTCGCCACATCTTCGCAGCGGTCCGAGATCGACTCGAGCAGTTCGTAGATCGCCTTGAGCTTGATCAGCTCGCGCACGTCCTTCTCTTCGCGAAACAGCTTGGACATCGCCGAACGCATCACCCGGTCGGCGTCGGATTCGAGCTTGTCGATCTCTTCGCAGGTCTTGATCGCCGCCTCGGCGGCCTCGGGCTGGCTGATCTTCGGCAGCAGCGCGACCGCATGCTGGACCCGCTCGCAGCAGCGCGCGCTCAGGTCGCCCAGGCGCAGCACGTCCTCGGTCATCGCCCGCACGTCGTACAGCGACATCGTCTCGGTCGCGTCCTGCAGCAGGTCGAGGATGTCGTCCATCGCGTTGATCAGGCTGTGGATCTGCTCGCGATCGATCGGCGTGATGAAGGTCTTGTGCAGCAGCCGATTGACCTCTGCAGTGATGCGATCGGCCTGCCGCTCGGCGTTGCCGACTTCCTCGGCGTACTTGTCGCGCAGTTGCGGGTCGGCGTAGTTCTGGATCAACAGGATGAAGGCGCGCGCGCCTTCGACGATGCGATCGCCGTGCTGGTTGAACAGCTCGAAAAAATTGCCTTCTCGCGGCAGCAGCTTGCCGAACAGCATTGGATGCCTCCCTCGGTTCCCGATCTGTCACGCGCTTGTCATCGGCGTGAAGTGCGCGCAGTGTAGCGGCCTGTCGATCGGGTCAGGGGAACGGGCTCGCGCCCTCGGCGTTGAAGAACTCCCGCCGGCCCCGGAAATTGTCAAGCCGCTCCAGCAGCACCTTGAAATCGGCGTCGCGTTCGATCGGGTTGAAATGTTCGGTGCCGACCGCGAACACCGGCGCACCGTCGTACGAATGAAAATACTGCACGTAGGCGTCGCACAGGCGCTGCAGATAGTCGACGTCGATCGTGCGCTCCATTCTGATCGCGCGCTTGCGGATCCGCTGCAGCAAGGTCGCCGGCGGCGCCTGCAGCCAGATCACCAGGTCCGGTTCGCCGACCTGCGGCGCGATCTGCGCGTACATCTGCGTGTACAGGCGATGTTCGTCATCGCTGAGCGTCAGGCGCGCGAACAGCGCGTCCTTCGCGAACAGGAAGTCGCTGACGACGGCGTGGTCGAACATGCCGGGCTGCGCGATCGCCTGCATCTGCTTCGCGCGCTGGAACAGGAAGAACAGCTGGGTCTGGAACGCGTAGCCCGGCATGTCGTCGTAGAAGCGGGCGAGGAAGGGGTTCTCGTCCGGGAGCTCGAGCAGCAGCTCGGCGTTCATGCGCTGCGCGAGCTTGCGCGCGAGCGAACTCTTGCCGACCCCGATCGGCCCCTCGATCACGATGTGCCGAAAGCGCTGCAAGCCCGTCTCCGCGGTCGTCGCCATCGTTCAGGTTCGGAAGATGAAAAAGACGGCGCCGACCATGCACAGCCCGGCCCGGACGAAGTCGAGCTTGAATAGGCTGTTCATTCGGGCAGTCTATCGACCCGTTGCCCACCGGTCGCCAGCAGCAGCGCCGCAACCGGGCCGTGCCCTGGAATGACGAGCTGCGGCGCGAGCTCGGCGAGCGGCGCCAGCACGAACGCGCGTTCGTGGGCGCGCGGATGCGGGACCACGAGCGTCGGCGTATGAATCGACCGTTCACCGTAGAGCAGCAGATCGAGGTCGAGCGTGCGCGGCGCGTTGCGGTACGGCCGCTCGCGGCCGTGCGAGCGTTCGATCGATTGCAGGTGCGCCATCAGCTCATGCGCGTCGAGTGCCGTACGAAGGTGCGCGACCGCGTTCAGATAGTCGGGACCGCTGGAGTCGATCGGTGCGCTGCGATAGATCGACGAGCGATGCACCAGCTCGCTCTCCGGCAGGGCTTGCAGCGCGTTGAACGCGGCGCCCAGCGTCGCCCGGGCGTCGCCGAGGTTGGCGCCGAGCCCGATGTAGGCATCGACGGCGCGGGCCGGGTCAATTGTCGATCGCGGCATACACGAGCTGACGGAATAGTTCGCGCACTTCGTCGAAGAGGCCGGGCGATTGGGTCAGGATCAGCGCGAACATCTGCTCGGCCGGATCGACGAAGAACGCCGTGCCCGCCCCGCCGCTCCAGCCGTACGCGCCGATCGAGCCGGGTTCGGTGTGCTCGCCGAGCGCCGTCATCACCGCGAAGCCGAGGCCGAATCCATGACCGGCCGGCATGATGTCGGGGGCCTTCGGAATCGGACCGAGATGGTCGGCCGTCATCGCCTCGACTGTCTTGCGTCCGAGCACACGCGCCGCACCGAGCTGCCCGCCGTTCGCAAGCATCTGCAGGAAGCGCGCGTAGTCGGCGGCCGTCGACAGCAAGCCCATGCCGGCCGATTGCAGCCGCGCGTCGACGCGAGGGTCGAACAGCTGCACCGGCGCGCCACTGTCCGGATCGTTCGGAAACGGCTCGGCGATTCGCTCGTGCGCGGCCGGCGCCACGACGAAGCCGGTGTCGTGCATTGCGAGCGGGCCCAGGACCGTGCGGCGCAGATGGTCGCCGAGCCGCTCGCCGCTGGCCACCTCGATCACGCGCCCGATCAGGTCGGTTGCGCGGCTGTACTCCCAGACCGAGCCGGGCGGATGCATCAGCGGCAGCTTCGCGAGCTGCTCGGCGAGCCGCGCGTTGTCACGCCCGCGGTCGTTCAGATCGGCTTCGCCATAGCGGCTGCGCACCACGGACGGCGCCAGGAACTCGTAGGTCAAACCCGCGGTATGGCGCAGCAGGTCGTACAGCCTGATCGGACGTGCCGGCGCGACCAGCTGCAGGCCCTCTTCGCCCTGCACGCCGACACGAACGTCGGCAAACGCCGGGATGTACTTCGCGAGCGGGTCGCGCAGCAGCACCCGCCCTTCCTCGGCGAGTCGCATCAGCGCGACCGACGCGATCGGCTTGGTCATCGAGAAGATGCGGAACACGCTGTCGTGCCGCATCGCGACGCCGCGCGACGGGTCTTGCCACCCCAGCGCTTCGAAGCTCGCGACGGCGCCTCGCCGCACCACGAGGGTCACCGCCCCGGGCAGACGCTGGCGTTCGATCAGCCGGCCGAGCGCAGTGTTCACTCGCGCGAGCGCGAGTCGGTCGAAACCAGCCGCTTCGGGCGAAATCGCGTTCAAGTCGAGCGCGTCGATCGCCGTCATGGAGCCTCAGCCTTGGGTGACGTCGACGTCGAGCTTGGCCGTCGACGCCTCGGCCTCGCTGTCGCGTGCACCAGGCCGGCGCCGGCGGCGGCGGCGCTTCTTCGCCGGGTCGCCTTCATGCCCGGTGTCGGCGGCGCCCGCCGCGTCGGCACCGGCAGCGCTCTCGCCGACAACAGCCGCAGCGGGCGGGTTTGCACGCACGCGCCGCGGCGGATGCTCCTTCTCGCGCACCCGGCTCATCAGCTCGCGGCGTTCGTCCGGCTGGGCGAGGGAAAACGACTCCCACCAGGTGCCCAGCTCCGCGTCGATCTCTCCGGCCTCCGCACGCAGGCGCAGGAAGTCGAACCCGGCGCGAAAGCGCGGCTGCTCGACCAGCGTCATCACGCTGTTGCCCACACGCCGCTCGAAGCGCGGCTGCATCATCCAGATCTCGCGCATGTCGGCGGCCAGCTTGCCGCGGCCGGAGATGTCGCCGATGCGGGCGTCGAACACGCTGTCGATCGCCTGCTGCAACGCCGGGAACGACGGCTCGCCTTTCGCGCGCAGCTTGGCCCAGCCCTTCAGCACGTCGTGCCAGAGCATGCAGGCGAGCATGAAGCTCGGGGCGACCGGCTTGCCTTCGCCGACGCGTCTATCGGTGTCGGCAAGTGCGAGCTGCACGAATTTCTCGCGGCCGTCATGACGGTGGGCCTCGTCGAGCGCCACGTCGAGCACCGGGAATACGCCGCGGTGCAGGCCCTGCTTCTTCAGCTGCTCGATGCTCGCCAGCGCATGGCCGGTCTGCAGCAGCTTGATCATCTCGTCGAAGGTGCGAGAGGCGGGCACGTTGTCGAGCAGGCCGACCATCTCCTTGATCGGCGCACGCGTCTTCGCTTCGATCTCGAAGCCGAGCTTGGCGGCGAAACGCACGACGCGGATGATGCGCACCGGGTCCTCGCGATAGCGCGACGCCGGATCGCCGATCATGCGCAGCAGCTTCTTCTTCACGTCGGCGATGCCGCCGTGGTAGTCGACGACGATCTCGCGCAGCGGGTCGTAGTACATCGCATTGATCGTGAAGTCGCGGCGCGCCGCGTCGTCGACCTGCGGGCCCCAGACGTTGTCGCGAAGCACGCGGCCCTCGGCGTCGACGGCATGGCTCTTGCCGGCGAGATCGGCCCTCGAGGTCTTTTCGTTGCCGCTGACGGCGTCGGCCGCGACGACGTCGACCATCGCCCTGAACGTCGAGACCTCGATCACCTCGGACAGCCCGCGGTCCTGCCGGCCGCGCCCGAACACGACGTGAACGATGCGAAAGCGCCGCCCGATGATGAAGGCGCGCCGGAACAGCGCTTTGACCTGTTCGGGCGTGGCGTTCGTCGCCACGTCGAAGTCCTTGGGCCGCAGCCCGACCAACAGGTCGCGCACCGCACCACCGACGATGTAAGCCTCGTAGCCGCCTTCGACCAGCGTGCTGACGACCTTGACGGCACGCTCGTCGACCAATGTCGGATCGATGCCGTGTTCGCTCTTCGGCACCTCGACCCGCTTGCCGACTCCACGCTTGCCCCCCGGGGCACCGGCCGGTTTGCCGAGCAGCTTGTCGATGAGTTTCTTGATCATTGCTTGAATAGTTGCAGAACACGCCAGCCGCGTTCGAGCGCGATCGCCTCGAGCGCCGCCGACGGGTTGGTTGCAACCGGTTCGGTGGCCCGCTCGAGCAGCGCCAGGTCGTTGACCGAATCGGAGTAGACGCTGATCCGCCCGAAGTCGGCCCAATCGGCGCCGCTTTCGTTCAGCCACTGCGCCACGCGGTGGACCTTGCCCTCGCGATAGCTTGGCGTTCCGTCGATCCGACCCGTGATGTTACCGCCTGGGCCCTTTTCGAGGCGGACGGCGATCAAGGTGTCGATTCCGAAGGCCCGCGCGATCGGCGCCGTGATGAAGTCGTTGGTCGCCGTGACGAGCGCGATCCGGTCGCCACGCTCGCGGTGGCTGCGCACCAGCTCGAGCGCGGCCGGATGCAGGTTGGGGCCGATCACCTCGGCCATGAAGCGCCGGTGCGCGGCCGCCGCGTCGGCCGCGCTGCGTTCGCGCAGTGGCTCGGTCGCGAACGCGATGTACTCGTGGATGTCGAGCTGGCCGGCCTTGTACTGCGCGTAGAACGCGTCGTTGCGGCGCGCGAACTCGCCCGCATCGACCCAGCCGAGCCTGGTCACGAACTCGCCCCAGGCGTGATCGGAGTCGATCGGCAGCAGCGTGTCGTCGAGGTCGAACAGGCACAGTGACGGGCCTTCGTCCGACGGGTACGTCGGCCGCGTCACGACCTGTCCTCGCTCAACATCTGCTTCAGCAGCGGCACCGTGATTGCGCGCTTGCTCGCGAGCGAGAACTCGTCGAGCCGATCGAGCTGCGCCATCAGGTGCTTCAGGTCGCGCGCAAAGCGCGTCAGCAGGTAGTCCATCACATCATCCGAAAGAAACACGCCGCGCCGGTCGGCCTCGCGGCGCAGCGCGGCGCGCACCTCGGGTTCGCGCAGTGGCTCGAGCGCGAATACGTGTCCCCAGCCGATGCGCGTGCGCAGGTCCTCGCGCAGCGGCAGATCGACCGGCGGCACATGGCCCGCCGAGAGGACGGGAACGCCGGCGCCAACCGCCTCGACGAACAGCGCAAACGCGGCGTGCTGCTGGTCGGCGTCGAACGCGTCGCAGTCGTCGAATACGATCAGCGACCAGGTGTCGTTGTGCGGCCAGGGTGGGGCGTCGGCAGCCCCGAACCAGCCGACTCGCAGGCCCTGGTCGTCGAAATGCTGGGCAGTGGCGCGCAGCAGATGCGTCTTGCCGCTGCCGCTCGTGCCCCACAGGTAGACCGGCGCCGATTGCGCGCCGAGTGAGCGCAGATGCTCGATCGCCTGGTCGTTCGCGCCGGCCAGGAAGTTGTCGAAGGTCCGCGCCGGCTCGACCCCGATGGGCAACGGGATCTGCTTCATGCGAGCCCTTCGGCGATCGGGTACGTTCGCCGAGCCCCGAGGGCCACGAAGAGGCCCCTCCGCGGCCCACGGATATTGGCTTGCTCAGGAAGGCCCGGCACTCTCATCCGAGATAGAGGCGGCTGCCGAGGTATGCGTCCCGCACACGTCCCGCGGCGACGACGAGCAGCGCACTGAGCGGCAGTGCAATCAGCACGCCGACAAAACCAAGCAAGTGGCCGAATGCAAGCAACGCGAAGATCACCGTGATCGGACTCATGCCGATGCGCTCGCCGACCAGCTGCGGCGTCAGAAAGAAGCTCTCGATCACCTGACCGAACCCGTAGACGACCGCCACGCCGATCAGGCCGTGCCAACCCGCAAACTGGAGCAAGCCGGAGACGAGGGCGAGCGTGAGCCCGAGGCCGAAGCCGACGTACGGGATGAAGACGGCGAGGCCCGTGAACACGCCGACCGGCACCGCCAGGTCGAACCCGAACAGCGCGAGCCCGATGCTGTAGTACGCCGCGAGGATCAGCATCACCAGCAACTGGCCGCGCAGGTACTGGCCGAGAACCTCGTCGCACTCGGTCGCGAAGCCCCGCACGCTCTCGCGCATGCGCGGCGGAACGAGCGCGGCGAAACGTGCGGTCAGGTGATTCCAGTCCATCAGCAAGTAGAACAGCACGATCGGAACGAGGAACAGATTGCCGAGCAGCGCGAGCAGGATGCTGCCGCCGATGCGCGCCGAGCTCAGCGCGGTCGCGAGCCAGTCCTCGAGGTTGGCGTCGAGGTACTTCAGCACGAAGGCCTTGATGCTCGCGGTGTCGAGCGAAACATTCATGCCCATCTTCGCGAGCCATGGCGACACGTTCGCATTCAGCCGATCGGCCAGCAGCGGGATCTGCTCGCGCAGCAGCGGAAGCTGCTTCGACAGGATCGGCACGATCAGCAACAGCACGGCCAGCGCCGCGACGATCGCCGCCACCTCGACGAGCGAGACGGCAAGGACCCGCGGCACGCGCCTTGCCGCCAGGCGCTCGACGGCCGGGTGAAGCACGTACCCGATCACCCCGGCGATGACGAACGGCATCAACACCGGCGCCAGCAGCCACAGCAGCAACAGGGCCAGCAGGCTGATCGCGATCCAGGTGGCGGTGCGGCGCTGCGCGGGGGTCAAGGTCATCGTTGTGCGAGCAGGCCCTAGTGCAGGCGCGGGGGCGGCGTCGACGAGCCGGTGCGGCCCAGGTGTGCGAGCCGCTCGGCGATCGCCTGGCGGTCCTGCGCCTCGGGCACGTTCTCGAGGTAGAGCGTCAGGTCGCGTGCGGCGGCCGCATCGTCACCGAGCTCGGCGTAGACGATGCCCCGGTCGCGGCGCTCTTCCCAGATCTGCGGCAGCAGCACGACCAGTCGCTGCAGCACCGCGAGCAGGCGCAGCGCGTCGGCCGTGCCGCGATGGATCTCCTTCAGGTTGCGCAGCATGCGCGCGAGCACCTCGCGCGCCGTGGCAGCTTGCAGGAAGAGGCCGAGCGGCATGTCGAAATCGCCCTGCAGCCCGCGGTCGCGCTTGTACGGGGCGAGCAACTCGTTCAGTTCGTCGCGCGACAGCGACTGGCCGGTGAACGGATCGATCACGACCTCGCCTTGCGGCATCTTCAGCTTCACGAGAAAGTGGCCGGGGAACGACACACCGCGCGCCGTCAGCCCGATCTGCGTCGCGAGCTCGGTGTAGAGCACCGCGAGCGTGATCGGGATGCCGCGGCGCGTCTCGAGCACGCTGTGCAGATAGCTGTTGTTCGGGTCGTAGTAGTTGTTGACGTTGCCGGCAAACCCGAGCTCCTGGAAGAAGAAGCGGTTCAGCCAGCGCAGCCGCTGCACCGGCACGGCATCGGCGGGCAAGCGGCGCTTGAGCTTCGCGGCGAGCGCATCGATCTTGGAGAGCACGGCCTGGGTATCGAGCGCCGGATAGTCGTCCTGCGCAATGGACGCCGCCGCCTCCACCAGCGACAGGCTGGCGTCGTCGGCGACCAGCGCGGCGAAATATTCGAGCGCCGTCGGCGTCTCAAACTGCAAGGGACCGGGCATGGAGCGAGTTTATCCGCGCCGCATGAAGTCGCGAAGCTTCAGCCCGGTGGCGAGCAACGCGCCGAAATAGAGCGCCGCAGCCCCGCCGAGGCAGGCGGCAAGCCAGGCCGCGCGCTGCCAGCCGTGGGCGCCCAGGCGGACCCAGTCGATCGCGTGCCCGGCCCAGCCCAGCAGTGCGCCGAGCAGCGTGGTCGCAAACACGACACGCAGCGCAAATACCCCCCAGCCGGGGGTCGGCTTGTACTGGCCGCTGCGGCGCAGGCCGACGAACAGCCAGACCGCGTTGATCAGCGCGCCGATGCTGATCGACAAGGTCAGACCGGCATGCTTGAACAACGGCACGAAGATCAGGTTCATCAACTGCGTCAGCACGAGAACGATCACCGCGATGCGCACCGGCGTGCGCACGTCCTGCTTCGCGTAGTAGCCGGGCGCGAGGATCTTCACAGCGATGATGCCGACGAGCCCGACACCGTAGCCGACCAGCGCGTGCGCGGTTTGCGGGACCGCTTCGGCAGCGAACGCGCCATGATGGAACAGCGTCGCGATCATCGCGTGCGGGAACACCAACAGCGCCACCGTGCAGGGCAGCGCCAGCAGCAGCACGAGCCGCAGCCCCCAGTCGAGCAGGTTCGAATACGCGGGTAAGTCTCCCCTCCCCTGCGCTGCCGAGAGCTGCGGGATCAGCACGACGCCAAGCGCGACGCCGATCAGCGCAGTCGGAAACTCCATCAGCCGGTCGGCGTAAGTGATCCACGAGACCGCCCCAACGCCCTGATGCGACGCGATCTGCGTGTTGATCATGGTCGACACCGGCGCCACCGACACGCCGATCAGCGCCGGCGCCATCTGTCTGAGCACCCTCGCGACGCCTGGGTGGACACGCGCCGCGCGGATCGCGCTCCAGCTCAAGCCGATGCGCGGCAGCGCGCCGATCGCCCGCAGCGCCGGCACCTGGACCGCCAGCTGCAACACGCCGCCGAGCAACACGCCGAACGCCATCGAGTAGATCGGCTCGATGCCATGCGCCTTCAGCCAGGGCGAGAGCAGCCATGCGGCGGCGATCGTCGAGAGGTTCAGCAGCACCGGCGTCGCGGCCGGCACCGCAAACCGTCTCCAGGTGTTGAGGATGCCCGAGGACAGGGACACCAGCGAGATGAACCCGATGTACGGGAACATCCAGCGCGTCATCACGACGGCGGCGTCGAAGCGCTCGAGGCCCGCCCCCATCAGCCAGACGATGATCGGCGCAGCGATCACGCCGACCGCGCAAGTCGCGAGCAGCGCCCAGAACAGCATCGTCGCGACGGCGTCGATGAGGCGGTGCGTCACCTCGTCGCCCTCGGCCGCGCGCGTCTGGGCCAGCACCGGCACGAAGGCCTGCGTGAAAGCGCCTTCGCCGAACAGCCGACGCAGCAGATTCGGGATGCGAAACGCGACGTTGAACGCATCGACCGTGGCACCGGCGCCGAACAGCGCGGCGACGATCATCTCCCGCACCAGGCCGGTGACGCGCGAGGCGAGCGTGAACAGGGAAATTGTGGAAGCGGCCCGCAGCAGGTTCATGGAGTGGGGTCGTCGATCGACCCGTTTGAGATGGCCCGTGGGAGCCCGGGGCACGGCAGACCGCGCGGATTATAGGTAGCGGTCACCAACGTAAGCAGG
>Ga0070662_100003436_pt1 | contig 9874 bp, 10 predicted proteins | sample KBSC53metaG_FD_65648 | JGI IMG/M metagenome (GOLD analysis project Ga0070662, IMG submission 65648) | Corn rhizosphere microbial communities from Kellogg Biological Station, Michigan, USA - KBS C5-3 metaG | ecosystem: Host-associated > Plants > Roots > Rhizosphere > Soil ...
GGCATGCCGGTAGAGCCGGACGCCGAGGAGGGCCTGCGACGGTTGGCGCCGCGGGCCGACACGGTCGTCGACCTGGCCGACGAGCCGGTGGTTCCCGCGTCGCGGAAGCTGCGGCTCGCGGCGCTCGCCCTCGGCCTCGGGCTTGCGTACGAGGCGCCGGGCGCGCGGCTCGACCCGCCGCACTACGAGCCCGTGGCGTTCGACGGGCCGAAGCTGGCCGTGATCGCCACGGGGAAGCGCACGGGGAAGACGGCGGTGGCGGGCCACTGGGCCACGGTGCTCCGCGACCAGGGAGTCGATCCGGTCATCGTCTGCATGGGCCGCGGTGGGCCTCGGGAGCCGACCCTGGCCGAGACGGCGCCGTCGCTCGACGAGCTGATCGCGCTCGCCGAGCGCGGGGCGCACGCGGCGTCCGACTACCTCGAGGACGCGGTGATCGCCGGGGTGCCGACGGTCGGCTGCCGCCGCGTGGGGGGCGGGTTCGCCGGGGCGCCCCACGACTCGAACGTGCCCGAGGGCGCACGCGTGGCCGCCTCGCTCGCGCCGGGCACAATCGTGTTCGAGGGATCCGGCGCATGCATCCCGCCGGTGGAAGTCGACAGAACGGTCTGCATCCTGGGGGCTGGGACGCAGGAACCGTTCGCCGAGTACAGGCTCGCCCGGGCGGACGTGGTGCTTGCGGCGCCTGGGGCGCCGGAGCCGCCGGCGGACGCGATCCCGTTCTCCCTGCGATCGGAGCCGTTCGAGGACGTGCCCGCGGACGCGCGGGTGGCGGTCTTCACGACGGGCGCGACCGAGGTCGAGGGAATCCCCGAGCCCGCGCTCCTGTCCACGAACCTTGCCCGCCGCGCGGCGCTCGCGGCCGAGCTCGACCAGGCGGCCGCCGCCAACTGCGAGGTCTACCTGACGGAGCTGAAGGCCGCCGCAATCGACGCAGTCGCCGTCCGCGCGAGGGCCGAGGACGCACGCGTGGTCTTCATCCGCAACCGGCCGATCGGGATCGACGACGCACTCGTCAACCTTTACCGCGATGCCACCTGGAAATGATCGGTCCGGCGCGGGCACGCCCGCGCCCTCCCGCGAGACCATCGTCGTCCACAAGGGACACGGGCTGCCCTACTCCAAGGGGCTGATGGCGCAGACCATCTCGGCCACCGGCCTCGCTCATGGCCGGGCGTTCGAGCTAGCTCGTAAGATCGAGCAACGCCTCGACGCGAACGGCGGTGGAGAGATCGACATCGCCGCCCTGCACTCACTTGCCGAGGAGGTCCTCACGGAGGAGGAGGGCGACGTGACGGCGCGCCGCTACGCCAACTGGCGCCGGCTCGATCGGCTCGACCGCCCGCTGGTGGTGCTCCTCGGGGGCACCACGGGGGTCGGCAAGTCCACCATCGCGACGATGCTCGCTGCGCGGCTCGGTGTGAACCGCGTGATCGCGACCGATGTGATTCGGCAGGTGCTCCGGGCATTTTTCACCCATGAGGCAATGCCGACGGTGCACTACTCCGCATTCGAGGCAGGCGGCATCGCGGGCTACCGCGACCAGGCCGAGCGCGTGGGCACCGGCATCACGGCGATCGTGGACCGGGCCGCGAACGAGGCGAAGCCGGTGGTCGTCGAGGGAGTGCACGTCGTGCCCGGCGGGGTCCACCCGCGCACGCGCGAGCGCTGCGTGCTCGTGGAGGCGCTCATCGTGGTCGACGACCCAGAGCTGCACCGGGGCCATTTCTCGGCCCGTCCGGGCACGCGGCCGGCGGAGCGCTACCTCGCCGGCTTCGAGGACATACGACGACTTCAGGACCACCTGTGGGAGCGGGCCCGGTCCGAGGGCGTGGTGGTAATTGACAACGAAAACGTCGACGACACGCTCGCGCAGCTGATGCAGCTCGTGCTCGATGCCGTCCAGGAGGTCCAATGAAGCTGTTCATCGACACCGGATCGGTGGCCGAGGTCGAGGAGATCGCGGCCTGGGGTGTGCTGTCGGGTGCGACGACCAACCCGACGCTGCTCGCGAAGGAGGAGGGCGATCCAGGCGACGCCATCCGCCGCATCTGCGAGCTGGTGGACGGGCCGGTGTCCGCGGAGGTCGTCTCGGACAACGCACGCGCCATGATCGCCGAGGGCCGTGCGCTCGCGGAGCTCGACGACCGAGTCGTCGTGAAGGTCCCGTTCTCGGCCGAGGGGCTGGCCGCCACCCGCGAGCTCGCGTCCAGCGGGATCCCGGTCAACGAGACGCTCGTGTTCTCCGCCGCCCAGGCGCTGCTCACCGTCGAGGCGGGCGCCACGTACGTGTCCTGCTTCATGGGGCGGCTCGACGACATCTCGGTCAACTCCGAGGCGGTGCTCGCCGAGATCGTGGAAGCGCTGGGCCCGGACCGCGAGGCGCAGGTGCTCGCGGCGTCGCTGCGGAGCCCGATGCACGCGGTCACCGCCGCCAGGCTCGGCTGCGAGGTCGCCACAGCGCCGGCGAAGGTGCTGAAGGCCATGCTCGCCCACCCGCTCACGGAGGCGGGCATCGCGAAGTTTGCCGACGACTGGAAGAGCCGACCCGAGTTCGGCGAGTGGCTGCACGAGCTCGTCGACCAGAGCGCCGCGGCGAAGGCGTAGCGCTCGCTCGCTAGGGTTCGGCGCCGCTATGTCGGTGCTGAACAGGAAAGAGCTGGCGGACAGCCCGCTCGCGGATCTCCACCAAATCGCGTCCGAGCTGGGGGTCGAGGGGTATCGCGCCATGCGCAAGGACGACCTGATCGGCGCCATCCTGAGCGCGGGCGGCGCCGCGGACGAGCCTGTGGGCGAGCCCGCCGTCGCGGACGAGCCCGCTGGTGACGAGCCCGCGGTCGCAGAGGCGCCCGCGGACGAGGAGGACGCGGAGGACACGTCGGAGGGGACCTCTGAGGACACCTCGGAAGGGACATCCGAGGACACGTCCGAAGGGACTTCCGAAGGCACCTCGGAGGGCACGTCCGAGGACGAGCCGGACGAGCCGGACGAAGTGCCCGAGGCGGAGGTGCTCGAGCGCCCCTCGCGCGGCCGCGGCCGGCGCGGAGGGCGGCGATCGCCCGCCGGCGAGGAGGAGCCCGAGGTCGTGGAGGACGAGATCTCGGACGAGGAGATCGCCACGGGAGTCCTGGACGTGCTCGCCAACGGCAGCGGCTTCGTGCGCGTCGACCCCGCGGGACAGTCGCGCGGCGACGTCTACGTCTCGCCCGCCCAGATTCGCCGCTGTGAGCTGCGCGCCGGCGACGAGGTGAGCGGGCCGGCGAGGGCCCCGCGCCGCAACGAGCGGCATCCGTCGCTTGTCAGGGTCGAGAGCGTGAACGGCGCTGACGCCGAGCCTGTCGAGGAGCGGCCCTGGTTCGCGGACCTGACGCCGGTCTTCCCCTCACGGAAACTGGAGGCCCCGAAGTCGCTGAAGGACGTGCCCTTCGGGCTCGGATCGCGGGTGGCGATCGCGGGCCCGCCCGGGGCCGGCGCGACGACGCTGCTGCGCACCCTCGCGGGCGAGCTCTCCGGCAACGAGGAGATCGCCGTGCAGGTCGTGCTCGTCGGCGCACTCCCCGAGGAGGTCACCGAGTGGCGCAGGGCCGACGGCCTCGACGTCGCAGGCGGGAGCTTCGACCGCTCGCCCGACGCGCAGGCCCAGGCGGCCGAGCTGGCCGTGGAGCGGGCCAAGCGGCGCGTGGAGCGCGGGGGCCACGCCGTGGTGCTGATCGACTCGCTCGAGGCGCTGCCCGCGGGCGCGCGGCGGAGGATCTTCGGCGCCGGCCGGGCCACCGAGGAGGGCGGGACCCTGACGGTGATCGCTGCCGTGGGCGGCGAGCGCGAACCGCTTCGCTGGGCCACGACGCGCGTGGTGCTGGGCCCGGACGGCAAGCTCGCTGCCGAGAGCGGCACCGTGCGCGCGGACGCGCTTTCTTAAAGGGTCAGACCCCCTTGAGGGTGGTTGAGGGTTAGCGGCGGTAGGCGACCCGGCGCCAGCTCGGCTCGGGCGAGAGCTCGATGAGCTCGAAGTTGCGGTCCGGCTGGGCGTAGCCGAAGGAGCTGTGCTCTTCGTCGAAGACGACCTCGAGCTCGCCCTCCATCACCCGCTGGTCGAGCCAGGCGCCGCGGAAGACGAGACGGCGGATCCAGTGGACTAGGGAGCGCTCGGAGGGGCCGTTCAGGTCCGACCAGCACTCGTTGATGTGCTCTCCCAGGTCGGAGTGCGGCTCGGTCACCTCGCCGTTCACCGCGAGGTTGACGAGGTCCTCACGCTCGTCGTCGCCGAGGGAGCCGCCGACGAAGCCGAGCTTGCACGCGGCCTGCTCCACGCGCTCGGTGAAGTCACGTTCGTTGAACGTGAACCTGAGCTCGCCGTACTCGAGAACGTAGTCCGAGCCCGATTCGTAGTTGCCTCTCCGCGCGGTGTCCATGATCGGTGAATTGCCGGGCCGTTTCGCCTGCCTGCCACGGAATCGGCCCGCGGCGTCGCGATCATAAGCCTGTTTCCTTCCCTGATGCTTTCTGTGCAATGCCGGTTGCACCTCGGCGCGCGTGCGAGCGTCCCGGAAGGTCCAGACGTAGGCGTAGCGCAGCTCGGTCCTTATCCCGGTGTGCCGGGCCGTGGCCAGGAAGCGGTGGGTCGAGACGAGCCGGTCGCCCGACCCGAGGATCTCGTCGAGCTCGATCGTGAACTCCTCGTACGGCTGCAGCCAGGTCCGAGTGGCGCGAACGAGGCCTGCGTGACCGCGATAGACCTCGCCGGCGTGGTCAGGCAGGATGTCGTCTTCGAAGACGACCTCGGGATCGAGTAGGCCGAGGTCGGGCTCCGTGCCCATCTCCCAGGCCGTGCAGTAGGCGCGAAGCTTCTCGACGTTGGCGGCGGTGATCGCGCACTCCGACCATTCGATCGGGCACACGTTCGTCGGCCGTCGCGCCGGGCCTCATCCTGCCTTGTTCGTGACCATCGACGAAGAGGTACCCCGTGATTCTTCGCTACGACCGACTCGGCCTCGAGATTCCCTCCGGCGATCCGGACCCGGCCGGCGCGATGGCGGTGCAGGAGCTGATGGGTGGGCGCTTCGGCGAGATGTCGACGCTGATGAACTACACCTTCCAGTCGTTCAGCTTCCGCGGCCGTCGGGAGTTGCGGCCGTTCTACGACCTGATCGCCAACATTGCGGCCGAGGAGTACGGCCACATCGAGGCCGTCGGCGCGACGATCACCACGATGTTGACCGGCGCCGACGCGCGGGAGATCGTCACCAACGGGAATCCCGCCCATGCGCTGAAGGCCGGGAAGGGCGTCCTGCCGGTCGACTCAGGCGGCGCGCCGTGGACGGGCGACTACGTCTTCTCCTCCGGTGACCTGGTCGAGAACCTGACCCACAACTACTTCCTCGAGACCGGCGCGCGCAACGGCAAGCTCAAGGTCTACGAGACGGTCGACCACCCGGCCGCCCGTGCGCTGACCGGCTATCTGATCGTCCGAGGCGGCGTGCACCAGGTCGCCTACGCCCGTGCGCTCGAGCTGCTCACGGGCGCCGACCTCACGAAGGCCTTCCCGATGCCGCGCATCCCGACCGAGAAGATCCCCGAGTGCCGCCCGCACCTCGAGCGCGGTTCGCATCTGACGCTCTACCGCTTCACACCGGACGACTACCAAGAGGTTGTCGCGGTCTTCAAGGGCACGCACCCCGAGACCGGCGAGGACCTACGTGTCGAGCACCCGGCGCCCGAGGGGTTCCCGTGGCCGGAGGCACCCGCGGAGCAGGACGTGTTCGCGCCCGACTACGCGATCGACGAGATCGCCGAGATCGCCCAGACGCTCCGCAGGCAAGCCGGCTTCGCCGGCGACGCCGCTAGGCACGCCGCCTAGCGATCACCAGTCGGCCTTGCCCCAACGTCAGCGCGTGGGGCGAGATTCTCGCTCGTGGTCCTTCTTGGGGATGTGGACGAACAGCGCTTGATCCTGGTTGTGGAGGACGACGACGCCACGCGGGGGTTCCTGGTCGAGAACCTGGTCGCGGACGGGTTCCGCGCGGTGGGCGCGACGAGCGCGGGCGAGGGCGTCCGGGCGATCGAGGTGAGGCGGCCGAGCCTGGTCGTGCTCGACCTCGCGCTCGAGGGCGGCAGCGGGTTGGAGCTGCTCGACCGGGTGCGCCACGCGGACGGGCTGGCGTCTCGGATCGATCCGGACCTGCCGGTGATCGTGCTCACCGGCCGGACGCGGGACGCGGATCGAGTGCGGAGCTTCATGCGGGGCGCCGACGACCACGTCTGCAAGCCCTTCCTGTACGAGGAGCTGCTCGGGCGTATCCGCGCGGTGCTGCGGCGCGCGGAGGGTCGGCGGCGACAGGGGCTGCTCCGGGTGGGGGAGCTGACCGTCGACCCGAGCACCCGCGCCGTCCGCCTGGCCGGGAAGAAGGTCGAGCTGGCGGCGAAGGAGTTCGCGCTCCTGCACGCGCTGGCGGAGGAGCCGACTCGCGTCTACGGCAAGAACGAGCTCCTTCGGGACGTGTGGGGCTTCCAGAGCCTCGGCAAGACGCGCACGCTCGACGCTCACGCATGCCGCCTCCGCAAGAAGCTGAGCCCCTCGTCGCGCCCGTGGGTCGTGAACGTGCGCGGCGTGGGCTACAAGCTCACGGAGGCGGTGTGACGGATCCGGAGCTCGTCGCCCGCGCGGAGCACGAGCTTCGAGGCGCCGCGACGGCGCTCGCGCTCGCGTGCGAAGCGCTGCGGCGGGATCCGGCGGCGAGCGGCCACGCGGCGGTCATCGAGGCGCAGCTCGATCGGCTGCGGGCGGGCCTCGAGGACCTGGGTTCCGCCCGGGGCGAAGCCGGCGAGGGTGCTGAGACGGCATCAATGGAGACGGTCGACCTCCCAGGACTGGCGCGTGCGGCGTCCCAGCCGTGGGCGGGCGGAGGCTTCGAATGGGAGGGCCCGCCGCTCACGACAGAGCTCGACCGCCGCCGCTTCGCCAAGGCGCTCGGCAACGTGCTCGCCAATGCGGCCGAGCACGGCTCCGGCGACATCCGCGTAACGGGGCGGGCGCACAACGGCGGCGTGCGCCTGCAGGTCACGAACCGGGGGAAGGGGCTGGTGATCGCCTCCGAGGCGGCGGAGGAGCTCGGCGGGTCGCTCAGCTTCGAGATCGTCGACGACACCGCGATCGCGACGCTGGATCTGCCGGCGGCGTGACCGCTCGGCGCCGGCGCGGCCTGCTGCTGATCGCAGTCGCGCTGGCGAGCGGCGGCCTCGCGGCCTCGCAGGTGCACGAGCGCGAGCGGAGAGCGGCGCGGGAGCTCGGTCCGTCGGTCGGCGTCCTCGTGGCCGCGCGCGACCTCCCGGCCGGTGCGCGGATCGCCGGTGGGTCGCTGGCTGTTCGGCACATTCCGGCGCGCTTCGCCCCGCCCGATGCCCTGCCGTCGGGCGCCGATGTGGCGGGCGCCCGGCTCGTCGTGCCGACCCGGGCGGGTGCCTACCTCAGCGCTGGGATGTTCGCGGGCGCGGGCGGCCGCGATGAGTACGGGCTTCGGAGCGGCGAGCGTGCGGTGACGGTGGAGGTGGCGGGCGGCTTGGCGGACGCCGGGCCGGCGCCCGGCTCGCGGGTCGACGTGCTGGTCTCGACCGAGGGCCCCGGCGGCGGGCGGACGCGGATGGCGCTGGCCGGCGCGGAGCTCCTGGGCATGGGCGAGGTGGCCACGGGCTACTCCGATCCCGACCCCTCTGCGGCCTCGCCCGGGCCCATGGCCCTCGCAACGCTGCGCGTCACCCTCCGCCAGGCCATCTATCTCGCAGCCGCGGACAACTTCGCCCGCGAGATTCGCCTACTCCTCCGGCCTCGGGGCGACGGGTCGCGCGCCGGCGCGGCGGTGATCCAGGGAGACCTCTAGGGCGCATGACTCACGAAGGGTTAATTCGACAGGACGAGAATCCAGGGATCACGATGCTCACCCAGCTCCGCCGCCCGCAACGTCGCAGCACCCAGGCGAGATTCCGCCGGCGCGGAGCGCATCGGCGGCCCACGTCCGCACAGCCGCCGACGGCGCCCGAGGACGCCGCCCTCTACGCGTGCGGCTGTGGGCAGACCTTCACTGCGCAGGTGACAGCGGGCGTGGAGTGTCCCGCGTGCGGCGCCCAGCAGGCCTGGTAGCGGCTGCGTAGCATCGGCGGGGGTCATGTTCGACTGGATCCCGAACCTGCCGGTGGTCGTGATCGCGCTGCTGGCGCTCGCGGGGATGGCGCTGATCACGCTCGCGATCTACGCGCTGGTGATGCGACTGGCCGAGAGCGAGCGCGCAGAGGCCGTCCAGGCCCTGTCACCCGGGATGCTGCCGCCGATGGGGATCCTGTTCGCGTTGATCGTCGGCTTCCTGGCCGTCGGCGTGTGGGGCAATGTCGACAGCGCCGAAGAGGCCGTCTCGAATGAGGCCAGCGCGCTCCGGTCCGCGGCCATCCTGACTGACGATCTCCCTTCGGACGTCCGCGTGCGAGTGCGCGCGGACATCCGCCGCCAGATCGAGAACGCGGTGAACGACGAATGGCCCGCGATGGAGGAGCAGCGCGCGACTCTCAGCGCGGTTCCCGCGCCGCTGGCCGATGCGCTCCATGTCGCGCTCCGACTCGACCCTCAGAGCGGCGATGTGGGGGCGGAAACCCAGCGCCAGCTGGTCGGGTCGGTTCAGGACGCCCTCGCCGCCCGGCGGGAGCGCATCTTCCTCAGTCAGGAGGACATCAACGCCGTCAAATGGCTCGGCCTGCTGTCGCTGGCGGCACTCACGTTGGTCGGGATCGGACTGGTCCACAGTGGCAACCGCACGACGACCCGCCTCGCGATGGGCCTCTTCGCCGCGGCGGTCGCGGTGGTGATCACGATGCTTGCGGCCGAGAACGAGCCCTTCGCCGGCCAGCTCGGCATCAATCCCGATCTGCTCGAGCAGGTGCTCAACGGGCCGCGCCTGAGCGGGGCCTAGTCCCGCGCGAGGCGCTCCACCGTGCCGTCGTCGCGGCCCAGAAGCGCCAGCTCGGCCATGTCGAGGAAGAGGCCGTGCTCGACCACCCCGACGATCGCCCGGAGGCTCGTGGCGAGGGCGACAGGGTCGGCGGAGGGTGGGATCGGGGCGTCCAGGATGTGGTGGCCCTCGTCGGTCACGTAGGGCTGGTCGCCCGCCATGCGCAGCTCCGAATCGGGCAGCAGCGACGACAGGCGGCGGCGGATGTCCCTCCACGCGAACCGCACCACCTCGACGGGGAGCCGGAAGTTCTGCCCCAGCCGCTCCACCTTCTTCGGGGCCTCAGCCACCACGACGAATCGCCGCGCCGCCGAGATCACGATCTTCTCTCGCAGGAGGGCTCCGCCACCGCCCTTGATCAGGCCGAGGCCGGGTCCGACCTCGTCGGCGCCGTCGAGCGCCAGGTCAAGCTCGAGGGTCCCGTCGAGCTCCAGCACGTCGATCCCCACCTCGAGGGCGAGCTCGCGGGTTCGCTCCGAGGCCACGACGGCGCGCGTCCCGGCCGGCAGGCGCCGCGTCACAGCCCAGACAGCCCGCCCTGAGCCGAGCCCGAGCGTCATCCCGGGCTCGACCAGCTCCACGGCCGCCTCCGCGGCGGCTTCGCGTGCGGGGGAGGCCTCGTCCACGGCGGCAGCTTCGCAGGCTCTCCGGCGGTGAGTCGATACCCGCTTACCGTGCCTATACTTACTTATCATGAGTAAGCAATTGGAGACGATGCTGTTGGTCCCGGTTGACGATTCGGTCGTCTTCCCGACCATGACAGTCACGCTGGCAATCGACGTCGGCACCGAGGAGCGCGTCGTCCTCGTCCCGCGCATGGGGGATGAGTTCGCCTCCGTCGGCACAGTCGCCGAGGTCGCGGACCGCGTCCGGCTGCCCGG